>Ga0255771_1001478_pt1 | contig 25289 bp, 24 predicted proteins | sample 011ome_19_FD_179969 | JGI IMG/M metagenome (GOLD analysis project Ga0255771, IMG submission 179969) | Coastal salt marsh microbial communities from the Groves Creek Marsh, Skidaway Island, Georgia - 011510BT metaG (version 2) | ecosystem: Environmental > Aquatic > Marine > Intertidal zone > Salt...
TGGGTTCTCGACCCCTTCGCCGGAAGCGGCACCACCGGTGCCGCAGCAGGAGAGCTGGGTCGGCGCTTTGTGATGATTGACTCACACGACGAGGCCATTGCCCTGATGCGAGAGCGCTTGGGGCTCTAAAACTATTCGTTCACGAGCTTTGTGGTGAAGAGCTCTCCATCGAGCTGCCTCACAAAACACCCCACGAGGCGATCACCCCTGACCCAGGCTTCTTTACCGAGCGAGAAGCTCGATTCTGCCACCAGGTCGTCAAACAACTCGCCTTCGATGAGGTCGTCTTTGGACCACGAGGCGCAGTGTTCGGTGGCGAACTCTTCGACGGCAGCATCTCCTGGATAGCGAGCGTCCGCGTCATCACTCGCGAGCGTGGCTCGGACAAACTCTGCTTCATGCGGGGTCGTGCACTCGACGACGTCAAATTGCTCCGCAAAAGCGTCAGCAAACCACGCGATGCACTCTCCCCCTCGTAGCTCGCTCCATTGCCAGGTGCCCACAGGTCGTGGACCCAGGCTCAGGTTCGGCGGGGTGAATTCGATGACCTCGGGTTCTGCCATCACCACTGGTGATGGTGCGGGTTCTTCGCTCGTCACACTGCCAATGAGATAGCCGATGGCCGCTGCCGGCATCACACCGATCAGAGTGATGGCGAGCCAGCGTCGATTCACTCGAGTCCGAGGTCAGCAAGCCCCAGCGCCGCACGATACGGATAGCCGGCTTCTTCGATGACTTGCTTCGCTCCCGTGTCACGATCGACCACGACGGCAACAGCGACCACAATTCCGCCGGCTTTTTCCACTGCCTCAATGGCTTTCAAGGGTGACCCCCCGGTCGTGGACGTGTCTTCAACCACGATGACTTTCTTGCCGGACACGTCTGGGCCCTCGACCTGCTTACCCATCCCGTGACCCTTGGGCTCTTTACGCACTACAAAAGCGTCTAGCTCTCGCCCGGCCACCACGGCACGATGCATGATGGCCGACGCAATCGGATCGGCCCCCATCGTGAGCCCACCCACGACTTCCACCTCCGGGAATTCGGAGACCACCTCCAACATCACATCCCCGATGAGTGGGGCAACTCGGTGATCGAGGCTTACTTGACGCAGGTCAATATAAAAGGATGCCTTCTTGCCGCTGGTGAGGGTGAACTCTCCTCGCTGAACGGCGAGTTCGTTGATGTATTGGGCTAAACGGTCTTTGAGCTCACTCACCGCGCCAGTGTATCGAGTGGCTAGCGCTCGAGGGTGAGGTGCACGTCAACGCGGTGCTCAGAGGTCTTGGGCCCGTCATAAACCCCGCGGATGGGGGGAACGTCGGTGTAATCGCGACCACGGCCCACAATCACGTGCCGGTCTGAAATATCACGGTCATTGGTGGGGTCGTGTCCGACGAAGGATCCGGCAAACCACTCCACCCACGCGTGAGATTCGCCTCGCACCGTCTCTCCGACCACCGCATCCAGGCTGGGGTGGAGGTAGCCGGAGACATAGCGCGCGGGAATCCCCACCGAGCGAAGTGCACCCAAGACCAAGTGGGTGATGTCTTGGCACACACCCTTCTTTTCCTTCCACGCCTCTGCCGCAGTGGAGTGCACCTCGGTCACCCCAAATTGATAGGTCATCTTTGAGGTGATGTAGGCAGATATCGCTCGGGCGGCATCCGCCGGTGAGGAGTGCTTAGCGGCCTCTTTCTTGGCAAAGCTCGCCAAGTCTTTGGTTGGTTTTGTCAGTGGCGAGTTCACCAGGATTTCGGTGAGCCCCATCGACGTCGACGTCGCCTCGCGCAGCTCATCCCAGGTCAACACGGGTCCGGGCTCGGGTGCCGGAAAAATCTCCACCAGACTCTCCGCAACCACATTGAGGGAATCGTGGGGTTGAAGAATTTCAACCGACGTCACCCGAGTGCCCCAGTAGTCAATGAAGTTTTGTTGACTCGTGAGCGGAGTCACCATCGCGTGTTCGGTCAGGACAAACTGTCGATCCGACATCATCGGGCGCATGCGCAGTTCGTTGTAGGACGCTACGACTTCTGCCTCATAGCGAAAGGTCGTCTCGTGTCGAATGCGAAGCCTGCTCACATGTCCTCCCGAATCCAGGTCGGGGCACTGAGGACGGGGAAGTAGCGCTGGCGCAGGGTCTCCGAAATCTCCAACATGCGCTCTTGAATGCGCTCCATGTAACCGGGAAGACCGTGAAGGATTTGGTCGATGGGTTGGAATTCCAACTCGCCACGAATCTGGCCCAACTCCCGCAGCACCGTGTTGCTAATCACCGAGCGATCCAAGCTCGGCTCAATCTCATTCACACACTCCTCTGCCCGGATGACTTGAAAAATGATGCTTCGAGGGAAGAGTCGATCGAGCACGAGGAACTCTGCCGCATTCTTCGCACTCGGCATGCCTCGGTAGCGGCGCAAATAGGCCTCATAAGCACCGCAGGAGCGAAGGATTGTCGTCCACGATGGCCCTCCCTCATCCATCAATGCCCTGGTAGAGAGAAGTCGGGCGGTCATGTCAGCCCGTTCGATACTGCGGCCTAGGGTAAAGAAGTTCCACGACTCGTCACGAATCGCCACCGACTCCATCGTTCCCACCGCGAGCGCGGTGCGATCACGGACCCAGCTGAAGAAGCCGTGAACTTTTTCGGGGCTCACTTTGCGCGGCATTCGAGCGCGGTTGGTATTGAGCACTTCCCACATTTCACTGGATATGACCTCGCGTGCACGCCGAGCGTTTTCTCGGGCCTGATCGAGTGAGAAAGCGATGGAGGCGGGGTTTTCCCTCTGCACACCGAGCATGTCCAACAACTCGACCCTCGTCATGGTGATGTCATCGGGGGCACTGGACCCCATGACTCCGAGAAGGGCGCGGCAGGCAATGTCTTCTTCGACCCAGGGGTCTTCTAGCAACAGCTGTAGGTGCACGTCAAGGAGGCGAGCCGTGCCATCGGCTCTCTCCAAATAACGGCCGATCCAAAAAAGGCTCTCAGCGATACGACTTAGCACGGCGCACCCCCCTGCTCGCGGGATTGCTGTTGTTGCTGTTGTTGCTGCTCCCGCTGGGGCTCCGGGGCAGGGCCTAGCTCTTGACTGCGGCCTTTGTGCTCGCGTTTGAGGTCGTATTCCGCGAGTTGCTCATCGGTGATGATGGGAATGGCTTCCGTCGCGGTGACCTGCTCCAACACGATCCCTTGCACATCGTGTGAGTCTCGCTGGGAGCGTTGTGCTCCCAGCACCCAGGTGTCTTTTGACCCGCCACCCTGGGAGGAGTTCACCACAAGCTCCCCTTCGGGCAGCGCTACGCGGGTGAGCCCACCGGGCAGAACCCACACGTCTCTGCCGTCGTTCACTGCAAAGGGGCGCAAGTCGGCGTGACGAGGCTGGAGTCCCCCTTCGACGAGGGTGGGAATCGTGGAGAACGCGACGACAGGTTGGGCAATCCACCCGCGGGGGTCGGCGATGAGCTGTTTGCGTAGATCCGAGAGCTGACGAGGGGAAGCGTCGGGGCCCACGACGAGTCCCTTTCCACCGGAGCCATCAACGGGTTTCACCACTAGTTCGTCGAGACGGTCGAGCACTTCTTCCAACGCTTCGGGTTCTTCTAGCCGCCAGGTGTCCACGTTAGGAATGATGGGCTCTTCAGAGAGGTAGTAGCGGATGAGGTCGGGCACGTAGGTGTAGACGAGTTTGTCGTCGGCCACACCGTTGCCGACCGCGTTCGCAATACTGACATTGCCCAGGCGGGCAGCCAACATGACCCCCGGGGCCCCTAGGAGCGAGTCAACCCGGAACTCGAGGGGGTCGAGGAAGTCATCGTCTACGCGTCGATAAATGACGTCGACTCGGGTGGGACCACGGGTGGTCCTCATCCAGACGTGTCCGCCTTGGCAGTAAAGATCTCGCCCTTCCACCAACTCCACCCCCATCAGGCGCGCGAGGAGGGTGTGTTCGAAGTAGGCGGAGTTGTAGACACCGGGTGTGAGCACCACAATCGTGGGGTCATCCACTCCTTGAGGTGCTGCTTGACGCAGGGCGTTGAGCAGGCGGAAGGGATAGTCACCGACCGGCCACACCCGCATCGACACGAAGAGCTCCGGAAGGGTTTGGGCCATCACACGACGGTTAGAAATGACGTAGCTCACACCGCTCGGGACACGAACGTTGTCTTCGAGGACGCGCCACCCTCCCTGCTCGTCACGAATCAGGTCGATTCCGGCCACCTGAATGCGCACGTCATTGTGGGCAACGACACCCGCGGCTTGACGTAAGAAGTGGGCGGAGCTGGTGACGACCTGTGCGGGAATCACCCCGTCGCGCACGACCACGGCTTGACCATAGACGTCCGCCAGGAACGCTTCGAGTGCCTTCACCCTCTGCGCAATTCCCCTATCGAGGGTGAGCCACTCCTGCTCGTCAATCACCCGTGGGACCGCATCGAGCGGGAAAGGGCGCTCTTCCCCGGCAAAGTCAAAGGTGACGCCTTGAGCAAGGTAGGAGTCGGCGAGTGCTTCAGCGCGTCCCAACAATTCCTCGGTGGTCATTTGCGAGAGCACCTTGTGCAGTTCTACGTAGCTGGGTCGGACTGACTTCTTCGCATCAAACATCTCATCGACCGGGCCGCGAGCGGCGCCCGGAAATCGATATTCGTCGAAGAGGTCGACCATTCTCGAAGATTAGTCGAAGTCATGTTTCGGGGAGATAACGAAGAAGTTTTGGGTCGACTTCTAGGATGGGCCGGGTGAGAATCGCCACCTGGAACATCAACTCCATTCGAACCCGGGCTGATCGGGTCGTTGATTTCCTGGTCGATCACGACGTCGACGTGGTGTTGTTGCAGGAAACAAAGTGTCGCGATGACCAGTTTCCACTCGAAAAGTTTGACGCCATTGGATACGAGGTTTTTCATTGGGGCCTTAACCAGTGGAATGGTGTCGCCGTAATCTCTCGTCTTCCGCTATCAGACGGCAGTCAAGGCTTTGAAGGAATGCCGGGTTTCGACAAAAACGATGCAGACCCACGGCCCGAGGCCCGCGCTGTGGGTGTGAGTATCGGAGACGTGCGGTTATGGAGTGTGTATGTTCCCAACGGTCGTGGTCTGGACGACCCCCACATGGCCTACAAGCTTGACTGGTTAGACGCCTTCGGTCAGTACCTGACGCAGTGGTCAGGCTCACACCCCGACTCGTCGGTGGTGGTGGGTGGCGACTTCAACATCGCCCCGCTCCCACAGGATGTGGGAGACCCTTCTTTCATCGAGGGTGTCTCCACCCACGTGTCGAAGCCGGAGCGTGAGACGCTCGCTCGTTTCTTAGACACGGCAGGACTTGAGGACTTGGTGCGACCCACGCTCCCCGAGGGATATACCTACTGGGATTACACCCAAGGAAAGTTCCCGAAGAACCAGGGAATGCGCATCGATTTTCTTTTTGGCTCGCGTCACCTCCTCGACGAGGTGTCAGGGGCGTCAATTGAACGTGACCAGCGCACTGGCGAACAACCCAGCGACCACGTCCCCGTCGTTGTGGATTTAGTCGACGAGGTCGACGACTTCGATCAGCCTCTGGTCTTTTAGGCTGAAACGCTATTTATTAGCGTTTAGGGGCAAAAAGACGCGTGAATCATGCTCTAAACACCGGGAAACGGCGATATCTATCGTTTTACACTTTCGCTCAGAGGTCCTCTGAGGAAAGGTGACACACCATGAACGAGGCGACAACCCCCACCAAGGTGTCAGCCGAGCAGTTGATGAACTCCAGCACGTGGCGGGAGATCAAAGCGGCCGCACTCGCGATTAGGCCCCACCAGATTCAGGACGGAAGCATTCCCGACGCGTCGACCCACGGGGAGATGCGCGAACACGTTGACGCGCTCGCCTCGGGGCTTGATGCACTTGCCCCGCAACTTCCCCACGACAGTGACTATCTGCTGGCATGCGCCGCAGATTTTCGACGCTGGGCCCATGGCGGTTTCGGAGTCCCGGAATTCTACGGCTCGCTCGACGCGTTCCATCCCGCCGATTGGCGAGAGGACGGAGTCGCCCACGTCGTCGTGTTCCCGATGTACACCCAAAACGGTTCCCGCGAGCGCCTCGTCGAAGCCGTGGTCCTTGACCTCATCTGGCCCGAGCACATTTCGTCTATCGAAGCGCAGCGCTACACCAACCCCATGTTCCTGCCCGTGCGCTTCTACGACTTCACCCCCGGATACGACACCAACTCCGCGACGCTCTTTCCCGAATCAGTCGCGGTAAGCCCACGCATCCCCGAGGGAGCGCCGGAGGGCACATCGCCAGCGCTTCCCGAATTTACCTGGGGTGCGATTTTTGCCGACCGCGAAGCCGCCCGATTCCGCGCGGTAGTGAACGAAGCCGTGCGAATCACCCACCTCAGCCTCCCCGAGGATGCGCAGCGTCTGCTGGATGACCAGGCCGTGGCAGAGGAAACCCTTGTGCTGTGGGACCTAATCCACGACCGCACACATATGCGAGGCGACCTACCCTTCGACCCCTTCATGATCAAACAGCGCATGCCCTTCTTCCTTTATGGCCTCGAAGAGCTCCGGTGTGACCTCACGGCGTTCCGCGAATGTGTCGACCTGATGGCGGACGAGTCAGTCGATGAAGAAATCCGTGAACTCGCGAAACTCGTGCTTTACGCCGTGGTGTTTGACCGAATCTTCCGCTTCCCCCTCACTGGTTCGCGCGAGCGCAACTATGACGGTGTCGCCGGGCAACTGCTCTTCGCCTGGCTCCATCGCTCTCACGTTCTGCACTGGACCGACACCTCACTCGCCATTGATTGGGAGGAGCTTCCCGCAACAGTCGTGGCTCTCTCCGACGAAATCAACACGCTTTATTGGGAGAGTATCGACCGGCCCAAGACGGTGCACTGGTTGGCGGCGTATGACCTGGTGTCCTCCACCCTCGCTCCTCACCCGGCGTCTAAGTGGGCTGTGCGGGACTTCCCGTTGGAGGGAACTCCCGGTGAATACACTGACGCCGTTCTCGACGACGAATTCCCCCTCTCCATGTTCTACGAAGCGCTGGGGAAGAAAATGCGTCCCGCAATCGACGCCGCCATCGGCATCACCGGCCTGCGACAATAGCCTGATGGCGACGCAAGAAAGCTGGCGAGGGTTCGCAAGCGATAACTATGCGGGGGTCCACCCCGAGATTCTCGAGGCGCTCTCTCGGGTGAACGCAGGACACCAGATTGCCTACGGCGAAGACGAAGTGACGGCCCAGCTAGGTGAAGTCATTCGCGAACACTTCGGGTCACAAGCAGAGGTGTTCCCCGTCTTCAACGGCACCGGCGCTAACGTTGTGGCACTTACCTCCGCCATGCCCCGCTGGGGTGCGGTGATTGCGACATCGACCGCGCACATTCACACCGACGAGGGTGGGGCACCCGAACGAGTCAGTGGACTCAAGCTCTTCACGGTGCCACCGGTTGGCGGAAAGCTCACTCAGGAAGGTTTCCACCAAGAAGCGTTTGGTTGGGGCGATGAACACCGCGCACAACCCTTGGCTGTGTCGATTACTCAAAGTACTGAATTGGGTACGGTCTACACCCCTGAGGAAATCGGCGCCTTGGCCGACCTGGCTCACTCTCACAACATGGTGATGCACGTCGATGGGGCCCGGTTGTGGAACGCGGCGGCCTCACTGGGCTTGCCCTTCTCGGCTTTCACTACCGACGTCGGCGTCGACATCGTGAGCCTGGGCGCCACCAAGAACGGTGCCATGGGCGCTGAAGCCATCGTCGTCATCAACCCCGACAGAGTGGAGGGGATCCCCTACCTGCGCAAAATGAGCATGCAGTTGGCGAGCAAAATGCGCTTTGTCTCCGCACAGTTACTGGAGCTCTTCCGAGGCGATCTTGGTATCCGCTCCGCCACCCACGCGAACCGCATGGCGCGTCTGCTGAGGGACACCCTCGAGAGCTTCATCGCCTCAGGAGAAATTTCTGGGCTGTCGTTTAGTCAAGACACTCAAGCCAACGCTGTTTTTGCCCTGCTCGATAACGCCGCCGCCGACCGCATCCGCGAAAAGGTGCGCTTCTACGATTGGGACCGTGCGCGGGGTGAAGTGCGCTGGATGTGTGCGTTTGACACCACCGAGGACGATATCGACCAGTTCATCGAGATCATCCGCGCGGAGTTGTCCTAAAACAATCCCGGCGCGACCTCATCAAGGGGCTTGCGAGTGCGAGGTGCTGCTTCACGCTCGGCGAGGTTCTCTGGCAACACCGAAGGATCAGCGAGCTTTCCCACTGCCATCATGACGGAGGGCACAAATCGCGGCTCAAGACCCAAGGCCTCGTGCATCGCCTCGGCGTCGAACCCGCTCATTTGATGCACGTGCAAACCCAAGTGCGCTGCTTGGACGCTGAAATGCGCGGCAGCCTGACCCAAATCGTAGAGGCCGTGTCGAAGAGTCTTGCCCTCCTTGGTCTCGGTCGCAAAGACATTGACAATCAGCGCGGACACTTCAGACGTCCATACCTGGTTACCCGAGGCAAGAATCGAATGTACCGTGTGAAACAGTTCCGTTCCGCGCCGTGCGACGATGAAACGCCACGGCTGGGTGTTGGACGATGAGGGTGCCCACCGGGCTGCCTCCATCAAAGACCCCCACTGCTCATCAGTGATCTCAAAGGTGGCATCGAAGGCGCGGGGGCTCCAACGCTCTTGGAGCTCCACCATAATCGGGTAATTAGTCGTCGCGTTCTTGTTCACTCAGCGCGTCCTCCCAATTCGTATCAATCGTCAAATCTGCGTCAAAGGACTCAACGGATAAACCATCGCCTTCCGCATTCACATCGACCTTCACCGTATCGCCATCGTGGATAGCGCCAGCCAATAAAGCCGTGGCGAGACGGTCGTCAATTTCTTTCTGCATCAACCGCCGCAGTGGCCTGGCCCCGTAGGTGGGGTCATAACCGTGGTCGGATAGCCACGAGCGAGCACTCGGGGTGACGGCCAGTTCCAGTCGTCTCTCTGACAGTCGCTTCTGGAGTCGGTCAATCGTGATTTCCACAATCTGCGAGAGGTCTTCAGAGCTCAGGCTTCTGAACACGACAATGTCATCCAGTCGGTTCACAAACTCAGGCTTGAACGCTTTTCGCACCTCGTTGTTCACGGCCTCAACCTTGTCTGGCCAGCTCATATCGGAATCGACCAGATATCCCGAGCCCAGGTTGGAGGTCAGAATCAGGATGGTGTTTCTAAAGTCCACCGTCCGACCCTGTCCGTCAGTCAAGCGTCCGTCATCAAGAACCTGCAGAAGAAGGTCGAAGACTTCCGGGTGGGCCTTTTCGACCTCGTCCAACAAAATCACGGAGTAGGGCCGGCGCCGCACAGCTTCAGTCAGTTGTCCGCCCTGCTCGTATCCGACATAGCCCGGAGGGGCGCCGATCAAACGAGAGACGGCGAACTTTTCGCCGTATTCGCTCATGTCAATCCGCACGAGCGCTTTCTCATCGTCGAAGAGGTAGTCCGCGAGCGCTTTCGCAAGCTCCGTCTTCCCCACGCCGGTGGGGCCGAGGAACAGAAATGAGCCCGTGGGACGCCCCGGGTCAGCGAGTCCCGCGCGGGTGCGACGCACCGCCTCACTCACGGCGTTGACGGCATCTTTTTGACCCACGAGTCTCTTGGCTAGTTCTGCTTCGAGGTGGAGCAGCCGCTCGGTCTCTCCCTGGGTGAGCTTGTCGACAGGAATGCCCGTCCAGGCGGCGACTACCGCGGCGATATCGTCGTCGGTGACCTGATCGTTCACCATGCGCTCACCGGAGTGTTCGGCCTGTTCCGCCTGTTGGATTTGGGATTCGATTCCAGGAATGACTTCGTAGTTGAGCTTCGAGGCCTCCTGATAGTCACCCTCACGCATCGCGCGGTCGAGCTCGATACGGGCATCACTGAGCTTGGTTTTCAACTCACCCACGTCCTGCAGCGACGCCTTTTCTTGTGCCCAGCGCTCTTGCAACGCGCCAAGCTCTGCTTCTTTCTGAGACATGTCTTCGCGCAGCTTCGACAGTCGCTCTTTTGAGGCGTCGTCTTTTTCTTTCTTCAGGGCAAGCTCTTCAATCTTCATGCGGTCGACAACGCGTCGAAGCTCGTCGATTTCCACCGGAGACGATTCAATCTCCATCTTCAACCGGCTTGCCGCTTCGTCGATCAGGTCAATGGCCTTGTCGGGCAGCTGTCGGGAAGTGATGTAGCGGTGGGAGAGCGTCGCCGCAGCCACTAGGGCACTATCGGCAATCGTCACCTTGTGGTGTGCTTCGTAGCGCTCTTTCAACCCGCGAAGAATCGCCACGGTGTCTTCGACACTGGGTTCACCAACAAACACCTGCTGGAAGCGACGCTCTAGGGCGGCGTCTTTCTCAATGTATTCGCGGTATTCGTTGAGGGTGGTCGCACCAATCAGGCGCAACTCTCCTCGAGCGAGCATGGGCTTGAGCATGTTCGCCGCCGCAACCGAGCCTTCACCACCACCAGCACCCATAAGCGTGTGGAGCTCGTCGACGAAAGTAATGATTTGACCCTCGGCGTCGTTAATTTCTTTGAGCACCGCTTTGAGTCGCTCTTCGAATTCACCTCGGTATTTGGCACCCGCGACCAACGCCGCCATGTCGAGTGCAATCAGCTGCTTATCTTTGAGCGAGTCGGCGACGTCACCCGCGACGATGCGCTGGGCGAGTCCTTCGACCACGGCAGTCTTTCCCACGCCGGGCTCACCGATCAAGACTGGGTTGTTCTTGGTTCGACGGGTCAGCACTTGCGAGACTCGGCGAATTTCCGCGTCACGTCCGATGACGGGGTCGAGTTTTCCTTCGGCCGCAATCTTGGTCAGATTTTGGCCAAACTGCTCCAAGGCAGACTTCTGGTCACCCTGTTGCTCGTTCACGATCCTCTCTCCACTTCTTTCTTCTCTTCTGGTGGCGTAAACCACTCACTCCACATCCGCCACAACGGGTTCCAGACCACGACTTGGTTGGCACGCTGGGCACGCTCACCCGCACGAAGCGGAATCACTTCTCCCTCAGCACCTGCCGCAAACACTCTGCGGCCCTGGCGTCGAACGACCTCATCAGCCAGCGCACTCTCGAGCTGTCGGACTCGAGCGGTGAGCTCGTGATTTTCTTTCTGCAGCGTCAAGATGCGTTTGATGCCCTCGAGGTTCAACCCTTCTGCACTCAGCGCTTGGACTTCCCGCAGCGCCACGATGTCTCGCATTGAATAACGCCTTGTCCTCCCGGCCGTGCGAGTAGGACTCACCAAACCCAGACGGTCGTATTGCCGAAGGGTTTGGGGGTGAAGCCCACTGAGTTCGGCCGCGGTCGCGATGGGGAACAGGGGTGTGTTTTCGTCCATGTCTTGCGAATACACGAGCCCACCCCCCTACCGTTTGGCCTTAGCGATGAGGTCGTCGCGGGGGTTCTCTTTCGGAAGAGTCTCCACGAATTTTTCGAGGTGGCCTTTTTGCGTTTTCGACAGGCTCGTCGGCACTGCCACTCGAACTTCGACAAGCAGGTCACCCATTCCGTCGCTGCTGGTGACCCCTCGGCCACGCACACGCATCACTTGACCACTCTGGGTGCCCGGTGGCACCTTGACCTTGACGATGTCACCCGAGAGCGTGGGCACTTCGATGGTCTCCCCTAACGCTGCTTCGGCGTAGGTGACGGGAACCACTACCCGCAGGTTGTTGTCTTCACGGGAAAACACGGCGTGCTTCGGCACACCCACCGTGATGATCACATCGCCCGCCCGGCCACCATTCGGACTGGGTTGGCCTTTGCCCCTCAGTCTCACCTTTTGGCCGTCTTTCACTCCAGCAGGAATCTTCGCCGTGACTTTCTTCCCACTGGGTGTGTCCACACTGACGGTGGTGCCTTCCACTGCAGTCGGAAGGTCAAGGGTGATCCGCGCTTGGACGTCTTGGCCCTTCATCGGTTCGCGGTATCCGGGATACCCTCCACCGCCCATGCCTTGATCGAACAGTCCCTCAAAGAGGTTGCCGAATCCGCCCTGGCCTCCGCGCGGTGGCATTCCGCCGCCGAACATGCCGCCGAAGATGTCTTCAAACCCACCGGCGCCGCCACCACCAGCGGTGAATCGCGGTCCACCCTGTGCCATGGCGCGAATCTGGTCGTATTCGGCGCGCTCTTTCGGGTCAGAGAGCACCGAATAGGCCTCGGAGATGTCTTTAAACTTCTTCTCCGCTGCCGCATCACCCGGATTGGCGTCGGGGTGGTACGTGCGGGCGAGTTTCCGATAGACCTTCTTCAGCTCAGCGTCGGAGACGTCCTTGGACACACCGAGGACGCTGTAGAAGTCTTTTTCTAACCAGTCTTGGCTTGCCATAGGACACCTCCTCTTTGGGTGTTAGTTGTCTTCGGTGTGGGGCGAGTGAACAGCAACCTTCGCCGGGCGCACGAGCTTTTCCCCCAGGAGGTAGCCGACTTCGATCACGTCGGCAACGGTGTCTTCGCTCACATCGGGGTTAGGCAGTCGCACCATCGCTTCGTGCTTGGCGGGGTCAAATGCTTCTCCGACCTCGCCCACCGGAGCCATGCCGTAGCGCTCGAAGCTTTGGCGAATCTTCTGTGCCACGAGCTCGAGCGGTGTTCCCTTCAGGTCACCGTGTGCGTCGGCGCGGTCGAGATCATCCACCGCGGGCAACAGCGAGCGAATCACCTCGACGATGATTGCCTCACGGTTCGCCTGTCGGTCGCGCTCGACTCGGGTCCGGAAGTTCGCTAGTTCGGCTTCGGCTCGAGCGGCGCGTTCGCGGTATTCACCGACGAGATCACGCTCGGCCTCTTCCAAAATGCTCAGGTCTTCTTCGCTGAGCTCTTCCGTGCCCTTATCGGCCTCAGGGGCCGGGGAGCGTAGCTCCCCGGTCTCCGGGTCGATTCGTCGCTTATCCGTGACGGGGGTTTCCTCGTTCTCCTCTTCGGGAGTCTGGGGAGTGTCTTTTGTCATGGCTTACTTCTTGTCGTCGGACTCGTCGTCCACCACTTCGGCGTCGACGATGTCTTCACCGTTGTCGTCGGTGCCTTCTGCTCCAGCGGCGGCGTCTGCTTCACCTTGCTGCTGGTACAGGGCTTCGCCCAACTTGGACTGGCTCTGCGCGAGAGTGTCGGACGCCTTCTGGATAGCTTCCTGGTCCTCACCCGCGAGTGCGCTCTTGAGCGCATCGAGGTCGGCTTGGACCTCACTCTTCACATCGTCAGAGAGCTTCTCCTCGTTTTCTTTGAGGATTTTCTCCACCGAGTAGGCGAGCTGTTCGGCGTTGTTACGCGCTTCGGCCTCTTCACGACGCTTCTTGTCTTCCGCGGCGTTTTCTTCGGCCTCGCGCACCATGCGCTCGATGTCTTCCTTGGGAAGCGAGGAGCCACCAGTGATGGTCATCGACTGCTCTTTGCCCGTGCCCTTGTCTTTGGCCGAGACGTGGACGATGCCATTGGCGTCGATGTCAAAGGTGACTTCGACCTGCGGGATGCCCCGGGGAGCCGGAGCGATGCCGGTGAGTTCGAAGGTCCCCAGCGGCTTGTTGTCGCGAGTGAACTCGCGCTCACCCTGGAACACCTGAATCGAGACAGACGGCTGGTTGTCCTCTGCGGTGGTGAAGGTTTCACTGCGCTTGGTCGGAATGGCGGTGTTGCGCTCAATGAGCTTGGTCATGATGCCACCCTTGGTCTCGATTCCGAGGCTCAGCGGGGTGACGTCGATGAGTAGGACGTCTTTGCGCTCACCTTTCAGCACACCGGCTTGAAGGGCGGCACCAACAGCAACAACCTCATCGGGGTTCACACCCTTGTTCGGTTCCTTGCCACCAGTGAGCTCCTTCACCAGGCTGGTCACCGCAGGCATACGGGTAGATCCACCAACCAACACCACGTGGGCGATGTCGGCAACCTTCACACCGGCTTCTGTGATGACGTCGTTGAAGGGTTTCTTCGTGCGCTCGAGGAGATCCTTGGTGAGCTCTTCGAACTTCGCACGCGTCAGGGTCTCGTCCAAGTTGGCGGGGCCTGACTCGGTGAGCGAGAGGTAGGGAAGCTGGACCTGGGTCTGGCTGGAGCTCGAGAGCTCCTTCTTCGCCTGCTCCGCAGCTTCCTTGAGGCGCTGCTTCGCAATCTTGTCGCTGGAGACATCCACACCGGTGGTGTCTTTGAAGCGCTCGGCGAGGTAGTTGACCACCCGCTCGTCCCAGTCGTCACCACCGAGGCGGTTGTCACCGGCGGTGGCACGCACCTGAATGGTGGAGAAGTCGTCATCTTTTCCGACTTCGAGCAAGCTCACATCAAAGGTTCCGCCACCGAGGTCGAACACCAAGATGAGCTCGTCTTCTTTGCCCTTGTCCAAACCATAGGCCAGGGCCGCCGCGGTGGGCTCGTTGATGATACGCAGAACGTTGAGACCGGCGATCTCACCGGCTTCCTTGGTCGCCTGACGCTCGGCGTCGTTGAAGTAGGCGGGGACGGTAATGACCGCGTCGGTGACGGACTCACCGAGGTATGTTTCGGCGTCGCGCTTGAGCTTTTGCAAAATACGCGCGGAGATTTCCTGCGGGGTGTAGTTTTTGCCGTCGATGTCGGTCTTCCAGTCGGTGCCCATGTGGCGCTTCACCGAGGAAATGGTGCGCTCCACGTTGGTCACCGCCTGACGCTTGGCGGTTTCTCCGACGAGTACTTCGCCGTCTTTGGTGTACGCGACCACCGAGGGGGTGGTGCGAAATCCTTCGGCGTTAGAGATCACGGTGGGTTCTCCACCTTCTAGCACGGAGACCACCGAGTTAGTGGTTCCGAGGTCAATTCCTACTGCGCGAGACATGGGTAATGCTCCTTTAGTGATGTCGTTGGGCCGAGAATCTGAGTCGGCACGTATCAAGTTTGCACAGAGCGAACGGCGATGTCAAGCAAACTTGAGTCGACAAGGCTCAATTTCGCCCTGGGCGTACGGGTGCTGACCTGAAGAATTCACCAAACGGGGGCAGAAAAAGCCACCATTTCGCACTAGCGTGAGACCATGCCAGACGCCCGCGACGATATTCCCCCACAACTCGACACCGACGCGCTGCCCGTCTTGGCGCTCGACTCCGCATCTGGCCAGAAAATCCCTCGCCGACGGGTGTTTTCCTGGGCGCTGTGGGACTGGGCCACTCAGCCCTTCGCCACCGTCATCACCACCTTTGTCTTCACCGTTTATCTCACCTCGGAGCTGTTTCTCGACCCGGATATTCGAGCACTCGGAGAAGGTAATGCCCTCTATGACGAAGGCCTCTCGGCGCTCTCTCGTGATCTCGGCATCGGCATCACTATCGCCGGACTTCTCGTCGCACTGGTCGCCCCTGTTTTAGGGCAACGCTCCGACCGAGCGGGTCGGCGGAAGCGGTGGCTGGCGGCCAACACCGCCCTCATGGTGGTCATCCAGGCGGCACTGTTCTTCACCACCGTGGAGCCCAACATGTTCGTGTTTGGCGTGGCTTTGGTGGCGGCAGGAAATGTCTTCGCCGAAATCGCGAATGTGAACTACAACGCGCTCATCACCCAGGTGGCCACCAAGTCGACCGTGGGCCGAGTGAGCGGCCTGGGCTGGGGCTTTGGCTATCTCGGCGGCATCATTGCCCTACTTGTCGCCTACTTCGGCTTCATCGACCTCGACGTGCTCGGTTTGGGCTCCGCCAATGGAATCGACATCCGGGCCATTGCACTGATGAGTGGGGTGTGGACCCTGATCTTCTCGATCCCCATTCTGCTTTTTGTGCCCGAAGCTCCCGCCGCCTCGGCCGCCAAAGTTGGGTTCTTCCGCAGCTACCAGGTATTAATCCGCGACATTGTGGCGCTCAAGCGCTCCACGCCCACCACGTTTTGGTTTCTCCTCTCAAGCGCCATTTTCCGCGACGGGCTCGCCGGAGTATTTACCTTCGGGGGCATCCTCGCCGCCGTGACCTTCGGCTTTTCCGCGAGCGAAGTGCTCATCTTCGGCATCGTCGCGAACCTCACCGCGGGACTCATGACGATTGTGGCGGGACGCCTCGATGACTGGCTAGGGCCGCGCGCGGTCATTCTCACCTCGCTTGGCGGGCTGATTCTGGCGGGAATGGCGCTGTTCTTCCTGCGCGACGCCGGACCCACGGCGTTTTGGGTGGGTGGGCTGGTTCTCTCCCTCTTCGTGGGACCCGCACAGGCGGCGGCCCGGTCATTCCTCGCACGCGTCTCACCCGCCGGTCAAGAAGGCCAAGTCTTCGGTCTTTACGCAACGACCGGTCGCGCGGTGAGCTTCCTCACCCCCGCCCTCTGGTCGCTCTTCATCGGGATAGGCGGCGCCCAATATTGGGGCATTTTGGGAATCATCCTGGTTCTGGCGGTGGGTTTGGGATTCATGTGGATGGTCAAGCTCCCCCCTCACACCCGCTAGCCGGGGAGGTATCCGGCGTTGATGCCCACGAGGGTTACCACTGCGCCGGCAAAAAAGTTCAAGGCTAAGAACCATCGCCAGCCCCTATTGGCACCCGACGCAGTCTCATCAGTTACCCTCCAAAAAGGCATTACTGCTGCCAGGTACGCGGGGGCGATGATGGCGGTGAGCTGCAGTGGCCATGGGGTTAGCAGCATGAAGACCCCGGCGAGCGCATAGAGCAGCGCCGCCATCCGCACCGTGGGCCTCGCGCCAAAGACGGTCGCGATTGACGAAATGCCTGCTTCCCGATCAGCGACGACATCTTGCACGGCGCCAAAGGCATGAGAGGCCATGCCCCAGAAGAAAAACGCCGCAAGGATTAACCAGCCCACATCATCAATCACTCCACCCCCCAGCGCCACCCCATAGAGCGCCGGGGACACGAAGTGGACGCTAGAGGTGACAGAGTCCACCACGGCACGCTCTTTGAATCGAAGTGGTGGCACCGAATAGGCCACCACAGCAAAGAGGCTCCCGGCGAGAACCAGCCAGGAAACCCACGAGCCCACCCACAGGAGGTAGACCACAAACGGAATGGTTGAGCCAATGGCGATCGCAATTGTCGGGCCGTGGAGTTCAGGGGGAAGCAGCGCTCCCTCCGCCCCGCCCTTGCGGGGGTTTCTCACATCCGATTCGTAGTCATACACATCGTTGATGCCATACATCAGGAAGTTGTAGGAGATGAGGAAAAACAGCGCGCCCACAATCAGCGGCCAATCAATGCGTTGGGTGACCACAAAGTAGGCGACGGCAAAGGGAAACGCGGTGTTCACCCAACTCAGCGGCCGGGAGCTCAGCAGCAGTGAGCGCAGCGCCGTCACGGTGAGTCCTTGCGCCTTCCGAGAGCCGTCCACAGCAGTGGAATCAGCACCGCTCCGGCCAGGGTGTACGCGAAGTCCTCAATAGGAGCCACCCCCAGCCGCACCCCAGAGATTTTCTCCGGGTCATAGTCGACCAGACCAAAACCGATAATCGCGTTGTCAAATATCGCCGTGAGTATGCCGACGACCACAAAAGCTCCCACCATGCCCACCATTCTCGGCTGTGAACCGCCTCGCCAAGCGATGGCCGTGAGGAGCCCGACGGCCACGAGAAACCAGGTATTGATCAGCAGATACGTCACGTCGCAGCCGCCTTTCCCCGCTCATCCCACCAGCGCACCGTTCCGAGGTAGCTCAGAAGCAGGACGTAACACAGCAGGGTGAGGAAGAAGACTTCCTCCAGTGGAAGCTCCTCACCAATGAGCACTCCTGTTTGGTAGGGCCCCGCGCCACGAAAAAACACCCCTTGGGCGATTCCGACAACATCCCAGTAGAGAAAAAAGCCCACCCCAATCGCCACGGTGAGAAGTGTTCGCTTCACCTCGCCGGCAAAGATCGCCAACCGGTGGCGACGGTCAATCAGCCCCAACCCCACCAGAGAGAACACCAAAGCGGTGAGGTATGCGAAGGTCACAGCCGCTATTTCCGTGTCGGCGCTAACGGCTCTGGGAGAGGGCTCACCGAGGTGTCGCCACGGAGGCGCTTGAGCATCACCTCTGCAGAAATCAGACACATCGGCAGGCCAATGCCAGGAATGGTCGAACTTCCGGCGTAGTAGAGACCCTCCACCTTCTTGCTCACATTGCCCGAGCGGAAGAGAGCGCTCTGCGAAAGTGTGTGGGCAGGTCCGAGCGCACTGCCCATCCAGGCGTTGAGATGTGATTGGAAATCAGCAGGTCCCACCGTTCGGCGCACCACGACGCGCTCGGCAAAATCGCTCACCCCGCTCCACTGCGCAATCTGTTCGATGGCCCGGTCAGCAATCGCTTCGACCTCGGGATCTCCCGCGCCGTCGATACCGCCCTTACCCAGGGACACATCAGCGGGCATCGGCACCAAAACGAAAATATTGGTGTCGCCTGCTGGCGCTACATCCGGGTCGGTTGCGCTGGGTTTGCAAACGTAGAGAGACGCGGGGTTGGGGACAGTCGGTGTCTTCGAGAAGATCCGGCCGAAGTTGTCATCCCAATCTTTGGTGAAGAAGAGGCTGTGGTGAAGTAGTTCCGGCACCTCACCTTTCACACCCACATACATCAACACGGCAGAGGGGCCAGCAGTCTTCTTCTGCCAGTACGACTCCGGGTAGGTCTGCAGAGGCTCCGGCAGGAACGTCGTTTCGCTGTGGTGAAGATCGGCCGCTGAGACCACCACATCAGCCTGAACCGTCTGGCTCTTCCCCGAGCCATCGATATATGTCACACCGGTGACGACAGGTTTGGACCCCTGAGTAGACGAGGTCTCAATGCGAGTTACTCGGGCGTTCAATCGCAGGTCCACGCCGTGGTCGACACCAATATCGCGCATCGATTCCATCACCCGGTGGAACCCGCCTTGGGCGTAAAGCACCCCATCTTCCATATCCAGGTAGCTCATCAGGTGGAACATCGCCGGAGCGATGTAGGGGCTTGAGCCGAGGAAAACTGCCGGATAGCCCAACAGCTGGCGTAGTCGGTGAGACTTGACAAACTTCGACGCGAAACCCCAAATGGGTTTAGTGAGCAAGTTGTACAGCGTCCCCACACGCTTGAGCACCTCGCCCACAAGAAGCGGGCGCAGGTCTTGGAAGGAGGTGTAGAGGAAATAATCTTTCGCAATTCGGTAAGTCTCCTTCGCCGAATCGAGGTACTTCTCCATCGCCTCACGCGAGCCAGGCTCCATCTGCTCAAACAGCTGCAGGTTCTTCTCTCGATTAGCACTCACATCGATCGCGTCTGCGGGGCCCGAACCTTCAGATTCGAAAAAGACCCGGTAGCCGGGATCCAACAGCCCCAAGTCGAGGTGTTCGGCGGCCGATGTCCCCATCAGCTTGTAAAAGTGGTCAAACACTTCTGGCATGAGATACCAGGAGGGGCCCGTGTCGAAGCGGAAGCCGTCCTTCTCCCAGTTACCCGCACGACCGCCGACTTGGTCGAGTGCTTCTAAGAGGGTGACGTCGTAGCAATCTCTTGCTAAAAGTGCAGCTGAGGCCAGCCCGCCGATACCGGCACCAATTACTACTGCTTTTTCTGCCATCGTGTCCTACGCGTTCGTAACTCGCACCGGGGCGCTGGGAAGTCCCCCAGCCAACACCCACAGCGCGAGAGTGGTCTTTCTCCAGCCTGGCACGCTTGCCCGAGAGCTCATCACATCTTCAGCAGGAGTTCTCCGAATTTGCCGCCCCAACTCGTCAAAGAGAGCATGCGCAAGAGCCACAGCCCGTCTCGGGCGGGCCGGCAATAGCGGCAGTGCCTTTGCCGAAAGCTCCAGGTCCTGATCGATGTCGTCAAGCAAGCGGTGCTTCGTCTCCTCATCGAGCGAGTCGGGCGTGACCCCGGGAAAATAGCTGCGCCCGAGTGCCTCGAAATCAACAGCAAGGTCGCGCAAAAAGTTCACCTTTTGAAACGCTGCCCCCAAGGCCCTCGCGCCGCGCACCATCGTCTGTCGCTCAGCGTCGCTCCCAGGGTGGTCAACTAAGAACGCCTGCAAACACATCAAGCCGACGACTTCCGCTGAACCATAGACGTAGAGCTCAAAACTCTCTTGGTCATGCTCGACCTTGTCGAAGTCTGCCCGCATCGAGGCAAAGAATGGTGCCACCAAATCCATGCCGATCCCCAGCTGCCGTGCTGAGTGGGCAAAGGCGTGAACGATCAAGTTGGTGCTGTAGCCCGTTTCCAACGCCCGTTGGGTGTCCGCCTCAAGACGATCGAGTAGGTCGCGGGCCTCACTATCGGCCACCCCAGCCTCCGACGCCACACCGTCGACCACTTCGTCGGCCAGACGTACCAGCGAGTAGATGTTTTCAATGTGCCGCCGACACTGCGGTTCCAAAAGGCGCGACGCCAAACCAAAGGACGTGGAATAAAGGCGGATAATGCCCGAGGCGGTATCTTCCGCCGCTTTGGTGTAGAGATCAATACGGGTGTCGAGTTCAGCTGCCAACGCTGTCCTCCCCCTCGAGTGGCCTGTGTCCTGGTTACTATCCTGCCGTGACAGGATGAACTCTTGGAAGGGTAGCGCGTCGTGGTCGAAGAAAACTCTGAACAGGTCGTCTTAGTAGACGACTCGGGAGAGCCAATGGGCATTGCCGATAAGGCCACCGTCCACACCACCGATACCCCTCTTCACCTCGCCTTTTCCGCACACATCTTTAACTCCCTCGGTGAGGTACTGGTCACCCGGCGAGCGCTCGATAAGAAGACCTGGCCGGGGGTGTGGACGAATGCGGTGTGTGGTCACCCCGCACCGGGGGAAGACATGGAAGACGCCATCCGTCGGCGCATTAGCCACGAAATCGGCCTCGAAGTGGGTGAGATTCATCCAGCACTCCCCAACTTCCGCTACCGCGCCACCGATGCTTCCGGAATCGTCGAGAACGAAATCTGTCCAGTCTTCATCACCCACGCTGACCGTGACCCCGAGCCTCGCTCAGATGAGGTGTGCGAATGGAAATGGGTGGCCCCACAGCAGCTTGCCCAGGCCGTCAGCGCAACGCCGTTTGCCTTCAGCCCGTGGCTGGTGGAGCAGCTCGAGCAGTGGCCAGGGAAATATCAGATGGAGCTTCCCGAGACGTCTGTCCGGTGAAACTTCGCCGCCGAGCGTGACGCGGTCGGGCCGCGCTGTCCTTGATAGCGGCTTCCGTAGCGCTCCGACCCGTAGGGGTGTTCGGCAGGGGACGAGAGGCGGAAGAAACACAGCTGGCCGATCTTCATCCCCGGCCACAGAGTGATGGGGAGCGTCGCGACGTTACTGAGCTCAAGCGTCACGTGGCCAGAAAAGCCCGGGTCAATAAACCCAGCGGTCGAGTGAGTGAGTAACCCGAGGCGTCCGAGCGAACTCTTACCCTCTAGCCGCGCGGCAATGTCATCGGGGAGACTGACGAGCTCGTAGGTGGCACCCAGAACAAACTCACCGGGGTGCAACACGAAGGGCTCGTCACCGTTGATCTCGACCAGGCGAGTGAGGTCGGGCTGGTCTTGAGCGGGGTCAATGTGAGGGTATTTGTGGTTGTCAAAGAGGCGGAAGGATCGATCGAGCCGCACATCAACGCTTGAGGGCTGCACCATGGCCTCATCCCACGGGTCCAGCTGGATACGCTGTTGGTCGATTTCAGCCCGGATATCGCGGTCACTCAGAAGCACAAAACCACCCTAGTAGAATCGGGCTCTATCGCCCCGGTGGGGCTTCGCGAGTGTAGTTCAATGGTAGAACTTCAGCTTCCCAAGCTGACGGCGCGGGTTCGATTCCCGTCACTCGCTCCAGATCACCACAGCGCCGCGGACTGATTCGATGCTGTCGCGAAGAATCGCTTGACGTCAGCATCCACGATGATGTCGGAGGGGCGCAGGGGCCGCGCCAAATGCAGACCTTCCAAGCTGGTAAGTCTCGAAAAAGCCACATAGGTTTGCCCCGCAGCGAACGCCCTCGGACCCAAGTCGATGATGGCTTGATCGAGGGTCTTGCCTTGAGCCTTGTGGATCGTGACCGCCCAGGCGAGGCGCAGAGGAAACTGGGTGAACTCGCCGATGATTTCGCTGCTGACTTCTTTTGACCCTGGGTCGTATTCGTAGCGGACCTTCTCCCAGGTCACTGGTTCCACTTCCACCAGCTCCCCCTCGATGTCCACGATGACGGTGTCGGTGATGTCGTGGACGACCCCGAGGGTGCCATTGACCCACCGCGGTCCCGACTGGTTACCGGTGTCGTTTCGAAGAAACATCACCTGGGCCCCCGGCTTGAGAGCAAGCTCTTCTTCCGCGGGAAATTGCTTCGCCTGACCAAAGTCGCCCTCGACTTCTGCCGCCGCCACTCGCAGTTCACCATCCAATGCCGCCAAACGGGCGTCGTTGATCGCCCGCACCGTGTTGTTCGTGGTGGCCAGCGTGATGATGTCGGGATTGTCTGAAGGAATGGCGCCGCGATCGTTGAGCATGCGGCCGGTCTCCGCATCGAGTGTTCCGTCGCGAAGGCTGTGGAGGATGCGCTGAAATTCTGGATCTGCTTGCCGATACACCGTTTCCAACACGATGGTGCGCAGAGTGGTTTCCTCCCACACGTGAGCGTCGAAGAACCAGGCTGAGCGGTAAGAGTCTCGAAAATACTCCCGCTCTTTTTCTCCACTCACAACGGGGGCGAGTTGGTAGGGGTCGCCGAACATGACCAATTGGACCCCGCCAAAGGGAACCGTCCGCCGACCTTTCGCCTGACGCAGTCGGCGGTCAATGCCGTCCATCACATCGGCACTCACCGTCGACACCTCGTCAATCACCAACACATCAATCTGTCTCAGCAACTGCAGGATTTCGCGGGGGCAATACCCCAAATCCCCAGAGCCGAGAATTCCCAGAGGCAGTCGAAGAAGAGAGTGCAGTGTCTGACCAGACACCGCCAAAGCCGCCACCCCCGTGGGAGCAGCGACCACCACGGTCTTGTCCGTGGTGTTGACAAACTCATGCAACAGAGTGGTCTTGCCAGTTCCTGCGGGCCCGGTGACAAAGATGTGGTCGAAGGATTCTTCGAGGAGGGCTAGCGTCGCCTCGTGGGTGTCGTCTCGACGCTCGGAATTCGCCATCTCATCTCACAGGCTATCGGCCCGCGAGAGCACCGCTTCGTAGGATGGGGCCTGTGAGGCCACTGCTGATACGCCTGGGGGCGGTAACCGCCGGAGTCGTTGCGTTGTGGATTGGCGGAGTGCTGGCGCTCAACGCCTCCTTCTATTCCCCCTCACGATTTGCGAGCGACTATCTATCACTGGTGGCGGTGGGTGAATGGTCCGCTGCAGCAGAACTCGCGGGCGTCACCGAAGACGTCGACGTGCTTCCCCTGGAATCCGCCCGGATTTCAGATGTCACCATTTCCGGTTGGCAGCACGTGGGAGAAAACGACGTCGTCGTCCAAGCGGACTTTGTGTTGAACGGAGGACCACAGCGGATGTTGCTCGGACTTACCCGAGCAGCTCGCACCTTCGGGGTGTTCGATCGTTGGGAATTTTCCGATTCTCCACTTGCTGAGCTGAGCGCTCCGGTTGCCGGAGTTCCACAAGTGGTCATCAATGACGTGGTGGTTGCCCCCGGCACTACTGTGTCGGCCCTGATTCCAGGCCGTTATGAGTTTTCCGCAGAAACGCAATGGGTTGAATCAGAGACGGAGACTCTCGACCTGACCGAGGTCGGCCAATCGGCCAGAGTCACGCTAGCGATAAACCCCACCGGGGCACTCGAGAATGAAGTGCGCCGCGCTCTAGGGGAATACCTTGCCGAATGTGCCTCTCGAGGAGTCTTGCAGCCTGCCTCGTGCCCTTTTGGCACCACCGTCACCGACCGGCTTGAGGGAATACCCACGTGGACGATTAGTGTCTCCCCAGCAGTCGCCCTCGCCCTCTCCCGCACCGGCGAGAGCGCTGAGGTGGGAGCCATTGGTGGCGTGGCGACAGTGACCGGCACTATCCAGTCGATTTTTGATGGCTCTTTGCGACCACTCAACCGAGACATTTCCTTCAGCATCTCAGGGGTCGTCACCGAACTCGATTCGGATTCTCCTGCGTTGCGGATCGACTAGCGCCCCGCGCGACGCTCGGCCTCAGCCCGACGCTGCAACATGTCGTTGTATTGCCGAAGCTCTTCGTCATCATCACGGTCAGCCTGACGGTCGCGGCGCTTTTGCTCGCGATCATCCCCGCGGCTCCACGACCAGGTCACCAAAATCGCAAGAAGAACGGTGGGGATCTCTCCCAATCCCCAAGCGAGCTCGCCCCCCTGCTGCTGGTCGGCGAGGGGGTCGAGGCCCCATTCTCGGCCCATCGCGCCAAACCATTCGGGCACCAACAACCCCTCACCCAAGATGAGTCCAAGGCCAAAGAAGGCGTGAAACGCCATGGTGGCGAGCACGATTACCAGGCGCAACGGATAGGCCGGGCGATGCGGGTGGGGGTCGGCGTCGAGGAGGACCAGGGAGAAGAGGTATCCCGTGGCGATGAAGTGCACGGTCATCCACTGATGACCGAGGTGGTCCGACAGCGCCCACTCAAAGAGTGGTGAGTAATAAAAGACAATGAGCGAGAGAGCAAAGATCGGTGCCGCGACTAGGGGGTGGCCCAACACCGCTAAGTAACGCGAGTGAACAGCGCCCATAATCCATTCACGCGGACCGCGCGAACCATCGTGGCGGGCGTGGATGGCCCGAGCGGCCAAGGTCACCGGGGTGGCCAACACCATCAGCAGCGGAATCAACATCGAGAGAATCATGTGTGCCACCATGTGGACGCTAAAGAGAAAAACACCGTAGACATAAAGCCCGGAGCTCGTGGTGAACCACAAAATGACCATGGCCGCGACCCAGGAGAGGGTTTTCGCGATCGGCCATCGATCGCCACGCCGCATCAGCCGGAGGACACCCGCGAGGTAGAAATAGGTTCCAAAGGCGGCGACCAGACCCCACAACAAGTCCACCTCCCATTCGGTGAACACTCTTGAGAGGGTGAACTCCGGTGGCAACACCCGTCCGGTCAAAAACTCCGCGGGGGTCGGTGCGGAGAGCTCGCTCGGCGGAATCTCTTCCACTGGCATGGCTGTGCGCGCAAGCCCTACAGCCAGTCCCACCGCAACTCCCAAGACCACCAGCTCTCCAATAAACAACCGCAAAAGCGCCGAGCCCGCTGAAGAGCCTGCTTGGTCGAGGTCTCTAATGATGCGCAGGCGATACCACGCGCCCCATCCGATGAGCGATGCCAGCACCACGGTCTTGGCAACTACTAACAGCCCATAGGGGGTGTCGAGATTTTCGAGCGTTCCCACGC
>Ga0255771_1001486_pt1 | contig 25181 bp, 26 predicted proteins | sample 011ome_19_FD_179969 | JGI IMG/M metagenome (GOLD analysis project Ga0255771, IMG submission 179969) | Coastal salt marsh microbial communities from the Groves Creek Marsh, Skidaway Island, Georgia - 011510BT metaG (version 2) | ecosystem: Environmental > Aquatic > Marine > Intertidal zone > Salt...
GGTGTGATCGTGGGACCCGCAGGGTCAGGTAAATCACACATGGTGGCGTCGATGGCCGCAGCAGTTGCTCAGAATGCTCCCGATGCTCACCTCATGGTGGTTCTCGTGGACGAGCAGCCCGAAGCCATTACCGAAATGCAGCGTGGCGCCAAGGGCGAGGTCATTACCTCCACCTTTGATCGCTCGGCTGATGACCACACCACGATTGCGGAGCTCGCGATTGAGCGCGCAAAGCGTCTGGTGGAGCTCGGTCACGACGTCGTGGTCTTCCTCGACTCGCTGACCCGCCTCGCTCGTGCCTACCAGCAGAGCATTGGTGGCACCAGCCGCGGAGGCTCTGACTCTGCCTGGGTCTACCCCACCAAGAAGCTCTTCGGTGCGGCACGCAATGTTGAGGGTGGCGGTTCGCTGACCATCATCGGCACCTTGGCACTCGAGACCGGGATGAGCATGGATGACGTTGTTGCCAGCGAAATCGCCGGGACCGCGACCATGGAGTTGCGTTTGAGTCAGGATGCAGCAGCTTCCAGGCTTTTCCCCGCCGTGGATATCCGTCACTCGGGTACCCGCAAGGATGACCAGTTGCTCTCCGCTGACGAGGTTCGCGCGATCGCGGATATTCGTCAGGGTGTGGGAGCCATGGACTCTCTCGCCGGTTTGCACAGCGTTCTGGAGGGCATGAAGTCCTCAGCCTCGAACGTTGAGTTCCTGGTCGCTATGCCCAAGAAGTTCTAGAGAAGGCATCACAGCCAGTGTTTGAGTCTGTTGACGCGTTGATTGCGGAGTATGCCGAGCTTCAAGAGAAGCTCGGTGACCCCGCAGTCCACGCCGATGCAGGCCTCTCGAAGAAACTGAACCGTCGGTTTGCGGAGCTCTCTAAGATCATTGCCGCTCACGAGAAGATGACGGCTCTGACTGATGATCTTGCCGCGGCGAAGGAGTTCGCGAGCGAAGATGAATCTCTCGCAGCCGAGGTTCCCGCCTTGGAAGAGGCGCTGGTCGAGGCAACAGAGAGCCTTCGCTCGCTCCTGATCCCCAGGGACCCTGATGATGGTCGCGATGTCATCATGGAAATCAAGGGTGGTGAAGGAGGCGAAGAATCAGCCCTCTTCGCTGCTGACTTACTCCGAATGTATTTGTATTACGCGGAGTCCAGGGGTTGGAAGACCGAGGTCTTGGATAAGACCGAGAGTGACATGGGTGGGTTTAAGAACGTCCAAGTCGCTATCAAGTCCTCTGCCACGGACCCTGCTGAGGGTGTGTGGGCGAGCATGAAGTATGAGGGTGGCGTGCACAGAGTGCAGCGCGTCCCGGTCACCGAATCGCAGGGGCGTATCCACACCTCCACCACGGGTGTGTTGGTGTTCCCCGAAGTGGATGAGCCTGAAGAAATTGATGTGAACCCCAACGATCTGAAGATCGATGTGTTTCGCTCCAGTGGACCTGGCGGACAGTCCGTGAACACCACCGACTCTGCCGTGCGCATCACTCACCTCCCCACCGGGATTGTGGTGTCGATGCAAAACGAGAAAAGCCAAATCCAGAACCGGGAAGCCGGTATGCGTGTTCTTCGTGCACGTCTGTTGGCTCGCCAGCAGGAAGAGATTGCGGCTGCCGCTTCCGATGCTCGCAAGAGCCAAATTCGCGGCATGGATCGCTCGGAGCGCATCCGGACCTACAACTTTCCCGAGAACCGCATTGCCGATCACCGCACCGGATATAAGTCCTACAACCTTGACCAGGTGATGAATGGTGCTCTGGGTCCTGTGATCACTTCCTGTATTGAGGCCGACGAGGCAGAACGGCTCTCAGCCCTGGGCGATACTGCATGAGTCTTGCGGGCGTGCTCGCAGATATCAGCACTCGTCTCGCTCGAGCCGGTGTTCCCTCACCCTCAGTCGATGCCGAGTTCCTCCTCGCCCACGTCACCGGGCTCAGTCGCGGTGAACTCCTGGCCAAAATCCATCAAGGCCTGGAGTTAGAGGTGGCCCAGCTGACAGAACTCGACGCTCTCGTCACTCGACGAGAGGCACGGGAACCTTTGCAGCACCTTCTGGGTGTGGCAGGGTTCATGTCGTTCGAGGTGCAGGTGGGGCCTGGCGTTTTTGTCCCCCGGCCAGAAACAGAATCTTTGGCGGAGCGAGCCATCCAGAGTGCGTCGGCGATGGCTATCGGGGAGCGAGGCCTCCAGATTGTGGACCTCTGCTCGGGAAGCGGTGTTCTGGCCATCGCGTTGGCGAGAGCGATCCCTCATGCCACTGTTCACGCGCTAGAGCTCTCCGATGAGGCGATGCCCTATTTGCGCAGAAACGTCGCGGGCTTGGCGCCGGAGGTTCAGATTACCCAAGGGTCAGTGGCACACTGGGCCAGCGAAGTGGAGACCTCGAGTCTGGACCTGGTGGTGTCTAACCCGCCCTATGTGCCAGACGCAGAGATCCCCAATGACCCTGAGGTGCAACTCTTTGATCCAGCCCTTGCCCTCTACGGCGGGGAGGACGGGTTGGACGTCGTCCGCGTCATCGCGGAGGGGGCATTTCGTGCAGTGCGCCCCGGTGGCGTGCTCATGCTGGAGCATTCGAATCTTCAGGGCGCAGCTGTCCGAGACGTGCTCGAGGGTTACGGTTTTCGCACCGTCTCCACAGAGAAAGATCTTGTGGGCAGAGACCGTTTCACCCAGGGCTATCGGCCCTAAGAGCGACCCGCCACGAAGTCGGTAATGGCTTCTTTCACGCTGGCTCCCGTGTCAGAGGGGGAGAACCATTTCGAGGTAATGCCAATCTCCTGGGCGCCTCGAATGTTGTCGGGGTGGTCATCTACGAAGAAGGTGTCCTCGCTGGAGAAGCCATAGCGCTCGAGCACCCGAGAGAACACGGTGGGGTCAGGTTTTCTGGCCCGATAGTGCGCGGTGGCAAACATGTGCTCGCCAAAGAGCGGGACTAGGTCGGGAGCCACTTCTTGCAGGTGCTCGCCAATCAGCATGCCGTTGTTTGTGAGGAGCGTAACCTGGCCGTGTTGGGCGGCGAACGAGACAGAATCCGCTACTTCGGGGCGAAAATCCATGGCAGCTTTCCGAATATCGACCCAGGTTTGACGCGGAATGGCGGAGCCAAACGCTTCATTAACCCGGCGCAGATATTCATCTCCGGTGTCGGGATCGCCGGCTTCGGCTTTCCACTCACCATCGTCATGCCACCAGCGGGCACGGAGGTCATGGAAGTCATAGCCGGTGATGTCGGTGAGCGACTCCATGCGCTTTCGCCAGTGGTAGTCGTACAGGACGTTGTCCATATCGAAGATAAAAAGCATGATGCCTCCAGCCTAAGCCCCAGGCTTCGAGCCGCCTCCCGAACTACACTGGGGGTCGTGGGCGCTCTCATCATCGATTCCGCAGATTCTCGTGCGTGGGAAGAGGGGCGTCCTGTTGCCCTTGAGGCACTGAGGTCGGGACACAGCATCATCATGCCCACCGACACGGTCTATGGAATCGCCTGCAATGCGTTTTCTCCCGAAGCCGTGAACGCACTCCTTGCTCACAAAGGCCGAGGTCGTCATATGCCACCTCCGGTCTTGGTTGCATCCGCCGAGGACGCCACCGCGCTTGCTCGGTCAGTTCCTCTCGAGGCTGCCGCTCTGATGAGCGAATTTTGGCCAGGCGGAGTGACCATCATTCTTCAGGCATCCCCGGATGTGGAGTGGGACTTGGGTGACACTCAGGGGACTGTAGCTGTTCGTATGCCGAACCACCCTGTCGCACTGGATTTGTTGCGAGAATCGGGACCGCTGGCGGTGTCTAGTGCGAACCTGACCGGTCAACACGCATCGGTCACGGTGTCAGAAGCGTATGAGCGGTTTGGTGATGCACTTGGTGTCTATATCGATGCAGGCCCAGTCGGTCACGCGTACGCAGATGCTCGTGGGAACCCGGGGAGCACCATCGTGGATGCAACCGAGGTTGACTCTGGTGGACCCTGGCGAGTCCTCCGCCACGGAGTAGTTCCCTGGGAAGACCTGCGAGCCGTAGTGGGCGGGGTGTGGGAGCAGTGATCAATTACGTGCTAGTTGCCCTCACCGCGGTAGCGGTGAGCTTTTTGCTAGCCCTCGCTCTTTGGCAGTTAGGTGTTCGCTACGGCTGGCACCGAGAGATCCGACCTCGCGACGTTCACCAGGAGCCCACGCCGAGGCTCGGCGGAATTGCGGTCTATGTCGGCATGGTTCTGGCTACTCTCGTGGCGAGCCAGCTTCCTCACTTTGAGGAAGTGTTCCAGGACCCCAGGCCCATCATTGCTGTTTTGCTTGCCGGGTTCATCGTGGTGGCGTTGGGAGTGGTTGATGACCTCATCGATCTCGACTGGTTGACCAAACTCTCAGGCCAGTTCATTGCTGCCGGTGTGGTGGCCTGGCAGGGCGTGCAAATTGTGTCCATTCCAGTAGGTGGCATCACGTTGTTCTCGCCCACCCTCTCGCTCGTTCTCACCGTCCTCGCCATTGTGTTGGTGATGAACGCGGTCAACTTTATTGACGGTCTCGATGGCTTGGCGGCAGGTGTTGCGCTGATCTCCAACGCGGTGTTCTTCCTCTACGCCCTGGTGCTCTCGCTCGGTGAAGGCGGCACCCCCTACTTCGGTCTTGCCACACTTCTCGCGGTTTTGTTGGCAGGGTCTCTGCTCGGGTTCTTGCCCTTGAACTGGCACCCCGCGAAGTTATTCCTCGGTGACTCCGGTGCATTGCTCGTGGGATTAATCATGTCGGTCAGTGCTATTTCCGTGACCGGACAGATTGACCCCGGTGCGATTTCTCCCACGCAACTGTTGCCCGCCTTCTTGCCCGTGATTTTGCCCTTGGCAGTCCTGATCGTTCCGCTTCTTGATTTCTCTTTGGCGGTGGGGCGTCGGTTGCGTCGAGGAATGTCGCCCTTTGATGCAGACCGTGCCCACCTGCATCACCGCTTGCTCGACATGGGTCACTCCCACCGACAAGCAGTGCTGATTCTCTACTCCTGGACTGCGGTGTTGGCAATCGGAACTCTGATGTTCCTCTTTGTGGCCTGGTATGTCGCACTGGGCATCATTGTGGTGGGCCTGGTGGGCTCCACTGTCGTCACATTGTCACCTGATAATCGAGTACCGAATGACCCTCTGGCTGTGGAGGAAGGATCCCCATCATGACCGTGTCCCAGATTGCGAAGCGGGCGCTCCTTGCCGGGGTGGTCGTCACCTCAATCATTGCCATTGTGGCGGCGACGGCTGGCGCCCTCATCGCGGACCTTGCTGGAATGTTGGGAGCTTTCGTGGGGGCGGCGCTTGGCTTCGCTCTCTTGGGGTTGACGCCACTGAGCATTATGTGGGGATTCAAGCTTGGCAAAGGCGATGTCCTCTCGCCCGGATTCTTTAGCGCGGTGCTCGGAACCTGGTTGCTGAAGTTTGTGGTTTTCTTGGCGGCCGTGTTCTGGCTCGGCGATCAAGAATGGCTTGATCGCACCGTCTTGTTTGTCACCATCGTGGCGTCTGTGATGGCCACACTGGTCACCGACTTGGTGGTCGTCGCGAAATCGCGCATGCCTTACGTCTCAGACGTGACCTTGCCGGGGGATAAGCCGAAAGATTAGTGCCCTGTCAGTGGCGCGATGAGTCGTGAGATGAGGGAGCGTCGACCTGTGCGCTCTTCAATACGATCCGCGAGGTCTACGCCGATGATCGCTGCGGTGGCTCCCAGGTAGCGAAGCGGTTCTGGTTCCCACTGGGGGGAGCGATGCCCGACGAAGGGCAACGCGGTCCGCTCGGTGTTGTTTCCGAGCACGAGATCAGCCAGGGTGAGTCCAGCCAGGTGAGACAACCCCACCCCATCACCGACGTAACCGCCGGCCCGGCCAATGGCGGTAGCACGGTCGAGAGTGACGGAGGCGTGCCAGTCTCTGGGCACACCCAACACACCACCCCAGGTGTGGGTGATCGCAGCGTCCCCAATCTGCGGGAACATCTCTTTCAGTGTCGTCTCCAGCGCGTCGAATACCCGGGGCACTCGGTCAAATTCTGGAGAGATGGTGCTGCCCCAGTGATAAGGCGCTCCCCTGCCACCAAAGGCAATGCGGTTATCGGCGGTGCGCTGCCCATAAATCACCAGGGATCGGAAATCGGAGAACGTCATTCCGTGGGGCAACCCGATGGCATCAAACACAGAGTCGGGGAGTGGCTCTGTGGCGATCATGAGTGAGTAAAGCGGGAGTGATGCTCTCTTCGTGGGGCGCAGTTGGCTGCGATAACCCTCCATCGCATCGATGATGATGTCGCCGTGAACATCCCCGCTCGCCGTGGTGACCACACCGGGCCGGTAATCCAGTACTTCTGTGTGCTCGGCAATCCGAATGCCGGCGGCATCGGCGGATTGCGCCAGCCCTCTCACGAGTTTTGCGGGGTGAATCCTCGCGCACGCCGGATCAAACACGGCACCCTGAGTGTGGGTGGCCTGGAGAGTGTCAGCAGGATCTTGCCATTGCAGAGTGTCCACAGGAGTCATGGATGCCTCCTGGAGAGCGGATTGCGCTCGCTGGCGATGGATGTCCGCTCTTACCAACGACGTTGTTCCACCCTGGACAAAGTCGCAGTCAATGTCGAGCTTCGATGCCCACGCTCCCACCGAGGGCACACAGTCCACCATCGCCTTGCGCATCGCGGTGGCGGGGTGAACTCCGTGGCGGTGAATGAGCGCGCTGGTGCTGGTGGGGAAGAGTGCTGACACCCAGCCACCGTTTCGACCCGATGCCCCAAATCCGGCGATGTCTTTCTCGAGGATCAGCACCGTGGTGGTGGGGGATTGCTCCACCAACGACAGCGCTGTCCAGAGCCCTGTGTACCCAGCGCCCATGATGATGACATCCCAGTGGGAGCTTCGCTCGGCAGGGCTGAGCCCGGGCCTCGGCGTGAGGTCCTCACTCAGCCCCTCGTGCCACAGCGACAGGTGTCGGTAGTCCGTCACGAGAACTAGATCAGCTTCGACGCCCGGGTCAGCACATCGCGCAGGATGGCCTCGATTTCGTCAAACTCTGCTGGCCCAATTGTCAGCGGTGGTGCCAGCTGGATGACGGGGTCTCCTCGGTCATCAGCGCGACAGTAAAGCCCCGCCTCAAAGAGTGCCTTCGAGAGGAAGCCACGCAGGAGTTTCTCGGACTCTTCGTCGGAGAAGGTTTCCTTGGTGACCTTGTCTTTGACCAGCTCGATACCAAAGAAGTATCCGGCGCCACGGACATCTCCCACGATCGGGATGTCGAGTAGGCGCTCGAGCGCCGCGCGGAACTTCGGAGAGTTCTTCCGCACGTGCTCGTTGAGGCCTTCTTCTTCGAAGATCTTCAGGTTCTCGAGTGCCACGGCTGCCGACACCGGGTGTCCACCGAAGGTGTAGCCGTGATAGAACGTGGTGTCACCCTTGCTGAAGGGCTCAAACAACCGGTCGCTCGTGATCATCGCGCCGATGGGGGAGTACCCACTGGTCATGCCCTTGGCGCAGGTGATGATGTCGGGGACATAGTCAAACGCGTTACAGGCGAACATCTCACCAATGCGCCCAAACGCACAGATAACCTCATCACTGACCAGCAACACATTGTGCTTGTCGCAAATCTCTCGAACCCGCTGGAAGTATCCAGGGGGCGGGGGGAAACATCCACCCGAGTTTTGGACGGGCTCGAGAAATACAGCCGCCACCGTGTCGGGGCCCTCGAACTCGATCATTTCCTCGATGCGATTCGCTGCCCAAAGACCAAACTCTTCCTCTGTGCCACCGGGGAAACCCATTTCCTCAGCGCGGTAGTAGTTGGTGTTCGGAACACGGAAACCACCCGGAGTAAGGGGCTCAAACATGGCCTTCATCGAGGGGATACCGGTGATGGCCAATGCTCCCTGCGGGGTCCCGTGGTAGGCGACATAGCGTGAGATGACCTTGTGTTTCATCGGGTGGCCCTTGAGCTTCCAATACTGTTTGGCCAGCTTGAAGGCACTCTCCACAGCTTCACCACCTCCGGTGGTGAAAAAGACCTTGTTCAAATCACCCGGTGCATAATCGGCCAGCTTGTCCGCTAGTTCGATAGCAGCAGGGTGGGCATAGGACCAGAGGGGGAAGAAGGCCAGTTCCTCAGCTTGCTGACGGGCTACCTCGGCCAGACGGGCGCGACCGTGACCCGCGTTGACGACAAAGAGACCGGCAAGGCCATCGATGTAGCGCTTGCCTTTGTCGTCCCAAATGTGGTGGCCGTTTCCTTTGACGATGACAGGGACATCAGCACCATCCGAGAGTGGGCCTTGGCGCGTGAAGTGCATCCACAAGTGATCCCGTGCCTTGTCCTGCAAAGTTTCCGCCTTCTTGGGGCGCTTGGCAGTCTTCGGCTTGGCAGGTTTGGTGCTTCTCTTCAGTTTCAGTTTGTCAATGATCGTCATCGTGTTCCCCAGTCGTAGTGTTCTTTTTCTAGTGATAGGTAGGTAAAGGTTTCGGTATCCACCACACCGTCAATGGTGCGGATCGATCCGTGCAGAATTTCTCGTAGTTCGTGATCATCCGCACACACAATTTCGGCGAGTATGTCGAAGCGTCCTGTGGTCAATACCAGGTAGTCCACCTGCTCGATTGATGTGAGAGTGTTGGCGACCTTTCTGGCGTCACCGTTCACCCTTATGCCGATCATGGCTTGCCTATGGAACCCCAATTGGGCGGGGTCTGTGACTGCGACGATCTGCATGATGCCGGCGTCGGTGAGCTTGCTCACCCGTTGGCGCACAGCTGCTTCACTCAGTCCCACAGCTTTACCGATTTCTGCATAGGACTTCCGGCCGTCGCGCTGTAGCTGGCTGATGATTTCCTTGGAGGAATCATCCAGAGCCACTGCCCTGGTCGACGTCGATTTCGGCATAGTGTGATTTTCGCATCAATTTGCACAAAACGCAATCGAAAACTCATCATTTCAGTCATTTCTCAACGAAATTGTTACTGAAATCGCCCCTAGACCTCCGGCTTCATCCTGCGTTAGGGTAGCCCCATGACTACACGCACACTGAAGAACTTCGTCAATGGTTCCTACGTCGAGGCGAAGGGCAAGGACGCCCTCGAGCTTGTTGACCCAGCCACGGAGGAGGTGTACGCACACTCACCGATCTCCTCAGCGGCAGATATTGATGCTGCCTACCAGGCAGCGCAGACCGCTTTCGAGACCTGGGGTGAGACCACCCCGGGTGAGCGTCAGCTCGCTCTCTTCCGTATTGCTGATGAGATGGAGAAGCGCGCCGAGGAGTTCGCTGACCTCGAGTCACAGGACACCGGAAAGCCTCGCACGTCGCTTGTTGATGACGAGATCATGCTCAGTGTTGACCAGATTCGCTTCTTCGCGGGTGCTGCCAGAAACCTGGAAGGCCGAAGCGCTGGCGAATACATGAAGGATCACACCTCCATGATTCGTCGTGAGCCCATTGGTGTGGTGGGGCAGGTGACCCCCTGGAACTACCCGCTGAACATGGCCGTGTGGAAGTTTGCTCCTGCGGTTGCTGCCGGAAACACCACCGTCTTGAAGCCCTCTGACACCACCCCGCAGAGCACCCTGCTCCTGGCGGAGATTTGTTCACTCCACCTTCCACCCGGTGTTGTCAACGTCATCACCGGAGACCGCACCAGTGGTGCTGCGATGATTGACCACACAATTCCTCAGATGGTCTCCATCACCGGGTCAGTCCGCGCAGGTATGGAGGTTGCCAAGGCGGCCTCCACCGACCTCAAGCGAGTTCACTTGGAGCTCGGTGGAAAAGCACCCGTCATTGTGTTTGACGACGCCGATATCGACAAGGCTGTGGAGGGAATCGGCATTGCCGGATTCTTCAACGCTGGTCAGGACTGCACTGCAGCAACTCGAGTTCTCGTGCACAAGAACGTGCACGATGAGTTCGTTGCAGCACTGACGAAATGGGTTGCTGCAAATGTGCAGACCGGCCTTCCCAGTGACCCGAACACCTTCTATGGTCCGGTCAACAATCAGAACCAGATGACCCGAGTGATGGGCATGATTGATGCGCTTCCCGGTCACGCGAAGGTGGAAACCGGTGGCGTCCGGAAGGGCGACAAGGGCTACTTCATTGAGCCCACTGTGGTCACGGGCTTGAAGCAAAAGGACGACGCCATCCAGACAGAAATCTTCGGACCTGTCATCACGGTGCAGCCCTTCACCCAGGAGAAGGAAGCCATGCAGATGGCCAATGACGTTCTCTATGGTCTGTCCTCCAGTGTGTGGACTAGAGACCACGGACGCGCGATGCGTTTCGCCAAGGGCTTGGACTTTGGTGCTGTCTGGATCAACTGCCACATTCCGCTGGTGGCGGAGATGCCCCACGGAGGCTTCAAGCACTCTGGATATGGCAAAGACCTCTCCCAATACGGGTTCGAGGACTACACACGCATCAAGCACGTCATGTCATTTATTGGAGAGTAGAAAGAACACCGCAGAGCGTTACCAGGCTGTAACACCAATCGTCCCCGGATGATTGGAGACAGGTCTAGTATCAAACCAACCCTTGTGCACCAGCACCATAGTGAATGAAGGAGTTCAATGATGAATCGCCCACTTCCCGAGGACCCCATGGTCCGCAGCCTCGTCAAGATGGCCCGCAAGTCACAGCTCTCGAGGCGTTCATTCCTCGCCGGAGCTGGTGGTGGTGCTGTGGCACTGGGTCTCTCCGCGTGTGCTGCTGATAGTGAGTTGGTTGCTGCTGAGGACATCTCGGCATCGGACCCCACACTCAACTGGTCTAACTGGCCCTTTTACATTGACGAAGACGACGACGGTAACTACCCCACGCTGGTCCGATTCCAGGAGCAGACCGGAATCTCCGTCAACTACATGGTCGACTACGACGACAACAACACCTACTACGCGAAGGTCCGCGACCAGCTCCAGCTCGGTCAGGACATCGGTGCCGACATTGTCGTTCCCACAGAGTGGATGGCTGCCCGTTGGGGCCAGCTGGGATTCGTTCAGGAATTGAACGAGGCCAACATTCCGAACAAAGCCAATGTTGTGGATTCTCTGGCGAACCCCGGTTGGGATCCCGGTCGCAAGATGAGCTTGCCCTGGCAAGGTGGGTTTGCAGGTCTCGCCTACAACGTCGACAAGGTCGGAGAAATCCGCACTGTTGAGGATCTGTGGGCTCCTGAGCTCAAGGGTCGCGTGGTGGTCCTCTCCGAGATGCGTGACACTGTCGGTCTTCTCATGATGGCCAACGGGGTTGACATTTCCTCTGACTGGGGCGCCGACGAATTCAATGCCGCACTTGATGTGTTGCGCGAGCAAGTCGAGGCAGGTCAGATCCGTAACGTGCGCGGTAACTCTTACACTGAGGACCTCGTCAACGAGGACGCTTTGGTCGCCATCGGATGGTCTGGTGATATCACCTTGATCAACTTCGAAAACGGCTACGACGACGGTGAGAAGTGGCGCTTCGTGATTCCCGAGTCCGGTGCGACTATCTGGAACGACACCATGGTCGTCCCAATTGGATCCCCCCGGAAGACCAACGCAGAGACCCTCATGAACTACTACTACGAGCCTGAGGTCGCTGCTGAGGTTGCCGCGTGGGTGAACTACGTGACGCCAGTGAAGGGTGCTTACGAAGCTGCCATGGAGATTGATCCCGAGTTGGCTGAGAACAAGATGATCTTCCCTGATGACGCAACCCTGTCTCAGGTGAAGGCCTTCCGCACTCTCACCTCCGATGAGGACAACGAGTACCAGGCAGCCTTCCAGGCCATCGCACTCGGCGCCTAGTAACGCGGGGTCGACAACGAGATGTCTGACGCTTCGGCAAAACAGTTTGCGGAGGCGGGTGCTGACCTGTCCTTGGTGAACGTCACTAAACGTTTCCCAGGTTTCACGGCAATCGATGACCTCACGTTAGAAATCCCTGCTGGCTCCTTCTTTGCCCTGCTCGGGCCAAGCGGTTGTGGGAAAACCACCACGCTTCGGCTCGTAGCAGGGCTGGAGGAGCCCACTGACGGTCAGATTCTGATCGGGGGGAAAGACGTCACCTCCACCAAGGCTTATCAACGTCCGGTGAATACGGTGTTCCAGTCTTACGCGCTCTTCCCCCACATGACCATCCTTGAGAACGTGATGTTTGGTTTGAAACGTCGCAAGATTGCGGATGCTGAGAAGCTGGCGCGCGACGCTCTGACCTTGGTGGAACTTGCCCACGTCGCCACCAGAAAGCCTTCGCAGCTCTCGGGAGGCCAGCAACAGCGTGTCGCGCTGGCTCGAGCCGTCGTGAACCGTCCCGCTCTTCTCCTTCTCGATGAGCCCCTTGGTGCGCTGGATCTCAAGCTTCGTCGACAGATGCAACTCGAGCTCAAGGACATCCAATCCGAAGTGGGCTTGACCTTCCTCCACGTCACCCACGACCAGGAAGAGGCCATGACTATGGCTGACACTGTCGCGGTCATGAACCAGGGTCGGATCGAGCAGATGGGCGCTCCCGAGGAGCTCTACGAGTCTCCCCAGACTGCGTTTGTTGCGACCTTCCTGGGGCAGTCGAATTTGTTTGGTGGCGAGGTCACCGGCACCACATCGAATGTGGTGAGCGTGAAAGCGTCGGGCTATGAGCTTCGTGTTCCCAGCGATCGTGCTGTGGCGCATCGCGGCGAGGTAACCGTCGGTATTCGCCCCGAGAAGGTGACTCTGCACCCGACAAAGCCGACCGCGGGGTCCAATGAGACCATCGTGGGTCCCGGCCGTGTTGTTGACGCTTCGTTTAGTGGCGTCAGCATCCAGTACCTCGTGGAGGTTCCAGGTCTGGGAGAGATCACGGTGTTCGCCCAGAACACCTCCTTGGGTGAGCACGCGAAGGACGGCGACGAGGTGTATCTCTCGTGGCAGGTTGCGCACGCCTTCGGTCTCGCTGATGCTCCACCCCAGGAAGAGCGCTTTCAGTCAGACACCAATACTCAGTCGGTAGCGGTGCAGGAGCGGGAAAAGCTAGAAGCTGAACTCGAGGAGTCCTAGTGGCTTTTGGAGCTTTTCAAACAGCAGCCCCTGCAGGGACGCAGGCTCCGGTTGCTCAAGTGCAACGGAAGTCTCCGGTGGCCCTGTGGTTGCTCCTGCCTGGAATTTTGTACCTGATCCTGTTCTTCGTAACACCGCTGTTTTCGCTGGTGATAACGAGCTTCCAAGCCCCGGTTCCTGGAGGGTTCCTCGGTGAGTTCCAGAATTCGTTCCGGTGGGAGAACTACGTCGAGGTTGTCTCGACCTACTTCTCCCATATTTCTCGGTCCTTCATTTACGCGACCTTGGCGACCATCTTTGCCCTTCTCTTGGGGTACCCGATCGCCTACGTGATTGGCGTGAAGTTGAGAAAGTATCCGCTGCTTCAAGCTCTCTCGCTGGTTCTGCTCATCGCTCCCTTTTTCATCTCCTTCTTGCTGCGCACCCTGGCCTGGAAGCAGATCTTCTCGGATGAGGGATTCTTTGTCGGGGTGTTGAAGACCTTCCAACTGATTCCCTCTGATGCCTATTTGACCGGAACACCTTTCTCGGTCGTCTTCGGGTTGACGTATATGTTCCTGCCCTTCATGGCTCTCCCCATCTACACGACTCTCGAAAAACTTGACCTGCGCTATGTGGAAGCCGGCGGGGACCTCTACGCCAACCCGTTTACGGTGTTCCGGACCGTCACTCTTCCGCTGTCGATCCCTGGAGTTATTTCGGGAACGCTCCTGACGTTTATTCCGGCCACCGGTGACTACATCAACGCGAGCCGCGACTTCCTCGGCTCGACCGACACCGCGATGATGGGAAACGTTATCGAGGCCAACTTCTTGGTGCTCCAAAACTTCCCCGCTGCGGCAGCACTCTCTCTGATTCTGATGATGTCGATTTTGATTCTTGTCTCCGCCTATGTGCGACGTAGCGGAACGGATGACCTGCTGTGAGGGGCTTGGGGAAGTACCTGCTCTGGGTCTATACGGGCATGGCGATGGTGTTCCTACTCATCCCCATCGTCTACACGATCGTGTTTTCGTTCAATGACGCGAGGCGCACCAACATCGTCTGGCGTGGTTTTACCTTCGATAACTGGCTCGATGTCTGTAATGCCCAGGACGTCTGCGCTGCATTTGGTAACTCGCTCCTCGTGGCTGGTGTTTCCACTGTTCTTGCGACCGCCATGGGGACAGCCATCGCCATTGCCCTCGTGCGCTATCGCTTCCGATTTAGAAACTCGACCACCCTCTTGCTCTTCCTGCCGATGGCCACACCCGAGGTCGTTTTGGGTGCGGGGCTTGCAGCACAGTTCCTGCAACTCGGAGTGCAAAAAGGCTTACCGACCATCATCATCGCCCACACCATGTTTTGCATCAGCTTCGTCGTGGTGACAGTGCGAGCGAGGGTCGCTGTGCTTGACCCCGCGCTCGAGGAAGCCGGACGAGATCTGTATGGGTCACCCTCGCAAGTGTTCTGGCGCGTGACGTTCCCGCTGTTGGTCCCCGGAATCACGGCAGCGGCACTCTTGTCCTTCGCCTTGAGCTTTGATGACTTCATCATCACCAACTTCAACGCCGGCCCGGCGATGACGTTCCCCCGCTTTGTCTACACGGCAGCAGCCCGAGGAATACCTGCCGAGGCAAATGTGATTGCCTCCGCGGTGTTCTTCGCGGCCATCCTGCTGGTGTTGATTGCGCAAGTTGGCGGCGCCATCAAACGCAAGAGGCTTGCGCTCGCTGGTTAGTCCGAACCCATCGATTGCTCTGGAGGGCACCCCTAATGTCTGTTGACCGCTCCCGCCTAGCCACTCTCATGGCTGAGGAAGTTGCTCGATTTGAAGCCGAGCGACCACAGTCCAAAGCCCAGTTTGAGATCGCGAAGAGCAGCATGCCGGATGGTGTTCCGATGCTCTGGATGGCGAAATGGCCCGGCCCCTGGCCGGTCTATGTCGAGAGCGCCAAGGGCGCTCACTTCACGTGTGTTGATGGAATCGACCACGTCGATTTATGCCTGGGTGACACCGGCGCCATGGTGGGCCACTCGCCAGAGCCCACGGTGCGAGCAGTCACTGCGCAGCTCGCGAAAGGCATCACCACCATGCTTCCCACTGAAGACGCTGCGATAGCTGCCGGGATGCTGGCGGATCGCTTCGGGGTCCCGATGTGGCAATTTACCCTGACCGCCACCGATGCCAACCGCGCCATGATTCGCTACTCCCGTCAGGTGACGGGGAAGCGCAAAGTCCTGGTGATGGACTACTGCTACCACGGCAGCGTTGATGAGACCTTTGCCACCGTCGACGACCACGGTTCGGTGGTGGAGAGACGAGGAAATATCGGTGCGCCCGTTGACCCCGATATGACCACCGTGGTGGTCCCCTTCAACGATGTGGCCGCCTTGGAGAAAGCTTTTGCCTCTGGTGACATCGCCTGCGCCCTGGTGGAGCCAGCGATGACCAACATCGGCATTGTTCTCCCCGATGATGGCTGGCATCAGGCACTGCGGGAGCTCTGCACCAAGAACGGAGCTGTCTTGATCATTGATGAGACCCATACTGTGTGTGCGGGGCCTGGAGGTATGACCCAGCGCGATGGGCTTTCACCCGACGCTGTGGTGATTGGTAAAACAATTGCGGGCGGTATTCCTGCTGGTGCTTACGGCATGACCAGCGAGCTTCAAGAGCGTGTTCGTGCCTCAATCCACCTCGAAGACATTGATGTCGGGGGCGTGGGAGGGACCCTCGCTGGGAATGCCCTGTCGCTTGCGGCCATCCGGGCAACGCTCGGCGAGGTTCTTACGGCTGAGGCGTATCCCGAGATGATTCAGCGCGCCACCGAGTGGACCGAAGGTGTTCACTCCGCCATCGAGGAGTTCACTGTTCCTTGGCAAGTGACCCAGCTTGGCACCCGGGCTGAGTACAGCTTCCTTCCGCACGCTCCCAGGGATGGGGCAGAGGCCGCGGGCGCTGATGATTTTGAGTTGCAGCAGTATTTGCACCTGCACGCGCTGAACCGCGGCATTCTTCTCACACCATTTCACAACATGGCCCTCATGAGTCCCGCCACAACAACGGCGGATGTGGCCGCCCACACGGCTCACTTCCGTGAGGCCGTGGCAAGCTTGTTTGCGTGAGCGCCGAACTGTTCAAGACCGCCAACAAGGCGGAGCTTCTTCAAGGGATGCGCCATGCCCGCATGGCTATTGGTCGTGGCCAGCTGGTCTGTGTCCCCACCGACACCTCCTACGCGCTTGTTGCTGATGCGTTCAAGCCCAGCGCTGTGCAGGCCCTACGCTCTGCCAGAGGCATGCCAGAAGGCGCACCGGTATCGGTCTTTGTCCCGGGCATTCCTACGCTGCGGGCTTTGGCCGCGGAGGTTGCTGAGGAGGTGGCGGCGCTTGCCGGGGAGTTTTGGCCAGGTGCGCTCACCCTAATCGTGCCAGCGGGGGAGTCCCTCACCTGGGATCTGGGTGACACGAAGGGCACCGTGGCTCTGCGGATGCCGGCAAACCGTATCGCTCTGGAGCTGTTGAGTGAAACCGGGCCTCTCGCGCAGTCGGGAGCCTGGGCAGTGGGAAGCACACCACTAGTGTCACCGAGCGCGCTCCAGAAAAGGTTTGCGGAGTCTGTGTCAGTGGTGCTGGGTGCTGGGGAGGAGAAACCGGGCAAAGAGGTGTCCACCGTTATCGATGCAACCTCATTGGATTCACCCCAGGGGAAACTTCGCATCGTGAGGGAGGGTTCCATTCCGCTCACTGATATTTTCTCTGTGATTTCCCCGGAGCGTTTTGCCTCAACCCTCGCGTGAAGGCTGATTCGTCTCTCCCAGGTTTGCTTTGCTACAGTCTTCTAGACGACATTCGCCGCGCTCTCTTGCGCCCCGAAACTGGAGACAGAGCTGTTAACAGAAGCCACTGACACGCTGTTCCAGTTAGCAGCCGGTGAAACTTTCAGTCCCCCGACGATTGAGGAATTTTTCCCTCCCGCGGTTCTTTTTGAAGGCACCATTTTTGAGATGAATCGCATCATTTTGGTGCGTCTTCTGGCGGTTGTGGCATTGGTCTTGGTCTTCTGGTTGGGAACCCGCAAGATGCGGGTCGTGCCCGGTCGTTTCCAGGGAACCATCGAGATGGCACTGAACCTGGTGCGCGTCAACATCGCCGAGGATCTTCTGGGTGAGAAAGATGGCAAGCGCTTCCTCCCCCTGCTCACCACGATTTTCTTCCTGGTCTGGTTTATGAACGTGACGGGAATTATTCCCGGGCTCAATATCGCCGGAACCAGCGTGATTGGTATGCCTCTGGTGCTGGCGATTGCCGCGTATCTGGCCTTTGTCTATGCAGGACTTCGGAAGCACCCGGTGGCGTTCTTGAAGAACTCCCTGCTGCCCCCCGGTGTCCCCTGGCCTCTCTACATCATCGTCACGCCGATCGAGTTTGTCTCGACCTTCATTTTGCGTCCGGTCACTTTGACGCTTCGTTTGTTGATGAACATGGTGGTGGGTCACTTCCTCCTGGTTCTGTTCTTCTCCTCCACCCACTTCTTCGTCCTCTACTCCGACTCGTGGATGGCGTTCTTTGGGATTGGGACCATCGCGTTTAGCATCGCGTTCACGTTCTTCGAATTGCTGGTCGCCACCTTGCAGGCCTACGTCTTCACCCTTTTGACCGCCGTCTACCTCCAGCTCGCGCTGGCGGAAGAACACTAAACCTCAGCCCGATACGCCATCGGGCTGACAACATGGAAGGAAACACCTGTGGACACAACCTCGGTAATCGCCGAACTATCCGGAAACATTGCGACGGTCGGTTACGGCCTCGCAGCCATCGGCCCCGCCATCGGCGTGGGTATCGTCGTGGGCAAGACCATTGAGTCTGTTGCTCGCCAGCCTGAACTTCAGGGCCGCCTGACGGTCTTGATGTATATCGGTATCGCCTTCACGGAAGCACTGGCGTTCATCGGTATTGCCACATACTTCATCTTCACCGGATAGGCCTGACTATGCAGACCGAAGCACTCCTTCTCGCAGCGGAAGGGGAAGCATCGAACCCGTTGCTCCCCGCGATCTATGACATTGTCTGGTCGATCATTCCGTTTGCTTTGGTGTTGCTGCTGTTCTGGCGCGTGGTGTTGCCCAGACTGCAGAAGACACTGGATGAGCGCTCCGAGGCTATCGAGGGTGGAATTGCCCAGGCAGAAAATGCCCAAGCCGAAGCTAAGGAAGCGTTGGAGAAATACAACGCACTCCTGGCAGACGCGCGAGCTGAAGCTGCCAGCATCAGAGATCAGGCCCGTTCTGAGGGAACTCAGATTCTTCAGGAAATGAAGACCAACGCTCAGGCGGAGGCGGACCGGATAGCCCAGAGCGCTCAAGCACAAATCGAAGCAGAACGTCACCAGGCTGTGCTCTCCTTGCGCAAAGAGGTTGGCAATTTGGCTCTCGATTTGGCCTCTGCTGTGGTTCAGGAGCGCCTGAGCGAGGACGCCAAAGCGGCCTCTGTCGTGGACAAGCTCCTTGCGGATCTCGACAAGGAAGCTAAGGCTCCCGCTACGAAGACCCCCGCAAAGAAGCCCGCGGCCAAGAAAGCACCCGCAAAGAAGGCGACAAAGTAACCATGGGCGCACAGACCACACAATCCCTCGTCAAGGCTCGAGCGAGCCTCGGCGGGTATACGGCAACCAGCGAGCTCGCGAGTTCCTTGTTTGCTGCTGCCTTGGGATTGTCGGGGTCGAAAGCCCTTCGGGGAGCTTTGGGAGATTCTTCAGCGGACCAGAAAGCCCTCCAAGAGCTCGCGAAAGGCGCTTTCGCGTCGTTGTCCACCGACGCGAAAGCGCTGATTGGCGAGCTGGTGAGCCTTCCCTGGTCCAGTGCGAACGATCTTCAGGCGGCTCTGGAGGAACTCGGAATCAGGACCCTCGCGGAGGTCTCTGGTGACTCTGACCTCGTGGGAGAGCTCCTGGCAATCTCCAGCCTGATTCACTCCGATCCCGAGGTGGAGCTTGCTGTGGGGTCAAAGCGCGCTTCGTCTCAGGCGAAAGCAACCCTGGTGAGCGCGCTGATTGGTGGGAAAGTATCGCCCGAAGCAGAAGCCATTGTTCGTCACCTCGTGTCGGACTCCCGCGGTCGCCGGATTGGGCGCATGCTGATGAACTCGGCCGAGATTGTCGCGGACCAGGGCGGTAAAGGTCTTGCCGTGGTCTCGGTCGCGAAGCCTCTCAGCGCGGCACAGCACACCCACATTGAGCAACTCGTGGAGAAGAAGTATCAGCGCCCGCACTACATTGCGCAGCAGAGCGATGACAGTGTCGTCGGTGGAGCGCGGATCCGAGTGGGCGATGACGTTATTGATGGAAGCGTGGCCACCCGGCTGCAGGATTTGAGAATGAAACTTGCCGGCTAGCGCCGGCGACATACGTGTCAGTGCACACACAACCAAAGGAAAAACCATGGCTGAACTAACAATCAACCCGGATCACATCCGCGATGCCCTGAAGGACTTTGCGAAGTCCTACGACCCCGGCACCGCAGCCACCACCGAGGTGGGTCACGTGGTGGATGCGGCGGACGGTATTGCTCACGTTGAGGGGCTCCCCGGTGTCATGGCTAACGAACTGGTGAAGTTCCAGGATGGAACACTTGGTCTCGCCCAGAACCTGGATGAGAACGAGATTGGTGTTGTGGTCCTCGGTGAGTTCAGCGGTGTTGAGGCTGGCCAGGAAGTAACCCGTACCGGTGAGGTTCTCTCCGTGCCGGTGGGTGATGGTTACCTCGGTCGGGTGGTGGACCCACTGGGTAACCCCATCGATGGCATGGGAGCTATCAAGGCTGAGGGTCGTCGTGCTCTCGAGCTTCAGGCCCCCGGCGTTATGGCCAGGCGTAGTGTGCACGAGCCCCTCCAGACGGGTATCAAGGCCATTGACGCCATGATCCCTGTGGGTCGTGGACAGCGTCAGCTCATCATTGGTGACCGCCAGACCGGTAAGACGGCCATCGCGGTGGACACCATCATCAACCAGAAGGCCAATTGGGAGTCGGGTGACCCCACCAAGCAGGTTCGCTGCATCTATGTCGCGATTGGTCAGAAGGGTTCGACCATCGCTGGTGTGCGCGGTGCTCTCGAAGAAGCTGGCGCCATGGAGTACACGACCATCGTCGCTGCTCCCGCCTCTGACCCTGCAGGGTTCAAGTACCTCGCCCCCTACACCGGCTCTGCCATCGGTCAGCACTGGATGTACAACTCAAAGCACGTCCTAATCATCTTCGATGACCTCTCCAAGCAGGCTGAGGCCTACCGTGCTGTGTCACTGTTGCTGCGTCGCCCTCCGGGCCGTGAGGCGTACCCCGGTGACGTCTTCTACTTGCACTCCCGTCTGCTGGAGCGTTGTGCGAAGCTCTCCGACGAGATGGGTGGCGGCTCCATGACGGGTCTGCCGATCATCGAGACCAAGGCGAATGACGTCTCGGCGTTCATTCCGACCAACGTGATTTCCATCACTGATGGTCAGATTTTCCTCCAGTCCGATCTCTTCCTCGCCAACCAGCGTCCCGCTGTGGACGTGGGTATCTCCGTGTCCCGTGTGGGTGGAGACGCTCAGGTGAAGTCGATCAAGTCGGTATCGGGAACTCTGAAGCTCGAGCTCGCTCAGTACCGCTCACTGGAGGCCTTCGCAATGTTCGCGTCCGACTTGGATGCCGCGAGCCGTCGCCAGTTGGCACGTGGTGCGAGGCTGACGGAGCTCCTGAAGCAGCCTCAGTACTCTCCCTACCCTGTGGAGGAGCAGGTGGTCTCCATTTGGGCGGGCACCAACGGAAAGCTCGACACCATCGAGGTGGAGGACATCCTCAGGTTTGAGGCCGAGCTGCTCGACCACCTTCGTCGCAACACCAAGATTCTTGACACGTTGCGCACAACCAATGTGCTCGACGATGACACCAAGGCTGAGCTGGAAAAGGAGGTCGACAAGTTTGTGGTCGCCTTCCAGGGTTCTGGCGCCGACGGCCTCGGTGCTCCGGGAAGCGAAGAGTTTGCAGCGATTCCCGAAGACGAGATCAACCAGGAAAAGATCGTCAAGCGCAAGCGCTAGACGACAACGAGTAAAGGACTAAGGACCAATGGGCGCGCAGCTTCGGGTGTATCGGCAGAAGATTCGTTCTGCCAGTACAACCAAGAAGATCACCAGGGCTATGGAGCTGATTTCCGCATCGCGGATTCAAAAAGCTCAGGCCCGGATGACTGCTGCCACTCCCTACACCCGCGCGGTCACGCGCGCGGTATCGGCTGTTGCGACCTACTCGAACATTGATCACCCGCTCTTGACCGAGTCCGAGAACCCGAAGCGCGCCGCAATGGTGATTTTCACCTCGGACCGTGGTTTAGCGGGTGCCTTTAGCGCTCAGGTGTTGCGTGAAGCTGGCGAGCTTCGCGAGCGCCTGGAAGGCGAAGGCAAAGAGGTCATCAACTTTGTCGTGGGTCGCAAGGCCGTTCAGAACTTCACCTTCCGGCAGCGCCCTGTCGAGAAGTCCTGGACCGGGAACACCGACCAGCCCGAATTTGAGACGGCCAAAGAAATCGCGCAGACCCTAATCGAGAAGTTCACTACGGATCAGGCAGAGGGCGGGGTGGATGAAATCCACATCGTCTATAACCGTTTTGTGTCCCTTGTCACCCAGGCTCCTGAGGTTGTCCGTGTGCTTCCACTCGAAGTTGTGGAGGGCGTTGAGGAGCCCGGTGACACCGAGGTGTTCCCGCTCTATGAGTTTGAGCCTGAGCCCGATGATGTTCTGGATGCTTTGCTTCCGGTCTACATCGAGAACAGAATCTTCACCGCCATGCTGCAATCCGCGGCGGCTGAGCATGCTGCACGCCAAAAGGCGATGAAGTCGGCCAGCGACAACGCCGACAAGCTGATCCGCGAATACACCAGCCTGGCGAACAACGCTCGCCAAGCTGAAATTACCCAACAGATTTCCGAAATCGTGGGCGGCGCCGACGCCCTCGCTTCGGCGAAGTAAAGAAAGAGATAACGAGATGACGAAGACTGCCACCACAAAAGCCACAGCTACGGGCCGAGTTGCCCGCGTGACGGGGCCCGTTGTTGACGTGGAGTTCCCCCACGACGCACTGCCCGCGATGTACAACGCGCTGCAGACTGACATCACCATCGGTGGTGAGACCAGCGTCTTGACTCTCGAGGTGGCCCAGCACTTGGGCGATGATCTCGTTCGCGCGATTGCTCTGAAACCCACTGACGGCCTCGTGCGTGGCCAAGAAGTGCGCGACACCGGTGGGCCCATCACGGTCCCCGTGGGTGACGCCACCAAGGGCAAGGTGTTCAACGTTCTCGGCGAGGTGTTGAACTCCGATGACAAGCTCGAAGGTGTGGAGCGGTGGGGTATCCACCGTCAGCCGCCGGCCTTTGACCAGCTGGAGTCGAAGACTCAGTTGTTCGAGACCGGTATCAAGGTCATTGACCTTCTCACCCCCTACGTTCTCGGTGGAAAAATCGGACTCTTCGGTGGAGCCGGTGTGGGTAAGACCGTTCTTATCCAGGAAATGATTCAGCGCGTGGCCCAGGACCACGGTGGTGTGTCCGTGTTCGCCGGTGTGGGGGAGCGTACCCGTGAGGGTAACGACCTCATCCACGAAATGGAGGAAGCGGGCGTCTTCGACAAGACCGCTCTGGTCTTCGGTCAGATGGATGAGCCACCCGGAACCCGTCTTCGTGTTGCTCTCTCAGCGCTGACCATGGCGGAGTACTTCCGTGACGTGCAAAACCAGGACGTGTTGCTCTTCATCGACAACATCTTCCGTTTCACCCAGGCAGGTTCTGAGGTGTCGACCCTCCTGGGTCGTATGCCCTCCGCCGTGGGTTACCAGCCGAACCTCGCGGATGAGATGGGTGTGCTCCAGGAGCGCATCACCTCGACCCGTGGACACTCGATCACGTCTCTGCAGGCAATTTATGTGCCAGCTGATGACTACACCGACCCGGCACCCGCGACCACCTTTGCGCACTTGGACGCCACGACTGAGCTCAGCCGTGACATCGCCGCGAAGGGTCTCTACCCTGCCGTGGACCCGCTGACCTCGACCAGCCGTATCCTTGACCCGCTCTACATCGGTGAGGACCACTACCGCGTGGCCACCACGGTGAAGCAGATTCTCCAGAAGAACAAGGAACTCCAGGAGATCATCGCCATCCTCGGTGTTGACGAGCTCTCCGAAGAGGACAAGATCACCGTGTCCCGCGCCCGTCGCATCCAGCAGTTCCTCTCGCAGAACACCTACATGGCAAAGAAGTTCACCGGTGTGGAAGGCTCCACGGTTCCCCTCAAGGAGACCATCGAGTCCTTCGACGCCATCGCCAAGGGTGAGTTTGACCACGTGGCCGAGCAGGCCTTCTTCAACGTTGGGCCGATTAGCGACGTCGAAGAGAAGTGGGCCACCATGCAGAAGGAAATGAGCTAGGGATGTCAACCCTCACCGTCACTGTTGTCTCCGCGACCGCCGAAGTGTGGTCGGGGGAGGCAACGATGGTTGTTGCGCGCACCACAGAGGGTGAGATCGGCATTTTGGCTGGTCACGAACCCACCCTGGGTGTCCTTTCCGCAGGCGAGGTGCGCATCACCACGACGGATGGTCAGAAAGTCACCGCTCAGGCGGAAGATGGCTTCCTGTCCGTGGACAACAACCAGGTGACAATTGTTGCCGGCTTGGCAGAAATTACGTCCTAAGCATGCTCGTCCTGCTGCCACCCTCGGAGACGAAAGTTTCCGGCGGGGAACCAGGAACATCGCTTGATCTTTCGCACCTGAGCTTTGGTGCTCAGAACCCTGTGCGAAGCGCGCTTCTGCAGCAAGTGGTGGAGCTCTCGGGGGATGAAACTGCGGCTCTCACGGCGCTGAAGCTTGGCCCCAAAGGCGCCCCTGAGGTTCAGCGCAATCAGGAAGTGCTCCGCTCGCCGGTGATGCCCGCACTCGAGCGTTACACCGGAGTGCTGTTTGATGCCCTCGGCGTCTACGATCTCGAACCAGAGCCGCGGGCATGGGTGGAAGACACGGTGGGCGTGTTCTCAGCCCTGTTCGGATTGGTGAGAGCCTTTGATCCCATTCCCGCCTATCGGTTGTCCTTCGACTCAAAACTCTCAGGGGGCCCGTTGGCCGCCCAATGGGCCGAGGTGACCGCAGAGTTGTGGGAGCAGGTTCCTGACTTTGTGCTGGATTTGCGCAGCGAGGGATATCGGAAACTGGCACCTGTCCCTCCGGGGCAGGGAGTGTTTGTCTCTCTCGTGAAGGAGGGCCCGGCGGGGTCAAGGAAAGCGGTGGGTCACGCGAACAAATCAGTGAAGGGTGCCCTGGTTCGATCTCTCGCCATCACGGGTGCTAAGTGTGACAGTGTGGAGGATGTTGTGGCGTGGGGGTCAACCCACGGCTACGACTTCGACAGAGACTCGCTTCGCGAGGGTGTGATTGATCTGGTGATCAGCGATAGCTGATTTTTTCGAGGTCGAGAAGCTTCTCTTTGGTGGGGATTCCATCCCCACCGCTGTACCCGGTGATCCGACGATCAGAGGCTAAAACTCGGTGGCAGGGAATCACAATGGGCAGAGGGTTTGCCCCCACTGCTCCTCCTACAGCCCGGGCGGAGCCTGGTTTTCCCACCGCCTGGCCCAGCTCGCCATAACTGGTCGTGTGACCGAAAGGAATGCTTTGAAGCGCTCGCCAAATTGACTCCTGGAACGCCGTCCCGCTGGCTTTGAGGGGGAGATCAAACTCGGTGCGGTGTCCGGCAAAGTATTCCCCCAGCTGAGCGGACGCCGCATCAATGATGGAATCGGTAGTGGGTTCGGTAACGTGGCGACCAATTTCCAGATCGGTCAGGTGCCGGCCATCTGAGGTGAGGGCGATAGGTCCCAGTGGGCTCTCAATACTGGCGTGAAAAGTCATGGCGCTAGCGTATCGAAGCCCGTGCCCAGCGAGGAGAGAGTGCCGGCAGGGTGGGGATAACTAACTTTCGATATCCGTCGAAGGTGGTGTCAACTCCTCTTCCTCCTGAAGAGTGACGTTGATTCCTTGGTTCAGCTCAGACACCTCATCGTTCAGGGTATTGAGCTCCTCGAGACGCTCGTTGTATTCCGTGATCTTGGTTTGCAAAGTAATCCGCATTGACTCGAGACGTTCTTGGC
>Ga0255771_1001493_pt1 | contig 25077 bp, 23 predicted proteins | sample 011ome_19_FD_179969 | JGI IMG/M metagenome (GOLD analysis project Ga0255771, IMG submission 179969) | Coastal salt marsh microbial communities from the Groves Creek Marsh, Skidaway Island, Georgia - 011510BT metaG (version 2) | ecosystem: Environmental > Aquatic > Marine > Intertidal zone > Salt...
CGATGAGGGGTTATTAGAAACAGTTTGTGCTCAACATGAGATAGACCACCTTAATGGGATTCTAATCACCGATAAAGTTAGAAGGTATACTGCAACGATAACTGCACCTAAAAAATATGGTAGAAACGAACGAGTAATGGTAAAATTACCCGATGGTAAAACTGAATTTATGAAGTACAAGAAGGCAGAACCACTACTTGCAATCGGATGTGAAATCTTATAATTTGTATTAAAAATGGGAAAACTTATATTTAGATATACAGAGGAAGATTTCATTGAGGAGAATAGAGAGGCTAATGAAATCGAATTAAGTGTACCAGATGATATGAATATCACAGAGTACAAGGTTATGTGTGTAAGAATGGCATATGCCATGGGCTATCATCCAGATTCTATAAAAAGAGGATTTGGAGATATAATTTATGGAGATGAAGATATTAACACACTAAAGGATTTATTAGATGAGCTCAGTATCACAAGAAATAATTAAAGATTTAGCAAGGCAACTTTTACAACAAGGTGCTATAATCGATGCTCTATGTGATATTTTAGTGGATAAGAATGTAATTACCGAAGAAGAACTTAATGGTGTCATCGATGATTATATTTTAGACCAAGAAAAATACATAGAAGAAATCAAACAACAACAAAAATCTGAAATAGATTTAGGGGCATTACACTTCGGGCCCATAGGAGAATGTTAAAAATCTGAAGAAACATTTGGTTATGTAATAATAATTTCGTATCTTTGTTACGAAGTATTATCGAGGAACTATTCACATGAGAAACTTTTTTTTATCATTTATCATTACCATATCATCTTTTCTAATGGCATTCAAAGCCCATGAAGTAATTTTAGAATGGCAAACTCCAATAGAAATACCACAACCAAAGGCAATCAAAGTTATTATGCCAAAGTTAGAGGTTCCTAAAGTTGAAATCAACTTGAAAGACCATGTTGCTTTTCTAAGAAACATTGGTAATTTTGAAAGTGGTAATAGATACGAAGTAGTAAACCGATGGGGTTATATGGGTAGATATCAATTTCACTTATCTACCTTAGAATCAATCGGTATTAAAACTACTAAGAAGAAGTTTTTATCTTCACCTACTTTACAAGAAGAAGCGATGACGAGGTTACTTAAATCTAATAAGAGAACTCTTAGAAGATATATTAGGAAATATAATAACACATCTTTACATGGAGTATATGTTACCGAAAGTGGTATACTTGCAGCTGCACATCTTGGTGGAGCTGGTAATGTGATTAAGTGGTTTAAAAAGGGAGAAGTTTTCAAGGATGGTAATGGAACTCCTATTACTCGTTACATGAAAAGATTCTCAGGTTACGAATTAAATTTAGAATAACATGGATTACATTTTAATTGGATTGATTACATCAGGTGTAGTTAATCTATTATTCCTTATAGGAGTTCGAAATCTATTAAGACAGAACGAACAACTTGAGGATAGATTAGTTGGGACTATTAAAGATACCCAATCTAAAGTATTAACTGCACTTGAGAAAATGCAAGAGATTGATACAAGACAAGCATTTGAAAAAGATGATGAGGTTGGTGTAACTTTTGACCAACTTAAAAAAATAGTAGAAGATTTAAACGAACAATTATAATAATGCCAAGACCAAGAAAAAAGAAATCCAAAATATATTTTGGTACTCCTGCTCAAGAAGCAATAGAAGAATACAATGCATGTAAAGACCCAAACGAAAGGTCTAAAATTTATCAAGAAAGGATTAAACATCCATTTGAGAAACTAGCAGAGAATGTAATTAATACATTTAAGTTCTCATACTTTGATGTTCCTAAGAAAGATATGCAAACCGAGGTGGTATCTACTATGGTAGAAAAGATGCATATGTTTCAACCAGATAAAGGTAGAGCATTTTCTTACTTTACTATCATTGCCAAGAATCATTTGATTTTAGCTAACAATGGTAATTACAAAAGATGGAAACAAAATGCTTTGATTTCAGAGATGCCAGAAACTTGGAATCCTGAAAATGATTTCGATGATACTACTGAAGCAGGTGAGTTTAGAGAATTTAAAGATATTATGATTTCTTATTGGGATAAAAATTTAAACTCTATCTTTAGTAAGAAGCGTGATTTACAAATTGCAGATGCCATTCTTGAATTGTTTCGTAGAAGTGAATATATTGAAAACTTTAATAAAAAACATTTATATCTTTTAGTAAGAGAGATGACTGATTGTAAGACTCATTACATTACTAAAGTTGTAAATACAATGAAGATACATCAGAAAAAAATGTTAAATGATTATTTAGAGTATGGTGAATTTAGAGAACCAAAGAAACAACAATTCTGGCAAGCACCTACTCAAGATGATTATATAGATTCCAATCCATATATAGATGAAGATTTTTTATAAATGATATTAATATAATAATATTGTTTCATAAATTTAATTTTACAATCTAAATATATTTATATACAAACAAATAATACAAATGAGTTACATACTAGGATTATCATGTGGATATCATGATTCTGCAGCTGCTTTAATTAAAGATGGAAAAGTATTGGGTGCATGTGAAGAAGAAAGATTCACAGGTATCAAACACGATTCATCCTTCCCTACCAATACTATCAATTGGTTATATAAAGAATTCAATGTAGATGGTAGAGAAATTACCGATGTTGTATTCTACGATAATCCTAAATTAAAATTAGATAGAATTGAGAAATCAACTAAACGTGGTCCTAAATCAGAAAAAGAACATCGTTTAGAAATCATCCAACGTAATAAAGAAAAGTTCGAAGAAATCGAACAACAGATACTTGATATAACTCATCCTTATGTAGATATTGAGTATGGTGACCATCATTTATCTCACGTTGCATATTCTTACTTTACATCTCCCTTCCAAAAGGCATCTATTCTTTCAGTAGATGGTGTAGGAGAGTGGGAAACAACTTCTCTATACTATGGAGAAGGAAATAAATTATTCCCGCTACAATCGATTAATTTCCCACATTCATTGGGGATGTTATATTCTGCTTTTACTGCCTTTCTTGGATTTAAACCAAACGAAGGTGAGTATAAAGTAATGGGATTGGCTCCTTATGGAAATCACGAAACTTATTTAAAACAATTTCAGAAACTTTACACTACTACCAAAGATGGTGGTTTTGAATTGGATATGAAATACTTTACATACGATTGGTCTGATGACCATATGTTTAATGAGAAGTTAGGTTCTTTATTTGGATTGCCAAATAGATTTCCAGAAGAAGAACTTACACAAGAACATAAAGATTTAGCAGCAACTTTACAACATCAATACGAATTTCTTTTATTTCGTTTGATTGATAAGTTATACGTATCACGTTCCAATCATAGCTTATGTTTAAGTGGTGGATGTGCATACAACGGAACTGCTAATGGAAAAATCTTAGAGAAATCTTTATACAAACAATTATGGATTCCATCAGCACCATCTGATGCTGGTTCTGCTATTGGTTGTGCATTAGAATTCTTTTATAGAACCAATCCTAACTCACCACGAATTGATAATGTTAATCCTTACTTAGGTCCTTCTTATTCTAAAGAAGATATTGAATCTGCATTGAAAGAAATGGAGAAAGATGTTTATGGTGTTTATAAAATTGATTCTGAATTAATTCCTATCATCTCTCATCAAATTGTTGAAGGTAATGTAATTGGTTGGTTCGAAGGTAAAATGGAATTTGGTTCTCGTGCATTAGGTAATCGTTCTATACTTGCAAATCCATGTGACCCACAAATGAAGGCAAGAGTAAATCGTGTAATTAAAAAACGTGAAGGGTTCAGACCTTTTGCACCAATGGTAAAGTTAGAAGAACAAACTCGTTATTTCGATTACGATAAAATAGTTCCTTATATGAACCAAGTGGTAAAGGTAAAAGAAGAACATCAAAAGTATCTTCCAGCGATTACTCACGTAGATGGTTCTGCAAGAATACAATCAGTATCTAATCATCACCATAGAAGAATGTATAAGTTATTACAACAACTCGAAAAGGATAATGGTTATCCAATGGTTCTTAACACTTCATTCAACTTGAAAGACCAGACGATGGTATTAGACCCACTAACGGCTATTAAAACTTTCTTAGATTGTGAAATGGATACCTTAGTTCTTGGTAATTATATCGTAAAGAAGAAGATTCGTTAACATTCCCTTAACATTACTTAACCTTTTCTTAACATTGGAATACTTATAATAAAGAAGATTTATTATGAGAAAATTAACTACACTATTATTTCTTCTAATCTCAACAGCACTTTTCTCACAAGAGATAGAAGTAATCAAAGAAAAAATTAAAGTAAACGATGGAATCCAAAAGGGTACCTTAATTTACAATGGAACCAAGTACGTACAAGATGGTATTTGGAAATCGGATTATGCGAAAGCAAAATACGATATGGGAAAATTAGTTTGGTATCAACCGAAAGATGATAAACGATATACTTATTCTTACATAGAGATGGAACAACTCCGTAGAAAGGTTCAACGTTTAGAAACACGTTTAGCATCTAATGATAAACCATAGTCGTAGATTAAAGTGACTATGATAAAACCCTCCCAATACGGAGGGTTTTTTGTTTTACTATATTTATACAATGAACTAATGTATTAAAATATGAGTACAGATTTTGAATTATTCCCAGGAAAGAACTTGGGTGGTTTATTTAAAGATATCTACGATAACCAACAAACAAAGAAACTTCGTATATCTGAATTGATTGCTGAGATGAAAAAACTCATTCGTCATTCAGGTGATATGGCAGTCATGGGCCCTATTATAAGAGATTTAATTGATTCATCTATTAAGAATGATGATTCACTTGTTAAGATGGCAGCAATTGCTCAACGAATCATTGGAGCTCAACACAAAGCAGAAGGTGATGCTGGTTTCTTATCTAATGAAGAAAAAGAACAATTACTTAAAGAGTTAGAAGAAACAGTTCACGAAGTAGCAGATGAGCAGGATATCAAAGTAGATGAACTTACAAACGAAATTGAGGAGTTAAAACAAAAGGTAGGTAAGTAATGGGAAGAAAGGAAGCATCATCACGTAGTAGACACCAAGGTGTCATATCTAACACCAAACAAAATAATTCAGGTGTAGTATCTCATGTTATTTTAAATGCAGATGATGTATTTATTCCTGAAATTCAAGACTCAGAAACTAATCCGAAACCTGTCGATTCTTACATTGGTCATGCAATTATTAAGAAACATACAGATTTTTCTTCAGCAGATTCTGACGGTGAGCCTTATGCACCATTCGACTCATCGGAAGGATTGCCATTGGTTGGTGAAACTGTTGCGTTAATATATTTAGGAGGAGCACCCTTTTATACTCGAATACCCAATAGGGATATAAATCGAGGAAATTCTCAAGAAGATAAATTACAAACACTATCTCCAAATACTGAAACTCCTTCTAATCAAGCTAGTGATTATAACGAGATATCACAAACAAAAACACCAGCTGCAGGATCTGATTCAGCTGAAAGGAAAACAAAATTAGGTAACTATTTTGAACCTACTGATATAAATCAACTTGTTTTATATGAAGGTGATAAAGTTATACAATCACGATTTGGTCAATCAATTCGTTTTAGTGGATATAATAATACAGATAATTTATTTTCACCAACCATTATTATTCGAAATAGACAGAATGATGAAAGTTTGTCTGCCCTTGAGAAAAATGAATTAGTTGAGGAGGATATAAATAAAGACGGGTCTACTATTTTATTATCATCTAATGATTATAAATTAGATTTCCAACCAGGTCTTGTTGATGATGGTGGTAATTCTGATTTTGAAACTACTCCAATTAAGTTTGAATTGCCTGAGGAATATGTAGGGTTTGACCAAATGTTATTGAACTCAGAACGAGTTATAATATCTGCCAAATCACAGGAGATGATTTTTTATTCTAAAGGAAATTATGGATTTATTTCAGATGGTAAGTTTACAATTGATAATGGTAACGGTGGTGCAGATTTAGATTTCGGTGATGATGTTAATATTACTACTGATAGAAACGATTCGGATTTAACAATTATTACTGGTGATGGTAATATCTTACTAAACACAACCGAAACACAAGAACCGTTAGTTAGAGGAAATACGTTGGTAGAATTGTTAGGAGAGCTTATTGATGCAATTAATCAACAAGTTTATAATACACCAGCAGGTCCTTCTGCAGTTGGCCCTACAAATCGTTCAACTTTTAATGATATAAAGTCAAAGTTGCAAGATGCACTTTCTACACTAAACTATACAGAATAAATTATGTCTTGGGATATCTTTAAAAATATGATGAAATCCTACATGGATAATCCCAATGGAGTTAAATCCAAAGAGGCATTTGCAAAACAATTTACTACTGCATACGATACGGCTATTAAACCAGGTAGTGTTGTAACTCGTGGTCTGGGTGGATTCCCACTACCAGTTGCAAAAGGTAATACCGAAGTAATGGAGAAGTTGATGATTTCGGCTTGTGCCATTGCATTTACTAAAAGTGAAACTGGAAAACATACTTGGTTAAAAGATATAGGTAAGGCTGTAATTGGTTATTGGGGAGGTGCAACTTTATATCAAGTACCACCAATGATACCAGCATTATTTTCATTTGCAAATCTTGGATTAACAAGTGGGTTGGTATCTAATCCAGGTAAATGGCCAGATACTCCACCTGAACAACCTGTGGATGATTCAGGTACGTTTTTAGATTTATTTATTTCATATGCACAACTGCATTTAACAACTCTTCAATTTAGTTGTAGTACCATTTCGTTATATCCTGGGTTTCCATTAATACCAGCATTGCCTGGATATATATCTTTAACTGGATACACATTAACTCCTGCATCACCAACACCACCGTCTGCGATACAAGAACCTGGTCTTTTAGATAAAATAATTGAAAAGATTCAAGATATTTTCAATCAAGATGATACTATGAGTCCAGAACAAATTGAATCTGCAAAAATAGAAGTTGCTGAAGCAGAAGTGGTGGTAAATGATGTAACATTACCTGAAGTTGGTAGAACATCTGCATCGGAATATATTGGATTGAAGAAATCAGAAATATCAACTGGTAAGCTAAATGCATTACCTGTACCACTATCAAATGAAGAACTTGAGGCTATACAAGAAAATACTCCCGATAAATATAAATGTGAAGTTGGTTCTAAAATAGTTGCTATTGCTAAAAAAGATATCGGTATATTAGAAACTGGTACACCACCTGGTCTTAACTATGGTGGATTTCCTGGAGGGGTTCAGAACAATCGTAGGGGTAGGATTGATGATATGTTTGATAATGTTGGATTAGATAATCAATCAAAGGTTAGAAAAACGGGTAGTGGATATTATTGGTGTGCAGCTGCCGTATCAACTTGGTGGCAAGAAGCAGGATTAGAAACTCCAAATGGTGGGGCAAGTTGTGATAATTGGATGAATTGGGGTAAATCAAAAGGATATTGGTCATCAGAACCTAAGATAGGTGCAGCAGTTCTATATGGTAGTTCATCAGATGCACATCACATTGGAATAGTATCTGCAGTATTACCAAATGGTTCCTTTACCACAATAGAAGGAAATACAAGTGGTGGTGGGTTTAGTAGAAATGGTTGTGGGGTATTCTTAAAAACTCCAAAAAAATATTTAGGATTTGTAATACCACCTGGCTGTTAAAAAACTATAAACTCAACGAGAATATATTTATATTAAGATAATAACAAAATATTTAAAATGGATTCAAAAAAATTAGCAAAACTAATTAAAGTAATCGTAGAAGCTGAAGTAGCTAAGAAACAAGAACAATTTCTTTCTAAAACCTTCCCTAAGATATTAGAGGAAGAAGTAAATCGTAGAGTCAAAAAGGCTCTAACAGAGGTGAAGGGGGGTGTTTCTGCGTCCTCGGCAAAAGTTGTTGAGGAGGTAGACCCGTTCGAAGCAGCTAATCAAGTTCTACAACAAGAAAGAACACAAGTTCAAGAACAAAGAAAATTCACTAAGAACCCAGTTCTTAATGATATATTGAATCAAACACAACCATTTAGTTCAGCACAAAGAAGTGGTGGACAAGTTGGTAGTAGTGGTGCATCTGTATTAGATAGATTACCACAACAACAGATTCAAGAAAATACACACATACCATCTTACATGGATGCTGAACCAGATATTGACCAAACAATTAATATGGGTTCATCATTAGGTGCAGGTGGAACTGATGCTCTAAGAGCTCAGATGGCTCATAAAATGGGCTATGGTGATGTGAGTTCCCAAGGTGGACCAAAAAGAGGATTAGGTGTATCAACTGGCTTAGCAGCATTGGATAGAGTATTGAATAGAGATAATTCTGAACTTGTAAAAAAGTTTAAAAGATAAATGCAAGAAATTCTAACCATACTTGTCGTGGGATATTCTATCAATATTTTGATAGGAATATTCAGAGATGATAAGTGCGGGTGTAATGATTGTAATTGTGGAGATAAATAAAAATGGCATATGTAATTGGTAGAAAAGTTGTAAAGGATACTGAATCAGATTTTGATTCTTTTGCATATGGAATTGCATCGCCCACCAAACGTGGTGCAGTAATGTTTGAACAAACATTTACTTCATATGATGCAGCTAAGAGTAATCTTAGAAATTTAATGTTAACTGCTCGTGGTGAACGAGTAATGCAACCTGAGTTTGGTACTGGGTTACATGAACTATTATTCGAACCATTTGATGATACGTATGAGAGTAGGTTGCAAGAAATGATAACTCAATCTGTAAATTTTTGGTTACCATATATTACCATAGAATCAATTGAAGTTGATATGAGTGATGAAATGAAAGATAGACATACAGCAAATGTTAGCATACAATTCACAGTTGGTAATGATATAGAAACACAAGAAATAACCTTTACAGTACAGGGATAATACAATATGGCACTTAATAGTACAAATAAAAAAAATAAGGGTAGGGATATAAAGTATCTTAATAAAGATTTTGGACAATTCAGACAAAATCTAATTGAATACTCTAAAACATATTTTCCACAAACTTATACTGATTTTAACGAATCGTCACCTGGTATGATGTTCATAGAAATGGCATCATATCTTGGTGATGTTCTTGGATATTATATTGATGATACTTTAAAAGAATCATTAATGACAACTGCTGAAGATAAAACTAATATAATGGCTTTATCACAATATTTGGGTTACAAACCAAAGGTAACTTCACCTGCAGTTGTTAAATTAGCAGTTTATCAAAGAGTTGGTGTATTAAATGCACAAACAAATCCAGAACCCAATACTGCTTATCTATTAAGAATTAAAGAAGGAATGAGTGTAGTTTCCAATACGGGAGTTTCATTTAGAACAACTGAATTGGTAGACTTTTCAGATGACATTGATAGAGAAGTGACCATATATAATCGTGATAGTCAAGGATATCCTGCAAATTATCTTATTAAGAAATATGTAAATGCAATTTCTGCAGAATTAAGAAGTGTTACAAAAACATTTACAAGTGCTGAACAGTTTTCTAAAATAGAAATTGGAGATAACAATGTAATTCAGATTTACGATGTTCGTGACACAAGTGGTAACAAATGGTATGAAGTACCATATCTTGCACAAGAAATGGTTTATGTTGATTATGCTAATACAGAACAATATGATAAAGATTTAGCACAATTTAAAGATTCGGTTCCAAGTATTTTAAAATTAACAAAAACATCGAGAAGATTTACGGTTCAAGTAAATGAAGATAATACTACATCATTAGTATTTGGTGGAGGTAACTCTACTACATCAGATGAGACATTAATACCTAATTTTAAAAATGTTGGATTAGGATTGAATTCATCTATTGATAATCTTGGAGCATCATTCGACCCTTCTAATTTTTTAAAAACTAAATCATACGGTCAGGCACCGGCAAATACAACATTAACAGTTAGATATTTAGTTGGTGGTGGTGTTGAATCAAATGTAAGTGCAGGTGAATTAACAACGATAGATAGTATAGAATATGACGAAGATACTACTATTTTTGATGCAGCTGAATTATCAATATATAACTCATACAAATCATCAATTGCAGTTGAAAATGAAGAACCTGCAACAGGTGGTAGAGGTTCGGAAACTATTGATGAAATTAGAGAAAACTCTTTAGCTAACTTTGGTTCACAGAACAGAGCTGTAACTCGTAACGATTATCAAGTACGAGCTTTATCATTACCATCCAAGTATGGTGGAATTGCAAAAGTATATTGTGCACCAGATGGAGAATTGGATAATAATTCACCTTCATCGATTCTAACAGACCCAAACTCTTTACAACAATTTACTGAGTTAGTATTATCATTAAAAGAAAAAGAAGGTATAACTGAAAAAGAAATACAGAATCAAGTAAATACATTCTTATCAGGAAAACAATCTGATTCTAAAGAGAAGAATAATCCATTTGCAATTAACTTATATGTTCTTGGGTATGATTCTACTAAAAAATTATCTACACTTAATCAGGCAATTAAAGAAAACCTAAAAACTTACTTAGGTGAATATCGATTGTTAACAGATGGTGTAAATTTATTAAATGGATTCATTATTAACATAGGTGTTGATTTTGAAATCCGTGTATATGGTGGATATAATAAACGAGAAGTTCTTGTTAAGTGTATTTCAGAGATACAAAACTACTTTAATATTGATAATTGGACTTTCAATATGCCAATAAACCTTTCTGAATTAGAATTGATTATTGCAGGTGTTGAGGGAGTACAATCAGTACCAAAGTGTGAAATTGTAAATAAGTGTAAAGGTAGTTATTCGAATGTTTCATATAACATTCAATCGGCAACTAAAAATAAAATGGTATATCCTTCATTAGACCCATCGGTGTTTGAAGTGAAGTACCCAAACAAAGATATAAAAGGGAGGGTTGTTTAATGTATCAGTTTTTAACAGCATCAAAAGATGCAACCATATACTTACAACAACCAGCACAGAATACTGGTTTAGATGAGATATTAGAAGTTTCCAAAACTTATTATGGAAACTTAAAAGATATTGCACATTCGTTAATTAAGTTTGATACCAATTCATTATCATCATCACTTGTAAGTGGTGAGGTAACTATGAGTTCGGCAGAATTAATTCTAAGGGAATGTGAATCTTCTGAAATACCAGTTGATTATACAATCTTCGCACATCCAATTTATCAAGATTGGGATATGGGAATCGGAACTCGTTTCGATGAGATTTCTACTGATGGTGTAACTTGGAATACAAAAACCACAGGAACTGATTGGTTAGAAGGTGTATATGAAAGTGGTACAACTGGTTCCTTTAATGGTAAAGGTGGTACGTGGTACACTTCATCAGTTGCAACCCAATCATTCTCATACGAAACTTCAGATGTAGTTATGGATGTTATTACTCCACTACAATCTTGGTTAGATGGCTCACTTCCAAATAATGGATGGATTATCAAACACGATTCTAATTTAGAAAATGATACTGAAGATTATGGACAACTAAAATTCTTTGGTAAAGAAACTAATACAATCTATCAACCTAAATTAAGAATTGGTTGGGATGATTCTACCTTTGAGACTGGTTCTCTTACTGAACTTACCTCTGATGATATTCACGTAACGTTTAAGAGATTAAAAACAAGATATAAGGTTGGTAGTTCACCTGAGATTAGAGTGTTCGGTAGAGAGAAGTATCCACTTAAAACATATACTAATCTATATGCTTACAACGATGTGAAATTCTTACCTTCAACTACTTATTATCAAGTGAAAGATGTAATTACTGATGAAGTGATTATTCCTTTTTCAGATTATACAAAAGTAAGTTGTGATTCTAATGGTAACTTCTTTAAACTCAATTTAAAAAATTGGGAAACACAAAGAGATTATTATTTAGAAATCAAAGTTGAAAGAGATGGCGTGGTTGAATACTTTGAAGATAAAGATTTAACTTTTACAATAGAAAAGTAATAAATGGCAATAGATAATCAATTTAGAATAGGTGAGTTAATCAGTAGTGGTTCTCGTGCTATCGTTTCCAAAGACGAAGTATCGGGTAATCATACATTTACCATTGGTTCTAAAGAAACAGTTGATACCCCATATCCACATATCAAAGGTGAACGAGATGGTGAATTAACTGGTAGAATTGAAAAACCAAAATATACAGAAGAGGAGCTTGTAAAGGCAGTTGATACTGAGGTTGATGAACTTATTGGCCCACCAAAGAAAGAAAAACCACCAGTTGTTCCTAAACCATTATATGATGATTTAAGAAGATTATATGATGAACGTGGTGTTCGTATTAATGAATTGGAATCGATAATCCTAGACTTAGAAGCTGAAGTGGAATCACTTCGAGCTGAAGTAGAATCCTTAATGATTCAAATGGATGCATTATCATTACAAACTGCTGCAGCACAAAACGAGGCCCAAGCAACCAATGATAGATATATATCACTCCTACAAGATTTTTCAAGTGCAATTGTAAAGTCAACTAAAGAAGGTATTGAAAGAGTTTCTCTTAAAGCTCAAACAGAAGGTTTAATAGCACAGAAAGAATCTCTACGAGAGCAGTTAAAATCACTTAATTTAATTGTATCAAATTTACAATCTCAATTAAGTGGAGCAGCAGCAGAATCATCTGCAGCAGCATCAGGGTTAGTACCAACTACTTCTAATGAAACATTCTATGGATTTGAACAAGGACAGCCAGTTGATGATGCATGGAAGGCTCAAGATATTGGTTGGACAACTATGAGAGATAACGGTGGTAAGAAAGATGGTTCTGCTGGTAAGGTTATTATTCAAAACCTTAGAGATGAAAATGTACCAATTACTCAACTTAAAATTAATGTTGACAAGGGAAATATACTGGGTAGTGTAAGGCCTATATTAGGATTTGGTTCAGGTGTAAGTTCTACAAGAACAACTAATATTGAGCAAGGTGCAAAAGAACAATTTGATTTATATTTCAATATCCAATTAGGTGGTACAGGTGACTCGAAACCAAAACCTAGAGGTTCTTGGCAATCGGCTAGAGATTATCAAGGTACCTTTACCATTGATATAATTTATGACGATGGATTTACTGAAACTATTGATGCAACATGGGGTCTTAGAAAAAATAGAGGGTCTTAGAAAAAATAGAGGATAATTAAATGGCAATCAGTAACTTTAAAAAAGTAGAAGATAACAAGGGTTATCTCGTTAATGACAAAGATAGAAAAATCTTTGAGAGAGAAATCTCCAAAGGTTACTTTGGCATGAACATAGGTGATACTATTGAATTTATCTTATATGATTCAAGTGATAATCCTTTACCGCAAGAATCTGCAAAAGGTAAGACCGTACGATATATTGAGTATAATGATGATACGGAAAAAACTTATTTTGGTAAAACTCAAATCAATAAACAAAATATAAAATCTAACGGAGCTGAAGAATTCTTTATTGATACTGAAAAGTTGATTAAAGAGGCTGGATACTCTAATGGTATTTTCAAATCTCAAGTTTCTTTGTTGAATAGAAGATTGGGTTCTGATGGTAGAGAAAATGATACAACATGGATACATGAAATTTCTCCGTCAAGAACTGAGATTAGAATTTTACCAACCATCGATTCGGATGGAAAAGTAAATTCAGATTTAGAAGCAAGATACGAATGTTTGGTCCAAGGAAAAACTTTTTCTGCAGATGTATTTCCATTATTGGATGAGTTTGTAGAACAATTTGATGTTCAGAAAACTTTGGAATCAATGTTAACCTTAAAAGGAATTGTATCATCTGGACAAAATTATATTAACTTAATTAAAGAAGAATTCAAAATAACTAACTTTGAAATCTTTTTACAAAACGTTAAAGATAAATTCGTTCAAGCAGTTAATCATTATAAAGGTAATAGAGAATCCAATATCTTATCAAATAGATATGGTCAACCTTTGCAAACTACACCTCAACTATGTTTCGGTTCAAATGAGATAATGGATACCATTACTACGATTGCTAGTAATTGTATTGAATATTATTTACCAAAAAGAAATATACAAGAAGAAACTTCATTAACCATAGAACAACAAGAAACGTTGGATGAGGTTGGTAGGATTCTAAAAACTGTAACAGGTAATTCAAAATATAAATCAACTATACCAGAATCAGTATCTGCTAAAGTTGTTGGTTGTAAATCAGAAAATGCATTGAACAGAAACATGAATGCAGATATTCATGATGAGTCATTATGTGTATATCCTGCTAAAGATGATGAAGGACCTGTTCAATTAGACCCACCACCACCACCTCCACCTAAACCGGTGTTGTGTAATGATTCAAATGCATTAAATTTTGGATTGGAAGGGAGATGTATCTATGCACCACCAAAGGATGATAGACCAATTGAAGTTTTTCCAGACCTTGAATATGATACATCAATTTTAATTAAAAATAATACAACATATGTAATACCACTTGGTGAAAGAGAAAAGAATACTACAAAATCACCTAACATCTTTACAGACCAACGAGATATAAATGTTCGTGGGATTGGTTTTGATGATGAAGTGAGAATGGAAAACATCAATGGAGTTGCTCAAATAGCAAATACACAAACCAATGATAGAATTGCAAACGCACAACAAAGATTAGTTGGTGGTACTGGTGATTTATCAATTCCATTAGGTAGAACACCTGGAACATCAGTTGTTGCTCAACCAAACCCAAATATAAATAAGGTAGTTGAAACTGGTAGAGGAAACTATACTGCAAATGAACAACTTGCTGCAAGAGAACGATTGTTGAGTGGACAGAAATCAACTAAACCAGTAACTAAGGTTACTGCTAAAAAACAAACAACTAAAGGGAGAGAAGTATAATGGCACTAAACCCAAGTACAAAACCCACAACACCTGGTAAATTTCCAAACGAAGTTCGTAATGGATGGACTTGGATTGCCAATTCTAATATGTGGCTAGATTTATCTGCTCTTGGTAGTTTTAATATTGGTCTTGGTAATTTTAGTGGATTTACCACTGGAAATACTGGTATTGGTTTACCTAATTTTGGTATTGATATAAATACCATAACAGAAACTATTGAAAGGGAAAATCCCGATTTTAATATTAATGTAAACGCTGGATTTGGTAATGGGCCGGAATTTAGGAATTTAAATACTAATCAGTTAAATACACTATTAAGAGATGTTCAACCAGATAATATTGTAAACGAGCTATCATATAAATTGATAACGGTTGTTGTTTCTAATAGCTCAAATCGTGGTGCACTATATTTCAACAATGTAGAAGATGTTCGCTCGATAATACCAATACAGACAAAAAATATACCTTCAAGTGGCCATAAGTTTGAATTAAAAGAAGGTAATAAAACACACCCAGATATATACACCATAAAAACTAATAATAATCTTCAATCGATTATCCCAATGGAACCAGCAGTTTCATTGTATAAAAATGGTAAAGCTATCAGTACAATAAAACCATCGGATGGTGGTCCTTCTGTATTAACTATACAATGGGATAATAACTGGCCAGCTGAAGAAGTGCAGGATATATATTTTAAGGCATCAGTAAATGTATTACTTGACTCTTCTGATATTTCACCTTTACTAAGATATTCATTTGGTAATGAATCTGGTGATTTAAGTGAAACATTATATGAGTCAGATGGTGGTAAAGTATTTAGTGTTACACCAAAGACAAATGAATACACCTTTAAATATAAATTAACAAAGGTTAGTGTAAACATAGATGGAGACCAATCTTTATTAGAAAAGGTTGTTGATGAGTATGAAGGTAGTTCTCGTAGTTATGAATTACAATCATCTTCAAGATATAATTTATATATTTCTGCCTCTAAAATTCTATTTCCAAGTGATCCTATATTGAGTACACCGTTAATTAATGTTAGTTCGGATGTAATATCATATAATAGGTCAGAGAGTGGTAAATCACTATCATATACAACCGCTAATGCAGATAATGTAATATATTCTCTTGGAGGAGTTACACGAACACTACCTGCAAACGGTAAAGTAACTATAACCAAATCCGATGTTCCAAACGTTGGTACGTATGAATTGTTTTTACAACCAGTATCTAATACAGGTGGGAGTGGTGCTGTTAAAAAAGTAATTATAAATGTTTTAGAATCAACCTTTTTACCAGGGCCCGATATTACTCATATTACATATCCTGAAAATATTATTGGTGAAGATTTCAAAGGATATGATGTTGATTTCAAACTGAGTTGGGCATCAATAAATACTAATTGGGTTGATGTATGGGTAGGTAAGATTTCCGATTCAACTAAACTATTTTCTAAAAGAGACCCCCAAGGACAGCTTACATTAAATGTAAAAGATGTTCTTACTAAAGCAGGGAACTCATTAGAAGAATCAACTGATGTTGTTGATTTCAAATTATTATTCATTCCTTATAATGATGAAGGTGATTCTCGATTTGCAGGTAAGACTGAAGAAATTACAATATCATTCGATAAAGGTAATTTAAGATTACGTAGGGGAGATGTAGTTCGAGATATTAGAGAAGTAATCTCTAAACAATTTGATACAAGTATTCTTAAAAAAGAAGATTCCAAATATCTTACACACTTATTGCATTTAGGCAAAGGTGATAATAAACTTATTTCTACATGGGGAGTTGATACCGAAACTTTCTCTGAATATAAAGTTGTAGACCCATTAACTGGTAGGGAAGAAAAAACTAAAGAAGTAAAAACTTTAGTTTTAAAATTATACGAACCTCTTTCAAAATCAGTTCAACCAAACCAACAAGTTTGGATGTCTAAGGTTCAATCAATTCCTTTATTAGAAAGTATAACTGTAATAGATGAAGCAGTTGAAGAGTGTATCCCATTACAACCAAACTTCAATGAAAAGTTTTCGGATGATATTGGTTTACAGATTTATGATGATTTAATAGCAAGTGGGTCTACCTCATCCACTGGATTAGTTAATCAATTTGTAAGTGGTAGTGGATTTGATTTAAAGAAGTTAGATATACAATTTGTATCTGAGTCTTTTACATATATGGGTTCAGATGATACTGGTTATATAAAAGAATCAACTGGTGATACTTCATGGTATTGGGAAAATTTTGTAAAATATTCATCTGCAGAAGAACGAGTTGAAAATTTTATTTATAAAGTAAAACTTATTGAATTCTATAATGATAGAATTTCATTAGTTACATCAGGTTCACAATATACAAGTTCTATATCACTTTTCAAAGAAAAAGAAAGATTAGATGGACAAATATCCAATACTATCAATGGGTTTGATGCATTTGAAGATTTCTTATATACTTCATGTTCTATAAATGAGTTAACATATCCAAAGGAAAATGGAACAGGTAGTTTATTACATTCTACAAGTTCAACCTCAATTGCTTGGTATGAAAATATTATATCATCTGCTAGTAAGTATGATTATGATAATAAACATAGATTAGTAAACAACTTACCACTTCATGTACAAAATGATGATGAAGGACAGGAGTTTGTTTTGTTCTTTGATATGTTGGGTCAACACTTTGATACTACTTGGTTATATACCAAATCACTTGCTAAGAGTAAAAAACTTGAACATAAATACCAAGACGGTATTAGTAATGAGTTCGTTTATCAGATGTTAGAATCCCTTGGATGGGATGCTGATATGGGTGTTCAATCACAAGCACTTTGGCAATATGCATATGGTAATTGGAATGCAGATGGAGACGAGAGAGGAATTGATGAAACATCTAAATCTATATCATCTGGAAAATCAAATCAAAATGAAATTTGGAGAAGAATACTAAATAACTTACCATATCTTTTAAAACATAAAGGTACTAAACGTGCATTACATGCATTGATGAGTTGTTATGGAATTCCTTCTTCATTATTAACTGTAATTGAATTTGGTGGTCCAAGAGACACTACCAAGGAAGGAACTACACCATTCACATACGAGGATAGAACTGCATCGATAAACATTAGTGGTTCTTCTAAAATTGAAATTCCATGGAAATCATTTGAAGGTAGTTTTCCAAATTCAGTAGAAGTACGAGTTAACTCTGAAATTAGACAAGACCAACAAATTATATATGGTACCGATTGGTCAGTTGATGTAATTCAAGATACTGGTTCATTAGCAAGATTCCAATTAACAGTTGGTACTGAATCTGTTTTAACAGACCCAATGCCATTCTTTAATGATGAATATACTCAAATCGTTGTTAATAGAGAAACTGGTAGTTTAGGTAATGGTGATTTTACACTTTATGCAAAAGAAGGATTCCAAGAAAGAATCAGAAACGAAGTATCCGTAACTTTATCTGCACCGAGTTCTTCGTGGGAAAGTGGTAACTCTATTTTTATTGGAGATACAACATTCACAGGTTCGGTTGATGAGATTAGATTGTGGAATACTGCATTGAATGAATTGGTAATTGAAAATCATACACTATTACCTGATGCAATAAATGGTAACCATTCATCTGCATCTTCTGAAGATTTATTATTTAGAAATGATTTTGAATATCCAAAGGATAGAGGAACTTATTCTGATATTAAAAACGTTGCAATAAAACAAACTTATACAACATCTTCTATAGCAAGTGGGTTTGATTCAATTACCGAATACCCATACAACTATACTCCATATGAAAGAACTGTAACTGCGCAAGTTCCTCAAAGTGGATTTAATTATAGTAACAAAGTTAGATTTGAAACTCAATATAATTTAGATGGTTCAAGTATTAATGAGGATGAGGGCATTGGGTTATCATATAGAGAAAGAAGTACTCAAAAATCATTTGACCAATCACCAATTGATTCGGATAAGTTAGGATTATTCTTTTCACCAATAAAAGAAATCAATATGGATATTCTACGTTCAGTAGGACCAATCAATGTTGATGATTTTATCGGTAACCCATCTGATGATTATAATGATTCATATACAGATTTAACAACCTTTAGAGAATATTATTTCCAAAGATATAATCTAAACTTTAATGAGTATATCCAATTAGTAAGATATATTGATAGAACTTTATTTGACCAATTAGAATCATTAGTACCTGCAAGAGCTAAAGTTGCTAAAGGTTTATTAATTGAACCACATATTTTAGAAAGAAGTAAAACTAAATGGAATAGACCGAGTGGTGAAGAAAATTATCACGAAACAACTATTGATACTTCAGATGATACTATCTTAACAACTGAACAAAATACTTTCTTATCTTTAATATCAGCAAGTGAAGATACTAAATTATCAACCGAACAACCATTTTATGATGGATATATTGATACGGAAGAACTTAGTATTGTATCTGCTTCAATTGATAATTTTGAAGGAACTTATATAACAACAGATACATCTAATCAAAGTGGAGTTATTACACGAAATAGTGGTTCTACTATGGGTGGATTTGAAATTAATATAGATGCCAAAATGACTGGTTCTGCCAATTCATTCTACGACTCAACTGACTTCTCTCAAGTTGGTGGATTTGGCCCCGATGATTTAGCAGTCGCTGGATTTGGATTATATGGTAGTGGTTCGTATTCAATCAGAACTCGTTTAGATTTAAATGGGAACATTGTTAAAGATAGAGTTAAGGTATTTAAAGTAAAAGAATCATACGAAGATACCGAACGAGTACAAGTTAGTGGATACCCAACTGGTAGTGGACTTGTAACATATGAAGTAAGAAATGTAACTCGTTATAAGGATTTTGTTACTATCCTACCATGGGATGGTGCAGATATTGAAGAGGGTGGTAATATCGTAGAGGCAACTCCATTGAATGGCCACTTCTCAACTCATTATAGAAACGTAGAAGATTTAACAACTGGTTTAGAAAATTCATACTTTAATGGTTCTAAACAAACACAACAAACAACCTTAGATGGTGGCCCTGCTTGGGAAATATTTACTACTAACCCGAATACATTAAGAGTATCTGATAGTGGTAGAGGAAGTGGTGAGCCAATTCTCGAAGTTGATTAACAAACAAAAAATAATTAAAAAATAAATTAGTTATATTTATATATTGAAAACATAGAGGAATAAATTATGGCATATTTAGATAATTCAACGATTACAGTAGATGCAATCCTTACCAAAAAGGGTAGAGAGAAACTTGCAGCTGGTCAAGGGTTAAACATTACAAAATTCGCATTAGGTGATGATGAGGTAGATTATACCTTATATGAACCAGCACATCCAAAGGGTAGTGCTTATTACGATTCTGCGATTAGAGCAATTCCAATTACTGAGGCTTCACCAGATGAAACTCAAGTATTGAAATATAAATTAGTAACTTTACCAAAAGGTACAAAGAAAATTCCAAAGGTAGAATTTGGTATTCCTTCTGTAACTGTAAACCAAACTTCTGGTCAAGTATCTCTTACACCAACAACTTCACCAAGTGGTAACTCACAAAGTGGATATACTATCGTTCTTTCTAACAAGAATGCTGGTTCTGTAATTGGTCAAGGTGCTTCTGCCGGTAGCGGTACTATTCCTACGTTCTTAGGTGATGAAATTACTACAACTGCAGCAGTTGAGACTGGGTTAACATTTACATTTATTCCTAATCCAAATGTTACTCAAACAATTAAGACAACGATTACTGTATATGGTAATGAAACTGGTGGTTCACAAACTATTCCAGTAACAGTAAACTATGTACAACCAACATAATAACGGAGAATAAAAGAACATGGCACAAATACAAGGACAAGCAGGAGTAAATCTTTCTACCGAATTAGCTAACTATTTATCGGCTAATCAAGGTAACCTTACTTCTGAACAATTAGCTCAAATTATAAATCAGTATTTGACTGGTGGTGATAAGATTGCTGCACAAGGTGGTTCTATTTCTACTGGTATTTACAAAAGATTTGGTGAATTTGACCAAGTAACAGGTAAGGTTGAAGTAGTAACAACTGGAATGTGGAGTGGAGATACTGGAAGTTTAGCTACTTTCTTTACTTCATCTACTCAAGTTGCTGCAACAAGTGGTGATTACTACTACAATGTATATAACCAAGACCCTGCAACTGATGGGGCTGCTATTCAATTTGCAATTGCATACGGACATCAAGGTGGTAGTGGTTCTATCTCATTAGAGAATGATGATAACTCTACATTGGCAACCAAAGCAACTTACGCTCAATATAAACAAATTCTTTTAGACCAAGATGATGCACAATTCACATTCGTATCATCATCTTCACAAGGAACACATGATTCAGATGATATCTATGTAATCAATATTGCTCGTGCTAGATATAAAGAGAAAATGGATGCAGGAAACTGGTCATTCCAATTAAGTGGTTCTAATGGTGAATTTACTTTCATCGATGATAGTGGTAAGAAATTCTCTGATACAGTTGGTAAAGCTGGTAGGGTATTTAATATTGCAGAAGGTTCATTAAACTTAGGCCAACAGGCTGAAGCTACTGTTACTTCTACAACTGCGTCTAATGGTGAAGGATATGGATTATTTTATCCAGACCAAGGACTTATGATTCTTAACCCATCTGCGTTTGCAGATAAACTTGGTTCTGAATTATCTCCTAATTTAGGAGTAGATGCTGAATATCAAAATCATGGAAAATTATTCACTGCATTTAAACTTACTGAAGGTGGTTCAAATGGTGGTGATTTCCAGGCAAGAAGAACAGAGAATGTTTCTACATCTCATTACTTCGTAAGAGCAACTAACAGAGAGTTTAACTATTCAAACAACCCAACGTTCGTAAGTGGTTCGGACGGTTCCTTTTCAGAATCAACTTTTGAAACTGACCCTAAGACATTCATTACAACGGTAGGGTTATATAACGATTCAAACGAATTATTGGCAATATCTAAAACTTCACAACCAATCGTTAAATCATTTGATAAAGAAGTATTAATTAAAGTTAAATTAGATTTCTAAAAAACTTAAACGATAAAACACTAACCCTCACTTCGGTGGGGGTTTTTTATTTCCGTATATTTATATAGAGGAATTATATTATGCTAAAGTCAATACCAAAATCAAATATATCTCGTAGGAGTTTCAAAGTCTATAAGAAGTTCAGTGCTTCAGAGACAATATACCCAGTTATAAAGGTTTATAACGTAGATGGGTTGTTTGATTCAGATACATCTCCAATGGATGAGGGTGTATTTGTACATTTACTTTATCAATCTATAAAGAAAAAGTATTATACTGATAATGGATTGATAATGAACTATGGCACGTTAGATAATCCTGCTAACTTTTCAAGTGAAAGAAATATTGGTGATGATGTTTTTGTAATAACGTTAGATAGAAATAAAGTTGGTGAAAAAATAAAACCCAACTCAGTTATTTTAGAAATTGATGGTACTACATATGTAGATGACGGTAAGGGTAGAATTGTAAACCCAAATCCAACTTATACCTATACATCACTTGATGTAGAAAATGATAATTTAACAGTAACAGATGGGTTAACTGACTATGAATTGGTAGTACAATCAATTGATTATGAATCTGGTACAGCAATTTTAACTTTCAACGGTGATACTGATGATATGCACGTTGTTTCAATGGATGATAATAATAATCTTGTATCATTTGATGCTATTTTAAATTTCAATGGATTAGTAATAGATGAACAATCATATGGTAATGTATTTTACTCTGATGGGATGATTTCACTAACAAATATTTCTGATTTTACTGAATATGATTTAGAATATCGTTCTACTACAACTATACATGAAACTGAAATATTATTAGAGGCTAAAGCTGGTGAGTTTAATTATTCACAAAATCCATCGGCAGTTAATGTTACCCTAAGTGGTTCATATGATTTCACAACAACCCCAATACCAAATGTATCTCCTGCTAAAACAGTTAAGATAAAAGAGGTACAAGATATATCATTAAGAAACGAATACCATGGAACGGTTGGTTCTAATATAGGTACGTGGGATGATTATTCAGTATCATCTTCTATGGACCCAAGTGGTTCATTCCTAGCACCAATGGTATCAACAATCGGTATTTATGATAAAGATGGAGATATGGTTGCAGTTGCTAAATTACCACAACCAATAAAGAATTTACCAGATTACGATGTGAACTTCATTGTTCGTTTCGACACGTAATCTATATTTATAATATACAAAGGAGAAATTAAACTATGGCTTCAATACAAGAATTGTACGAAAAATCTGAATTTGCTAAATTGGCTGATAAATCGAAAGATAAAACACCAATCTCTGCAGATGAAGTAAACAAACTTCACAAAGATGATAAAGCTCTTGCTCAGGCAAGAGGTGGTAAGGTATCCGATAAAAAATATTCGGATACAGTTAAGTACTAAAACTTACTTATTTGAGTTTACTCATAAATCGTTCTAAAAAATGGGGGTATATTCACATACCTAAGACAGGTGGTACATCAATATCATCTATCTTACATAATGTAGACTATACCGAAGATATCATTGTACATGATTCAATTCGTGTATTTAATGATGTAAAAGATTATTTTATTTTCACCATTGTCAGAAATCCTTTTACTCGTATTGCTTCGGCATACGAACATGAAAAACGAAAAGGTAGACATGATTATAATTTTTACAATTTTTTAAAAAATTCGAGTGGAAACGAATTAGTTCTTTTACCCCAAAGTTATTATATTAACGCGGGTCAATCTAAAGACAAAAAAGTATCTTTCGTTGGAAGATACGAAACATACGAAAAAGATGTATCTTACATCTTTGATAAAATTGGAGTTACTTCTCCAATTCCGCACTTAAACCGAAACCCACTTTACGAAAAACAACCAAATCTAAAACAAGAGAAATACTACAAGTATTTTTATTCAGAGGAATGGATGAAAGATTGGGTACGAGAAAGGTACGAAAATGATTTCAAAATTTTTAACTATGGCATGGACATATAATGGAAGTGTGATAACAGAATTAGCTGATATGCCAGAAGGTACTATTGGGTTTATTTACAAAATCACAAATGTAGAAACTGGTGAATATTACGTTGGAAAGAAAAACGTATTATCAGTTAGAAAAAGAAAGTTTGGTAAAAAAGAAATTGCTGCACTTACTGATAAACGAGTAAAACATTGGGAGATGGTTACCAAAGAGTCAGATTGGAAAACTTATCGTTCTTCTAATGATACAGTAAAAAACTGGCCGATGGATAATTCTAAATTAGAAATTCTTCGTTTTTGTTCTTCCAAAAAATCCCTAACTTACTATGAATTACAAGAACAATTCGCACATGATGTTCTTGGGGATGAATTGGCACTAAATGATAATTTATTAGGAAAGTTTTTCCGAAAAGATTTGGTATAACGAATTATTTTTCGTATATTTGTATATTAAAGTGTTATTTAAGAAAAGTGTAATATAATGCACTTTCACTAAAAAGATTTGGAATATTCAAATAAATTCTGTATCTTTGTTTCAAACAAATGGTAAGTTATGCTATCATATCATGATAAACAAGCGGTAATAAACATCTTAAATGATGTATTGGGAGTTGGTACATCTTTGAAAGGAGATGAACAAGCTCACCATTGTCCGTTCTGTCATCACCATAAAAAGAAGTTACAAATAAATCTTGAAACTCAACAATGGCATTGTTGGGTGTGTGATTCGAAAGGTAAACGAATTCAATCACTTTTAAGAAAGTTACATACGGATTCCCATAAACTAAAAAAGATTTTTGAAATCTATGGGGATGATTATATTACATATACTCCATCGACTGAAGATAAGATAGAGTTAAGGTTACCAAGTGAGTTTGAATCTTTACTAAAAGAACCAACAGGGTTTAACCCTGTGTTCAGAAAGGTTAAGGAGTATGCAAAAGCTCGTAACATTACTAAAGAAGATATTATCAGGTATAATATCGGTTATTGCAAATCTGGCATGTATGCCGGTCGTATTATTATTCCTT
>Ga0255771_1001500_pt1 | contig 25016 bp, 23 predicted proteins | sample 011ome_19_FD_179969 | JGI IMG/M metagenome (GOLD analysis project Ga0255771, IMG submission 179969) | Coastal salt marsh microbial communities from the Groves Creek Marsh, Skidaway Island, Georgia - 011510BT metaG (version 2) | ecosystem: Environmental > Aquatic > Marine > Intertidal zone > Salt...
TGCTATCTGCACCGGTAGCAGCGTTATTTGCACCGAAAGCCAGCGGTTGTACGGAGACAGCCTGATTCTGCAGGGCAATCTGGTTCAGGGCCTGGGCCTGATCTATACTCTGGACTTCCTGAATTGAGGGAATGCGCAATACCTGCCCAACACGGATCATGTTGATATTGTTATCTATAAAGGCATCAGGGTTGGCGCGCTGGATTGCCAGCATTGTCTGCTCAACAGAAACACTGTTAGCCAGGCGATTGCTTGCGGCTATGTCATAAAGGGTGTCACCGGACTCAACGGTAACTGCAGCGGCTTCTTCAGGTTCAGCGGGCTCTTCAAACAAGGCCACTTCTTCAGCTACTTCTTCAACCAGGTCCCCGGAAACTTCAGTCACGCCAGTATCAGCCTCAGCTTCAGGCTCAGGCTCTTCGGCTACCATTAATTCCGCAGTTTCCTGCTCTGCCAATGCTTCGATATCTGACTCGGCCTCTGCCTCCCCGTTCTCTTGCTCTGCAATATCCTGGGCGGATTCTGCCGGTGCTGACTCGGGCATCTCCTCGACGGCAGGGACAACTGGTTCAGCAGTGCTGATGACCTCGGCTTGAGGTTCTGGGGCGGGTGCCGGTGCGGGAGTTTCTTCCCTGACTGGCGTGGGTGTCTGCGGAACATCCAGGGGCACAACCTGAGGCTGATCGCTGACAAAAACCGGCAGATCGATAAGTGCTGTGTAATCACGCATCAGCCGGCCAGTGGGCCAGCCCACGTTTATCACCATGCTCAGGAAAGGTTCGATGACCGGCTCTTCACTGGTAAGACGCAGAATTCCCTGCTCTCGACTGAGAATAATGATTTCCAGCTGGATATCGTCAATGAGAAAATCACGGTTGATATTGGCTCGTTCGAATTCGTCAACGCTGCCAAGTCGGGCCTGAATCTGACCACTGGTGAGACCGTCAAGCCCGAGCAATTCAATTGTAGCTTCCAGCGGTTCATTCAAACTGGAGTTAACAGCAAGATCACCAAGGCCTAAGGCCAGTAGTTGGCTTGAGTGGACAAGCCCTGCAACTAGGGTTATCAGGGCAAGGAATTTTCTACATCTGGCCAGCATAGACCTTCCTGTCAGTCGCGATTTTGAACGTTTTTGCAATTACAGAATCTTTTTTAAGATTTCGTCGCAAGTATTCATTATAAAAGGTCTTTTATCAATACTTCGGCTATCTGAATTGAGTTCAAAGCGGCACCTTTTCGTAAATTATCAGACACAATCCACATATTGAGGCCATTAGGATGAGATATATCCTGCCTGATACGACCAACCCAGACTTCGTCATGGTCTGTGCCCTGTCCTATTGGCGTTGGATAACCGCCATTCTCACGGGTATCCATTACCTTGATGCCGGGGGCATTTTCAAGCAATGCCCTGGCCGCTTCTGCAGAAATATGCTCTTTCGTCTCGATATGGACGGCTTCTGAGTGGGAATAGAACACCGGAACCCGAACACAGGTCGGATTAACCTGTATATCATCGTCTTCCATTATCTTTCGGGTTTCCCAGACCATTTTCATTTCTTCCTTGGTATAGCCATTGTCCATGAAAATATCGCACTGCGGGATCACGTTGAAGGCAATCTGACGGGGATAAACCTCCACATCCGCCTCTTTGCCATTCAGCAGTTTCGCTGTTTGCCCGGCCAGCTCATCAATCGCTTTTTTACCTGTCCCAGACACTGCCTGGTAGGTACAAACATTGATCCTCTTGATACCCACCGCTTGCTGTATAGGTTTCAGAGCAACCATCATCTGAATCGTAGAGCAGTTCGGGTTGGCAATAATATTGTGGTTGGTGTACTGGGCAAGTGCATGAGCATTAACTTCAGGCACAACCAGAGGAATATCACTTTGATAGCGAAACTGGGAGGTATTATCAATGACAACACAGCCCGCCGCACCAGCTTTGGGAGCGTATACGGCAGAAACGCTGGCGCCCGGTGAAAAGAGGCCAATATCGGCTTTACTGAAATCAAAATCTGCAAGGTTTTCAACCATATACTGCTTATTATTGAACGTAATCTTCTCTCCGGCACTACGCTCACTGGCCAGCAGGTAGAGGTTATCAACAGGAAACTTGCGTTGTTCCAGAATGCTAAGCATGGTGCGACCGACGGCACCGGTGGCGCCTACAACAGCCACGTTATACAACTTACTCATGAGATGTCCTTGGATTCGCCTAATTTGGCGGTATTCTTTTTAAAATTAATAGGTTAGGAGCCAAGCTGGGAAAACAGCCAGGGTGATTTCTGCTGCCAGCCAGTTTCGTAAGCCTGAATATCTTCCTTGTTTTGCAAGGTCAGGCTTATATCATCCAAGCCATTGAGCAGGATATTCTTGCGGGACTCCTCAATTTCAAAAGCAATGGTTTCACCTGAGGGGGTTGTAATGGTCTGAGACGGTAAGTCTACCGCCAGACGATAACCCTCATTTGCCGCTGTTTCTGAAAACAGCTTATCTACAATTTTATCTTCTAAAACAATGAGTAATATTCCATTCTTCACGCAGTTATTAAAGAATATATCCGCAAAACTGGGCGCAATGACACAGCGAAATCCATAGTCATCAAGGGCCCAGGGCGCGTGCTCACGGCTGGAGCCACAACCGAAATTTTCTCTGGCCAGCAGGATGGAAACCCCCTTATAGCGTGACTGATTCATCACAAAGTCAGGATTTATGGGGCGTCCAGAGCAATCAGCATCGGGTAAACCCTTGTCCAGATAGCGCGCCTCGTCAAACAGGTTTTTACCAAACCCGGTTCGCTTGATGGATTTAAGGAATTGCTTGGGAATAATATAGTCAGTATCCACGTTGGCTCTGTCCAGCGGTAAAACCAGCCCGCCTTCTGATATAAACTTCTTCATGTTATTTCTCTATCTATTTGATAAATATAGTTATTAGCTTAACTCTACTTCTCTGATATCAACAAAATGGCCATGCACTGCTGCTGCAGCTGCCATTGCTGGGCTCACCAGGTGTGTTCTGCCACCGAAGCCCTGCCTTCCTTCAAAGTTTCGATTTGATGTGGAGGCGCAATGCTCCCCTTCTCCCAGTTGATCGGCATTCATGGCAAGACACATGGAACAACCCGGTTCACGCCATTGCAGGCCTGCCTCGGTAAATATTTTATCCAGTCCTTCCAGTTCGGCCTGGGTTTTAACCAGCCCGGAACCAGGTACTACAAGGGCTTCCTTGATATTGGCCGCAACCTTGCGCCCTTTTACGACCGCTGCCGCAGCGCGCAGGTCTTCAATACGGGAATTGGTACAGGAGCCAATAAAAACCCGGTCCAGCTGGATCGACTGAATTGGAACTCCAGCCTGCAGCCCCATGTATTTAAGCGCCTGCTGGTAGTTATTGCGTTTACTTTCATTGCTCATTGAAGCCGGATCAGGGACATTACCGGTGACAGGCGCCACCATTTCCGGGGATGTGCCCCAGCTTACCTGTGGCACAATATCCGAGGCTTCAAGTTCTACCACAGCATCAAATACAGCATCGGCATCACTGACAAGATCACGCCAGGCTGCTTCGGCCAGGTCCCAGGTTGCGCCGGTCGGGGCAAATGGACGGCCTTTGACATATTCAATGGTTTTTTCATCAACTGCGACAATACCGGCACGAGCACCAGCTTCAATGGCCATATTACAAACTGTCATCCGGCCTTCCACAGACAATGACTGGATGGCTTCGCCACCAAATTCTATGGTATACCCCGTGCCACCGGCCGTTCCAATATGGCCGATAATAGCCAACACAACATCCTTGGCAGTCACGCCTGGATTAAGCTGGCCATTGACCTTGATCAGCATATTTTTGGCTTTTTTCTGCACCAGACACTGGGTAGCCAGTACATGTTCCACTTCCGAGGTGCCAATACCATGGGCCAGGGCCCCCAGAGCACCATGAGTCGAGGTGTGGGAGTCGCCACAAACAATAGTCATTCCGGGAAGTGTTCGTCCCTGTTCAGGACCTATGACATGAACAATGCCATGCCTTGGATCATCAATCTGAAATTCAGAGATGCCAAATTCGAGGCAATTACTGTCCAGTGACTTTACCTGTATTTTGGAAGTCGGATCCAGAATGCCTTCAACGCCTCTGGAGCGCTCGTCTTTTGTGGTGGGCACATTATGATCAGGCGTTGCCATATTGGCACCGGCCCGCCAGGGCTTGCGCCCGGCAAGACGCAGACCTTCGAAAGCCTGGGGCGAAGTCACTTCATGAAGAAAGTGTAAATCGATGTAGATCAGGGAAGTTCCATCCTCCAGATTCTTGACCAGGTGAGATTCCCATAATTTATCGTATAAAGTTAAGCCTGCCATCACATATCTCTTAAATTACAATAGGTTGTTGAAAATACTTAAATAAATTCTAGCTTATTTCTGGGCCGGAATACGGGGGGTTTGCGACACCACATTGCCATTTTGACCGCGTTGACGCAGCAAATGATCCATCAGCACGATGGCCAGCATGGCTTCGGCAATAGGTGTTGCCCTGATACCGACACAGGGGTCATGCCGGCCGGTTGTTACAACCTCTGCCGGATTACCATGAATATCCACTGAAGCACCGGGAATTCGAATACTGGAGGTAGGTTTCAGAGCGATATGCGCCACGATATCCTGTCCGGAGCTGATTCCCCCCAGAACACCACCGGCATTATTGCTATGAAAGCCTTCGGGGCTTATCAAATCTCTGTGTTCCGACCCTTTTTGGGCAATGGAATCAAAACCAGCACCTATCTCAACGCCCTTAACCGCATTGATACTCATCATGGCGTGGGCAATTTCAGCATCCAGACGGTCGAATATCGGCTCGCCCAAGCCCGGTGGTACACCGGTAGCAACAACAGAAATTCTGGCACCGATAGAATTACCTTCTTTTCCCAGTGCCGCCATGTATTCTGCCATTTCGTCCACTTTGGCCGGATCAGGACAAAAAAACGGGTTATTACCCACTTCATTCCAGTCAACCAGATCTGCCTTTATCGGGCCTAGCTGGGATAAATACCCGCGCACCAGGATACCTTCGCTCTCCAGCAGGTATTTCTTCGCTATGGCGCCAGCGGCAACCCGCATGGCCGTTTCCCGGGCAGAGGAACGGCCTCCGCCGCGGTAATCGCGCACGCCATATTTCTGCTGATAGGTATAGTCTGCATGGGCAGGCCGGAACAGATCCTTGATCTTGCTGTAGTCTTTGCTCTTCTGATCCTGATTTTCAATGATCATGCCTATGGGGGTGCCAGTCGTTTTGCCCTCAAAAACGCCCGACAGGATCTTCACAGTATCCTCTTCCTTGCGTTGCGTGGTATAACGACTTGAGCCGGGTTTGCGTCGATCGAGGTCTATCTGAATATCATCTTCACTGATAGCAAGCCCTGGAGGACAGCCATCGACGATGCAGCCAAGTGCTAGCCCGTGACTTTCACCGAAGGAGGAAACTGTAAATAACTTGCCTATTGAATTGCCGGACATGGTTTCAGGGCCAAAATTGTGCCAGTAAAAAAGGCGCGCATTATAACGCATCACTCAGGGATTTGTTACCAAAAATACCAGTCAATCCGGTGATTTAGCCCTGATACCTCATTACTGTTTGTTGTTGTTTGGCTAACCGGGCTTGCGACCAAGGAGCGCTGAATGATTATGCAGCTGTTCCGCCGTCAAACAGCAGACCCCTTCCCCCCCGTATTCAAATTCAAGCCACATAAAAGGCAAGCTTGGCAGTGTCTGCTGCAAAGCTGGCCAGGTATAACCAGTCTCCAGTATCAAGGTACCCTTTTTGGTAAGGTGAGCTGCACTTTGCGCCAGAATTTTCAAAGGAATCTCCAATCCATCCTGCTCACTGACCAGGCCCAGCACTGGTTCAGCATGGTATTCCGCAGGCAATTGATCAAACTCACTCCGTGAGACATAGGGGGGATTGGCAAGGATTAGATCAAATGACTGTTCAATACTCTCAAACAGGTCAGAATGGCATGTGCTCACCCTGTTGGCAAGTCCAAATCGCTGAATATTGATCTGGGCAACGGCCAGTGCCTGCTCTGAGATATCAGACAGAATGACTTCACTGTCTGGAAATGCCAACGCCGAGGCCAGGCCTATACAACCGCTGCCACAGCAAAGATCGAGAATAGTCCGGGGAGTATTGTTGAGCAGTGGTTCAAAGCGGTTGTTTATAAGCTCTGCCAGCGGCGATCTGGGCACCAGCACTCTTTCATCCACAAAAAAACATTCACCGGCAAACCATGCCTCGTTTAACAGATAAGCCATGGGGATTTTCTCTTCAATGCGCCGCGTCAACAGTGACTTAATGCTGGCCAGATGTTGCTCTGGGATTTTGGTATCCCCGGTGATCTTTTCAAAGCCGGCAGCCGTAAGAACTGAAATTACCAACCATTGAGCTTCAGCACCGGGGTCGTCGGTTCCATGACCATAAAACAGGTCATGGCTCGAAAGTTCTTCCTCAACCAGCTTGACACAATCGGCAGCGTTATTTGGAGCAGCGTTTTTCACAGATTTACTTTACCCGCTTATAAGAATCGCGTAGGGTGCGCAGTCTACTCCCAACAGGCACCCAGAAAAAGTATAAGAGCTTTATAGAGATAACAGGAAAATCCTTAAATAACCATGCATGACAAGACTCTAGAAGAGGCCTATGCCTCAATCATTGAATCAACAGGGGAAGACCTCAATCGCCCTGGCCTTAAAGAAACTCCTGCTCGTGCCGCCAAGGCCATGAAATTTCTGACCCAGGGGTACCACCAGGACATTGATAAAATTGTCAACAATGCCCTCTTCCCGACCACTTCCAACGAGATGGTTATCGTCAAGAATATTGAACTGTATTCTCTTTGTGAGCACCATCTGCTCCCCTTCATTGGCAAGTGCCATGTTGCTTATCTGCCCTCGGAAACCGTTATTGGCCTGTCCAAGATTGCGCGCATGGTTGATGTTTTTGCCCGGCGCCTGCAAATTCAGGAGCATCTTACCCAGCAAATCGCTGAAGCCATCCTTGAAATCACTGGCGCCCGCGGCGTCGGCGTCATCATCGAAGCCCAGCATATGTGCATGATGATGCGCGGGGTTGAAAAACAGAATTCCAGTATGACTACGTCCTGCATGCTCGGTGCTTTCCGCGAAAAACAAAGTACTCGCACAGAATTTTTGTCGCTGATCAATTAGTTTTTCAGGATAAGTTCCCAGCAGCGAGAATCATCCCGCCAAAATCTGTTTGGCGTATTGCTGTATGCGCCCTACTTCAAGTATCTGAATTACCTTCGCTTACTTGAGAAAAGTGCGCACAAGTCCGGCAATGGTATCGACATCACCATCAAGGTGTTGATGATGCCCCCCGGACAGGTTTTCGACATGAATATTCTTTATCTCGGCAACCCGCAACTTAATCGCATCCTCACGCTGCACCGCTTGCGTTGACGTAATCAGCAGCACAGGGCAAGTGATGGCTCGCAGAAAAGGCCGCAACTGTTCATCACACATACTTAACAGATTTTTTTGTGTCAGCCGCTGATCATGTTGCCAATAAAACCCCGCCTCTGATTGAGCTATGCCACGAACACCTAACAGTGCAGCCGCTTCTACTGTCACGCCTTTTCTGGCGCGGGCATTGATCGCCTCATCCAGACTTGAATAGACGCCGGGTTTGCGCAAGGCCTGCCTTGTCCTGTGCTTCAAGCCCATGGACAGCTGCTCAAGACTGTTGTTGGCCGGTGTGGTAATGGTACCGATCACATCCAGCAGAATCAGCTTTTCAATGCGCTCCGAGAATACTGCGGCCAACAAATTTGAAATTCCACCCCCCATGGAATGACCAAGCAAGATAAATTTTTCCAGCCCCAGTTGATCTGCCAATGCGATGATTTCTGCGCAGTAACTCCAGATGGTATATTCAGCCCCTTTGCCACGATGCTCTGACAGTCCATGTCCGGGCAGATCCGGTACTATCCAGTAGTAATCTGGTATTTGAGGAATCAGGCGATCAAAAGTGGCGGCATTATCCTGCCAACCGTGCAGGGCGAGGATGGGAGTATCGTTATCGTTTCCCCAGGTTTTTACTGCCAGATTAATCCCTGCGCTATTAACTTTAAATTCTCGGGATTGCATCAGGTAAAATCAGGAGGAAGGCACGATGGTGGGGTCCGGGGTGAGAATAAAGGGGCAGCTTCCCATGCCAAGACCCATGATCTCAAGAGAAACACACGCCAGGTTACCTGTTTCCAGAATGGTGAGGTTATCCACATTACCGTCAGTCAGCAAAGCGAGTAATTCGGAAAGAATCGGGTTATGGCTAACCAGCAGAACGTTTTCTTCGCAGATATTTTCCAGAAATTTGATGGCCTGGGCTGCACGCTTGTCAGGACTAAGAATATCCGTGGTGACAGGCTCAGGTGAATTGAAAATCAGAGAAAGAAAGGTCGTCGAGGTCTGCTGGGCCCTGAGTGATGGACTGACAAAACAGGCGTCCAGCTTCAGGTTTCGGGAAGCAAACTGCCTGGCAACAATGGCGACCTCCTCATGACCTGCTTCTGTAAGTTGTCTGCCAGCACTGGAAGACGCGGTAGGTTCGGCTTCACCATGCCGTAACAGATATAAATTCATACTTCAGACTTCTTTTACTGGTCTTTTACAGGTTTAACACGGGCAGGAAATATTCAGTGCGAATCTTTCGGCGAATCTTCATCAGCTTTTTCAGCGGCTTGCGACCCATCCGCTTCACTGACTTCATCGCCAGACTTTGCTCCCGGATTGATTACATCACCCTCTACTTTTTCTGACCCAGCAGTGGAGGCATCATCGGTAAAACTGATGTCGGCAAACACATCATCGGCACGTTCTCTGCTTTCCGTGCTCCCAGCCCTGGCCTGCGTCTCATCATAGCCAGAGTCTGGGCCGGCTGCTGACGTCGAATAAGCGGCTGGCTCATCATCAACATCGTTATCAGGTTCATTACTTTCGAAAGGCCATGGTTTGGTCTCATCCACATAAAGCAGATAATCCAGGGCATTGTGTAAATAGGCCGAGAGTTTGCCACCAAAATCGCGCAGGTTTTTGTTGTCTTCACCAGTAATGAGAGAAATTACTACCTGACAGACAATAATTACCGGCAGCACAATCAGCGATACCCAACAGGCCACTGCATAGAAAACCATATACAGTATGCGAACCCATTGGGAAGGAGAAAGGATATTCTTCTTTACTTCTTCAACTCTATCATCGGACATGGAAATTCCTCCGTACCAGGCTTGCTGGAAACAGGTCAGGGTCGCGGACGTCCCGCGGCAAATTCTACATCAAGGCCATGCTCTTCCAGCATCAGTGAACTTATTATATGGTCAACGGTTTGATTGTTGTACATTATTTCATAGAGTCCGTTGACCAGGGGCATTTTTACCCCTAATTCATCGGCTTTTGCCTTGACCTGCTTCAGTGTATTGACCCCTTCTGCAACCTGGTCCATTTCGCTAATCACCATGTCTAGATCTTTACCCTCACCCAGGGCTTTGCCTACGCGGAAATTTCGCGATAGCGGCGAAGAGCAAGTTACAATCAAATCACCTACTCCCGACAAGCCCAGAAAAGTCATTGGGTCTGCACCCAACTCTACGCCAAAGCGTGCCATTTCTGTCAGACTTCTGGTGACCAGCATGGCATTGGTGTTGTGCCCCATGCCCATGGCCTCGGCAAGCCCGGCAATAATTGCGTAAATATTTTTCAACGATCCCCCCAGCTCAACCCCGAGCATGTCAGAATTTTCATAGACACGAAAACTGTCAGAATGCAGCACGTTCTGTACCGAACTGACTACATCAGAGTCAATACTGGCAACTACCGCCCCTGTCGGACTGCTAACCGCAATTTCTTTCGCCAGATTGGGACCACTGAGGACAGCGATATGCTTGTTATCAGTCTCTTCTGCAAGGATCTGGCTCATCAGGGCAAAAGTCTCTGCCTCAACTCCTTTGGTAAGACTAACCAGGATTACCTCTTTATGAATCAGCGGTTTCATCTGCTTCACTACTGCACGAAAACTGCTGCTGGGTACGGCAACGAAAATCAGGTCAACATCGCTTACCGCAGCTGCCAGGTCGTCAGTCGCCACAACGTCTTCATGTATCTTGTAGCCAGGCAGGTAAGTGGTATTTTCATGGAGCTTGTTAAGCAAATCGACCTGCTCCCGGTCACGCATCCAGAGTTGGGTTTTATGACTATTATGGGCAATGATGTTAGCTATCACGGTACCAAAACTGCCACCACCGAGAACTGCTACATTTTTTACTGGCATGAATAATTGTCTCTGTTACTGCGATGACCAAGCGTCACTGGCTTCATATTAAGGATTAAACTTATTGGCAAGCACTCTGGCAAGCTCATAAGCAAACTTTTTGATTCAATTAAAAACTACCCCGAATTGGTGCGCGGAAAGATACCAGCTATGCCCAGGCAACTCCAGAGTTGAGGTGACCATCAAAATTGTCCGGGCAAGTCTGGATTGCTAGGCCTCAGGACATACTATAGAATCGCAGGCCCTTCCGATATGGGAAATATGTCATGGAAAATGCGCTTTGGGCATCAATAAAAAAAGAAATTTCTGAATTGCTCATGGAGGAGCCGGACCTGGGAAACTATCTCAGTAAACGTATTCTTGCTCACGAAGATCTTGGCTCTGCAATCAGCTCACTGTTGTCTGAAAAACTGGCCGCTGAAGATATGCCCGCACAAACTTTGAAAGGAGTATTTGATGAGGCTATACGCTCCGACCTGGACATTATAAAAAATACTACCCGGGATCTGCTGGCCATTCGCGAACGCGACCCGGCAGTGAATTGCTACTCCACCGCTATATTATATTTCAAGGGTTTTCAGGCCCTGCAAACCTATCGCATTGCCCACTGGCTGTGGCAACAGGATCGTCATGGCATGGCCCGCTATCTGCAAAGTCGTTGCTCTGAGATTTTTGCCGTGGATATCCACCCGGCGGCCAGGATAGGTGCAGGCATTCTGCTGGACCATGCAACAGGAATCGTCATCGGTGAAACCAGCGTTCTGGATGACAATATTTCCATCCTGCAGGGCGTCACGCTTGGCGGTACCGGCAAGGAGTCAGGTGATCGCCATCCCAAAATCAAAACCGGCGTATTAATTGGTGCCGGTGCCAACATTCTTGGCAATGTGGTGATCGGTGAAGGCGCCTGGATTGGCGCCGGATCTGTGGTACTGGAAGATGTCGAAGCCCACACGACCGTAGTTGGTGTCCCGGCAAAACTGGTGGGACGACCAAGGGCAGACCAGCCGGCCCTGGAAATGGAACATTATCTTAGCGATAAACCCCAGCCTTGAGCAGGCCTGACATTTTTTTATTGCATGGCGCCTGGCATTCCTCGGCTTGCTGGACCCTGTTACGGCCATACCTGGAAGCGCTTGGACATTCGGTGTATGCACCTGACTTGCCCGGGCATGGCAATAATAATGTCGAATTGAACAGCATTTCACTTAATAAATATTCTAGTTATATTTCTCAACTTATTGATATAAATTACAATAAAGTGATTTTAGTCGGTCATAGCATGAGTGGCATGGTCATTTCCCAGGTCGCCGAAAAGCAGCCCCATAAAATTGAACGCCTGATCTACCTGAGCGCATATCTCCCGCGTCACCAGCAAAGCCTGTTTGATCTTATTGCATCTAACTCGGCAGCCGCCAAGCCGGCCCCCATTGAGAAAGCCATGCAATTGTCAGCTGATAAGCGCTCATGCCTCATTGCTCCTGAGAAAATCGCCCCGCTATTCTACAACCGTTGTCCGGAGGATAAACGCGATCAACTACCCAAATCTTTCCCTGCTCAGGCCGTTTTACCACTTTCGGGAAAAGTAAGCCTCAGTGAGGCCAACTTCGGGCAGTTAGCAAAAACCTATATCTGCTGTCTCGATGATCAGGTAATTCCTATTGCACACCAACGCCACATGATAAGGCAGCAACCCTGTGATGAAATGATTCAACTGGATGCAGACCACAGCCCATTCCTTTGCTGTCCTGAGCAATTGGCTTCTGTGTTACATTCCAGCGCTTTGCCCGCCTGACCCCCATCAGGGGAGGAAGTTTTTGCCACAACAAGGCCTATTTTGAAAATACTTGCACACTTTAGTGGTATTCAATGGCTTGTAAAAAGTTATTCGGTTATAAATAATCACTTACACAAAAATCAATTAGACATCAGGAAGGCTATTCACAGCATTCCAACTTATGAGGGGAAACATGAAAATGAAGATGGAAATGAAAAAATTTGTTCTGGCTGGCGCTTTATTGGCAGCAACAACCAGCAGCATTTCGGTTCTGGCACAACCCGGACAGGGAGATCAGGACACCAGCATGAGCTTTTTTATCACCAGTCGCGGACTTGGTGATGGTGCTAATCTGGGTGGCCTGGCAGGGGCTGACGCCCATTGTGCAGCCCTGGCAGAAGAAGCTGGTGTTAGCGGTAAAACCTGGCGTGCCTATCTGAGCACCACTGGTGCGGACGGTGTTTATGCAAGGGACAGAATTGGCAACGGGCCCTGGTTCAATGCTAACGGTGAGTTGGTGGGACGTAGCGTCATGGATATTCATTACTCCAATGCCAACCTTAACAAGCAACGCTCAGTAACAGAAAATGGCGATACGGTTAATGGTGTCGGGGATCAACCCAACCAACATGACATTCTGACCGGCACCAATGCTGACGGTACAGCTTCGGACCTTACCTGTAACAACTGGACCAGCAATACCGACCAGTCCCGTGCAACAGTAGGACATTTCGACCGAGTTGGTGGTGGTGCTATGGCCGAGTCATGGAATGCAGCACATGCATCACGCGGCTGCAGCCAGGAACAGCTGCAGGCCTCAGGTGGCAATGGCTATTACTACTGCTTCGCAACTGGCGAATAATCCAGCTCAATGCTGAATTTATAAAAAAGGCGCTTAACGGCGCCTTTTTTAATTCTTCCTCTTTTTCAAAGCCTGGAGGGAGCCTTTGGTGTAAAATGCCCCCTTTTTTTGATTACGGACTTCCCAGGGTTATGAACATCAAGCAAGAACTCGATACCATTATCTCCAACGCCATCAGTGTTACTGCTGGGGTTAAAGATTGTCAGGCATTAATTAATTATGCCCGGGAAGAAAAGTTTGGCGATTATCAGGCCAATGGCATCATGGCCGTGGCTAAAAAAACCGGCAAAAACCCTCGCCAATTAGGTGAAGAAGTTCTTGGCAACCTTGATCTTTCAGGTCTTGCAGACAAAGTCGAACTTGCCGGGCCCGGTTTTATTAACATTCATATTGCCCCGCAGTTCCTCTCAGTCAAATTAAATACACTGCTCCACTCTGATCAATTAATTCAGACTACCAGCAAGCATCTTACTGTCGTTGTCGATTACTCATCCCCGAATCTTGCCAAGGAAATGCATGTCGGTCATATGCGCGGGACGATTATCGGTGATGCCCTGGTGAGAATTTTCGAGCAGCTCGGCCATACAGTGATCCGGCAGAATCACTTTGGTGACTGGGGAACACAGTTTGGCATGCTGATCACGCATATGCAGGAATTACAGCAAGCCCGGAATGATGAAGCAGCGCTGGCCAATGAGCTATCTGATCTTGAAGTGTTTTATCGCCAGGCCAAGGAGCGCTTTGATGCCGATCCGGAGTTTGCAAAAGCCAGCCGCGACAACGTCGTAAAACTGCAGGCCGGCGACACCGAGTGCAAGGCACTGTGGCAAGAATTCATTAATATTTCCGTCACTCACTGTGACCAGCTTTATCGCCGATTGGGCATTACCCTGACCCGGGATGATGTGCGTCCCGAAAGTTTTTACAATGACAGGCTGGCGACAGTAATTTCCGAACTGGAAACCCGGGATTTGATTACCAAATCAGATGGCGCCAGCTGTGTGTTTCTTGATGAATTTACCAGCAAGGATGGCTCGCCTCTTCCTGTCATAGTACAAAAATCTGATGGTGGTTACCTCTACGCTACTACTGACCTTGCTGCTATTGAGTATCGGAATAACGCTCTGCATGCAGATCGAATTCTTTATGTGGTTGATGCCCGTCAGAGCCTGCATTTTCAGCAGGTTTTCAGGGTCGCCGAACTGGCGGGCTATAAAAAAGAATCCTGTTCGCTGGAACATTTGTCCTATGGCACCATGATGGGTAGTGATGGTAAACCTTTTAAAACCCGAAGCGGCGGGACCGTTAAACTGCTGGACCTGGTGAATGAAGGTGTTGCACGCGCTCTTGATCTGGTCAGTGAAAAAAATCCTGACATGGATGAATCTGAAAGGCAGGCCATTGCAGAGGTGGTTGGCATAGCGGCCATCAAGTATTTTGAATTAAGTAAAAACAGAAACAGTGATTATGTTTTTGACTGGGACAACATGCTTTCTTTTGAGGGAAATACCGCTCCTTATCTGCTCTATGCCTATGCCAGAATTCGCAGTATTTTCAGAAAACTTGATGCGCCTGAAGAAAATAAATTCATCATTAATATCACTGAAAAGGAAGAAAAGGCTCTGGCGCTGAAATTGCTTCAGCTCACTGAGGTTGTTGAGCAGGTTTCGCTGGACTGTTTTCCAAACCAGCTTTGTCTCTACCTCTATGAGCTGGCCGGGGTTTACATGCGCTTCTATGAAGCCTGTCCGGTGTTAAAGGCTGATGGTAATGCACGCAACTCCCGTCTCGGACTCTGCCACCTGACCGCAGCAACCATACAGCAGGGACTATCACTACTAGGCATCAGCACCCTGGAAAAAATGTAGGACTAATGAGGCAGGCAATTTGTAATAGCGACTTGCCTGCCATTTTTCTGTTCCATCTGTCCGGTTATCTACCGGGCACTCCCCGCTTATTATTGACTGATACAATCTTTCCTACTCTCGTCAGGCGCATATTGTTATAATTCCCCTCCTAATTATTGGGTCATTATTGCCTGACATCACTGCCACGAAAAATGGGTGCTTTTTTACCTGTTTGTGGATTTATGTCGCTATTGGACCTGGCATTTGTGCAAACAATTACACCATAACAATTATAACCATCAGGTAAATCATGTCCGAAAAAACAACAATTATTTATACACTCACAGATGAAGCACCGGCTCTGGCCACCTATTCCCTGTTGCCTGTTATCAGGGCGTTTACCGGATCCTCAGGTATAAATGTGGAAACCCGCGATATTTCCCTTGCCGGACGTATTCTTGCTGTTTTCCCTGATTACCTGCCTGACGCCATGAAACAATCGGATGATTTGGCTTATCTGGGCGCTCTTGCGCTAAAACCGGAAGCGAACATAATCAAGTTGCCTAATATCAGTGCCTCCTTACCCCAATTAAATGCCACCATTCAGGAGTTGCAGGACAAAGGCTATCCTCTGCCTGATTACCCGGAAAACCCTGTAAGTGATGAAGAAAAAAACATCAAGGATCGTTATGACAGCGTCAAAGGCAGTGCCGTAAACCCGGTACTCCGCGAAGGAAATTCGGACCGCCGCGCACCCGGAGCAGTAAAACAGTTTGCCCGCCAGAATCCACACTCCATGGGTGAATGGTCTGCTAATTCCAAAACAAAAGTTGCCCATATGACTGAAGGCGACTTCTTTGGTAGTGAAAAATCACTGACCATTAATGGTGACTCGACTTACCGCATCGAATTTGTAGATGAATCCGGCGCCATAAGCACGCTCAAACCCTATGCCCCTTTACTCGATGGTGAAATCATAGACGCCTCCGTCATGAGTGCCGCAGCCTTGGGCAGCTTCCTGGAAAAAGCTATTGAGGAAGCTGCACAATCCGGCGTTCTGTTTTCTCTTCACCTGAAAGCCACCATGATGAAGGTGTCTGATCCCATATTATTTGGCCATGCGGTCTCTGTTTTCTTCAAGGATGTATTTGAGAAACATGCTGACACGTTCAGGGAGCTTGATGCCAACCCCAACAATGGTTTTGGTGCTGTTCTTGCATTATTGGACTCATTGCCAGCTCAGAAGAAGGCTGAAATCAAAGCCGATATCCAGGCTTGTTATGAACAACGCCCTCCGCTTGCCATGGTGAACTCTGACAAGGGTATTACCAACCTGCATGTGCCCAGCGATGTCATCATTGATGCGTCCATGCCTGCGGCCATACGTTCCTCGGGTAAAATGTGGGGACCAGATGGCGAGCTTCACGACATGCTCGCCGTGATACCTGACCGCTGTTATGCGGATGTCTATCAGCAGACAATTGACTTCTGCAAAAATAATGGTGCCTTTGACCCCAGAACTATGGGCTCAATTCCCAATGTGGGCTTGATGGCACAGAAAGCCGAAGAATATGGCTCACATGACAAAACCTTTGAAATGAGCAATAAAGGAACCATGCGCGTGGTTGACGGTTCCGGAAATATTTTGCTTTCTCACGAGGTTGAAAAGGGGGATATCTGGCGCATGTGTCAGGTAAAGGATGCTCCTATTCAGGATTGGGTAAAACTGGCAGTGAGAAGAGCCAGAGCATCAGCAACACCGGCCGTTTTCTGGCTCAACCCTGATCGTGCCCATGATTCGGAGATAATTAAAAAAGTTAATCTATATCTGAAGGATCATGACACCGAGGGCCTGGAGATTCTCATCATGTCTCCGGTTGAAGCCACTCGCTTCTCCTTGCAGCGCATGAAGGATGGTAAGGACACTATCTCGGTTACCGGCAATGTGCTCAGGGATTACCTGACAGACCTGTTCCCGATTCTTGAAGTCGGTACCAGTGCCAAGATGCTTTCTATCGTTCCACTAATGAATGGCGGTAGCATGTTTGAGACCGGGGCCGGTGGATCAGCGCCAAAACATGTACAGCAGTTCCAGGAAGAAAATCATTTACGCTGGGATTCACTGGGCGAGTTTCTGGCCCTGGCCGCATCACTTGAACATCTGGGGCAGTCTATGAACAACCCCAAGGCACAGGTTCTTTCCCAGGCTCTGGATGCGGCTACCGGCAAGTTATTAATGGAAGACAAGAACCCTTCCCGCAAAGTAGGTGAGTTGGATAATCGCGGAAGTCATTTCTACCTGGCTCTATATTGGGCGCAGGCTTTGGCGTCCCAGGAAGATAATGCTGAATTGAAAGCTGAATTTACCGAACTGGCCGAAAAACTTGCCAGTCAGGAATCCGCTATTGTAGATGAGCTAAATGCTATTCAGGGACATGCGGTTGAATTGGGCGGCTACTACAAGCCGGATCCGGCACTGTGCGAAAAAGCCATGTGCCCCAGCAAACTCTTTAATAGCGCTATTGCAAACGGGGAATAACAAAGCGAATATAATCATTGTAAAAACAAATAAGATAAATAAATAAGGTGCGGAAAGAAACTTTCCGCACCTTTTTTTGCTCTGAAAATATCAGTGCTTGATAATGCTTAACGCGGCTTTTGAAATATCAATACGGCTCTATCAGTTCCACCACGCATTCCTGGAGAAAAAACCATCGCGCTTCTGTCATCTTCAGGGTTAGCCAAGATATCACTATCAACCAGGAGTGAAAATCCCGCAGCAGTGATTTCATCGACGATAGCTTCCTTGCCAATGCGGTGAATAGTCGTGCTATCGCGCCAGCCTGATCCATCCTCGGCTAAATGATCCACAATCACATATTTACCACCTGGCTTCAATGCTGAAAATATTTTCCTGTTCATCACCGCAGTATCAACATCTACACCTTCAAGATCATGGTAATAAAGTACGTTATAGACGGCGTCCAGTCCCGCAGGAAAACTGATGTCACTGTAATGCACTATATGATATTCAGCATTTTCATTGGCATCAGCAAAAGCCTGTCCGGCTTTGCCAACATTCCCATCACTAAATGCAGCAAGATATGGCATGTCATACATTTCCACCTTACCTGCAGGACCCACAGCTTTTACCAACATTGGAGTGTAGTACTGACCGAAGGTACTGATTTCGGCAACGTGATCGCCCTCGTTTAAATCTGCCAGGGTCAGCACTTCTGCCGGTAAACGTCCGGCGTCTCTGGCAACTTGCTGTTCAGACCTAGTTTCAGCCTCTACAGCACGCTTTATATGTTCTGGTGTATTGGCTGGCACCCTATATTCCTGAGCCTGGGCAACAGGTGCTGACAAGCCAAGCGTTGCCAGAAAAGCATAAGGTAAAGCCCGTGTGAGAAGTGATAAATTCATTAAAATACCTCGTAAAAGAAAAAGCCCGATTTATGTTTTTCAGTCTACACAAAAAATCCCCGAAAAAGAGTGTAATTCCAGGGATTTATTATGCAAGCAAAGCCAGCTTTACCTTTTCGCTTCATCATCCATATAAAGCAGAAGTCAGATTATTGCTACGCACTAGTGGGTTAAGTCGAGTAGTAACTTATTTAACTTGTGAATATAACTGGCTGGATCATCCAACTGCCCACCTTCTGCGAGACTGGCCTGATCAAACAGGATGGAAGCAAGGTCATTAAAGCGATCCTCATCGGCTTCTTTATCAAGCTTGTCAATTAATGGATGCGCAGGGTTGATTTCAAAGTTAGGTTTGGTCTCGGGCATTGCCTGTCCTGCGGCCTCCATCAGCTTTCGCATCTGGGCACCCATGTCATGTTCAGTAATAGAAAGGCAGGCGGGAGATTCCGTGAGTCGGTTGGTTGTTCTTACTTCTGCAACCTTGTCACCAAAACTGGTTTTGAGACGTTCAAGCAAAGGCTTCGCCTTCTTGTCCTGCTCTTCCTGTTGTTTCTTGTCTTCCTCGGTATCAAGATCTCCCAGGTCAAGTTCACCCCTGGTGACATCCTGGAACTGTTTTCCATCAAACTCCATGAGGTGACTTACAAACCATTCATCAACCCGGTCTGTCATCAACAACACTTCTATGCCTTTCTTTCTGAAAACCTCCAGATGAGGGCTGTTCTTAACGGTATTAAAGGATTCGCCCGCTACATAATATATTTTTGACTGTCCTTTCTGCATTCTGGATACATAGTCCTCAAGGGATTGATCCTGTTTGGACTCGCCAGTATGGGTAGAGGAAAACAGCAGTAATTTGGCAATTTTTTCCTTGTTAGCATGATCTTCAGCTGGCCCTTCTTTCAAAACCTGGCCGAATTCATCCCAGAACTTCTGATAACTTTCTTTATCCTTCTTTTTAAGTTTGCTAAGCATGTCCAGCACGCGTTTAGTCAACGCACTCTTCATTGAGTCTACCGCAGGGTCTTTTTGCAAAATCTCGCGACTAACATTCAAGCTTATATCGTTGGAATCAATTACTCCTTTTACGAAACGTAAATACAGTGGCAGAAACTGCTCCGCATCGTCCATAATGAAAACACGCTGAACATAGAGTTTGAGGCCGCGAACCGCATCCCTGTTCCACATATCAAAGGGAGCACGTGATGGCAAATAGAGCAGACTGGTATATTCAAGTTTGCCTTCTACCTTATTGTGGCTCCAACTCAGAGGATCGTCAAAGTCATGGCTGATATGCTTATAAAACTCCTTATATTCCTCGTCGTTAAGCTCGGTCCTTGGACGAGTCCATAAGGCTAGTGCGCTATTCACCGACTCATATTCAGGTGTCTTTTTTTCTTTTTTCTCTTTCTTGTCTTTTCCATCCTCGCCTTCGGGACTCGTTGGAAGTTCCTCTTTAAGCATCATTACCGGAATCGAAATATGGTCAGCATATTTTCTGACAATACCGCGCAGCCTGTAACCTTCTGCAAATTCTTTTTCTTCTTTTTTAAGGTGAAGAACAATTTTGGTGCCACGATCTTCTTTCGTAACATCTTCAATGTCAAAATCTGATTCGCCTGTGGACTCCCACCTCACGCCTTCCTCTGCCGGGCTACCTGCTTTACGACTGTAGACTTCTACTTTATCCGCCACTATAAAAGCTGAATAAAAACCAACGCCGAATTGCCCAATCAAGTTAGAATCCTTTTTCTCATCACCGGTCAGTGAGTCAAGAAACTGCGCTGTGCCTGATTTTGCGATTGTGCCCAGATTTTCAATAATTTCATCACGATTCATGCCGATGCCATTATCTGAAATAGTGATGGTCTTTTTCTTGGTATCAAAATCAACGAGAATTTTCAGATCGGGGTCTTCTTCCAATAAAGCAGAATTGGCAAGCGAGGCAAAGCGGAGTTTATCTGCCGCATCCGAAGCATTTGAAATCAGTTCTCGAAGAAAAATTTCCTTATTGCTATACAGGGAATGGATCATCAAATGAAGCAACTGTTTTGCTTCAGTTTGGAATCCCATGGTTTCTTTTTTAACTTGTGCTCCCATCTTTTGTGCTTCTCCAATTGGAATATCAGTAAGTTCCCTGATAATGAGGGCAAATATGCTTTTTTCAAGGGAAAAAAAAACGCATCTATTGATGCGTTTTCGAATACTTACAGCTTTATTATTTTTATTGTTCCAGGTTATTAGCCAGTTAATAGTGCCTTAGCGGAAATACTCAGCCAGGTCACGGCGTTGACGCTGCAGGGTTTCATAGCGTTCTTTTTCCCTGCCAAGAACAGTTATCCAGGTATCTGCTGTATCTTCACTGCGCTCATCACGGCGAGCAGCACGAGCGGCTTCTATGCCTTCATCGTAGCGATTCAGCTCCATATAAGCCCTTGCCAGAGACAAATATAACTGATCAGGACGATCAAGATCACCTTTTTCCAGGCCCATGTTGAATGCAACAATTGCTTTTTCAAATTGGCCCATGGTGGAGTAAATGCGGCCCAGACGCGCATAATTCTCTCCGTCTTCGGACATTTCAGCAGCTTTTTCCAGTGGTTCTGCCGCTTTAGCATCTTCTCTTGCAATCTGGTAACAGGTTGATAGAAACGAAAGATTACCTTCATCTTCCTCAATAATGCCTTCTGACATGCCTTTTTCCATCACTCTGGCACAGCCATAAGGATAGTCATTGTTATAGAGTTGAGCAGCAAAATTCACAAGTTGAGAATCTGTGTCCAGATAGCCAGCCGCATTGGTCACATAATAAGACTGTGCCTGCTCCTGAAAGCGCTCTATTTGACCCAGAACTGCTGGTAACAGCACCCAGTCATTTTGCTCGTTAAACAGCACTACAGACTCCCTGAGAACCTGGTAGGCTTTTGCATAATCTTCCACATTAAAATACAGGGCACGCAGAAGGTCGTAGGTATTTTTGGAAATATCTTCGTTCTTGCTACGTTTGATTTCCATATTACGCAAGATATAGGGAATCGCTTCAGGATATTGCTCCATCTGGTAATAGGCAGTTCCAATACGGAAATACACATCATCATTAGGCTCAAGCGCATATTCATTGTATTCAAGGAATTGCTCTATTGCTTCAGGGAATTTTTCCTGAACATAATAAAGTGAGCCCAGGTAAAACAGGGACTGTTCCAGCTGCTCCTGATTCAGGTTATCAAGAGTTAGAATCTCGCGATATGACTCAATGGCACCGTCATAGTTTTCCTGAACCTGATAAATATTGGCGTAAAACTGCCATGACAAATTTCTCCCTGTCATTAAGGCGGTCTCTGTCAAAATCCTCTTTTATTTCACCCAGCACTTCAAGAGCTTCAGCATAAAGCTCCATGTCTCGTAGTTCCATCACTTCATTGATACGGGTAAAAACACGGCGTCCAAGAGTTTGGGACGATCTTGCTTCAGGAGGAGCGCGACGACCTTCTTCCTCTTCAGCCGCAATAAGCGCTATATTTTTTATCAGTCCTGGTAGAGCGGAATTTACAAAAAAAGGTACTGCCATCACTGCGGCAAGTAGCAATGTAAAACCCGTTACCTTCAGCAGACTGTATGAAATAGTATTTCTTGTCATCATTCTATGCCTTCTATGCTATCTATTTCTGCTATCGCTTGTCTCTAGAGTATCTCTTTTGATACTTATTCGTCAGCAAGATTGTAGCGAAAAAGATACCTAACATTTGGTACAGCGACTGGCTGCCCGTCTTCAACGGCCGCATTAAACTTGAAACGGGAAACAGCGCGTCGGGATGCAGAATCAAAAATATTTTGTGGATCGGCGTCAACTATTACTATTGAATCAGGGTCCACACCACCCTGCGGGGTTACCGTAAAGGAAACCAGGCACCATCCTTCAATCCCTCTGGCAGCCGCTCGTTGAGGATACTGGGGTTGTATCGTTACAATCGGCAACATTTCGGAATCACTTGCTGAAATAGAGGCGTTACTGTCTAGACCACCTACGTCAATATCAACGCGGGATATATTCAAACCTTCGCCAGTAGGGGCATCCAAGGAAATATCGGGCTCAGGCAAGTCCGGAATTTCTTCAGGAACATCTGGTTCCTCGGGTTTTGGCTGCTGACGTTGAACTTCCAACTCAATGTCAGGCATAGTGATATCCGCAATCTTACGTGCCTCGCCCTTTTCCGGTTCTGTAGCATCCATAGAAATCAGGAACTGCATCAAAAAGAACAGAGAAAAGGTAACAGCGGAAGCAAATGCGACCGCAAATGCTATATTGAATAATCTAATCATGATTTATTCCTCTGCAGCAATCTGTGTGCAACTTGCTTGAGATTCACGTGCGGCATTCATTATCATCAAGACATATTCATTGGGCGCATTCTGGTCAGCCTGAATAACTACACATGCATTGGGTGTTTCAGCCAGACGCTGCTCAATGCGTAACCGCAAATTTCTTGGTGGGATAATGTCACCATCCATCCACATTTCACCTATAGGTGATATCGCCATCAAAATTGGCTCACCTGAAGTAGGTTCAACAGTAGACGCTTCCGGGTAATTCACTTCATACCCGGCTTCTTTAACAAATACTGACGTTACAATGAAGAAGATTAGCAGAATGAATACCACATCCAGCATCGGCGTCAGGTCAATTTCACCTGCCTGCTCTTCTTCTTTATCTCTTGCTAAACTTTTCATAAGCTATCCTGCGTTATATGCTCAGGTGGTCAGGCGTGATGGATTTCAAGTTGATCTTCCAACAAACGCAGTTCCCGGTTAGTCCTAACTTTCAGAATATTACTGGCAAAAATGCCAGATAAGGCACCGACCATTCCCGCCATTGTGGGAATGGTAGCTCTGGCAACACCGCCTGACATTTGCTTGGCATCACCACCACCAGTAACAGCCATGACATAAAACACTTCAATCATACCTGTCACAGTACCGAGTAATCCGAACAACGGACAAACAACAACCAGCACCTCGATCAAAGGAATAGAAGATCTGAGGTCAAGGGTTACTCGAGAAATCAGTTGCTGCCTGATCGCATGAGCATTCCAGGATTTCTTGTCAACTCTGGCTTCCCATTCGGATAAAGCCGCAACCACATTTTTCTTGTGGATAGTTCTAAGAAACCAGAAACGCTCAATCATCAGGCTCCATTTCACAAAGAGCAAAAGGGCAATAAAGTTAAGAACCGGACCACCTCTCTCCATAAAGACATCGATGGTCTCCCAACTTTCACTTAATGCTTCAAACATAAGCCAATCTCCAGCTATATTAATTGCCTAGTGTTAAGCTTAAGCTGATGCGCCAGAGGCTTCGGCACGTCTTGCAATAATACCTGTGGCCTGCTCTTCCAGTACCTGTATCACACCATCACTTCGTGATTTAACGATAGTGTGGAAGACAATGGTTGGAATTGCGACAACAATACCCAGCACTGTTGTTACCAGAGCACCGGAAATACCGCCAGCCATAATCTGTGGATCACCAGTACCAAACAGTGTGATGGCCTGGAACACAGTGATCATACCGGTAACTGTACCCAGCAGACCGCCTAGAGGGGCTACAGTTGCAATAATCTTGAGCAAGGTCAGGAACCTTTCAAGAGCTGGAGTTTCAAGCAGAATGGCTTCACCGAGTTTAAGCTCAAGAGTTTCAATATCCATGTTCTTGTCAGCGTTATAAACCGCCAGCACACGACCAAGAGGATTGTTCTTGTTTGGCATGTCAGGATTTTTCAGCTGACGCTTCACCTTACCGCTAACAATGGAAAGAGTGATCATTCTTTCTACGGCCAACAAGGTTGCAAACAGGCCAACAAAGATAATGATCTGACCTATTGTTCTGCCCTGCTCCCAATATCTTTCCTGGAATGAAGGCGAACTGATCAGAGCGGCCAGATAGGAACCACCTGTAGGACCAGTGGGATCTATACCAACCATGGTAAATCCACCGGTAGCGCCCTGAATAGCCGCAGCAGTATCAGTGTAGCGAGCAGGCTGACTTGGCAGTACGCTCAAACGTTTAGTATTTGAATCAAATTCCAGATACTGGCCATCAGAAACGATGTTATAGGATCCAACGCGAACCACTTCCTGCTGACTCTGAGTACCGTCAGGCTGTGCAACCTGAGTAGTAAAACGATTAACATTGGCAGATTCGGTCATTTCCTGTAACAGATAGAACCAGAGTCTTTCCAGCTGTTCAATACTGGGCAACTGGGATTCATCCCCCATAATACCGGCAAGCTCGGTGAGGAAATCACCACGACCCGGGTATTGGGCTGAAATAAGAGAGGCCTCAAACTGGCTGCGGGTATCACCCACCACACCGGCTACTGTACCAAATAATTCATCGAGATCACCAAGACGTTCCTGCAAGGTTTCGAAACGCTGGGCTTTGGTGATTTCATTTTCGTTGTAGGTATTTTCCAGATCAACAGAAATACGCTCTTCAGTTTCGCGACGCTCAACCATTTCGTTGAGCAGTGCCTGCTGCTGATTCACATTGGATTGGAATTGGGCTTCTCGCTGGCGATGCTCTTCTGTCTCACTGAGACGAGCCTGTTCAACAAGGCTTAATAGTTCAGTAAGATTAGCTGCCTGCTGCTGGCCGAAAGTCAGCGAAGCTGAAAGACATAATAATGTCGTGGTAATAGTCGTAGTAAAAATCTTTGCAAATTTCATGGTTGCTTACTCCGGCGCAGGAATAGGTAATTCGAGAATCT
>Ga0255771_1001512_pt1 | contig 24892 bp, 16 predicted proteins | sample 011ome_19_FD_179969 | JGI IMG/M metagenome (GOLD analysis project Ga0255771, IMG submission 179969) | Coastal salt marsh microbial communities from the Groves Creek Marsh, Skidaway Island, Georgia - 011510BT metaG (version 2) | ecosystem: Environmental > Aquatic > Marine > Intertidal zone > Salt...
TTTGCATACTGTTTTCTTGTCTTGCCAGTCCCTTCGCCTTGGCCCAGTCTGAAATGCATACAGCACGAAGCGGCGAGCCAAACTGTGCGCCATGGCTGGATTACAAGCTAAATAAACTGCATTCAAGCCAGATAATAGATTTGTGTGCCCAAACAGCGGGTAAGCCGGTATTGCTGATCAATACCGCCAGCTACTGTGGCTATACCTACCAGTTCACCGGCCTTGAAGCACTCTATCAGCGCTATAAAGACAGAGGGCTTGTGGTTGTCGGTTTTCCTTCTGATGATTTCAACCAGGAAGATGATGATGCCGCGAAAACCGCCGATATTTGTTACATCAATCATGGTGTAACTTTTGCCATGACCGATGTGATCAATGTTAAAGGTTCCGATGCCCATCCGGTGTTTCAGCATCTGGCCAATGAAACCAAGCGACCCAACTGGAATTTCAACAAGTATCTGGTGGATAAGGACGGTAACGTCATTGAGTTGTTCCGCAGTGGTGTTGAGCCTGACAGCAGAAAACTGCAGGCGGCTATTGAAGCTGTCCTTTAGATGGCGCGGTAGTCAAGGCGAACTAAACCGGTAATGGCTCACCACAAGGCTAATCTGCCTGAAAAAATCTGCCAGCATTGTCAGCGCCCATTTGCCTGGCGCAAAAAATGGTGGCGTTGCTGGGATGAAGTAAAATATTGTAGTGAACGTTGCAAGCGCGATGGCCGATCAGCAGTTCCCAAAAACCAGTGCGCAGCTGCGTCTGTGGAAGATGAGTTTTGATTTAGCTGCTGTTGTCGTAAACCTCAAGCCCCAACTCTTGAACTCCCAGGCCCAATCTTAAAAAGTTATCCTGCTTTATGTTCCTGTGATGCCCTGAAAGATTTGCTGCATATCAATAGTGCGACAAACAATAAGGAATCTGGTCGCTTATCAAAGGCTTTGCATAGCCACAATTCCCTGATCCTTTTATACTGCTATATACTGATCGGCCAGACGGTCACTAATAATAAGATTCTGATAAATTAAGAATAATCAGCAAATAGAAAGTTAACCCGGGGATGGCAATTCAAAAGGTAAGCATGATGAAAAAAACAGATGATGAAAAAGTACAACGCCGCGCTGTGATGGCTGGCATGGGAGCAGTCGTGGCAGGACTTGCCGTGACGGCGGCCTCACCGGAAGCCCGGGCGCAAACCGGTGCAACAAGCTTTCAACCGGCCCGGCATGCAGATGATGCCTGGTTTGATCAGATTCCCGGTAACCATCGGGTATTTATTGATACTTCCACGGTAACAGGCGGACAGGATGCCTTGCGTTATGGCATGAATATCCTGAATGCTCATGAGAATGCCTACGCTGGTGCTGACAAAGACTACGCCATGATTGTTTGCTATCGCCATGGTTCAACAGCTTTTGGTTATGGGGATGCCATCTGGGAAAAATACGGTGAGTTACTCAATGGCCGCATGCAGCTCACGGACCCTGAAACCAAAGAAGTGCCGACACGGAATATTTTGAATATTGCCAGTGGACCATTCGCCAGGGCAAGTATTCCCAGCATGATAGAGCGTGGTGTGCATTTTGCGATTTGTGCCACCGCCACTCGCGGTATTGCCGGTATGATCGCTGGCAGTACCGGTCAGGAAACTGACGCTGTGGTTGCCGAGATTATGGCAGGGGCCATTCCCAATGCCCGCTTTGTACCCGCCGGTGTGATGGGCATGACGCGAGCCCAGGAATACGGATACAGTCTGTTGTATGCGGGATGAGTGAAGTATTCAAGGCTTCCCGCCTGGTCACAAAAGCCGCTACAGATGAACTGGTAGATACACCGCTGGTTTATGCACACAGCATAGCCGCGCTGGTGTGTGTGCTCTTCGCTATTCTGTGTGGCATTGCCATTTCCCTGCAATTCTTCCTGCCTGATGTATTGGGTTCCTGGCACTCCATGGCCTGGGGTCGAATGCGCTATGCCCATACCCAGGGCATCATGCTGGGCTGGCTGGGCAATGCCTTTCTGGCCTTTCTCTACCATGCTGTTCCGGTGCTCACCGGTCGCAAGGTGTTCAGTCACAATCTGGGTCGCTGGTTATTCGGATTGTGGAATTTTGTCGTGATGCTGCCGGGCTGGCTGCTTGTGCTCAGCGGTGTGAGCCAGCCAATTGAATGGGCTGAATTTCCCCTTGTCATTGATGTATTTGTTATTGCTGCACTGGTGTTGGCGGCAATTCAGTTTCTCCCCCCATTTTTCAAAAACGGTCTTGAAGATCTCTATGTATCCAGCTGGTATATCATCGGTGCGCTGGTGTTTACCCTGCTGGCCTATCCCATGGGGAATATAATTCCTGAGCTGGTGCCGGGAGCGAAAAGTGCGGCCTTTACCGGCCTCTGGATTCATGATGCGGTAGGGCTGTTTGTCACACCGCTGGCATTGTCGATACTGTATTTTATTATTCCGGCCGTCACTGGCAGGCCGATCTATAGTCATTTTCTTTCCATGCTGGGATTCTGGGGATTGTTTTTTCTCTACCCTCTCAATGGCACCCATCACTATGTGTTCTCGGTCATCCCCATGGCGGCCCAGTTAGGCGCCATTGCCGCATCTGCATTGCTGGGTGTGATCGTCATTGTGGTAGTGACAAACCTGCTGATGTCTTTGCGTGGCACTAACATGCTAAAAAAAGATATCGGTCTGCGCTTTGTTCTGGTGGCGACAATTTTTTACCTGATTGTCAGTGTGCAGGGTGCCCTGCAGGCACAAATGTCGCTGAATCAGGTGGTGCATTTCACCGACTGGGTGATTGGCCATTCCCATCTTGCCATGCTTGGCTTCGCCACCTTTGCCGGGATTGGCGGTATTGTTCACAGCTGGCAACGTATTCCCTGGGCGCGCTATAACGCCGGCGCCCTGGCGTGGTCATTCTGGCTGTTGGTGATTGGCATCAGCATTATGGTTATCGATCTGACCATTGCTGGTCTGGTGCAGGCCGAGCTGTGGCAAAACGGGTCGCCCTGGTATGAGTCTGTCCAGCAATCCAGACCTTACTGGCTCATTCGATCTCTTTCATCCATACCCATTGTGGCCGGTTTTATCCTGCTGTTTTATGGCCTGTGCAGTGGAGAAAAAGGGGCAGGTCTTACACTTTTGGCGAAACAGCGTCATGAAGATGCCAATGTCCAATCCGGCAGTTCTGCGAATGCCACAGAACCCTCGACATCTAACGCGTATTTTTTGCGCATGTCATATCGGGTAGCGGCAAGTGCCGCCATCGGATTTTTTATACTTTCGATAGGACTGCTTGGGGTCTGGCCCGGAATGGAACTGGATCGACAGATTGCCGCCATGTCACCTCCAGACCTCTATACCTATTCAGAATCAGAAGCCCGCGGCAGGCAGATTTATGCCAGGGAAGGGTGTGCCTACTGTCATACCCAGCAGATACGCTTTACGGATGCTGATATCAGTCGCTTCGGGGCTCCCACGCTGGCCTGGGAGGGGCAATTTGATACGCCACATATGTGGGGCACGCGACGTGTTGGGCCTGATCTGTCACGTGCCGGCAGTACCCGTAATCGTGACTGGCATCTGGCACATTTGTTTGCGCCGCGTAGCGTTGTGCCCTGGTCCATCATGCCGTCTTACAATGCCTTTTTTAATGGCAGTGCAGATCAGCCCAAACAGGAAGCCCTTGATCTGGTTGATTATCTGGAGTCTCTGGGCAGAGCCAGAGAACTGGCCTGGCCCGACGGGGATGAAACAATCAAGTCACTTTTTCCGGATAATAAATGGACGCAGATGGCGGTAACCTCGCCATTGTTGAATGCCCATCCTGGCAAATCCATGATCAGCGGGGAACTCCCTGATTTTGATAGTGCGCCCCTGTCGGAAAATGGTGAAATGCTTTGGCAGACTTTATGTGCGGGTTGTCATGGTGATGATGGCACTGGCAATGGTCCGGCAGCTGACTGGTTGCGACCACGTCCGGCAAATTTGACTCAGTATGATTATACTCAACAGCGTCTGGCAGACGTGCTCTGGCATGGTGTCCCCGGCACAGCGATGCCCGCCTGGCGCGATATCCCCCTTAGTGGCCTGAATGCTTTGGCAAGTTATGTGAAAGCATTCGCTGAGGAAGAATCAGTCGCACCACCCGGTCAGTTACAGTTGGTAACAGGGCAACGGGTATATCAGAATAACTGCGTTCAATGCCATGGTGATGCTGGTGATGGGCAGGGCTTTGCGGTCAGTCAGTTAGCAATTGCCCCTACTGATTTTACAAAGCAAAGACCTACGCTGGGTGAAAGCGTCAGGGTATTAAACAATGGTATCGAGGGTTCCTCCATGGCGCCCTGGACTGATCGTTTATCAGAGCCAGAGATTCTGGCGGTGAGTTATTATCTGCGTCAGTTTTACGAGGCCGAGCCATGATTATCGATATCATTGTGCTAAGCTCTTTGGGTCTGGCGCTGGTTTTTTTACTGTCCTGGGCAATGCGTAGTGAACTGCGCGCCCGCATCGAGAAACCGAAATATCTGTTTCAGCAGCAGCTGAACAATTTTGAAAAGTATTATCAGCACACGGATGAAATAAACTCGCAGCAAAAAGACAATGAAGTTGAGCAGCATCGAGAAAAACTATGAGCGAACGTAATATCAGTCATGGCGTGATACTGGTACTCGGCGCAACCAGCCTGTTAGGCATTGGAGTCATACTGTACGGGCTTAACAGTGGACCGGCGCAGGAAGAGGTAGCTGCTATACCTGCGGCCGCTACTGCCGCCTATGGTCAGCAATTATTACGTGAAACCACTCGCCTGCTGGGTCCTGAACAGCCGGACCCTGCCATGCGCTATTCCGGCAATGGTCTTGACTGTGCCTCTTGCCATCTTGATTCTGGCACATCGCCGGGCACCCTGTCATTGTTGCAATCGGCGTCACGTTATCCGCGTTTCTCTGGTCGGGACGGTGGTGAAGGTGATCTCAGGGATCGCATCAATGGCTGCATGCAGCGCAGCATGAACGGTAAACCTTTGCCACGGGACAGCGTGGAAATGATTGCCATGGAAAGTTATATCCTGGGTCTGGGCCAGCAGTACAACATTATGAGTGATGAGAAAACCCGGGCGTTTGAGCCGCCAGCCTTTGTGGAGCCTCAGCGTAAAGCCAGTATCGATGCCGGTAAAGTAGTCTATGAAGCAAAGTGCCAGGTTTGTCATGGGGCAGACGGATTGGGTTTAAAACAAACAGCAGATCTGCTGGATGGTTATTTGTTTCCGCCACTATGGGGACCTGAAAGTTATAATAATGGTGCAGGCATGACACGGGTGCTTACAGCGGCGCGCTTTATCAAGGCGCGCATGCCATTGGGCATGCCAGATCTTACTGATGATCAAGCCTACGATGTGTCTGCCTATATTAATTCCCAACCGCGCCCCATCAAGGCAGCGTTGGAAGTGGATTTTCCCGAGCTGTGGCGCAAACCGGTAGACAGTCCCTATCTGCCTTATGCCGATCCTTTCCCACAGGAGCAGCATCAGTTCGGACCCTTTCAACCAATACGTGACTACTACGAACAACTCAATGCAGAGTAGGCCCGATGAAAATTGATTCGCGCCATGCTCTGGCATATATGACCAGAATTAAATAAGGTATTAACAATAATCAAACTACTGTTCGCTAATGAAGGAAACCAACAATGAATTTCTTAATACATCCAGCCGCTAGATTAGTTACTGTTATTGCCCTGTTTACACTGGTGGCTTGTGCAAGCATGCCTGAACCAGTGTGGATAGATGTCAGAACAGTTGAGGAGTACAGCGAAAATCATATTGATGGAGATCTGAATATTCCCCTGGAGACCATTGATGTTGAGACATTCGCGGCCTCCTATGGCAAAGGCGATGAAATCAATCTTTATTGCCGCAGTGGCAACCGTGCCGGTCAGGCCAAGGCAATTCTTGAAGCCGCGGGTTTTACCAATGTAAATAACATGGGCGGCATTGATGATGTGAAGCAATTACGCAGTCTTGCCGAGATGAGCAGTTCGCCCTGATATTAATTAAAATAAGCATCTAAAGCCGGTAGAGCATTGTCTGAGTGTGCGCTGCCGGTTTTATTTTTAAAACTCCCTACCTTTCGGGTTCGATTTCATCGGCCTCATGAAAAACATTCTCCCCGGTCCATAGTGCTTCAAGTTCTTCCAGTGTTTTGCCTTTGGTCTCAGGCACCAGGCGCCAGACGAAGACAAATGTGATCAAACAAAATGAGGCAAAAATCAGATAAGGCAGGATGCCATTAAAGATCTCATTGTTTAACTGGCTACCATTAACGACGGGAAAACTGTTGGCAACGATGGCATTAAATAACCACTGGGCTGCAACCGCAATAGACATGGCAATACTGCGTATGGTGTTGGGGAATATTTCAGACAGCAGTACCCATACTACCGGTCCCATGGACATGGCAAAGGAACCAATAAACAGGAGAATCGCGAGTAAGGAAATTATGCCCATTTGCCTGCTGTAAATAGTCAAGGCAAGAATGCTCAAGCCCAGAAACATACCTGCGATTCCTGTGAGCAATAACGGTTTTCTTCCCCATCTGTCGATACTGAAAATTGCGATAAAGGTGAATGCCAGATTGACGCCAGCGGTCCATAACTGCTGTTTCAGTGCGTCTTCCGGGCCATAGCCAAGTGCATTGCTGAATATCTCGGCGCCATAATAAAGAATGGCGTTAATGCCAGTGGTTTGTTGAAAAATCGACAGCATGATGCCCAGAAACAGGATGAAAGCGATGCCTTTGCTAGCCAGGGTAACTTTGTGATGTTTCGGGGTTTCGGAAAATGACAGTTTGATATCTTCCAGCTCGAGTCTGGCTTCTTCTGCATTGGATGTAATAAGGCTTAAAACATTTCTCGCCTGTTCAGTTCTTTTTTTCAACACTAACCAGCGTGGTGTATGGGGAACAAAAAATAATAAAACAAAAAATAATCCCGCCGGAATCAGTTCAGACCAGAACATAATTCGCCAGCCCTGTTCAACATTCCAGATATGCAGATCGTTCTCATTAAATGAGGCAACGAAATTAACGCTGCCATTGCCAATAAAATAGGTGGCCAGAAACACCACAAAAAAACCGATAACAACCGCCAGTTGGTAGAAGGAAACCATTTGTCCGCGTTCTTTTGGTGGCGAGATTTCGGCTATATACATAGGCGCTGCCATGGATGCCATGCCCACGCCAAGGCCACCGATAATCCGGTAAACGGAAAGCTCCAGAAGTGAGTTCGCCATGCCGGAGCCCCAGGCAGATACAATAAAAAGCAGGGCCGACAGCAGCAGGGTGTATTTGCGGCTGATTTGCTTTGTAAGATAACCACTGGCTAAAGCGCCAAACAGACAGCCATAGATGGCACTGCTGACAGCCCAGCCCTGTTCACCGGTGGTCAACCCAAAAAATTCAGTAAAGTAGAGTTGGCTGCCTGAAATAACCCCGGTGTCATAGCCAAACAAAAGCCCTCCCATAGCCACTACCGCCGTGATAAAGAGGATGGTACGCCTGGAGTGTTGGGGCCTAACTGAGCTCATAGCATTTGCCTGTTTATTGTTTATTCTTATTACCCGGCTAAAGGACAGTAGGCAGGGTAAGGGAATAAACTTACCCGAATCAAGTTTTATATGGGTTAAGTCTGATCCATATAAGTAGTGTTAGACTAATCCAGGTTAATTTTTAGCATCTTCAAATTTTTGGGGCGAAAGTCGTAACAATATAATGCAAGTAGTCATGGATATCGGGGGAACGAACTGTCGCATAGCGACTCTCGATGAAAATCATAATTTGAAAGCGCTTGAGTCCTGGTCCTGTCTCGATTTTTCCGGGCCCGCAGAAGTGTTTTCATCCTATATTGAAAAACATCAGCTTGAAGTCATGAGCTTATGCATGGCGATTGCCAGTCCTCTGGTAGAAGATCGGGTTACCATGACCAATCTCAACTGGTCTTTTTCAGGTAAGGAATTGAAACAGCAGTTGTCATTAAAAACCCTAAACATCATTAATGATTTTCATGCCGTTGCTCTGGCTATTCCCTTGCTGGGCAACACGGAAAAGATTCAGCTTGGGGCAGGTAATATTGATCCTGACAAACCGGCCTTGATATGTGGCCCTGGTACCGGATTGGGGGTAGCAATACTCAGCAGGAGGGGAAATCTCTGGCAGGTATTACCCGGAGAAGGGGGTCATATGGACTTTGCGCCCAACACGCCGTATGAGCAGGAAATATGGCGTATTTTTCATCGCCAATATGGCCACGTCTCATGCGAAAGGATTTTATCCGGCCCCGGCCTTGCAGAACTACATGCCGCTGTCTGTGAAATTGATGGTGTTGATGCGGAAATATTAAGTGGGGATCAGGTAAGTGGGTTGGCGCTGGCAGGCAAGTCTGCCAGCTGTGAAAAAACTCTTCACTTGTTTTGTGCAATGCTGGGTTCTTTTTGCGGTAGCCTGGCATTGACCACAGCCGCATTTGGAGGTGTTTATATTGGCGGTGGTATAGTTCCCAGATTTATCGATTTTCTTAACAACAGTGAATTTCGAGATCGCTTTGAAGCAAAGGGGCGTTATCGTTCCTATAATGAAAAAATTCCAACCTTTGTTATTACCGCTGAATATCCCGGTTTGTTGGGTGCCGCAGCATTTCTGAAAAAGAGCAAATAGTGGATTATTATCCCGACAATTTACTGTGTCCTGTATTCCAGTCCAAAACCAAAACCAAATAACTCGTCAGCTGAATCGAAGGGCACGTCGGCTTGTTGCTCTCTTACGCCCTGCATACTGGCAGGTAATTGAAAGGGCAATTTCCCTGCAGGAGCGATGTTTCCAACGATGGCATTCATCAAGGCGGTATCGCTAATGCCGAAGTTACCCAGTATCGCATCGGCCTTATCAATAATATTGCTTAAGATGGCAGGGCGATCAAGATAGACCGTGACTATGGTAGGCACTACAGCACTGGTTTTTTTTATCAGTTCATATTCATCATTACCGTCTTTGAATGATAAATCCCCTTCATGTTGCATACGTCCGAATACATAATCCGGGTGCAGAATCTGGTACGGCGTATTGGCTCTGATAATGGCAATATCAGCTTGTTCTGGATCCTCCACGATTGTAAAACCATGGGCTTTTGCAATAGCGGCATCAATGCCATGGAGATAAAGTCTGGCTTTACTATCGGTGAGAGGCAGCAGGTCGTTTTTATTTTCAAGCAGTACCAGCGATTTGCTTTGTACTTCACCGGACAGTTGCGAAAACGACTGGTTTCCAGCTAAATGAGAGGCTTCTTCGGTATCAACCAACGGTTTTTCAAATAAGCCCAGGGAAAACTTTTGCGCCATAAGATGCCTGACCGAGGTATTAATGCGCGCCTGGCTGACCATCCCTTGTCTTATTGTCGAGGCCAGTTCATGGGTATCCTCAACGCCTCCAAATTGATCTATGCCGGCGGCTATACCTTTGGCAAACCGTTCTTCCATCGTTAAATCGATAACGCCCCAGGCAGAGGAGAAATTATGAAAGCCCTGGATACCGGATTCATCCTTGCCCTCTATGCAGGCCCGGGAGCAGTCTCTGGTGATACCCCAGTCAGAAAGCACGATACCCTTGAAGCCATGCTCATTTTTTAGCAGGTCGGTCAGAATGAAACGATTAAAGCCAACGCCCACCTGTTCTGTGACGGCTCCCTGAATTGTTAAATCTTTCAGTATTGAATAGGTAGGCATTACACCGGCGACATTAGCCGCAAAGGCGCCTTCAAAGGGGATTACGTGATAATCAAAATTGTTGCCGGGAAAAACAGCGTAGCGGCCATAGTAGTTGTGGCTGTCAAAACCCTCTGCGGCTGCGCCATAACCGGTCCAGTGTTTTACCACCAGGGCAACACTGTCTGCATGAATGCCATCGCTGCCATTCTGAAACCCTTCCACATAAGCCTGCACCAATGCTTTTGCAAGCGTGGCATCTTCGCCAAAAGTGCCGTTAATGCGAGACCATCTTGGCTCTGTACTCAGATCGGCCTGGGGTGACAGGCCCATATGGATTCCTGTTACCCGGTATTCCTGTCGCGCAATATTTGCAAATTGCTTCACCAACTGCGGATCTCTGAGCGCTGCAAAACCCAAGGTTTCAGGCCATTGTGAGAACCCGGCATTGGCGACTGAAGCGCCTTCGGTAAATTGAAAATGATGACGTGGATCGGTACTTACAGTGATCGGAATGCCCAGGCGGGAAGTTTCTGCCAACTTTTGTATGTGATTATTTTGTTCGGCAATTTTCCCGGGCTTACCACTTATTCGGGTAATCAAATGATTGATATTGCGCTTTCGAATTATCTCTTCTGACCGAGGGTAATCGTAACCAGCTGCGTCAGGAGTTTGCGACTGATCCATGGGCAGGGTGCCATGCAGCATGGCACCTGCTTTTTCCTCAATAGTCATCAAACTGACTAGATGTGCGGCACGCTCTTCAGGACTCAGGCGCCAGTCTTCATAATCATCCAGTCTGCCATTCTTGTTATGATCCTTGAAAAAATAGTTCTCGACCTGCAATAACTCAAGATTGTCAGTTTTAAGTTCTACTTGTTGGGCAAATAAAGAACAGCAGGCAAGGCTGGTACTCGTGGTTAAACCTATTGTTATAGCGCGCATGGATTGCGGTAGAAGTTTAGACAATGTTGGATTAACCAAAGTTGAAAGTCTCATAATTAATAGGAAGTTCGGAGCACTATGGCAACCCCATTATATTTTTTATAGTCCTGGCCGCTAATTCATTGTTGAAGGGATTATAGCCTGACTTTCATTTGAACGGTTGTGCCAGTACTTATGCGTTTCATCGACAATGATCAAAATGAGTGATACGGATAACAATTGAGACCAAAGCTCCGGTGAAACAGGCTCGATTTGCAGGACGCTGTTTAAGCCGGGAGTATGCATGGCAATGATGTGTATAGCCTGGGAACCCAGCATGCCAAACAGAAGTAGTGGATTGCCAAAAAAGTTTTGCCGGAAAATCGATATTCTTTCCGAGCGGCTATTAAACACATGAACGTTTTCGAAAAGCACCATCAGCAGCAGGGTGATATTCCTGGCGGCGACTTCGTCAGTACGCATGTTGATTTGCCAGTAAAACACGGCGAAGGCAAGGCAACCCATGACGATGGCATTTACCGTGACTCTTTCGATCATGAGGCGATTAAAGATGGGTTCCTCATGATCTCGGGGTTTTTGTTGCAGCTCGTTGCCTTCCTCCGTTTCGAAGACCAGGGCAATATCCTGGATGCCATTGGTGACCAGGTTTAACCATAGCAGTTGTAATGGAAGCAGAGGCAGTGGCAACCCTGAAATGATCGACAGCATGATAAGTGTTATTTCAGCGGCGCCGGTAGAGATCAGCAAAAAGATAACTTTTCGAATATTGTTGTAAACAATACGCCCCTGTTTGATGCCTTGTACTATAGAGGCGAAATTATCATCGGTAAGAATCATGTCGGAACTTTCCCGCGCCATGTCTGAACCGCGCTTACCCATAGAGATGCCGATATGGGCATGTTTCAGTGCCGGTGCATCATTAATGCCGTCACCGGTAACCGCTACAAATTCTCCCTGCTTGATAAAGCTTTGGACAATCTCCATTTTCTGCCGTGGCGCAACACGGGCATAGACATTAGTGGCGGCCACGATGTCATCAAATTTACTTCCACCCTGAAGCTGTGCCTCGGCCAATTGGGTTCCCGAGACAGTAGGATCCTTGGGGCGTGAGGTACCGAGCCGGGCAATGCCCAACTCTCTTGCAAGGACGCTGGCAGTATCAGGATGATCGCCGGTTATCATGGCCACCCTGATGTTTGACTGGCGACACTCCTTGACCGCCGTGATGGCCTCGGGTCTTAACGGGTCTATCATGCCCACGATGCCGATCATCTCCATCGTATTCAGACAGGCATGGGGATCGCCTGGTACTTGATCCAGTACCCGATGGGCAATACCCATTACCCGATACCCCTGACGTGCCAGTAGCTCTGCCTGCTTTTTCAGTGCCTCGGTCTGTTCAGAGGCAACGCACATTGCCAGCAAATTTTCGACACTTCCCTTCAGAAAGAATTCTATGGCGTCGCCATATTGGTTAATGCTGGCAGCAAAAGCATTCTGCGATTCGTAGGGGATATTGCCTAACTCTGGATGCAGTTTTCTTAAGGTTTCCGTACGCAGGCCGGCTTTTTCCGCCAAAACCAAAAATGCCACATCGACTGCATCACCATGGCCTTCCGGCTGCCCATCCTTGAATTCAAGATAAGCTTCGTTGGCCAGGGCCGCGCCATGAACAAGAAGCTGTAAATTTTCATTTGCAGAGGAGTATTCAGTGGTGCCCTGCGCTTCTATCTGACCATGAATGTCCATGCCCTCACCGGAGATACTGAACTCATTTCCATCCGCCAGTATTATCTTGCGAATAGTCATTTCATTGACGGTCAACGTGCCGGTTTTATCCGAGGCAATCAGCGTGCAGGAACCCAGCGACTCCACCGCCACCAGATTTCTGATAATGACTCCAACTTTGGCCATACGCCGCATACCTATGGCCAGTGCCACGGTTATGGCAACCGGCAAACCTTCGGGAATAGCTGACACGGCAAGGGCAACACCGAGGAAAAATACTGTCTGAATATCATCACCACGCATCAGCGTAATGATAAAAATAATGCAGATGAGGATTAACATGGCATAGGTTACGCGCATGGTAAAAGTATGCATGCGCTGCATTAAAGGAGGTTGTGCTGCCGATTCTGCCGAGACGTCCGTGACTATTTTGCCGAATTCCGTTAACAACCCCGTTGTCTTGACTTCACCTTTTGCTCTGCCTCTAAGTACCATGGTGCCAGCAAAAGCCATATCAAACCGGTCCCCTACGGGAGTTGCGTCTGTGCTCAGCGTTTGCAGATTTTTTTCTGCAGCTATCGATTCGCCGGTGAGCATGGATTCATCAATTTGTAGATCCTGTAATTCCAGCAGTCTTAAATCAGCGGGCACCTTGTCACCGGATACCAGTGCCACGATATCGCCGGGCACAATTTCAGCAGCGTCTATTACGACGGGTTTTCCATCCCGGTAAACGGTTGCCCGTTGCGGTACCAGTTTCTCCAGTCCCGTGGCCGCTTTTTGAGCGGCATATTCCTGAAAAGTACCAATGCTGGCATTGAGTAGCAGAACCAGAAAAATGAAGACGCAATTTATGATTTGTCCAAGAGCAAAGGACACGATGGCGGCAACCAGCAGTACATAGATGAAGGGGCTTTTATACTGATGAAGAAATATCTGCAGCAGGCCTGGCTTTTTTGCAACCGGGAGGGTGTTTGGGCCATATTGCAGCAGCCTGGATTCGGCTTCACTCTGACTGAGACCCTTCAGTAGTAACTCATCGGAAGAATGCATAAATTCCCAGATATATCATCAAAACGTAATCCCGAATTTCCTCGGGAACTCAGTCCTTAATATTTATAAAGGTCTTTTATAGTAACAAAGAAGTTGTTCCAATGTTCTGGATCAAGTGAATATATATTGCCAAAATAACTCGGCGTAAAGGAGGGGGGAAGAGGAGTAAGAAGAAAGAAGAAAGAGGGGTGAAGAAAAAAAAGGATGAAAGATTAAGAATTCAAGGATTAAGAGTAAAGGGTAAAGATGCAGTCAGCGAGGACCACCCCTTACCTCTATAAAGACGGCTACTCAGATTCTGCCAGGGCAGAACTTAACAGCGCAACAGTTGCTTCACGATCACCACTATCAGGCCGGTTACGCCCACCTGGACCATTCATCACCGGTGCCAGCGCCTCATCCAGGGCTGTCTGGCCTTCCGCATCGACAATAGATGGGTCGGCACCGCGTTCCAATAGATGCGCTACTACTTTTTCCCAACCCAGTTCGGCAGCGTTATGCAGAGCCGTGCGACCTTCGTTGTCCCGGCCCTGAATATAGGTATCAAGCTGACCGGTGAAGGTGCGGCTACCGGTTACCTGGGCATTGATATCGGCACCCGCATCCAGCAGCAGATCAATAGACTTGATAGCACGTTCCTGAATGCCATCGAGATTGCCGCCGGGTCCGCGACCGTTCCCGCTCATGCCAGTGGCATACATAAATGGTGTGATCTGGAATACATTGGGCAGATCCACTTCTGCGCCATTATTCAGTAACAGTTCCATGGCTTCATGGTCATGACTGAAGGTGGCTACCATCAATGCTCCGGTTCCGCCGCGCATATCATAGTCAGCAAAGCGACCCCGGCCAGGACCGTTGGGACGAATTCGGGTCATCTGATGATTAACATCAACGCCCATGTCAATCAGTCGTCTGGCCACATCCAGGGCGGTGTAGGTTTGTGAATCACGGGGAGCCGTAGCCACTGTGCCACCAAAAAAACCTCTTGGGGTGAAGGAATTCATGTCGATGGCCAGATAGAGAGGAGTGCGGCCATTCATATCCCAGACATTGACTCTGGCGCCCTGATCAATCAGGTACATGGCGATATCAAAGCTCTTGTTATCCAGTGCATTGATTAGCGGTGTTACCCCATCCGGATTGGGCTGATCGATATCTGCTCCTGCCTCAACGATGCCTGTTGCACAACGGTAGCAACCCGAGCGCGCTGCATAGAGCAGTGCGGTCAGCCCACCGGTAGGGCGGAACTGGGCACGAGGTTCGGATGTCATCTGTCGTGGCCAGTCATCATGGACCGCTTTCACGTGTACGTCGGCACCATTTTCAAGGAGCAACTCGGCAACATCAGGATTATTCTCAGCAGACGCCCACATCAACGCCGTTTGGCCGCGGAAGGTTTCCACCGCATTTACATCAGCGCCTTTGGCAATCAGCATTTCTGCTATTTCCAGTGAGCCAATATAGGATGCCAGCATTAGTGCGGTCTGGTTGTCCTGGTTGGGTGAATCGGGGTCAGCACCGGCATCCAGCAGTAATTTTACCAGCGCAACATCTCCCAGTTTAATCGCCTCGGTTAATGGCGTTGAGCCATATAGATTGGTGGTATCAGCCACAGCGCCGGCATCAAGCAGAGCTTCTACCAGTTCATGATCTACAGAATAGGTAGCCCAATGCAGCGCAGTAGCGCCATCTTCGGTGCTTGCATTGATGTCGGTATCTGGCGCGGAGATTGCGGACAGAGCAGCGTCGCGCTGGCCGTCACGAATAAGGTCAATAAGGCTGTCCTGTGCAAAAGTGGCAGATGACAACAAGGTCAGCAGACTCACTGCACAGGGTCCGATCAAGTTTATTAAAAGTTTTTTCATTTCCAGAAACCTTATAAAAGTAGAGCCGAGCTCAAACAGTTTTGCCACCGAAATTTGTATAGTGCGCCCATAGCCCCTTGGCTACGTCGTAAAGGAAACGATAGGGATCATCAAATTCACGATCAATCTCATCCATCACACCGTCTTCCAGCATATCCTGCGCGCTGCGACCATTACTGACCAGGGTCGAACAGCGTTCCCATAAATGCCACATCATGTCGCGCTCGGCCTGAAACTCGGCCATAGTCATGACTTCGCCATAGGCCGGGACGATAAGTGTGTCGGCATTTGCCAGTTCCAGAATGTCATCCATGGCATCCGCACGTCCGCCGAGCCAGGCGCCGGCATACCAGTCGAGCTCAGGATCCCGTAATGGAGAAGCCACATCACCTACTGCCAGAATATTGGCATCACGCAGGAATACATAGGCATCGCCGCGAGTGTGGGCTTCCAGCAGATAACCGTATTCGATGGTTTCCGATCCTGCCGTCATCTCGCCTTTATCTCTGAAAGTATGAGTAGGGCGTGCCACGCCAGGAAGGGCGTTTACCCAGCGATCTTCTGCTGGAATGTAATAATCAGAAGACAGCCATTGACGCGTAATTTCATGGGAATGAATCGCCGCACCGGCTTCACCAAAGAGTGCGTTACCGCCAGTTTGATCCGGATGATAGTGGGTATTGAACAGGGTGCTCACATGTTGAGCGTCAAGACTGAGTTGCACAGAGGGTGCCAGTGCTGCCGAGCCACTATCGATAAGCATCAGGCCATCGTCAGTGGTCAGGGCAAGGACATTGCCCGGTGCGCCACTGAGCAGCGTGACTGAATCGCTAAGAGCTTCGCTTGGCAAGCGGGTTGGCGCTGCAATAATTTGTGGAGCTGGCTGTTCCCCGGCTTGCTGGTCATCAGAGCAACTGGCAAGTCCACCAAGCACAGGCACGGTGACCAGGCCATGTAAACCAGCCTTCAGAATGGTTCTACGCTCGTTCTTCTTCATAAACAGCCTGCTCATTATTTCTGTTCTTATACTTCTTTGGATATCTTTTAAACTTCGGCGATGGTTCCGGTGCTGTTGCCAAAACTTTCCTGAGGGATGCCCAGTCTTTCGAGAATCGTCAGGTGCACATTGGCTAGCGGGGTACGCTCAGGCAGGATAATGTTCTTGCCACCTCTGACAGCGCCGCTGGCACCGCCCATAAGAATTGCCGGTAGCGGATAATTGTCATGCTGATTACTGTTGCCCATATTGGAGCCATACAGGAACAGGGAATGGTCCAGTATGCTGCCATCGCCGTCAGGGGTATCGGCGAGTTTCTGAACGAAGCGTGCAAAATGCTTCATGTGGTAACTTTGAATGCGAATCAGCTCGGCAATACGTTCGGGATTATTGGTGTGGTGGCTGGTAGGGTGGAAACCACCGGCGACATTCACCTGTGGATAGGTGCGGTCGGTGCCTTCTGCAGCCATCACCAGGGTGGAGATTCTGGTCAGGTCTGCCTGATACGCCAGGGCAATCAGATCAAACATCATGGTGATCTGGTCATCAAAGTTCTCGAACTCACCTACCGGAGCGGTCGGCACATCAATGCCTGACAGGTCCTGTTCACCAGCCAGCTGAACGCGGCGTTCTATTTCGCGAACGGTGTCGAGATAATCAGATAACAAGGCGCGGTCACCGGTACCAAGGTCTTTCTGCAGTGCCCGGGTGCGATCGGCAATCATGTCGAGGATGCTGCTGTTTTTTCGCAGGATCATTTCTCGCTCTTCCTGGGTGTCATAGGGTCCCATCAACTGTATGAAAACCTTGCGCGGATTAAATTCCATGGGCAACGGTTTGTTGGGAGCAGAGAAAGACGTGGTCACCGCATAAAAGCCACCGTTGCCGGCAGCCACCTGAATAGTGGTCTCTGTCGCCAGTTCCATGGAAGGCAGCGCGGTTTCCTGACCCAGCTGCTGGGCAATGACCTGGTCCAGTGTGGTCGCAAGTTCCGGAGTGGAGCCAGTGCCAGGCCGCACACAGGAAAGCCAGGTCGCTGGATTGAGCGTATGCACTGAGCCACCGGCAGCAGTGTTTTCAATATTTTCGAATGTGGTGAGGTACTGTTTTAGCGGATCGAGTGGCTCAAGAATACTGCCAAGCTGAAAGTTGTCACCGGAACCCGTGCAGGTCCATTTATCAACCTCTTTACCTAAAGGCGTATTGTTCATAATGGTGCCATGGGGCAGGTAGAAAAATCCGGCACGTTTTTTGGGCATGGCATCAACCTGAGCCAGCGCCGTCCCTGCCGGTACCATGGCGTCCAGAAAGGGCAGTCCCAGGCCTACTGCACCGCTGCGCAGAAGTGTACGTCGGGACAGATGTTTCTTGGTGAGAAAATGAGCCATTGTTTATCTCCCTGATTCGTTTGTTGCGAGTGCTACAGCCGACTCGTCGTGGTTTTCTTCCGGACCCTGCATTCGGAAAGCAGGACTGTTGACGATGCCGGTAATAATAGAGGCAAAGGTGTAATTCTGTTCAGCTGATTCACGTACAATTTCTCGCACCAGCGGCATATCAAAATATTCAATTTCACGATTCATGGCATACATCATCAGACGTTTGGTGATGGTAGCAGGCAGCTGATCTTCCCTGCTTAACAGATGCTCGCGCAGTTCGCTCGGGCCATTAATTTCTATGCCGCTATTGAGAATGGTAGAGGCATCAATGACAGCATTGGCCTGACGGTCAACATCGCGCCAGCGTCCGGTAAGGTCAAAATTCTCCAATGCCAGTCCGGGCGGATCGATGGCGCCATGACAGGCCTGACAGGTTGGGTTCTCGCGGTGTACTTCCAGTCTGGCACGAACAGTAGTAGGGGCTTCACCTTCGCGGATCGAAAGGTCCACTTCCACGTTCGGAGGCGGTGGTGCCGGCGGTGTTCCGAGGATGCGATCCAGGACCCAGGCACCGCGCAACACCGGCGAGGTGCGATCGCCGTAAGAGGTTCTTAGCAGGGTGGCCCCTTTGCCGAGCAAGCCCCAGCGCTTGTCATCCTCAAGGGTGACGCGACGGAACTGGCTGCCAAGGACGCCTTCAATACCGTAGTGACGAGCCAGTGAGTCATTAAGGTAGGTCCAGTCAGCGGTGAGCAATTCATGCACGCTGCGGTTCTCCAGTAGCACGCTGGCCAGAAATAGACGGATTTCTCTCTCGAAGTTGGTGCGCATGGCATCATTAAAACCCCGCTCGGTAGGCTGGACTGCATCCAGTTCATCAAGGTTAAGCCAGGCCAGAGCAAAATTTTCGATCAATGAATTGGCGCGCGGATCTGCCAGCATACGCAGAACCTGAGCCGCCATGACTTCAGGATCGGAAAGCTTGCTTTCGGAGGCCAGTGCAATCAATTCTTCATCGGGGCCCTGGCTCCACATGAAGAAAGACAGGCGCGATGCCAGCTCCACATCATTAAGTACTCTGGGCTCGTTTGAGGTAATTTTTAATGAGCGAAAGAGGAAATCAGGGCTTGAGAGTATGGCCGTTACCAGTTCAATTACGCCTGCATCGAAACCGCCGGCTTCAGCACTCCCGACTTCATAGAACGGCATCAACCATTCCAGGTCTTCATCGGTCACCGGACGACGGAAAGCTTTGGTGGCCAGATTTCGTGCAATGTTTTCTGCACAGGGACGTTCTTCTGCCAATTCCGAGGGCTGGCAGGTGAAAATTCTTTCCCGACTTTCGCTGAGGGAAAGGCCGGTAGGGTTAAACGGCCCTTCAACTTCGACGCCGAGACCGATTCTGGGCATACCGGATACTCTGCCATTACCGGTAGCATTGTTGCTGGCGCCCCAGGAGCGCTCAATAAAGGTAACGATCACTTCATGGGTGCCTACTTCGACATCCGCGGAAAGCCCTGCCAGTTTTGCCAGGATGACATCACCGCCAACAACGCCGTCGCGGGTTGCTATAGCCAGGTCTTCCGGGCCACCAATATCGATACGGTTTACTTCCTTGCCATCAACCAGGATAACCATGGTGGCAGCAGTTTCCATACCGCGGGGATAGAGGCCGGCATCAATATCAAGAATACTGAAGCGATATTCACCGTCCGAGGGAAAGAAGTGAGTGAAGCGCATGCCGCCACGGGTGCCCAGAGGAAAGCCATCAATGTGGTCACGGGAGACATTGCTGCCAAAACCACGATCGGGCAGTGGATGAAACACGTTGGCAAATTTGGGTACCGGGGCGCCTACCGCTTCGGTGGCGACCAGGCGTGTAGCCGCGATATATTGTTCCAGAAAAGAAGGGGATGAGCCCAGCGCGTTGGCAATATTATCGAAACCTTCCACTTCAATTTCACTGGGCAGTAACTGGGCAGGGTCAACTTCCACTGCCAGCAGGTCTTCCACGATTGTCGCGAATTCGGTTCGGTTAAGACGCTGAACCGGCACATGGCCGATATGCATTTCTTCCAGACTGGAGTCGATAGAGGTTTCCAGTGAGCTGACCAGGGTGTCAACTTCAACCTGGCTGGGTTGCATTGCTCCGGTGGGTGGCATCAGGCGACCACGCAGCTTGTTGATTGCCATTTCCCAGGTTTCATGATCCTGGGTGAGTTGATTCATGTCCATCAGGTCGAAAGCAATGCCACCGGAATAATCTTCAAGATTATGACAGTCGACACAATAGGTTTGGATAAGGTCCTGGGCGGAATCCTGGGCGTTGGCAGATTGAAAAGAAAATGCCAGACAGATGAAAGGCACAAACAGACTGGCCAGTGCTTTAAGGGAACATGCTGGGCTATAGCCCTGTGCGTGTTTTGAACTGATTGCGGAGCCAAACATACTTTCTTTGTTACTCATGTAATTATGTCGCTGTGTGGTAAATTCAGATACTTTGTCGATTTTCATGGATGTCGCATTATATAGAGCTGGCAGTGAAAGTTATACGTAAGCGAGAGAGACCGCGGATTAAGGCAGTTTCTTCTCCTCTGCGCCTGACCGGCCTTTCTTTATTTCAGCTACAATACAGGCAGATTATAAAGGCAACTGTCCGCTGACTTTCGGCCTGGTGCCAAATTTCACAATACTTCCTCAATGAAATGCTGGATATTGCACTGCCCGGGGTCTATATAAGAATCATTAGGCTATATAATAGGAAGCGGGAGTGACCTCATGCCTTGGCATAAATCAAGAGCTTCTTGATAATAGGGCAAGTGGGGAAGGTAGTGGGAAAGAGGGTCCAAATATAGTGGAGTCAACGACATGTTTCTTACCAAAAAACACCTGAGTCGACGTGCGGTTCTCAGAGGCGCGGGTGTATCACTGGCGCTGCCCTTTCTGGACGCCATGGTTCCGGCAAGTACGGCGCTGGCCCAGACAGCTGCCGCCGGGAAGATTCGTACCGGTTTCTTTTACATTCCCCATGGCGCGATCATGCATAACACTGCCCATGGCCCGGAACTCGATAGCTGGACACCCCGTGGTGCCGGAGATAATTTTGAGCTCAGCAAAATACTGGCCTCACTTGAACCCCATAAGCAATACGTAAACTCTTTTGGTAATCTGGAAAACGCCGCCAGTGCCGGCTCTGTGCACACCATCGTTCCAGCGACCTGGCTCAGTGGCGTGCGACCGGACAGTGCTGCTGCCGGGGCCAGTATGTCCACTACGCTGGATCAGGTGATTGCCCAGCACATTGGCCAGGATACCGCGCTACCATCGCTCGAAGTGGCGGCTGAAACCACGGTTCAGGTGGCGGCTTGCGGAGGCGGGACCGGGGGCTGTTACTACTCCTCCACACTTTCCTTCAGAAACGCCAACTCGCCTTTGCCGATGGAATTCAATCCACGCAAGATTTTCCTGCAACTGTTTGGCGAAGGGGATAATTCCCAGGAACGTGATGCGATCATTCGACAGAAAGCCAGTATTCTTGATCTGATCGCCGAGCGCACCAATGCGCTGCAGAAAACCCTTGGCCCCAGTGATAAGCTGTTGCTGGATGGCTACCTTGATACCGTGCGTGAAATTGAGCGCCGCGTAAATATGGCGGCAGGACAGGATCTGTCCGGCTTTGATATTCCCCAGGCGCCGGTGGGTGAACTGGACCGATTTGATGAGCAGGTAAAACTGTTGTTTGATTTGATTGCGCTGGCTTACCAGGCCAACCTGACGCGTGTTGCTTCCTATATTATGGTGTCAGAAGGTACCAATCGTACCTATAACCACATCGGTGTACCGGATGCCTTTCATCCGCTGTCACATCATGCCAACGATCTGGAGCGCCTGCGCCGATTGGTGCGGATTCAGACCTGGCACGTTGAGAAATTCAGTGCCTTCCTGGATAAGCTGGCGAATACCCCTGATGGTGAAGGCTCATTGCTGGATAACTCGCTGTTTATGTATGGCTCCAATATGAGCAACAGCGATATGCATAATAATTATCCGGTCCCCAACATCCTGGTAGGCGGTGGTGCGGGGACCATGAAGCTCGGGGGGCAACATGTTGATCTGCCAGAGCGTACACCAATAGCCAACCTGCATCTGACCATGCTGGATAAACTCGGTATCGAAGTGGATCAATGGGCTAACGCCACCGGCATTATTTCTGAAGTTTGAAATAGCCATTCTGATTACTGATTGGGAAAGATAATTACTTGTTATGGAAATTTTTTCCCAATCGTTTTTACTGATTTTTGTTCTGCTAAACCCTTTCATCATGAGTGTTTACCTGCTCACGCTGATAAAGGAAGTCCCCTTTGGCCAGTTTGCGCGCATCATGGCGCGGGCCGGTTTGATCAGTTTCTGTGTATTTTTTCTTTTCGCCTGGCTTGGCGAAGTAATTTTTGACGATGTGCTACAGATACGTTTCCTAGCCTTTATGATATTCGGCGGAATTACCTTCCTTATCATTGGTATAAGGCTGATTCTGGGAATCGGGCCGCCAATTTCTTCCGTTAACCCTCATTCCACTGAAATCGCTGGTGCTATCGCCATGCCTTTTATTGTTGGCCCGGGTACTATCAGTGCTAGTGTGATTGCCGGCACCCAGCTTGGTCTGATCATGTCGAGCCTTGCCATAGCGGTGGGTCTGGTTTGTGCGTTGGGCTCGATAATCCTGTTTAAAAAGATCCATGATTTCGTGCAGACACGTAAAGAGAGATACGTGGAACGCTACGTGGAAATTGCCGGGCGAATCACTGCGCTGTTTACCGGCTCTTTCGCAGTGGATATGATCTTGAAAGGGATAGAGCGCTGGATCGCAGTTATTTAACGGGCGCTTGGAATTTTCAGTTGCAGTGTTTACTCTTACTGGGCATGGCCAGACAAAATATTAATAAGGATTTATGCAAGATTGTCTTCATGATAAATAAATTTTCCATATCTTTTCTGCTGCTGTTGTTGTTGCCAATATCACCCCAGGCACAGCATCATATTCCTGCAGAGCGACTACCGCGGGAAATGCTGGATGTGTTGCCACCCTCGGCACGTGTCATGGGCAGTCCCGGCGAAATGCGTATCAGTGACCGCAGTTGCCGTTCGTTGCCGGCTTCACAAGTCAGGCAGCGTATTGTAGATATTGCCAGCCAGGAGTGGACCTGGTTTGGTGCCAGCGTGCTCGACATGACCCGTCAGGAAGAGCTTGATGCCAATGCCGGTCGCAGTCGTCGCTGGTGGCGCACCAACTGGATGTCGGAAGAAGAGGCCAGACGTGTTTCCGATGATATTGCCGGTTACTGGGCGGCCGCACCCGACAGCAGCTGGTTACTGGAGCGGCAAAACCAGCGCTGGCGCGAGCAGGGCATTACGGCGCGCTGGCGTGACTTCTGGTCGGCAGCATTTATTTCCTGGGTAATGTGTGAAAGCGGACTGGGTGAATATGACAAGTTTCAGCGCGCCATTGCTCATCATTCCTATATTGATCAGGCCATTCGTGCCCGTGATGGCCTGGAACCGCAGGCAGCTTACATAGCCTATGATATCGGTGAGGCTGAGATACTGCCTGGTGACATGCTTTGCCGAGGCAGTCGCCCGGAATATAGAAACCTTGAGCAGCGCAGAGGGCAAATGGGCGAAGGTGCCAGAACCCATTGTGATGTGGTGGTGGAGCTGGATGCTGAAAATAAACAGATAAAAGTGATCGGTGGCAATGTCAGGGGGGCGGTGAGGATGAAGTTGTTGCCAGCGATACCCTCTCCGGACTCGTACCTGCAACCTGCAGCTTACGGGGAAAGAAGCATTTTTGCCCACCTGAAACTTAGTACTGGTAATAAAGACTTTGCGATAAAAAACATAAAACCGGTTTCTTCAAAGTCTGGGTAAGAGACTGGCCTAAACAGAACCCGCTACGCAGAAGTCTGGGTAGCGGGTTTTTTTTGGAAAAAAGTCGGAATTCGAGACCTGGTTCACATTAGTAGGGGGTAAAAACAAACGACAGGAATAACTCCCATATTTTCAACTGCGAAACTCAAATATGGTTATAAACCCAGCAATAATGCGGGGTATGGCAAAATGCTATCATTTGCTTATATACTGACCATCGAGAGTTAACTTCACCCTGAATCTCACTTTCACCGGCAGCTGTAAGGGAATATCACAAGAATTAAGAACCGGGAAACAGGTTAGATCATGGAAAGTCTGAAGGTTTCAAAACCGGCTGATGGCAGCCGTGTACTCCAGTATGGGGAGGAATCCCTGCTGATCGGTCAGCCCCCGGAAGTCCTGAAAGGCCTGCTGCTGCACAAGGTGCCTACCCTTAACACCATGGTGCTAACCGACAGTAAGGAAAAGGACGGATCCCTGCTCAATAATCTCTATTACTTCCTCTTTATGAGCAATGGGCTGTTCGATGGCAAGAAGATTAACCTGGTGGGATGTGCAGAAGATATCTCAAGAGTCTTTCGTTTATTGAGACTGACTTTACTGGGGCCGACAGAGGCCGAACTCGAAAGTTGGGGGACACCGAAACGCGTCCAGAGAGAATGGCTAGAAGCCGCCCACTATCTTGCTTTGAAAGATGAGAGAGGCCAGGTGCGGGAAGTCGAAAGTTTTTTCAATGTTATTCCCTTCATCAATGAACAGGCCGAAGCCGGTTCATTTACCATTCTTCATACCGGGCATGACAAATATACGGTTTCATTCAGCGAGGATTCCCTTGAGGTGGACCTGAATGAAGACGAACATATTTTTCCGCCTTATCAGATGCAATCTGATTTCATTCCCCGGGATCTGGTCAAACTTGGCCTGGAAATTCTCGGCAGTGCTTCAGGCTTTACCGCCAATGAGCCCTGTACCGGTTTGGCGCTCTGTTATAACGGCAGCTATATCCTGATTGATTCCCTGCCTTATCTGGACAAGCATCTCTATGCCAGAGGAATCTCGAAAAACTCTGTATCTGCAGTATTTCTGACCCATCTGCATGTTGATCACTGCGCCATGTTTCCGCTTATTCTTATGCCTCACAAAGTTGAGGTTATTACCACGCGGGAAATATTTGAAATGGCCATTGAAAAGCTCAGTTGTAATCTGAACTGGAAAGCTGAAGTGGTGAGCGAGTACTTTCGCC
>Ga0255771_1001514_pt1 | contig 24888 bp, 20 predicted proteins | sample 011ome_19_FD_179969 | JGI IMG/M metagenome (GOLD analysis project Ga0255771, IMG submission 179969) | Coastal salt marsh microbial communities from the Groves Creek Marsh, Skidaway Island, Georgia - 011510BT metaG (version 2) | ecosystem: Environmental > Aquatic > Marine > Intertidal zone > Salt...
TCACTATGACCGACTTTCGTCTCTGCTCGAACTGTCGCTCTCGCAGTCAGGCAGGCTTATGCCATTGCACTCAACAGCTGATTTCCGACCAGCTTGAGCCTACCTTCGCGCGCCTCCGTTACTCTTTGGGAGGCGACCGCCCCAGTCAAACTACCCGCCACAGAGGGTCCCGGATCCCGGTTCAGGGATCGCGGTTAGATACCAAAGAACAAAAAGGCGGTATTTCAAGGGTGACTCCACCCGACCTGGCGGCCGAGGTTCAAAGTCTCCCGCCTATCCTACATAGTCATTCTCTAGTACCACTCTGAAGCTGTAGTAAAGGTGCACGGGGTCTTTCCGTCTGACCGCGGGTACTCCGCATCTTAACGGAGAATTCAATTTCGCTGAGTCGATGCTGGAGACAGCGGGGAAGTCGTTACGCCATTCGTGCAGGTCGGAACTTACCCGACAAGGAATTTCGCTACCTTAGGACCGTTATAGTTACGGCCGCCGTTTACCGGGGCTTCGATTCAAAGCTCTCACCTCTCCTCTTAACCTTCCGGCACCGGGCAGGCGTCAGACCCTATACGTCGTGTTAGCCACTTCGCAGAGCCCTATGTTTTTAGTAAACAGTCGCTACCCCCTAGTCTGTGCCCCCCGCCAGAGGTTGCCCTCTAACGGGGCTTGCTTATCCCGAAGTTACGCAAGCAATTTGCCGAGTTCCTTCAGCATCGTTCTCTCAAGCGCCTTGGTATACTCTACCAGTCCACCTGTGTTGGTTTAGGGTACGGTCTATAATGGTGGTGTTATTTCCTGGGACCTCTTCGCAGCCCTCTCAATCCGATAAGAGAGAACAACTTACGAGATCCGTCACATCCACCAGGCCCTGGAATATTAACCAGGTTCCCATCGACTACGCCTTTCGGCCTTGCCTTAGGGGCCGGCTCACCCTCAGCGGATTAGCCTTGCTGAGGAACCCTTGGACTTTCGGCGAGAGTGTTTCTCACACTCTTTGTCGCTACTCATGTCAGCATTCTCACTTCCGATACCTCCAGCATACCTCACGGTACACCTTCACAGGCCTACGGAACGCTCCGCTACCAGACAATTATCCCGTAAGATAATTGAATCCTCAGCTTCGGTACATAGTTTGAGCCCCGATACATCTTCGGCGCAGGACGGCTTATTTAGACCAGTGAGCTGTTACGCTTTCTTTAAACGATGGCTGCTTCTAAGCCAACGTCCTGGTTGTCTTGGCCTTCCCACATCCTTTCCCACTTAACTATGATTTTGGGACCTTAGCTGGAGGTCTGGGCTGTTTCCCTTTCGACCACGGACCTTAGCACCCGTAGTCTGTCTGCTGCGCTCTACTTACTGGTATTCGGAGTTTGGTTAGGTTTGGTAAGTCTGTGGGACCCCCTAGCCCATCCAGTGCTCTACCCCCAGCAGTAATACGCAACGCTCTACCTAAATAGATTTCGCGGAGAACCAGCTATTACCCGGTTTGATTGGCCTTTCACCCCTAGCCACAAGTCATCCCCTCATTTTTCAACATAAGTGGGTTCGGTCCTCCAGTGAGTGTTACCTCACCTTCAACCTGCTCATGGCTAGATCACCGGGCTTCGGGTCTAATCCTACGAACTATATCGCGCTATTAACACTCGGTTTCCCTGCGCCTACACCTAACGGCTTAAGCTCGCTCGCAAAATTAACTCGCTGACCCATTATACAAAAGGTACGCCGTCACAGCTCAAGGCTGCTCCGACTGCTTGTAAGCATTCGGTTTCAGGTCTATTTCACTCCCCTCGTCGGGGTGCTTTTCACCTTTCCCTCACGGTACTTGTTCACTATCGGTCACAAAGGAGTACTTAGGCTTGGAGGATGGTCCCCCCATGTTCAGACAGGATTTCACGTGTCCCGCCCTACTCGAGGACAAAAGTCATTTCTACCCGTACGGGGCTATCACCCACTATGGCCCGACTTTCCAGACGGTTCCGGTTCTTAAACAATTGCCACTGGCCTAGTCCGCGTTCGCTCGCCACTACTAACGGAGTCTCGGTTGATGTCCTTTCCTCCGGCTACTGAGATGTTTCACTTCGCCGGGTTTGCTTCGTTAACCTATGTATTCAGTTAACGATGACGCTAAAGCGCCGGGTTGCCCCATTCAGAGATCTACGGATCAAAGGTTGCTCTCACCTCCCCGTAGCTTATCGCAGAGTGCCACGTCTTTCATCGCCTCTTTGTGCCAAGGCATCCACCAAATGCTCTTTTCACGCTTGAAAACGTCCCATGCAACACGGACCAACGGACCTCATATATCCCACTCATCATAAATGATGAGGTGGGTAAGCTCCCCACAAGTGGGGCCCTTAACCAATCCCAGTGACGGAATCAGCAAATACTCGGATGCTGGTCTGTATCTCGATACTAGGAACAGTATCGATGACGCACAGAACCTCTTTTACTCAACGCAGATGCCGACGACCTCCAAAACCACCGAATTAAGCAGCCTTAAAGTTTGATACCCATCAAGCAACAACCTGTTACCCAACAAACATCAACGCCGACATCAATATATAATGCCGAACACATTAACCCTACACAGTGCCAACTGTGTAGATGCTTTAGGGTGTGCAACCCCAAGCCTGTGTCCGGCGTGCCAGACAAAAACCTCATTTCAATCAGCGTCACGCGCATTCACCAACAATAGTTATCCTGATGTCGATAATTGTTGATGCGCAACGAGTGCAGTTCATGGCTCTAAATGACTGATCAATGGAATACAAAGTAAGGCCGAAGCCCTCTCTCATATCCCATCTCACAATCGCCAATGGCAATCGATACGAGGGTCGTTCCTCTTTACAATTGTAGTCACTCATTCCGTTAGGAATAAGCATGAAGCAACCAAGCCCTTCGACTTGATCGTCCATATCCGCTCAAGGCAGATATCAAAAAACACATCCTGCTCTTTGATATCAGTCTTGTTTCTTTCTGGGTTCCTGCTTTCGCAGGAATGACAGTTTTTGTTGGCTATACTCTACTTCCTGCAGCGAAGCTGCAGAGCGTGCGACTGCGCGCCGGGCGCATGCCCGCAAGCCAAGCACCGAAGGTGCGAAGCGGCGTCTGAGCGCAACCATTAAGCAAAATGGTGGAGCCGGACGGGATCGAACCGACGACCTGAAGCTTGCAAAGCTACCGCTCTCCCAACTGAGCTACGGCCCCATGATTTTTGCGAAGCAAAATATCAACTGACCGGCAGTGGTTTGCAACAAACCACGAGAGGTCAAAACTTTTTTCTTCTGTCTTCCGCGGCAACGCCGCGAGCGTGCGACTGCGCGCCGGGCGAATGCCCGTAAGCCAGCGCCGGAGGCGCGTAACGGCACCTGAGTGGCACCAATAAAAGCATGGTGGGCCTGGGAAGACTTGAACTTCCGACCTCACGCTTATCAAGCGCGCGCTCTAACCAACTGAGCTACAGGCCCAAAGCTCAAAGATAATCGCCACTGATCTCTCAATGACGCATACAATTTGGAAGAGATACGCAGACGGCGGAAAGCCACCTGATAGGCATGGTAGTTGATTTAAGGGTTAGGCATTTCATGAGCGAACCCATGGAACGACTAACATCCTTGAAAGGAGGTGATCCAGCCGCAGGTTCCCCTACGGCTACCTTGTTACGACTTCACCCCAGTCGCTGACCTGACCGTGGCCGGCTGCCTCCAAAAGGTTAGCGCACCGTCTTCGGGTCAAACCAACTCCCATGGTGTGACGGGCGGTGTGTACAAGGCCCGGGAACGTATTCACCGCGTCATGCTGATACGCGATTACTAGCGATTCCGACTTCATGCTCTCGAGTTGCAGAGAACAATCCGAACTGAGACGACTTTTGGAGATTAGCTCACGCTCGCACGCTTGCATCCCACTGTCATCGCCATTGTAGCACGTGTGTAGCCCAGCCCGTAAGGGCCATGAGGACTTGACGTCATCCCCACCTTCCTCCGGCTTGTCACCGGCAGTTTCCCTAGAGTGCCCACCTGAAAGTGCTGGCAACTAAGGATAGGGGTTGCGCTCGTTGCGGGACTTAACCCAACATCTCACGACACGAGCTGACGACAGCCATGCAGCACCTGTATCCGATCCAGCCGAACTGAAGAAAAGTGTCTCCACTAATCGCGATCGGTATGTCAAGGGCTGGTAAGGTTCTGCGCGTTGCTTCGAATTAAACCACATGCTCCACCGCTTGTGCGGGCCCCCGTCAATTCCTTTGAGTTTTAACCTTGCGGCCGTACTCCCCAGGCGGAGTGCTTAACGCGTTAACTACGTCACCGAAACGCATGCGTCCCGACAACTAGCACTCATCGTTTACGGCGTGGACTACCAGGGTATCTAATCCTGTTCGCTCCCCACGCTTTCGCACCTCAGCGTCAGTATCGGACCAGGTAGCCGCCTTCGCCACCGGTGTTCTTCCAAATATCTACGAATTTCACCTCTACACTTGGAATTCCACTACCCTCTTCCGAACTCAAGCATACCAGTATCAAAGGCAATTCCGGGGTTGAGCCCCGGGCTTTCACCTCTGACTAGATACGCCGCCTACGTGCGCTTTACGCCCAGTAAATCCGAATAACGCTAGCCCCCTCCGTATTACCGCGGCTGCTGGCACGGAGTTAGCCGGGGCTTCTTCTCTGATTACCGTCATCATCTTCATCAGTGAAAGAGTTTTACAACCCTAAGGCCTTCTTCACTCACGCGGCATTGCTGGATCAGGGTTTCCCCCATTGTCCAATATTCCCCACTGCTGCCTCCCGTAGGAGTCTGGGCCGTGTCTCAGTCCCAGTGTGGCTGATCATCCTCTCAAACCAGCTACTGATCGTCGCCTTGGTAGGCCGTTACCCCACCAACAAGCTAATCAGACGCGGGATCATCCAAGAGCGGCCGAAGCCTTTCCCCAAAAGGGCGTATGCGGTATTAGCTTTCGTTTCCAAAAGTTGTTCCCCACTCTAGGGCAAATCCCCACGCGTTACTCACCCGTCCGCCACTAAGGACACCTAGCAAGCTAGGGCCTTCGTTCGACTTGCATGTGTTAGGCATGCCGCCAGCGTTCATTCTGAGCCAGGATCAAACTCTCAAGTTTGATCTGGCAAGCGATTAAGCTTACCAAACTCACCAATACGTCCACACAAAAGCATAAACGTACCAGCGAAATGACAAGAGCTGTCCTCGCACAATTACTGTGAATAATGCACTCAAACCAATATAAATATCAGTCTGATTTCATTTTCATGTATATGCACGAACAGCTCCATAAATTGCCTAAACAAACAACTATCCGCCGCCCGCGCATCTCTTCCCATATCAACAATGTCAATCAGCGTCACAAGAACCGGTAAGTCTTTAGTTCTCGTACCTCGCGGGGCGTTGGAATAAGGTCCAGCGCCCCGCGAGAGGTGGGGTTATATGCCCTATGACTGCGGGGTGTCAAATCTTTTTCATAAATATGATTTTGAATTTTAAGCCATTGTTTTAATTGATTTTTTATGCTCCCGCCAGAGTGTCGGGGGCGGCATAATTGAATCTTTTTTGCTAAAAATTGCGATAAACCTGCAGAAAGGTGATTCCGCAACCACAAACGGCGGTCCGAAATAAGGCGAAACCAATCCTTAACATTCCCCAGATATCTTTGATTCTATTGATAGAATCCGCATCGTTGGCCTTGACAGATGGGCCGTGGTTAGGTCATTTGTGAATTATAGTCATCCTGGGCTGGTGTGAGACCACACCTCATTTCGATGACACAACGGGCGACGCGGTTTATTTCGCTTTTATTTCCGCCAAATGGGAAACGAGAGCGCTGGGGTTTTTATGGGCAACAAGAGTATAGCGCTAATTACAGTAGCATCTGCAGCAGCGGTGGTTTTTGCCATTAATGCGCTGAATTTGGATGCGACATGGATCGAAGAGACCGATTCGACCACAATGGCCGTGGCCCCCATTTCACTTGGCAACCCCGCCGCATCTGCAACGCTTCAGACCGTTCGCCCCGTATCGCCATTTGACCAATCAAGAGTCCCAACCCCCGAAGCGCTGCCGAGCACGTATGCGCAGCGGGTGAAAGTCAAAAGTGGTGACACCCTGGCCAAGATTTTGGTGAAGGCTGGCGTCGGACGCACCGAAACACATTACATCGTGCAAGCACTGGGCAAGAAGTATGACCCGCGTCGTATCCGCCGAGGCCAACAGATTACACTGACGTTCGAAAGCGCACCGATGATCATCGATGTCAGCATCCCCCCACAATCGGATCAGTTTGTGGGGCTGACCATCGAACCGGATTACAAAACCGTAGTACGGGTCGCCCGGAATGCGGATGGTAATTTTGTTGCCGAAGAATTTGAAAAGACCCTGAACAGAACGGCAGTGCGCGCCGAAGGAACAATCGAAAACAGCCTATATGTCGCAGGCCGTGATGTTGGTGTACCTGCGGTCATGATCGCACGCATGATCAGATTGATGTCTTGGGATGTGGACTTCCAGCGCGATATTCGCACTGGCGATTCGTTCGAAGTTATGTACGAAAAGGTCACCGATGATCGCGGCCAGCACGTATACAATGGTGCGGTCAAATTCGTCGCCCTCACCCTTAGCGGCAAACGCATCACAGTATACCGTCATCAATTAGAAGATGGGTCCGTGGACTACTTTGATGAAGACGGCAAGGCATCGCGCAAAGCGTTAATGAGAACTCCCATTGATGGCGCTCGGCTATCGTCCGGCTTTGGCAAACGTCGTCACCCGATTCTGGGATATAACCGGATGCATAAAGGCGTCGATTTCGCCGCAGCATCCGGAACACCGGTTTATGCGGCGGGGAATGGCACGGTCGCCTTTGCCGGTCGTAAGGGTAGTTTTGGCAATTATATCAAAATCCGCCACAACGGGACCTATCAAACCGCATACGCCCACCTAAAGGGGTTTGCCCGTGGTGTGCGTTCGGGTAAGCGGGTGGAACAAGGCCAAGTGATTGGTTATGTGGGCACCACGGGTCGTTCCACTGGACCGCACCTTCATTACGAAGTCCATCAGGGCAACCGGCAGGTCAATCCGATGCGTGTGAAAATGCCGTCGGGACGGACGCTCAAAGGCTCTGAACTGGCGCGTTTTAAAGCGCATAAGCAAGTTCAAGATCAGTTGTGGGCGTCACTAGCCGATGCAGAAGTGGCCGCTGCCAGCCAAGACTAATGCCTGCACTCCCCGAGGCTGTTGCTCTCAATCATACCGACCTGGGTGACGGCACACCGATTGTCATTTTGCATGGGCTTTTCGGCCGGTTGCGAAATTGGCAAGGTATGCAAAAGCAGCTCGCGCGTGACGCTCGTATCATAACAGCGGATCTTCGAAATCATGGCGAAAGCCCCTGGGCTGATGACATGTCTTATGTGGCGATGGCCGCTGACATCGCGAAATTGATCAATGATTTAGATATCGCACCCGCCGTTGTGGTCGGGCACTCCATGGGTGGCAAGGCGGCAATGGCATTAGCCTTGTCCGAACCCGACCTCGTTCGCTCTTTGATGGTTATCGATATTGCGCCTGTGGATTATCAAAACGATTACGGCCCGTATATCAACGCGATGCGGGCTGTTCCGTTGAACAAGTTATCAAGGCGGGGCGAAGCTGAAGAATATCTGAAATCCGATATTCCCGATCCGGGCATACGCGCTTTCATCATGCAGAATTTGGGGGAAACCGATGCCGGGTTGGCCTGGCAGGCAAACATCGATGCGATTGATCACGGCATGCCTCATATCATGACCTTCCCTGATTTCGACGGGACGTCATTTGATAAGGCGACGCGCTTTGTGATTGGTGGCACATCAGATTATGTGAAGCCTGAACATCGCCCAAAGATCATGTCGCTGTTCCCCAATGCATCGCATACGGTGATCAAAGATGCAGGGCATTGGGTACACGCAGAGAAACCAGCCGACGTGATGGCCGAAATTTCAAACTTCGCGGCGCAATCCGCTTAAGGGATTTCCCTGTCCTCAACCATCGTTCATCACAGTAGTGTCGCAGAACTGGCGACGCCGTTTCAACTGACCGCACAAAGACTTGGCTTCTGTGACAGATTGAAGCGGGCCCGCTTTTAAGCGGAAGTACGTGCCCTTACTGCCCAACCGAACCTGACTGACTTCATGTTGCAATTGTCCCAAGAGATTGCCATGCGCACGCATGATTTTCTTCCAACCGTCTTCGGCTTGTTTGGCCGAGCGATATGATGCCAAGTGCACCGCGGGTTGCGGGCCTGATGGCATCGCTGTTTCTTTCTTCGCCATTTGTTGGGGTGCCGCAGGCGTCGATGTTTGAGCCGCCGCAGGCGCGCTTGTCGGTTTTGGCGCAACCGCCAACTCCACAGCCTGTCGCTCGCGCGCATACTCGTCGTCGGTGATGTATCCACCATCGCGCAACAGCTCTAGCCGACGCACAGAGTCAGCCGCCTCGAGTAGATCCGTAGGGGGCGGTGCTGGGCTGGCGACAACCACAGGTGCCGCCGACATCAATCCATCAAGAATGACTGCGCGCTCCGCCGCATGTTGCGAAACTGAGATCGCGCGCATTTCCAAAGAACGTCCAATGGATTGAATGCGCGCAGAAATCTGTTCCGTAGATGGCACGGGCCGATCCAGTCCTGCGGCAGGCGGCGGCGATGTTAAAGGCAATAGCGCGCCCACGTTTGAACGGCGACGTTGTTGATATTCGTCTTCTGTGATCAAACCCTGGTCACGCAGCGCTTTGAGGGTTGCAAACCGGGACACAACGTTCACATAACCACCTGTAAATTGGCCTGCCTGAACAGGCGTCGCCAGTGATGGCAAACCACTCTGGCGCGGAGGTAAAGCTGCTGGTGTACTGGCAACCTCGGGGGATGCGCGTCCAAGTAACACGTCACCAGTAGGTGCGCCACCAATCGGCGTGGCCCCAACTGGAGCACCAACGGTATTCACAGAGGCGGGTGTGCCACCCCCATTTTGGAGAAGTGAGAGGTTTACGCTCGCCACCTGAGAGGCCGGACGGGTGGCAATCTCGCTCCAATTGATAAACTGTTGGCTGTCATCTGGGCGGATTGCCAATACAGCTTCATACATTTCACGGGCGCGGACGAATTGTCCGGTGTTTTGATACAAAATGCCCGCGCCAAGTAACGCGTGAACATCACGTGGATTGGATTGAAGGGCTTTCTGGAAATAATTATCAGCAGTCACGTAATTGCCTTTGGCAAGTTCAGCAATACCGAGCTCTGCGTTCTCATTGTGCTTAAATGGGCTCGAAGACCAAAACGATTCGTTGAAGACCTCGCCATCAAATATCGCGCACCCGCTCAACATCGTTCCCGCGACGAGGATTAATGCGAAACGCGTAATGCCACGTTTGACTGTCATCCTTTGTTTCCCTTCAATCCCTATTGACCAATCCAGCCGTTAAACAGCCACCGTCAACCACCCCTATATATCGTGCACAACACTACAGCTTGTGTTGTGAGATAGTGGTAAATACTAATGATTGGTTAAAAAATCACAAGCCAAATGTCATTTTCGGCATTTGACCTCAAAGGTTTACGCCGCTTTAGCTACCTTCTGGAGTCGGAGCTGATTGTTCCAACTCGGCACATCCCAGCACGCTGGCGAATGGCAATTTAGAAATTGCCCCACCGCCCATAGCGCGTGCGCCCTTAAGGACCAAAACCTCTGTGACTAGATTTGCGCCCAATGACTGGTTAATCGCTTTAATCAAACGGGCATCTTCGGCCTGCTGATAAGGGGTCTTGTTGATTTTGTAAATGCGCTCTGTCGATTTACTGGGGTCGAACAAATACTGCAACGTCATTGGCTTCGCGTACCACGCCTGCAGGAGAGCGTCGGTAATTCTAGACCCTAACTTACATACATGGCCGACCTGGTCTTTTTCGATCACCGTTAGAACCGGCGTCACAGGTATTTTCGCCGTCGACAGGCTGGATGCCTTTCGTTTCACAGGGGCCAAGATGGCACGCATCTGCACATGAGATTCGCCCGAACCACGCAAACCAAACGAACGCTTCAATTGAAGTTCATCGTCTTGCGCCCAAGCGTCAGCCATTGGCAGAACGAGAGCCAAGCCAATGCAAGCGATAGCTGTCAGAACTTTTATCTGAAACGACATTCTCATTCCACCAATGTGGTCAGACATTGCGGCATTTTAAAGGCCACTTATGACAACACACTGAACATGGTTACAGGGTTTTTTCGAAATATACGACCCCTGGTAAGGAATTTTTATAATAGGGGGGAATCTCTTTGAACCCCAATGACTTATATATCGCCTGTGCGGTTTCCAATTTCGGAAGCGTATCAAGCACCATCGACGTGTAGCCGACTTCGGATGCGCGTGCGATCAGCAAATCGATGATACGTTTTCCAATCCCCAAACCCCTGGCAGATTCTCGGACATACACCCGTTTCATTTCAGATCGGGTATCGCTAATAGGGCGTAAAGCGCCGACGCCCAAATCCTCATCTCCCACCGACGCGATATAGATAATACCCCTGGGTTGAGCATACATGCCTGCCACGTCGGCAAGCTCGGCCTCAAAATCTTGGAAGCATAAATCCACATCTAGCCATGTTTGGTATTCGCGAAACAAATCCGCAGCTATGGCGATATCGGCCTCGTTTTTGGCTGCACGAATTTCAAAGATACTTTCAATCAAAACGAAAACACCCCCTCAATCACCAATTTTCCATGGCCCGCCATCAAAACGCGGTTACCATTCAATTTACAAAAGACATCCCCTGATCGCGCAGAAATCTGACGGGAATGGATTTCGTTTTTGCCTAACCTTTCCGCCCAATACGGCACCAATGTGCAATGAGCAGACCCTGTGACGGGATCTTCATCGACGCCAGCTTGCGGTCCGAAATACCGACAAACGCAATCGGTATCCGTTCCAGGTGCCGTTACGATTAATCCATATCCATCCATGTGCTTGATGTATTCAAGGTCAGGCACAACTGCTCTCACGGCGGCCTCATCCGACACCACCGCCATGTTTTTGACAGCACGTAAGAATACCTCGGGTTCAATACCACCGATGGCTTCAGCGAGACCGGCTGGCGCATCTATCTCTTCAGCCGGCAAGGCTGGGAAATCCATGACGATCAATTGTCCGTCACGCTTCACCGTTAGAACGCCGCTTTTCTCTGTGACGAACTCAATGCTATCGCGATCATACTTGAGTTGATCAAACAGCACACATGCAGTCGCCAACGTCGCATGCCCGCAAAGCGCGACTTCATCTGTTGGCGTAAACCAGCGCAGCCTAAATCCGTCACCTTCTGGCACAAAAAACGCGGTTTCGGACAGATTGTTTTCCATGGCAATGGATTGCATGACGTCATCCGGCAACCATTCATCTAATGGACAGACGGCCGCAGGATTACCGCCAAAGGGTCGGTCAGTGAATGCGTCAACCTGATACAATGGGATGGTCGGCATCGTGGTTTCCTTCGTTCGAAGAGGTTAGTTTCCGAGTTCTTCTTCCAGCGCCCGACACAGATCTTCAGTGGTTGAATTGCCCCCCATATCTGGTGTTTTCGGCCCATCACCCTTCAGCAGGTTCTCAATCGCGACAATCATATCGGCCGCGGCTTCGGGGTGTCCTAAATGATCAAGCATCATCGATGCACACCACACGGTGCCAATGGGATTAGCGATCCCCTGCCCTGCGATATCCGGGGCCGACCCGTGGACCGGCTCAAACATTGATGGGAAATCCCGTTCCGGATTGATGTTGCCGCTGGGCGCAATCGCGATCGTTCCGGTCACGCCAGGACCCAAGTCAGACAAGATGTCACCAAACAAGTTTGATCCCACGACCACATCAAACCAATCGGGGTTGGTCACGAAACGCGCTGTCAAAATATCGATATGAAATTTTGATGTTTCGACATCGGGATATTCCGCAGAGATCGCCTCAAAGCGCTCATCCCAGAATGGCATCGAATGAATGATGCCGTTGGACTTTGTTGCAGATGTTAAATTCTTACGCTCCCGCTTCATTGCCAGATCAAAGGCATAGCGCATGATCCGATCTGTGCCCTTACGGGTAAAGATCGCCTGTTGAGACACAACTTCGTCCGGGGTACCCGCATAAATTCGGCCACCCATTTCAGAATATTCTCCTTCGTTGTTTTCACGAACCACGACCATATCAATGTCGCCCGGTTCACGTCCGACCAACGGGCATGGCATCCCCTCAAACAATCGAACGGGGCGAAGCGAAACATATTGCTGGAACTGGCGACGGATCGGGATCAATAATCCCCACAACGACACATGATCTGGCACACCGGGGTAACCGACAGCCCCCAGCAGGATGCTGTCATGCCCGCCGATATCGTCGATGCCGTCTTCGGGCATCATGGCACCTTCGTTGTGATAGCGTTCGCAACTCCAATCGCGTTCATCAAAGGTAAAACCCAGATCATGTTTACGGGCCACGGCCTCAAGAATACGGCATGTCGGTGGCACGACTTCGTTACCGATACCGTCCCCAGGGATGACTGCGATTTTATGTGTGTTGGTGCTCAATGTTCGTTCCTATTGATTCTGATTTTATGAGTTATGGATTGACGAGATGCACGTTAACGCGCCGATTGTGCTTTCCTTTATTTTCGATCTTGCCGACCCGGAGTTCACCTATTTCGGACGTGTTCGCGACATGGGTTCCGCCACAGGGCTGTAAGTCCACGCCCCCCGCTATTTCCATCAAGCGGACCTTGCCAGCCCTCGAAGGTGGTTTGACTGACATGGTGCGGACCAAATCTTCATTCGCGGCCATTTCCTCGTCCGTGATCCACCGATGAGACATCGGTTGTGCCTGCGAGACCAGATCGTTCAACTGTTGGCCGATGGCTTCTTTATTTATATTGGTATCCGGCAAATCAAAGTCGAGACGGCTTTTCTCCTCGCCGATTTGACCGCCGGTGACACCGCCATCAATGGTGGCGCACAACAGATGCAACGCCGAGTGCATCCGCATCAGGCGGTAACGTCGGTCCCAGTCAATCTCTGCGGTGACCACATCCCCAACCGATGGTACGGTCGCCCCCTCTTCCAGCGCATGAATGTGCTCGCCCGTATCGCGGTCTTTGAAAGTGTTAGTGACTCTAAGCTTCGACCCATCAGCCAAGATCAACGCGCCAGTGTCGCCGGGCTGTCCACCGCCCACAGGATAAAAAACCGTCTGATCCAATTGCACACCACGATCATCAATCGCTGTCACCGTGGCGGTGCAGGACTTCAGGTATGAGTCTTCGCGAAACAACTCTTCGGTCATGGTAATCTCCGTCTTCTAGCAGCGAGGGGTGTGACTTTAGAAGTCAGGACCAACGGCTACAATCGCTACATAGTGCTTCTTGAAATTGCGCCCGGTCCGCGTTGCCGCCGGTCAATATGACGCCGACTTTTTTACCCGCCATTTTTTCTTTTTCTTTTAACAAAGCGGCCAACGGTCCGGCACCCGCACCTTCGGCGATGTTATGGGTATCGAAAAAATACGCCTGCATGGCATCACGGAATTCCTGTTCTTTGACACGCACAATCCGGTCCGCACCACGATTGATGATTTCGACGGCGGAGGAATCCGGGCTTCGGCAGGCGACACCGTCAGCAAATGTATTGGCGTCGTTCGTCTCGACAACACTGCCGGACTCGAACGAGAGCGCATAAGCAGGCGCGTTATCCGCAACAATGCCGACAATCTTAGTAGCAAGCCCCAGCCCGTCGCGGGCCGAGATCAGTCCGCAAATCCCCGATCCCATACCTATGGGGACATAAATCGTATCCAGATCGGGATGGGCCTGCATCAACTCCAAACCATATGTGCCCACACCGGCGACCAAATCAGGATGGAACGGTGGGATCATATGCAGGCCCTGTTCCGCGCCGACACGACCGGCCTCTTCGCGGCTTTCCTGGAAATCATCGCCATATTCCATCAATTCCGCACCATATGCCTTCATGGCCGTGTTCTTTTCGGGGTTATTGCCCTTGGGCACATAAATCACCGAGCGAACTCCAAGTGCGGTCGCGGCGCGTGACACAGATTGCCCATGATTTCCACGCGTTGCCGTAATGACTCCGGGGCAATCGGGCTCAGCGTCTTTTAAGCGCTGCATATAGTTCAGACCACCACGGACCTTAAACGCACCAATGGGTGTATGGTTTTCATGTTTGACGATGACTTCAGTCCCGGCGCGTTCGCTTAACAACGGCCAATGAATTTCCGGCGTCGGACGCATGTGTTGATAAACAATCTCGGCGGCGGACTCGATCTCGGCCAAGGGTATGGTCATCATTTGGTCTCTCCTATCGGCACCGATTTCGCACGCTGCGCACGGCTGGCCATGATAATGCCGCCCAAGATCAAGGCGGTTGAAATGATAATGGGTTGGGTGATTGCCTCGCTCAACAGCACGACGGCGAACACCAAGCTAACCAGCGGCTGAGAAAATTGAATGGGCACAATCCGAACAACTGTTCCGTGGTTCAATGCCCAGTACCACGCCGCATAAGCAAGCACGGTCGAAAACATCACCAAATAAAGGGTCGATAGCCAACCAACATACCTGACTGTCGTCCAATCCGTTCCCATCATCAGCCAAATCAGAATGGGTACCTGGGCCAAACCGGCGATGGTGACACCCCAGAATGTCGTCGACCATGTCCCGATTTTGGCGGTTGCGCGGCTTCCAGCGACGTATCCAGCGCCCGAAATGGTCGCTGCTAGAATCACCATCAAGTCTCCTTGCAACGTGGCCTCACCACTGCTGTCACGCGATGTGATCAAAATCGCCTCGCCAATCAATGCGAGCGCGGCCCCGATAAACCAGCCCACCCTTGGCATTCGTCGATCAAGAATGGCGCCAAGCCCACCCGAGATGACCGGCATACAGGCGAGGATCAGCGCTGCATGGGCTGTCGATGTCAGGGCTATTCCATAGGTGAACAGGATCGGAAAGCCACAAAAGGCTGCAAACCCGGCCGTCAGCAACCAGCCCCATGTTGCCGCATCACCAGGACATGTCAATCGCATCACAAGAATACACAAGATGGCGGGCGGAACCGCGAAGACCGAGCGCATCAAGCCCGCTTCTAAGGCCGGAATTTCGCTGACTTGGAATGCGGTGATCGCTGGCGTGATGCCCCAACAGATCACGGCAAAAGCCGCCAGGACATAAGCTGGAAGCATTTTGGTGGCAGGAAGCGCAGTTGAATTCATGTCGGGATCAAACGCCAATTGATCCGTCTAGGCAATGCCACATCCCTACACCAGGCGCTTAACGATGCCAAAATGGTCTTTTTGCAGCAACGTCGACTTCTTCACGTGTTTTGCCGATGTCCGCCAATATCCGATCATCCAGACGTGCCATGCGCTGACGCATTTCGTGCTCTGTCTGCAACTCGCACAACAATTCAAAGATCGCGATGCCCAGTTCTTTGACCGCGCAAATGATGGCCAACGCACGATCTTTGATCGGAATTTGCCGCGGAGGATTTGTACCAAGCGTTTGTAATGTGCTCATCGAATTATTCCTCTTGAATGTCGATATTGTATCTATAATATTCAAACAATTATTGATACAATTGGAATATTGTGACGATGACAAATTGGCTGCCAGATATCGAAAATCGCCAAGGGCCCAAATACCTTCGAATTGCGGATGCGATCGAAGACGCGATCAAAGGTGGCGTTCTTAAAGCGGACACCAAACTGCCACCGATGCGGAACCTCGCATATGATCTGGGGGTGACGCTGGGAACAGTGTCGCGCGCCTATCAAGAAGCCGAACGGCGGGGCATGGTCGGCGGTGAAATTGGACGTGGGACGTACGTCAAAGGCGACGGTCGCTATCCGCAGCCACAAGCCCCACGGGCATTCGCGCTGGGTGGACAACGGGACAATGGTATTAACCTCAGCATGGCGGTGCCCCCGCTGGGGGACGGCGGCATGTACTTGGCAAAAACGTTAAGGGAAATCGCCGAAGATCCCATCCTGACCGCAGAACTGGTCGATTATCAGCCGCACTCGGGGTTGATCCGACATCGCCAAGCTGGTGTTGATTGGGCAGCCCGCGTGGGTCTTGAAACAAACGTCAACTCCATGACGCTGACCAACGGCACACAACACGCGATCATGGTGGCACTGATGGCGCTAACCCGTCCGGGCGACACGGTGTTGATCGAGTCCATTACCTATCCAGGTGCGATCCATCTTTGCACACAATTGGGATTAAAGCTTGTCCCTGTTGAAATTGATGAAGAGGGCATGATACCGGATGCCCTGCGCCAAGCCATTGAAACGCAGCGACCGCGCGCACTCTATGTCTGCCCGACGGTGCAAAATCCGACCACGGCGATCATGTCGCATCAACGCAGAACAGACATCGCCGAAATTCTTCAATCCACAGGTTTGCTCACGATCGAAGATGATGTCTGGGGGTTCTTGCCGGCAGACCGCCCGCCTGCCCTGGCAACCTATGCCCCGGAACAGGTTATCCACGTGACGGGTTTATCCAAGGCGATGGCACCGGGCTTGCGCGTTGGGTACATCGCATCGCCACAAGGGGCGACCGATGCCATTCGAACCGTGGCCCGCATGTCGAGTTGGATGGTGCCCCCGCTAATGGCCGAAGTTGCGGCGCGCTGGATGGAGAGTGGCCTAGGCGATGAAATGATCGGCTGGCAGCGTCGCGAAGCAGAAGCACGCATGAAAATCGCGGTTGAGGCGCTCGGGGATTACCCCATTCGCGGTCACCAACACAGCTATCAAATTTGGATGGAATTGCCCGAGCCATGGCGCGGCGATGCGTTTAGGCGTGAAGGCGAAGCGCGCGGTGTTTATTTCTTATCGGGTGACTCGTTTGTCGTCGGTCGTCAGTCCGCACCGCACGCGGCACGCATGTGCGTCGGCAGTTGCCGAACCCGTGATGAAGTCAAAGAAGGCTTCGAGATTTTGGCTGATATCCTGGAACGCTCTCCCCCCGCCGCCCAGGTGATGGCTTAGGTACTAACCGTCACCGCATGGTTAAGAGGGCCATGACCTTTCCCGTAACCAGGATTGGATAGGATCGCATCACGCACATATCCGCGCGCCCGGGCGACGGCGTCTTTGATCGAGAGCCCCTGGGCTATCCCACAAGCCGTAGCCGATGCCAATGTGCACCCTGTGCCATGAGTGTTCGCCGTGTGGATGCGCATGTCTTCGAAACTGTGCAATTCGCCTGCGTCATCCAACAACAAATCCACCAATGCCCCATCCTCCGGCAAATGACCGCCTTTTAACAACACAGCCTTTGGGCCGAGTGCCGCCAGTGATTGGGCGGCAGCGGGCATGTCATCGGCACTTTTGATCTCGGCCCCTGTCAGGACTTCAGCCTCGGGCAGGTTCGGCGTGATCAACGTGGCGATGGGCAACAACTGACTGCGAAGCGCATCTTGCGCAGCATCTGCCAATAACGAATGCCCGCCCTTGGCGATCATCACTGGGTCGGCGACGATGGGTACGTCTGGGGCGTGAGATTTAAGAACCCCAATAACGGTCTCGATAATTTCAGGACGATGCAGCATGCCGATTTTGATGCAGTCAGCACCCAAGTCATCCAGCACAACTTTCATCTGCTCGGCGACAAAATCTGCGGGGACTTCGTAAATGCCATGAACACCTTGGGTATTCTGTGCGGTCAGAGCGGTGATCGCGGTCATGGCAAAGCCACCTAACGCGGTAACGGATTTGATGTCAGCCTGAATGCCCGCACCACCGCCGCTGTCCGATCCTGCAATAATCAGAACCCGGCCGTTCATCTTCGCCATATTATGTTAAGCCTCTGCCGAGATCGCGGCGCAGATGTCATCGACCACTTCTGTGACTAAATCCATATCCTCACCTTCTGCCATCACACGGATCAAAGGTTCCGTGCCGGACTTTCGGATCAGCACCCGGCCACTGCCGTTCAGGCGATTTTCACCATCATTGATAGCGGACTTCACCGTATCTGCATCGAGCGGCGCACCAGAGGAATACCGGACGTTTTTTAAAAGTTGTGGCAACGGCGTAAACATATCGCAGACCTTGCTGGCCGGATCATTGGAACGGACCAAAACTGCGAGCACCTGCAACGCCGCGATCAAACCATCGCCCGTGGTTGCGTAATCCCGGAACACCAAATGCCCCGATTGCTCGCCGCCCAAATTGAACTTATCGGCGCGCATGGCTTCAACAACATACCGGTCGCCCACTGCCGTGCGCACCAAATCAACGCCTTCATCAGCCAAGAAACGCTCAAGCCCCAAATTTGACATCACTGTGGCGACAACACTGCTGCCAGCCAACCTACCCGCCTGATGCCAGTCACGTGCGATCAATGCCATGATTTGATCACCATCGATGACCTGTCCATTTTCGTCACATACGATCAAGCGATCCGCATCACCGTCAAGCGCCAGACCGATGTCCGCCCCGGCGGCGACCGTCGCTTCACACAAAACATCTAGGCTGGTTGAGCCACATCCCTTGTTGATGTTCTTACCATCGGGGGAGACCCCAATCGGCACAATCTCGGCACCCAGTTCCCATAGAACCTGTGGTGCAACTTTGTACGCCGCGCCATTCGCGCAATCGATAGCGACTTTCAGTCCATCCAGGCGTAGCCCCTTTGGGAATGTTTGTTTTGCGTACTCGATATAGCGGCCACCCGCATCTTCGAGACGCCGCGCGCGACCGAGTTTTTCGGCGGGCTCCAGTTCATCATGTAGGTCACGATCCATCTTGGCTTCGATCTGGTGCTCGACTTCGTCAGATAACTTATAGCCGTCGGGTCCAAACAATTTGATTCCATTATCAGCAAACGGATTATGCGACGCTGAAATCATCACACCCAGATCAGCGCGCAGTGATCGGGTCAACATTGCGACAGCTGGTGTCGGTAGCGGCCCCAATAGCACAACGTCCATCCCCATTGCGATGAAGCCAGCCGTCAGTGCGGGTTCAATCATATACCCGGAAAGCCGCGTATCCTTGCCGATGACGACCGTGTGTCGATGGTCACCACGGCGAAACTGAAGGGCCGCCGCCATCCCTAAATTGAGGGCAATTTCTGCGGTCATGGGATGAGTGTTCGCCCGCCCCCGAATACCATCTGTGCCAAAATACTTACGCGTCATGATCTCAATCTTTGTAAAACTGCATTAAACCATACAGGTAATATCGCACAAAACTGTCATAAAAAAGGTTTCAGAACCCTTTACGCGGTTTCGATCGCGTCCCACACGGCCAGCGCTTGCCGGGTTTCCGCCACGTCATGAACACGGAACAATCGTACGCCACGCGTATATCCTGCGATTGCCGCCGATACCGATCCCGCCATGCGTTCCTTGGCCGGCACGTCACGATCAATTCTGCTGATGAAGCTTTTCCGCGACACACCCAACAACACCGGCAAGTTGATATCCGCGTAATCACCCAATTTCGACAGCACCCGCAAATTGTGATCAAGGTTTTTGCCGAAACCGATCCCAGGGTCGACCGCAATCTTATCGCGCGCGATGCCCGCAGCTTGCATCACTGTAACTCGTTCGCGGAGATACGTCATAATATCAGACGCCGCATCATCATATGTGGGGTTATCCTGCATGGTCTGTGGTTCACCCTGCATATGCATGATTACCACATTGACGCCCGTAGCGGCACAAACACGCATGCTATTCGGATCACCTGTCAGGGCCGTAACGTCATTGACGATTTTTGCGCCCGCTGAAATCGCTTGGCGCATCACTTCTGCATGCCGGGTATCGATAGATACAAGCTTGCCCTCGCCTGCCAATCCTTCAATGACTGGGATCACGCGCGCCAGTTCTTCGTCAATAGAAACAGGTGCAGAACCGGGTCGGGTCGACTCGCCGCCCACATCAAGAATGTCTGCGCCATCGTCAGATAATTTAAGCCCGTGCTGTATAGCCAACGATGAGTCCAGGAAATCGCCACCGTCAGAGAAGCTATCTGGAGTGACATTAACCACCCCCATCAAACGAGGTTGATTGAGTGGCAAACCTGCGAATGAGGGAACTGCCCCCATAGGACACCTAAAATCTATCTGTGAACGTCAGGCAACGCGGAGCGGCGCCGCACGGCGTTATTCGCCAGGCTGCGGTTCTGGATCGATCCCGTCAGAGCTATCAGGGCCCTTTCTGGGACGCGTCTTACCACCAGTTGGGATTGAGGTGCGACGCGGCGCATCAGAGCTTGGCGTGTCATCATCATCACGACTGATGGTGCCACCTTTCAGCAAGATATCGACTTCGGCACCGGACAAGGTCTCGTATTCGAGCAAGCCCTGAGCGATGATCTCAAGCTCTTCACTCTTTTCAGTGAGAACACGTCGTGCCTGTTCTTCTGCCTCTTCGATCAGGCGGCGCACTTCTTGGTCAATCAAGTCAGCTGTGGCATCAGAGACGTTCTTTTGACGCGCGACAGAGTGACCCAAGAAAACTTCTTCTTCATTATCTGCGTAACGCAGACGACCAAGTTTGTCCGAGAAACCAAATTCTGTCACCATCCGACGCGCCAAGTTGGTCGCTTGCTGAATATCATTGCCGGCACCGGTAGTAATGTTTTCCTTGCCGAATACCAACTCCTCGGCCATCCGACCACCATACATCATCGCCAACCGCGACAGCATCTGGGTTTCGGACATGCTGAGTTGATCCCGCTCTGGCAAGTTCATGGTCACACCCAGCGCACGACCGCGCGGGATAATTGTCACCTTATGTAGCGGATCGGTCTTAGGCATGTTCAGGCCAACAAGGGCATGACCTGCTTCATGGTATGCGGTCAACTTCTTCTCGTCTTCTGTCATGACCATAGAGCGACGTTCCGCGCCCATCATGACTTTGTCCTTGGCGTCTTCGAAATCTTGCATCGTCACAACGCGCTTGGATTTGCGCGCCGCCAACAATGCGGCTTCGTTAATCAGATTGGCCAAATCCGCACCAGAGAACCCTGGCGTACCGCGTGCGAGCACGCGGGCATCGACATCGGGTGCCAAAGGCACTTTACGCATGTGAACCTTGAGGATCTTTTCACGCCCCAGAATATCTGGGTTCGGTACAACAATCTGGCGGTCAAAACGACCGGGACGCAGCAGCGCCGGATCTAGAACGTCAGGACGGTTGGTGGCCGCGATTAGGATCACACCTTCGTTCGCTTCAAAGCCATCCATTTCGACCAGCAATTGGTTCAGCGTTTGCTCGCGCTCGTCATTGCCGCCACCTAATCCGGCGCCACGATGGCGACCGACGGCGTCGATCTCATCGATGAATATGATGCAAGGCGCATTCTTTTTGCCCTGTTCAAACATGTCGCGAACACGCGAAGCACCGACACCGACGAACATTTCAACGAAGTCAGAACCGGAAATGGTAAAGAATGGTACGTTCGCTTCACCTGCTACGGCACGGGCGGTCAACGTTTTACCCGTACCCGGAGGGCCCACCAGCAAACACCCTTTTGGTATGTGTCCGCCCAAGCGTTGGAACTTTTGCGGGTCTTTCAAGAACTCGACGATTTCCTCAAGCTCTTGCTTGGCTTCGTCGATACCAGCAACGTCATCAAATGTGACGCGGCCTTGTTTCTCGGTCAGCAGTTTGGCTTTTGATTTACCAAAGCCCATGGCTTTGCCACCGCCACCTTGCATTTGACGCATGAAGAAAATCCAGACACCGATCAACAGCAACATCGGGAACCAAGATATCAGCACACCCCACAATGTCGGGGAACCTTCTTCCGATGGTTCAGCACGGATGGTCACACCTTTTTCCGACAGGCGCTCGACCACCTGTGCATCATTCGGTGCGTAAGTTTGGAAGTTGCCGCCGCTCTGTAGGCTGCCGAAAATCTGGTTGCCTTTGATGGTCACCGAGCCGACATCGCCCTCGTCAACACGGGTCACGAACTCTGAAAATGCGAGTTCATTCACGCCAGCGCGCTGAGATGTCCCTTGGAACATGTTGAAAAGCGCCAAGACCAATAGTCCGATGATAATCCAAAGTGCCAGATTCTTGCTGAAATTCACGGTTTCTCTATCCTTCGCAGCCCTTGGAAACCGGGAAAAATCTTGGTTTCGAGCCGTTTATTCGTTTATCCGCAAATAAATGTGCGGTGCTTCTCTCTACAAATAGTCTTTTTCGGCGTTCACGCAACGGAAAAACCCATTCCGACCAAGGGTATCTTTGGCAAAAACCTGAGGGAAACCCCTTGTTTTTTAGGCCCATTTGGCTCGGGCATCAAAATTTTGTTACGAGAGCAGATCACAGGAATAGTACGTTGCACCGGCGATGGCAGATCAGAAAACCAGTTCGGAACATCTAGTTCGCTGACATTTGTCAAATTTAGCTGCCCAAATGCCAAGACCTTCAAATTCAGATCATTTTGATCAGTGGCAATGGAAAACCTACCGTCCCAATGGATTTCATGCCCAACAACCGATTGCGCGTTCGGCAGGTTGCGCATTTCACGAAATACCACAACGGTATCTTTTTTAACCGTAAACAACGATCTAGAAATAGTCGCAGCACGGCCATCGGCGAGATGTTGTAAAAGGCGTTCGGTTGCAGAAATGGCCGGCGGGTATGTCTTTCCACCAATCACTGTTGCAGCGCGGGACAATACGCGTAGGCCTGTATCCTCTGCCGCATCCTTCAGGGCCGCGCGGTCGAGCGCAAGATATCCTGTTGGTTTGAGGTCTGCGTATCGAGCCAGCCAGCGGGCGGCGGCAGTTTCTGCAACGTCGCGCACCCTCCCGTAGCGCGTTGCACACGTCACCACACCATCAATGTCGACGTTATCCTTGACGATTCCCGACCGAATAACCGTCCGCGCGTACTTGGGGTCGTCATTAGATGGATCATGAACCCAACACACACCAAGATCATCGAGAAATCTGATCAGTGCCTGTTTCCTGACATTCAGGAATGGGCGCAGCAAACGACAATGTTTGAGCTCTCGTGTTTCAGGGATACCGGACAAGCCATCAGGTCCACTGCCCTTTTCCATCCGCATCAAGACCGTCTCGGCCTGATCATCCGCGTGATGGGCAACGGCCAAATGCAAGACATTGGCTTGTTTGCACCAGGCTTCCATCAGTGCGTATCGGGCGTGACGAGCTTTGGATTGAACACCGGACATCACATCACCGGATGCCCACCGTAAAACCTGATTTTCGACCCCTAGCGCTGTTAGTGCTTTTGAGACAATTAACGCTTCGGTGCCGGACTCGGGCCGCAAGCCATGATCGACGATCAACGCGGTGGCAGAACCACCCTGACGTTCTGCCCAATCTGACAGCAATATCGCCAACGCCATGCTGTCTGCGCCGCCGGAAACACCAACGGCGACGTGGGAGGCACGCTCAAACGGTCCGAAGGCATTCATTAACGCGTCGAAGCGACCTTGGTCAATATCATGATCGGTCATGCATCACCCTGATTGAGATGCGCATTCAATCCGGGCAGTCCGGGGCGATTAAACGCACCCGTTCTTTTGCCACTCTCGTTGCATGGTGTTTTTAAGCCCAGCCGGTGCGTTAGGATAGTCTTCTCTGAGCTTCTGAAACGCGGCGCAGGCTTCTTGTTTTTTGTCCAAGCTGGCCAGCGACATACCGAGTTTGAGCAACGCGTCAGCCGCTTTCGGACCTTGGGTGTCGGCCTGATACCCTTCAAGAAACGTCTCGGCAGCTTCAACAAACGCACCGCGCACGTAATACGTTTCGCCCAGCCAGTATTGCGCATTGGATGCCAAGGGATCGTCGCCATGTTGTTCGATGAATGTCTGCAACGCCGAGGCCGCCAAATCGTACTGGCCCTGACGCAGCTGCCCAAAAGCGTGATTGTACTTTTCGCGCGGGGTGCCGGCGGGCAACGCCGCCGTTTGCGTCGGAGCTGCAACTGCTGCGCCACTGTCGCTCGCAACGGCAACACCAGATGGTGCAGGCGCCGCAGTCGGGGCAGACGCAGACGTGGCAGGTTCACCGGTGATTTGCGCCAACAATCGATCAGCCTCGGTATCACCTGTTGAGGCGCTTGGTTGTGGTGGTGTCGCCGCCTCTGCCTCGGTCAGTGTGCCAAGGACCTGACTACCATCTGGCAGCGCAGGCTGCCCTGATGCCCCTGGAGGTGGCGTCAATTGAGGTGCCTGCCCTGCCATCGATGGCGTACCGGCGGGTTGTTGAAAACTGCTACTGGGCGCGACGCCACCGCGTTCTAATTGGCTGAGTCGAAAGTTCACATCCGTCGAAAGTTTTTCGATTTGTTGTGCGACTTGGTTCAGTTGAAAAGACATCTCTTCAACCTTTCCCGTTGCGCGCCGGACATCGGCTTCGATTTGCGACACCCGCACATTCAACCGGGCATATGAAGGATCATTCGATGGTGCTGCCGTCCCGCCTTCACCTGAAACGGTTGCCGGAGTGCCCCCGCCCCGCGCGATTTGCACGTTTAGGGTTCGAATATCCCGCTCCAAACGCTCAATTCTGTCCATAAGTGCGCGGGCATCAACAGACTGTGCCCAACTTGTCGATCCCGCCACTACCCCAAAGGTAATGACCAAACAGGCAATCGAAAGGTTGCGAACAAACATCTACTCTCTCCGGTCAAATGTATCTTTAACACCAAGCTTATTAAGCGTGGTGGGTGTCATCGTGCAAACTGCGGGAGATATTAGGCAAAATTAAGGCGCTTGCCCATCCGGTCGTAACCATCGGGCAAACGCCTTAAAATACTCAGCTTACGCTGGAACGATTAGCTACCGGTATTATCTAC
>Ga0255771_1001536_pt1 | contig 24714 bp, 21 predicted proteins | sample 011ome_19_FD_179969 | JGI IMG/M metagenome (GOLD analysis project Ga0255771, IMG submission 179969) | Coastal salt marsh microbial communities from the Groves Creek Marsh, Skidaway Island, Georgia - 011510BT metaG (version 2) | ecosystem: Environmental > Aquatic > Marine > Intertidal zone > Salt...
TCAGGGTTCCAGAAAAAACTACCGGCATTACCAAGACGTTTAGGGTTGGGCAACTTACTGCGACGAATTTCACACACTGTTTTGCTGACCAATTGCGGTGTAATTTTATCAGCAGAATATCCCTCAAGTGCTTTGGCAAGAGCAGAGTAGTTAGTATTGAGGTGCGGTACTTTTCTGAGGCCGAAAGTCACGCTATAAATAATGAACTGATCTTTTAATTCCTGTTTGAAAACTGAATTACGATAGGAAAAATGACACTCTTCATTAGTGAAGGTTCTCAGCTCACCGTTGGCTATCTCAAGAGCCTCGAGTGAAACCATGACATCACAAAGCTCGACGCCATAAGCACCAATATTCTGCACGGGGGCAGCCCCGACTGTACCTGGAATAAGCGACAGGTTTTCCATGCCATAATAATCCTGTTCCAGAGACCACTGCACAAAGTTATGCCAGTTTTCACCACAGCGGGCTTTGACATAATAAAAATCCTCATCTTCACTGATCAGTTCCTTGCCGCGGACATTAATTTCAATAATCAGCCCAGGATAGTCTTCCTTGAATAACAGGTTGCTCCCCTGCCCGATCAGCATAAAGGGGATTTGCTTATAGCTGGCAAATGCCAGCGCTTCACGCAGACAATCAAGGCCGGTTGCATTAACAAAATAACGGGCATGGGCCGACACATGGAATGTATTGAAATGTTTCAGATTAAAATTGTCGAGTATTTCCATAAATTAAAACGATCTTAAGGTCGGGACCAATGATGGCGAGTGGCGAGGCTTTCCAGCAGGTTTACCGAGGCATCTTCAATCAGGTCAAGCACCAGTTCAAAACCATCCTCGCCGCTATAATAAGGATCGGGCACTTCACCCTGTTCACTGTTGCCATGCTCAAGAAAAAGTGAAATTTTATGCTGATGTTGCGGCGCGCTCATGGCCAGCAGATCATGCAGGTTTTGTCTGTCCATGGCGAAGATATAATCAAAGTTTTCCATGTCCTCGGGTATCACCTGTCGGGCGCGTAAAACAGACATATCATAACCCCTGTGACTGGCTGCCAGTGTTGCACGTTTGTCCGGGGCATGTCCGATATGCCAGGATCCAGTGCCGGCAGAATCTACTTCTATATAGTTCTCAAATTCCTCAAGCCGGGCTTTTTCCATAAATACCACCTCGGCTGTGGGTGATCGGCAGATATTGCCAAGGCAAACCATAAGTATTTTTACTTTTTCAGTAGTCATTTTTCTAATGGGGTTGTTTTGTTTCTATGATTTCGGATAATTTATTTTTACTGAATCAGGCGCTCATCAAGCGCCTGACCTTTTCAAGATCTTCCGGGGTATCGACTCCCGCAGGAATTTCTGCGCAGGCTTTTTGAATATGTATCCTGACCCCGTTTGCCATGGCTCTTAATTGTTCGAGCTGTTCAGTTTTTTCCAGTTCGCTTTGTTGCCAGTTAACAAATTCATGTAGTACTTTAACGCGGTAAGCATAAATACCTATATGTCGTTTGTACTTTAGATGGGGTTTATCATGAGTGAGTTCATTTCTGGGAAAAGGAATTGGCGCTCTGGAAAAATATAGGGCGTAGCCTGCATCATTGGCGACAACTTTCACATTATTGGGATTCATTACCTCATCATAATCAGTTAGTTCTTCAAACAATGTGCAGATTTGTGCATCTGGATGTCCAGCCAGATCGTTGGCCACCTGGTTAATGACTTCAGGAGGAATCATCGGCTCATCACCCTGCACATTGACCACGATATCTTCATCTTTGAGGTTTAGCAGACGAGCCACTTCCTCAATGCGATCTGTGCCGGAGTTATGCCCTGCTGAAGTCATGATGACATTGTCCCCCAGCGCCTGGCAGCTGTTTCTGATGCGTTCGTCATCAGTAGCAATATAAACCGCATCAGCATCGCTTGACTGGGCTCGCTCAACCACATGATGCAGCATTGGTTTGCCTGCTATATCAAGCAGAGGCTTTCCGGGTAAGCGTGTTGATTGATAGCGTGCCGGGATAACGACCGTGAAGCTCACTTTTTCTTCCTGTTAGCTTTTTCTTCCGGTGTCAGTGCTCTGGCTTCATTTTGAAGCATGATGGGGATCTCATCGCGCACTGGATAGGCAAGACTGTCTGGATAACAGATCAGCTCGTTAGCTTCCTTGTCAAACACCAGCTCTCCTTTGCATAAGGGACAGGCAAGAATAGTTAAAAGTTTTTTATCCATAGTTAAAATTTCAGTTAGCAATACATCAAAGGGCAGCAAGTTTTTCTATTAACTTGTCCATGAACTCATCAGGGAGCCTAGCAGCCACTTTAAGAAACCAGTGTTTGTCAGACGCTATATCCCGGCACTTGGTAGCATCTTTTTCCGTCATCACCACGTCCAGTTGGTCGGCAAAGGTAATGTCCTGTTTGGAAAAAAAATGGTGATCCCTGAATATGTGGGTAATAATATCAAATCCGCTGGCACAAAGAGAGTTGAAGAAACGCTCAGGATTGCCTATGCCGGCAACGGCATGGACTTTCTTGTTCTTGATCCTCTGCAAGGCATCATCTGAAATAGCCAATGATTTGTTGTCAATCAGGTGAACAAGATGGGTGGCATCAAGATTCATTTCATAGCTATGCCCTGGCAACTCGAGTTGTGCTGGACCATTACAGACGATGAAATCGACATCACCAAGACGTTCAGGCTTTTCTCGTAGCGGTCCGGCTGGCAGTAGCAAGCCATTACCGAAGCCGCGTTGTCCATCAACAACGGCAATTTCGATATTTCGGTTCAGCCGATAGTGCTGTAGCCCATCATCACTGATAATGATGTCACAGTCATAACGGGTTTCCAGCATCTTCACTGCTGCGCCCCGATCGGGATCTATTATCACCGGACAATGGGTATGGCGGGCTATCATGAGTGGCTCTTCCCCGGCTTCGCGGAAACTGCTTTGTGGCGTCACTGCAAAGGGATAAGAGGCTGCTCTTGAGCCATAGCCACGGCTAACAATGCCTGGGGAATAGCCGCGCAAACGTAATTGCTGGGCAATAAATATTACCAGTGGGGTTTTACCGGTACCGCCTGCGGTGATATTGCCAACAACAATGACAGGATACTTTGCATTATAGGCTTTATCAGGGTTTCTGTAATAGTTTCGCCGCAGGCTGCTGACAAGGCCAAAAATAGCACTCAGGGGCCGCAGGCAGCGCACCCATCGAGCATTCTTGTACCAGGCATTATTAAGCAGGTTCATACTTGTCAAACCGATTTATGACGACGCATCAGGCAAACTGTAACTGATGTAATTGTTTGTAATGACCGCCACTGGCCAATAATTCCTGGTGTGTGCCGCTTTCAACTATCCTTCCTTTTTCCAGCACGATAATCATGTCTGCTGATTCAATAGTGGAAAGCCGATGGGCAATAACAAATGTGGTACGGCCCTGCATCAGCGTTTCCAGTGCCAGCTGGATAGCATTTTCGGATTCAGAATCCAGCGCCGAGGTCGCCTCGTCGAGGATAAGAATCGGTGCATTTTTCAGTAAAGCTCTGGCTATAGCGAGGCGTTGACGTTGGCCACCGGAAAGCAGAAAGCCGTCATCGCCGATGTGGGTATCCAGACCATCTGTCAGTTCTTCGACAAAGCCGAGAGCATTGGCATTAATCAGCGCTTCGCGTATTTTTTCATCACTGACACTACGTAATTCACCGTAGGCAATATTTTCACGGACAGAGCCATTGAACAGCACAACCTGTTGGCTTACCAGAGCAATCTGGCGGCGTAAACTCTGTAGAGTTATATCGGTAGAGTTAATGCCGTCCAGCAGGATTTCGCCACTGCTTTGCTGATAAAAGCGCGGTACGAGATTCACCAGCGTACTCTTGCCGGAGCCAGACTTGCCGACAATGGCAATGGTCTTCCCGGGTTCGCAGCTGAAAGAGATATTGTTCAAAACCTGTGCTTCGCTGCCTGCATAAGCGAAGCAAACATCGCGGAATTCAACCCGCCCTTCCAGTTTTTCAATAACTTTGCTGCCCTGATCGGTTTCGGTTTCTTGATCCAGCAAAAGAAAAATTGACTGTGCTGCGGCCAGCCCCTTCTGCACTACGGAATTGATTTTGGATAACTGGCGGATAGGTTTTAGCATGGAGCCGGCAACTACGATGTAAGTTACAAACTCTCCCGGACTCATGGTTTGCAACACCGCAGGAGACATTGCCAGCCAAAGTAGTACTGATAAGGCTGAAGCCACAAGCACCTGTATTATTGGTGTACTGATTGACTGGACCAGTATCATTTTCAGGTTTTGTTTCAGATTACGTTCACTGGCTTCGCGAAACTTTTCCCTGACCTGGTCTTCAGCGCTGAAGGTCTTGACCACTTTCATGCCCTTGAGAGTTTCAGACAGGATATGTGTCACGTCGCCCATGGACAGCTGAATGCGATGACTATGCTTGCGGAATTTTTTAGAGGCATAGACCACCACAACAGATATGACTGGCGTGATAATTACGAACATCAGAGTCAACTTCCAGTTCAGGTAAAGCAGAAAAGCAAACAGGGCTATGACGAGGATTCCCTCGCGCAGGATGACCGTCAACGCATCACTGACCGCGGCACTGATCTGGGTGACATTGAAAGTTACTGTGGATAGCAGATGGGCACTGGTATTGCGATCATAGTAGGCACTAGGCAAACCAACAAAACGAGCCATCAGTTCGGTACGCACCCGATGCACCACATGGTTTGCAATATAGGCCATGTAATAAGGTCCCAGAAACCCACCTATCCCCCGCAAGCCGACGATAAGGATCAATGTCAGTGGAATATGCAGGCGTTGCTGTGTGCTGAGTGTTGCCCCGGAGTTAATGGTGTCTACCAGCTCCTGAAGCAAATCGAAAAACCAGATACTGGCTGCAGAAAAAATAACAAAGCCAAAAATACCCAGCAGAAAAAATACTCGCAAAGGGCGCAGGTAGCCCAGCAGTCTTTTATACAGGGCAAAACTACCCGGGGCTGGCGCAGTATTCGAGGCCGGATCCAGGGGTGAGGATGAGGGAGAAGGCGTCGACATTACTCTGAACCCGGTTCCCGGGTGGCGATATTCAGACTGCTGAAGCCAAGCTGGGCAACAGCATCCATCGCCGTCACTACCGACTGGTGTGAGGTATTGGCGTCGGCAGTAATAATTAGCGGAATTGTACTATCGCCCCCACTCACTTCAGTGACAGTAAGCATTAAGGTTTCAATTTGAGTGTTCACCAGTTGTCGGCCATTGACTGAATAAGTACCGTTTTCTGAAACCAGGATTTCTATCTCGATAGCTTCCGATTCACTAGGCTGACCACTGGCTTCGGGAAGATTAATTAAAAGGTTGGTATTACGTGAAAAGGTGGTCGTCACCATGAAAAAAATCAGCAGCAGGAAAACTACGTCAATCAATGGCGTCAGGTTAACGTTAACCTCTTCCTTCAAGCTGCGTTGAAATTTCACCTGCTTATTCCCCGTTGCTCAGCTTTCGCCGGCTTCCCTGATTTCAACTCCTCGGGAAGTATGCAAGGCATCCACCAACTTGATGGACTCTCTTTCCAGGTCGATGACAAGACTCTCGACCCGTCGCAAAAACATTCGGTAAAACATCAGTGCCGGTATGCCTACGCACAGACCTGCGGCAGTGGTAATCAAGGCTTCGGAAATTCCTCCCGCCAGCGCATTGGCGTTTCCGGTTCCCTGCGCCATGATTTCACTAAATACTCTGATCATACCAAACACCGTACCAAGTAAACCAAGTAAGGGGGTGATGGCAGCAATTGTGCCCAGCGTGCTCAGATAGCGTTCCAGGTCGTGGACCACATGGCTGGCAGCCTGCTCAATACTTTCAGTCATGATGCTTCTACCGGCCTTGGAATTAACCAATCCGGCAGCAAGAATCTGTCCCAGCGGTGACGACATGCGCAGGTCCCGTAATTCCGTAGCATCAAGCTGGTTTTGCTTGATCTTACCCCACACCTCAGCGAGCACGTTGCGCGGCGCGATACGCGTCGGATTCAGCGTCCAGAAGCGTTCAATGACGATGGCAATAGCAACGATGGAACACAGAATGATTGGCAGCATTAACCAACCACCGGCCTGTACAATCTCAAACAATTTCTTTGTCCCTTCCTGTCTGCAGTATTTTGCCGTTTTCTCTGTATTCAGCTAAAAATCTGCGTATTAACAATACCTTATAAGCCGCACACTTTATCATATTAGTGGGGCTTACCATACTTGAAATATCGCTTTCTGCTTATTCCAAATGCCAGAACCTGGGCCTTGTCTGACGATGGCCGGCGACAGATTTAATGCCCTCGGTAGCGGACAGATGAAACCTTAGCGCCCCTTTTGTAGAGGTGTCATACAGCCTGCTTCCCAGGTCTTTATAACGTTGTCTGACGTCAACATGGGGATGACCGAAACTATTCAGATATCCGCTTGAAAAGACCACATGATCTGGTGCAACACGGCGAATAAACGGTGCTATGGAAGATGTCTTGCTGCCATGATGGGGCGCCGTCATGATATCTGCTTGCAACACGTCTCTTGCGGTTTTTAGCAGCGTTAACTCTGCTTCTTTCTCAATATCACCGGTAAGTAGCGCACTGTATTTACCTGTACTTATTTTTAGCACACAGGAAGCATTATTTCCTGACAATGATTTCTGAGCAGGATAGATAAATTCAAACTTTATTCCGTCCCACCACCAGTTTGTGCCAGCCAGGCATTCATAGGTTACGGGTGGTTTTTCCAGATTGCCTTGTTGCAGCGGAATTTCGCCTGCGTATATCTCAACAGCGGGGAAATAGCTTGCCAGTGCAGGCAATCCACCAGCATGGTCATCATCACCATGACTTACCACAATAATATCAGGAGCCCCCAGGTTCTGATGCCGCAAAAAAGGCTGAATAATTCCGCTTCCTGCATTAAAGCGCGGGTTGTATGTCGGGCCAGTGTCATACACAAGTTGATGCGTTTGCGTGGTGACCACTACAGCCAGGCCCTGACCCACATCAAGAATATCGAGAACAAATTCATTTCTCTTAGGTCGCTGCGGGGAATAGTTGAAACAAATTAACAATAGCAGCAAGCCTGTTATTTTTGACAGTCGGCGAGGATAAACAAACTGTAGTATTACGGCCCACAGCAACATTAACCATAACCACAGGGGTAATACCGGAAACTCCATGATGAACAGATCCGGGTTACTGATTAGTCGCTGCAATAATCTGGCTACTTCACTTAGGAGAAAGTCAGGCAATGACAATAGAAAAGCAAACGCTGATTGGCTAAAAAGCCCTGCCACCAGAGCCAGCAGACATAGCGGTACGATCAGCATGCCAATAAAAGGAATGGCAAGCAGATTAACCAGGGGGGCTAGTAAACTTAACTGACCAAAAAACAACAGCATTATCGGTAACATGCCGATGAACAAATAACACTGACAATACAACAGGGCTTTAATTGTGTGCAGCAACGATTGCTTATTATCGTTTTCATTTTTTAATGAAATAGTCGACAGCAATATCCCTACGGCAACAAAAGATAACCAGAAACCCGGGCTTTGCAGAGCCAGCGGATCAAACAAGGTGATGATGAAAAAAGCTAAAGCAAGGCTATTCAAGGGGCATACTTGCCTGACCAGGAGCTGACCTGTCATCAGGCAAATAACCATCACCAGGGCGCGCTGTACCGGCAAACTGAAACCGGCAAGACCGGCATAGAGAAAAGCGGCAATCAATGCTGTCAATGCAGCCAGTCTGGGGGCGGCAACCAGCTGGCATAGCCCTGGAATGTTTCTGTATATGAAGTTACCCAGATTAAATATAAGCCAGGCCACGAGCCCTATATGCAATCCTGAAATCACCATCAGGTGATTAGTTCCTGTTGTGGTTAACAACCCCCATTGCTCATCTGTAATTTGATAACGATCCCCGATAATCAGCGCTGAAATATATCCAGGCACGGCTAAAGACAGCTGGTTTATGTTCTGCTGCAGTCTGACCCTGAGGCTATCAAGCCAGGGATGAAGCAACCAGTGCCTGCGTGAATCAAGTAAGACAGAAGAAATATCGTTACGAACATAACCTGTAGCACTGAATTGTTCCTGAAATAGCCAACGTTCATAGTCAAAACTACCGGGGTTGGCGAAGCCATGGGGACGCTTTAGTCTGACTTTTAACAGCCGGTGTTGTCCTGGCAAAAATTGTTCATAAGAATAGTCATGCAGAAGTAATTTTTGTTGGTTGCTTTGTCTTAATAACAGACAGTCACTGATGTCAGTTTGTTTACACAGTGAAAGCGGCCGAAAAGAAAAACGCGTATTAGTTTCCTGGCGTTGAGGTAAATCGCTCACAATACCCCTGACCCAGAGGTCTTTGTGTTCCATTTCGAGAGGGAGGATTGTTTTATGGTGAGCCCAACTCCAATGAAACAGGCAGAACAATCCCAGACAAAAAGCTGCCGAGAGTGTTAGTACGCGGTAGCGAAGTGCCAGCAGCGCCGGCAGGAAAAGAAAAAAGCTATAATTGTATTCAGGGAGCTGGGGCGCGAAACCTGCGATAAAGACACCAAGGCCAAATGACAAAACCCATTCACGCATGCGATCCCTGCACTGCTTTGTTTCGGTTTCAGCTTAGTGCAGGTATTAAGAAATTACCGAAGAGAATTGGAATGATTAGAAGCGTGGAGTATAGAAGTAGAGGAGTATGGGAGTATGGGAGTATGGGAGTACAGGAAAACATGAAGTATGTGGGGTAGCGCGATTCAGGAAATTCAGATTATGGCTGGTTTATTCATAACGCAGGACCTCCGCCGGGTCTACGCTGGCTGCGGATTGTGCCGGCAAGATCGTCGCCAGCATACTCAGAGACAATGAAATGCCACACACCAGCAGAATATCCATAATATTTAATTGTGAAGGCAGGTAATTCACTGGATAGACATCGGCATTGAGAAACTGCATGCCCAACAGGCTTTCAATCCAGCTGACAATATCACTGACGGTTAGCGAGAAGATTATCCCCATAACAAGTCCCAACAGCGTGCCTATTAGACCGATACTCAAGCCCTGTACCAGAAATATATTACGGATACTGTGCAAGGAAGTTCCCATGGTCCTGAGAATGGCGATATCGCCCTGCTTTTCCTTGACCACCATGATCAGGCTGACCACCACATTAAAGGCTGCTACCGCGACAAGTAATGACAATAACAGTCCCACCAGAGATTTTGACAGGCGGATGTTTTCATAAATGTTACCGTAATCCCAGGTCCAGTTCGACAATAAATGTGAATCAGTGACATCGGAACGAATTTGTTGGCTTATGCCATCGACATTAAATAAATCATTAACCTGAATGCGTAGTCCGTCAATGTTGTTACCAAGACGGTAAACTCTTTGTACATCGGTTAAATATGCCACGGCCAGTCCGTTATCCAGTTGTGAACCGACGCGAAATATACCGCCGATGGTAAATTTTTTGTAGCGGGTAAATTCTCCCAAGGGAGTAATAGGGACAACAGTTGAAACGACGGTAACCGAATCCCCCAGTGTGACACCGAGATTTCTGGCCATCTCCTCGCCGATAAGTATGTTGTAGCTTTTATCACTGAGTGTCTCCAGGCTGCCTGCAACCAGGAATGATTCTATACTGGAAACCTGCCTCTCCTGCTGAGTGTCTACGCCATTCAGAATGATGCCCTTACTGTTGCCATTGGCCAGCAACATGCCCTCAACCTGCAGAAATGGAGCAGTGCCTGTTATGCCATTGATATTATCCAGTGCAGGTTGATAAACAGCCCACTGGGCGTTGCTCATCGGAGGTTCGCTTCTGCCATTATAGATTGTGATATGAGGCACCATGGCAAGGATTCTGTTTTGCAGCTCACGGTCAAAGCCATTCATCACAGACAGAACTGTGATCAATACCGCAACGCCCAGGCTCAGACCAATTATCGATAACAGGGAAATAAAGCCAATTAGCAAATTCCGAGAGCGAATTGAGGTATAGCGTTTACCAATAAAGAGTGCGAAAGGAGTCTGCATGCCTATTGCTCACCAGGAGAGGTATCTGCAGTAAGCACACCATTGTCTAACAGATAAGAGGTATCCATCTGGGCCGCAAACAAAGGATCATGAGTAACGACAATAAAACTGGTTGTGCTTTCGGCTTTCAATGACTGCATGAGCGCCTGAATTCCTTTTGCCGTATGACCATCAAGATTACCAGTAGGCTCGTCCATCAAAACACAGGCCGGATTGTTGATCAGAGCTCTGGCTATGGCAACCCGCTGGCGTTCGCCGCCTGATAGCTGTGCCGGTTTGTGTGAAAGGCGCTCTTGTAATCCTACCCGTTCCAGAATCAGTGCAGCTTTTTCCATACATTCTTCATAGGGTCGTCGTGCAATGATCAATGGCATGGCGGCATTTTCCTGTGCAGAAAACTCGCCCAGCAAGTGATGAAACTGGTAAACAAAGCCCAACGTCTGATTTCGTAATTTATCCAGCTGCGCACCTGCAAGGGTTGATAGATTCTGACCAAGGATGGTAACCAGCCCTGACGTTGGCTTGTCAATTCCGCCTAACAGATTCAGTAAGGTGGTTTTGCCTGAACCGGAGGTACCCTTGATAGCAACACTTTGCCCTGCGGATACTGATAAATTCACATCTTTCAGCACTTGCAGGGTGTTACCCCCTTCCTGATAGGATCGTGAAAGATGCTGGCAATAAAGAACTGGCTCACTCATAACGTAAAACTTCTGCTGGAAGAATCTGGGATGCCTTGAAGGCGGGATAAAGCGTTGCCAGAAAGCTTATAACCAGGGCCGCGCAACAGGTGACCCAGACATCAAAACTTTCCAGTCTTGTTGGAAGCGCACTGATAACATAAAGGTCTGCCGGGCTCAGCAGTTGTTCCAAGGCACTGGAGAATGAAGAAAAGTTTGTAGCAATAAATACGCCTGCCAAAGCGCCAGCGATAGTACCCAGAACGCCGACAACGGTACCCTGTACAACAAAAATGGCCATTATGGTTTTACCACTTGCTCCCATGGTTCGCAGGATAGCGATATCCGCTTTTTTCTCCGAGACTACCATCACCAGCGTGGAAACAATATTGAAGGCACCTATAGCCACAATCATCATCAGCATAAACCAGGTCAACAGCTTTTCCATTTTCAGGGCACTGAAAAGACTGGCTTCAGTAATACTCCAATCCCTGCCGGTAAATTGTTGATCAGCAAACGCAGATTCCAGTAACTCGACACTGTTGGCAATTATAGTCGCGGCCTGATCGGGATCGCTCACGCGCAGACGTAACTGAGTACTTTCGCTAATATTATTAAGCCCCAGCAATGCCACACTGTCTTGAATATGAATGAGTGCTAACTCTGAGCCAATAGTGAACTGAGGGTCGAAAACTCCTGACACGGTGAAGCGGTGCATATTGAGTTGCAGGGAGCTATTGCCCGATATCACCGGCACGATAAGGTTTACGGCGTCGCCCATATTTAATCGAAGATTCGTGGCAAGTATCCTGCCCAGTACGATGTTATTTTCACCGGCCACCAGTGAATCAAAGCTTCCCTGCACCATGTTTTCGGCAATGGTTGAGACTGTGTTTTCATCATCAGGTGAAATAGCCTTTATTTCTGTTACCTGGTGATATCCCTGACGACTGAGTAGGGCTTCCAGGCCTATATAGGGTGCAATTCCCTCAATCTGTGGGCTGTCCCTGAGCAATGTTGTGGCTTCTTGCCAGAAAGCAAAGTCGTTGTCGGCGCTAATATTTCCGTGAGGGACTGTGATGAGTGTGCGATCGCGCATGATGCCCTGGGACCCATTAAACACAGAGAGCACGACAATAATCGCCAGAACCCCGAGCGTGAGACCCGCCATGGAGATTAGCGAAGTAAAGGAGATAACCCGGTTATTTTTCCTGGCCAGAAGGTAACGCAGGCCTATAAGAAATGGAGTGGACTTTAACATGACGGCATTATGCAGGGATTAGGCCCCACTGGCTACGCAGCTACTTATTGCGGACTTATCTGTCAGGTCTAAAGTATAACCAGACACCAGAAGGATAAAATAACTGAATGGTTTTACCAAACAGGAATCAGCCTTCCTGTCGGGCTGTGATTTCTGAATCATGGCGCTTGATCAGGCGCTGTACTGTTTTGAAGCTAACTGGCATGATCGGTGTACTGACTTCAGCTGAAATTGCTCTGAGTGATTTGCCCTGCTTCTTCATTTCCAGAATTTTTTTCAGAACCCGTTGTTCCATTGGGTTTTCGATAAGCCTGCCATTGGAATGAATCATGTATCCAAACGGACGACTGCCGCCCAGGAAACGGCCCTGTTTACGCTGGCTCTGCTTTACGGTTTTAATACGTTCCGTGGAACGTCGACGCTCCAGACTGTGAAATATTTTCAGGACATCGGTAAATTTTGGTGTCAGTTCGAGATCCGTTACTTCACCATTCAGATCGACAACGATTAATTTGATTTTGCGCTTTCTCAATTCCTGCAATGTAGCAACCATGTCATCACAATTACTGAAGATTCGCTCCAGAGTGCAAACCAGAATAATGTCCCCTGCTTCTGCACGACTCATCATGCTGACTGCCTGCGGGCGTTTCATGAAACTGATATTCCATTTCTGGTTATGATCAAGAAAGCGTTCGCCGACTTTCATACCCTCGCCCAATGCATAGGTTTGCAGGCGTAAATCTTCTTTTTCAAGGATGGTTTCAAGATCCTGGGAAGTTTCCAGGCATTCTATTTGCGATGTTCGGGTGTAGCTGTAAACCGACATAACGGGACTCCGGGTCTGCCTGCTGGTATTCAAATAGTATTCAAAGAATACTCAGGCCTGTTATTGGTTGTTACTAACTGTTTCCAGAATAATGTTGAAACTTCTTTCAATTCGGGCTGTAACTACTTTATATCTATGCTAATTGTGTCTCTGTTCGCACATATATCCAGCCGGGGTAGCGATTGTAATCACTATGGATTTAGCAATGCAAGTAAACAGCTACAAATAAGACTGATTTCATAGAGTTATCGGTAATCCTGGCTAAAAAATAACCAAAAAAGCGATATTCAGAGCAATAATGATGGATTTTGGGGAGGAGTTGCTCGCGCAGCGTCACGTTAAATGAGCGCTGCGCAAGTAGATAGTGATTTACTGGTAAATTATTTTAAAAAGCACTCGCCAGGCTTTGCAGGGTTTCTATCATCGGCGCGGGATAAACCCCCAGATAAATAATTGCGACGGTCATGGCTGCCATGACAGCATGAACACCCAGTGGCAAAGAAGCCGTAGCGGGATCATCAGCGTTGTTCTCAGCGGGCTGCAACATGATGTAGATAAGACGCAGGTAATAATAAAGGCCAATAGCACTTCCGATTATGAGCATCGTGAGCAAAAACCATAACTCACCTTCCACACCGGCAGTGAAAATGTAGAATTTTCCAATAAAGCCTGCGGTGAGAGGAATACCGGCCAGAGATAACAAAACAGTGATCAGCACAGCGGAGACCCAGCTGTTGCGCCAGAACAAACCGCGAAAATCTGCCAGTTGGTCATATTCCTTTTCGCTGTTGGATAATGCACTGATAACAGCAAAACCGGAAAGTGACATAACGAAGTAAGCCAGCATATAGAAGCTTACCCCTTCTACTGATAGCGCGCCGGGTATTTTCGCGGCCGCAATAATGATGACCAGTAGATAACCCAGATGAGCAATTGAAGAATAGGCAAAGAGGCGCTTGACGTTCTCCTGCAGCAAGGCAAGCAGATTGCCGAAGATTATTGAAGCTGCGGCCATTACTGTAAGTGCGGTAGTGACAACATTCAATTCAATGGCATTTGAGACTAATAGCAGTCGTAAAGTCACTGCCAGCATTGCAGCTTTTGATACGGTGGCGAGAAAGGCGGTAACCGGAACCGGTGCTCCTTCGTAAACGTCAGGGGTCCAGATATGAAATGGCACCAGAGACAACTTGAACGCAGCGCCCGCGACGATCATCAATACGCCAATCAGAAAGACCGGACCAAGTTCACCGGCGGCTTCAAGAGCTGCGGGTATTTCATCAAAGCCCATTGTCCCGATATAGGCATAAACCAGTGCTATACCAAACAGCGTGACGCCGGAGGTCAAAGCAGAAAGGATCAAATATTTAACCCCTGCTTCCAGCGGAAATTTAGCTGATTTTGTGGCGTGAACCGGATAGGCAATCATTGCATAAAGACTGACCCCCATCATTTCCATGCCAAGCAGAAAGGAAACAAAGTGATTGCTGCACGCCAGTACCACAGCACCAAGAGTGGCGGTCATAAGCAGAATATAAAATTCCTCGTTCTGGACATTGTGATTTTGAAAATAGGGGTAAGCCAGCAAGGCCACGCCTATGGCCCCGACAATAATCAGATTGGAGAAAAACAGACTGTATTCATCAATGATGAGCAACTGGGTAGCTTCCAGCGGGAGGACGGGCTGGATAAAAACGAAAGTTAGCAAAGAAGCAAACAGGCCGAATACGGTGAGACCGCTAATCAGGCCATGATCGCGTTTAAAGGCAGTTGTCACCATTACCACGACGGTACTAATCGTTAGCATGATAATCTGCATCAAATCGATTATGAGATTACTGTACATAGTGAGCAGAACTTTCCTTTAAACGTTTATATCAAAAAAATTAGTCAGTTTTTGTTACTGGAAAAACAAAACACCCAAACTTCTCAGCGTCGGCTCGGACATATTGAGCATGGACTGGGGATACATGCCCATCCATAACAGACCTATCATCATCAAGCCAAAGCAAATCATCTCTACTGTGGTCAAATCTTCCACAACCAGATTGTTTTTATTCTCGCCATGAAAGACTTTCTGGATGACGATAAGCGAATAAACTGCGGCCACGACCATGCCGATTGCTGCCAGCGATGCAGCCGCCGGACTAATGCGGAAAGTGCCCAGCAACACCAGAAATTCACCAATAAAATTACCCAGGCCAGGCATGCCAACGGCTGCAACGGTAAAGAACAGCGCCATGAAGCCCATTTTAGGGACTACGCCCCAAAGGCCGCCCATTTTATCCATTTGCCTGGTGTGAATACGATGCTGCAAACCACCGGCCAGCATAAACAGTGCCGCGGCGCTGAAACCATGGGCAAGCATGGTCATTACAGCACCCTGCACGCCCTGCGCTGTCCATGCATAGACACCCAGCAGAACAAAGCCCATATGACTGACGGAGGTATAGGCAATCAGTCGTTTCAAATCGTTTTGTGCAAAAGCCACTTTGGCGGTGTAAAGAATACTGATTACCCCCATCAACATTGCCGTTGGTGCAAAGTCTGCAGAGACTTCCGGGAACAATGGAATGGTAAAACGAATCAAGCCGTAGGCACCGGTCTTTAGCAGGATGCCCGCCAGGATAACGGACCCCGGTGTTGGAGCCTGCGAGTGAGCATCGGGCAACCAGTTATGAAATGGCACGGTGGGTAACTTGGTAGCAAAGGCGATAAAGAAGCCCAGCATGACCCAGAAACCAAAGCCATCAGGTATAACGGTACCCAACAAGTCGAAATAACTGAAAGTAAATTCGCCTGTGCCTTGATAGTGGAAAAATACCAGCATCAGAATTGCCAGCAGCATTAACATCCCGCTGACCTGAGTAAAGATAAAGAATTTCATTGCGGCATATTCTTTATTTTCATGTCCCCAGATGGCGATGATGAAATACATGGGGATCAGCATGACTTCCCAGAAGAAGAAAAACAGGAATAAATCAAGCGCGGTAAATACCCCGATAACCCCGGCTAATGTCCATAACAGGTTGAAATAGAAGAAACCGGTGCGTTCCTTGATTTCATTCCAGGCTGAGCCCAATGACATTAAGCCCAGGAACACCGTCAGGGAGATTAATAATAGTCCCAGACCGTCGGCGCCAAAGATAAATGAAACGCCGAAACGTGGAATCCACTCACTGCTTGAAAGTACCAGCCATTCACCAGTCTGTCCCAGGTCGGCTTGTGAAGCGCTGTCCAGGCCGAGCACACCTGGTGCGACTAACATTAATACCACAAGGAACAGATCCAGCAGTATTGTTGCCAGGGCAATTACTCTGGGCAACTCAGGATTACGTTTTTCTGATAGCCAGGCTCCGATACCACCAGCAAAAAGTATTGTTATTAACCAGACCAGAATCATAACAGTACTCCTAAAACAACCAGTAGCAACAAGCCATACGCTATGCTGATAGCGTACCAGCGCAGTTGACCCGTCTGGGTTTCGCTCATAACTTCATGACAGAAACGCACGGCTCTTGCTGAACCGTTATAGATAGAATCAATGAAATCGTTTTTGTTCACTTCTGCCAGCCAGATATAAGGCGTCACAATAATCTTGTCGTATAACCAGTCCATGCCCCATTGGGTAAACCAGAAACGATGGAGTTTGGCACCAAAGCCCTGCCCCGCCAGCTTTTGGGTGTCCACCTTGCCTTTGACAAATACCCACCAGGCCAGAAGCCCGCCGAGCATTGGCAGCAGTATCATGGCTGCCTGTGCCATGACGGGGGGATGATGTTCTTCCATTTCAGGAAATACGCCTTCTACAGGTATATGAATGAAGCCGGCAAATACAGCACCGATGGCCAGCAGTACCAATGGTCCCTGCAGATGCAGTCCCATTACTTCGTGGCCGTCATGGGTTTTCTTGCCATAGAAGACAAGGAAATAAAGCCTGAAACTGTATAGATAGGTCATCACGGCGCCCAGCAGCCCTGCCAGGTAAAGAATGTAGCCACCATCATGATTTTCCATAGCTGAGGCCAGGATTTCTTCCTTACTGAAGAAGCCTGAAAAGCCAGGGAAAGCCACCAAGCCTAATGTGCCAATCAGAAATAGTGCATGTGACCAGCGCAGATCCTTGCGCAAACCACCCATCTTGAATATGTCCTGCTCATGATGCATGGCAAGGATAATGGATCCCGCTGTCAGGAATAACAGGGCCTTAAAGAAAGCATGAGTCATGAGATGGAAAATGGCGCTACTCCAGGCACCCACACCCAGCGCCAGAAACATGTAGCCGATTTGGCTGACGGTAGAAAAGGCCAGGACTTTTTTGATATCGCTTTGGGTCAGAGCCGTGAAACCTGCCATTAATAGCGTAATAGCACCAATCACACCTACCAGATATTGAACTTCAGGCGCCAGAAGATAAAGCACATGAGTACGGGCAATCAGATAAACCCCGGCAGTCACCATGGTTGCCGCATGAATCAAGGCGGAAATTGGCGTCGGTCCGGCCATGGCATCGGGTAACCAGGTCTGTAGTGGCAGCTGAGCCGATTTACCTACCGCGCCACCCAGTAACAACAGGGTAACCGCAGTGGCCACACCGGAGCCCACCACCCATTGAGCTTCTGCTTCAAGCATGGCTTCCTGAATATTCAGTGTGCCGGTACTGACAAACAGGGTAAACAGGCCAATGGCCATGAAAGCATCGCCAACCCTGGTCATCACAAAAGCCTTGCGGGCACAGTAGCCATTGTTCGGGTCCTTGTACCAGAATCCGATCAACAGGTAAGAACATAAACCCACGCCCTCCCATCCCATAAAGAGCAAGGCCAGGTTGTCAGCCAGAACAAGAATCAGCATGGCCGATACAAACAGATTCATATAAGCGAAAAATCGGGCAAAGCTGGGGTCGCCGCTCATGTATCCGGTTGCGTAAACATGAATCAGAAAACCGATGCCGGTAATAACATACATCATGACCAGTGAGACGCCGTCCAGATATAAGGTAAAGCCAACATCGAGATCACCCACAGACATCCAGGTCCACAGGGTCTGGGAATAGGACGTTATTTCTGCACCAAGAAAGCTGCTGCCCGCCAGGAAAGCGAAAACAAAAGACAGACCAATTGAACCGGCACCGACAATTCCCGCAGCGAGCTGCGGTAATTTACCAAATGTCAGGGTGAGAATCAGAAATCCGATAAACGGGATAACCGGCACTAACCACAATAAATCAAGCATCTTATTCTTTTACCTTTTTAAAACAGGGAATCAGGATCCAGAGAACCTAACCTTTCATCTCGCCAAGTACGTTGATATCCAGTGTTTTGCGCTTGTTAAAAAGCTGCAATACCAGTCCGAGGGCAACTGCGACTTCCGCAGCGGCCAGGCTCAGAATCATCAGGAACATTATTTGACCATCAACCTGCCCCCAGCGGGAGGAAGCAACGATAAATGCCAGGCCGGTTGCATTCAGCATGATTTCAAGAGACATGAGAATGAACACCAGGTTGCGACGGGTCAGCACACCGACCATGCCCATAACAAAGAGAATGGCAGCGAGCAATAAACCATGCTCCATGGGAATTACCTGCATTGTGACTGTTGGCATCTCCATCAGTTACGTTCCCCTTCTTTATTATTCATTCTCAATATCTGCATTTTTATTTCTGTTTATGTTGGTTACTAAATACTTGTTACTTCTGCTAATTACTTCCGGGCCAGATGATAGGCACCAACAAGACCGGCAAGCAGCAACATGGAAGCCAGTTCAACCGCCAATACATAAGGTCCAAACAGGGCAATACCAATTTCTTTTCCGCCCACAACCGTGTGCGCCATCTGTTCCTGATTCAGGTTGATGGCGTAAATCACAGCAGCCAGCAAGGGTACTGCCATTATGCTTGGTCCTATCCAGACTGAAGGCGTTAGCCAGGCTTTCTCCTGATCCTGTGTAACATGTCCCAGGTTCAGCATCATCACCACAAACAGGAACATCACCATAATGGCGCCGGCATAGACAATAATCTCAAGTGCCGCGGCAAAAGGAGCTCCCAGTGTGTAAAAAATGACAGCAATTGCCAGCAGCGAAACAATGAAATACAGCAAGGCATGAACAATGTTTGTTCGTGTGATCACCAGCAGGGTTGCGAGCACTGCGATTATGGCTGAGCCGTAAAATAGTATACTCATGGCATCAGGCTCCTGCGGTCTGTGGGAGGCAGTTCATCCAGGGCTTCGCCCTTGCCTTTGCCGCCTATGGCCTTGCCGGCGACCTTGTAGAAATTGTAATCGTGGTACTTGCCAGTACCATCAATAAGCATGTGTTCTTTTTCCCATACCATATCCTGGCGCACGTATTCAGCCATTTCAAAGTCCGGCGTTAGCTGTATGGCATGTGTTGGGCAGGCTTCTTCACAAAAACCGCACATGATGCAGCGTGAAAAATTGATGCGGAAAAACTCCGGATACCAACGCCCGTCTTCATCTTCAGTTTTCTGAAGCGCTATACAGTCAACAGGACAAGCCACGGCACAAAGGTTACAGGCGACGCAACGCTCTTCACCATCCGGGTCACGAGTAAGAATGATGCGGCCACGCCAGCGCGGAAACATGTGAGGTTTAACTTCCGGATACTCAACAGTGTCTGACTTGTGGAACAGGTGAAGAAATACCAGCCATAGAGAGACAATCTGCGACCAGATGATATTGAGCTGATGTAAAAATATTTTAAGCAATTCTAACTCCCTTGTATCAGCACGATGGCGCCGGTAATCAGCAAGTTAAGCAGTGACAACGGTAGCATTACCAGCCAGCCATAACTCATTAGCTGATCGTATCGAGGTCTTGCAAGCGCTGCCCTGACCAGAATGAAGAAGCAAACAAAAGTCATGGTTTTGGCGCCCATCCAGAACACCCCTGAAATTATTTCATTGCCGAATTCAAGCCCAAAAGGTGCATGCCAGCCGCCAAAAAACAATACCGGTATTAGACAGGCCATCAACAGCATGCCTATATATTCCCCGACGAAGAACAAGCCAAATTTCATACCGGAATATTCGGTGTTGAAGCCGGAAATAATTTCCGCTTCGCCTTCCGGCAGGTCAAACGGCCAGCGATGAGACTCGGCCAATGCGGCGACCATAAAGACAATAAAGCCTATGAACTGGGGAATTACATACCAGCCATCTTCCTGTGCTTCGACAATGCCGCGGAGTGAAAAGCTGTCTGACAGAATAACTACACCGAGGATTGAAACGCCCATAAATACTTCGTAGGAAATCATCTGACCCGCCGCACGCAGTCCGCCCAACAATGCAAATTTGTTATTGGAGGCAATGCCGCCCAGCATGGCTGAGTAGGAAGCCAGCCCCGCCATGGCCATGACAAATAACAGGCCAATATTCATGTCAATAATGCCTACCCCGGGCGCAAAAGGGATCATGGCAAAGCTGAGTAACATGACAATCGGAATAATCATTGGTGCAACCACGAATGTCAGCTTGTCAGCGAATGGCGGTATCCAGTCTTCCTTGGTAATCAGTTTTACGACATCGGCAACCGATTGCAGAATGCCGAAAGGGCCTACACGATTGGGGCCAACACGGTCATTGAAAAATCCCAGCAGACGCCTTTCCATCCAGATCAGCAAAGCTGCCAGAGTCAGTACTACCCCGAGAATCAACACGATATTAAGCAGGGAACCTACCTGGAAACTGAACATCAGACTTCACCCCCGTTTTCTGGATTAACTGATGCCTTGTCACTGACAATAATATTGCCTGCTTGCCATTCAGACGGGCTGGTCCAGTCCACGGCTTTCGCCAGCGCTATGGCAGCTGGTAAATCACGGAAATTCAGCCCTTCCAGACCAACCGGAACGCCTACAGTGCCGGGTGCAATTGAACTACGAATGATATAAGGAACAGCACCATTGTGCTCAACGCTGACACCATCGCTGGCTTGCAGGCCCAGCTTGCCGGCATCAGCCTGATTAATTGCAATATAGGCCGATGTTGCTTTTGCCTTGATCGCATCTGTATTGGCTGTCATTTCTTCACTGCCAAACAGGTGATAGAGCGGAAAGACTTCGAAATCACCCTTTGCCTTTTCAACGTCAATTAGCTCAGACCAGGATTTGTCTGTGGCTGTACTTTGCACCAGGCGATGGCCGTGGCCTGCCTGCTTCAATGCACCGCCGGTATGTTTCTGGAATTTAAATACACTCTGATTGGAATTCCATCCCCCTGCCCAGGCGGTATTAAATACAGTGGCATCCTTAAGCGCTGAAACACCTTCCATGGAATAGGTAAGAATTCCTTCTTCATCCTGTTCCTGTTTGGGTTCATGCACATTGATATTGGCTCGCATGGCGGTGCGACCACTGTAACGATGCTGTTGGCGAGGCACTTTCATACCTGAAAAACTGAAGCCTTCGCCCGGTGTCAGGCTTGCGATACCTTCGCCACCGGAAATGCTGTCTGCACAGCCCTGGGTTAATTCGGAAAGTTTTTTATCACTTAGCCAGAAAGAACTGGAACGAATCGCCTCAACAGGTTTGAACACGGAATAATAATGCTGTGCTCTGACTTCGTAATTTACGAAAGTGCCCGAGGTTTCAGCAAAAGTACCCGCGGCAAGAACCAGGTTAGCCTGTTCGCCGGTGCGGGTTTTCAGACTGTCCAGCACAGCTAGCTGATCAAGACCGCTGATAAAACTGTCTACGCTGTTGCTGGAGGCGCGTCGATAAAGATCATTTTCCAGTACTATGGCATTTTTGGCATTGCTTGCCATAGCCTCGTCCAATGAGTTGGCGCTGTTCTCCATGAGCAAGGCCAGTCCCATGCTGTTGGCTTCAGCAGAAACAAGTGCCAGATTTGCTTTCTTGTCACCGTCATTCAAGGCGGTAGCGATATTTGCAGCGGCCGCAATCAGCGCCTGGCTCATTGCGCCTGTTCCGCTAATGATCAAAGGCTGAGAGGCCTCTTTCAATGCAGTGGCAATAGTGGTGACGAGAGCTTTTTCCTCTGCACTGAGATCTTTTACTGCAGGCGCAGAAGAATCAATTTCGTGGGCAATGGCAAATCCAAGACGGGCGCTGTCTGCTGCAGACCCTATTTGCACACTGGCGGCAATATCATCAAGCCGAGTCGCATGGGAGCTCAGTATGTATAAAGGACTCTTTCGATCCATGGTGAGCTGGCGAATAGCCGCGTCCTGCCACTCCGGAAACTTCATATCTCTGGCCATCTTCTTGCCGAGATTACGAACTGACTGGCGCAGGGCCAGCGCCAGACGTGCAGCAGTGTTGGTAACATCTTCGCCGAGGATAAGCACCGCATCAGAAGCTTCGATATCCTTGATGTTGGCGATATTGACCGGTCTGCTGCGATAGATATCGAGAATCTGTTTCGACATGGCCAGCTCATTGGCAGAAATGCCGGCATAGAAATTTTCCGCGCCGACCAGCTCACGCAAGGCAAAATTGGCTTCCAGAGAAGCGCGCGGCGAGCCAATGCCGATGCCGTTGGCGGCTATGCCCTGTAACTGTGTTCGTGCTTCATCGGTACTGGCAAGATGCGGAGCGGCATCATGGGCGGTGCGGGTCATGCTAACCGTAATGCGTTCGTCGCTGTTGACATAACCGGTACCAAAACGGCCACGGTCACAGAGAAAATAGCCATTCACTTCGTCATTGAAGCGGTTTACCACACGACGCAAGGTGCCATAACGTTCACCGGGATTGGTATTACAGCCGACACTGCAGCCGGCACACACAGATGGCGCGGTTTGCAGGTCCCATTTGCGCACATAGTGCTTGCTGAAAGGTTTGTCGGTAAAAACCCCGGTCGGACAGACTTCAGCCAGGTTGCCACTGAATTCACTTTCCAGTGGGCCTTCCTGCCAGCGTCCGAAATAGGTGTTGTCGTGGGATGCCTGGGGACCAAAATCAGTACCGCCTGCATAATCCTTGTAGAAACGCACACAACGATAGCAGGTAATGCAGCGATTCATTTCATGGCCGATAAACGGGCCAAGATACTGGTTGGTGTGGGTCTTTTTCTTGCCATCATAACGGCGGTAGTTATGACCAGACATGACGGTCATATCCTGGAGGTGACACTCGCCACCCTCCTCACAGACTGGGCAATCATGCGGATGATTGATCATGATGCTTTCGATGGCCTGGGCACGGAACTTCGATGCTTTCTCTATGGAGTAGCGTGCGCCCTCTCTTGGCGATGTCATGCAGGCCATATTGAGGCGGCCACGCTCATCTTCATCGTTGGCATATTCAATAACAGCACATTGCCGGCAAGAACCAACGGAGCCCATGCTGGGATGCCAGCAAAAATATGGCAAATCTTCCCCCTGGGAGAGCACCTCTTCCAGCAGGTTTTTGCTTTCGTCCACTTCGAGGACTTTGCCATCAACGGTAATTTTTACCATTTACCACTCCGATAAAATCAATACTTACAATAAGTTATAGTGAAATATTAATGTATATTATTACTTGCTATAACCGCACCCATGATCAACATGGGCTTCAAATTCATCAATAAAATATTTCAGACCGCTCTGCAGAGGCTCCATGGCACCCGGCGCCAACGCACAGAATGTATTACCTATTCCCATGTAGCCGGTCATTTCTTTCAATATTTCGATATCTTTCAAGCTGCCGGTGCCTTCTTCAAGCTTATTCAGCATCTGTTCTGTCCAGGGTAATCCGTCACGACATGGCGTACACCAGCCACAACTTTCGTGGGCAAAAAATTTGATCAGGTTGCGAATACAGCCAACCGGGCAGGTCTTGTCATCCAGCACCATGATCAGTGAGGTCCCCAGACGACTGCCGGCTTTTTGCACAGCACCGGGATCCATGGGCAAATCAAGATGTTCCGGCATCAGAAAATCTGTAGAGCCTCCGCCTGGCAGAAAAGCCTTCAATTCATAACCATCCTGCATTCCGCCGGCATAATCTTCCAATAACTGACGGAAAGTGATGCCAACAGGGACTTCCCAGCAGCCTGGATTTTTTACCCGCCCACTAACACCGGATATACGGGTACCAACGAAATCGCCCAGTCCCAGGCCCTGGTACCATTCAACACCATTGGCAACGATGCCAGGGATATTGCAGATGGTTTCAACATTGTTCACCACAGTAGGTCTTCCCCATAAACCACTGACCTGGGGAAACGGTGGTTTGGCGCGGGGGTTTGCCCGCTTGCCTTCAAGGGCGTTAATCAGCGCAGTTTCCTCACCGCAGATATAACGGCCGGCACTGGTGTGCAGGTAAATATCAAGATCAAAACCGGAACCAAGGATATTCTTACCCAGCATGCCATTTTCATAGGCTTCACTGATGGCTGTCAGTAATCGCTCTTCGCAGACCGTGTATTCGCCGCGCAAAAAGATATAGCCGGTCTGGGCCTGTAGCGCAAAACAGGTGGTAATCATGCCTTCGATAAGTAAATGAGGGTCATGTTCGATAAGCAGACGGTCCTTAAAGGTACCCGGCTCCATTTCATCGCCATTAATTACCAGATAACGCGGTCCACCATCGGGTGCCGGGACAAAGCTCCACTTTAAACCGGTGTTAAAGCCTGCACCGCCACGACCACCAAGGCCCGCATCTTTCACCAGGTTAACAACGTCACCTGGCGCCATGGTCACGACCTTGCGTACACTTTCATAACCGCCGGCAGCTTCATACTGCTTGAAGTTAAAAGGAGCGCGACCGATTTCAATATTCTTTGTTAAGGGTTTATCCGTTGCCATAGTGCTACTCAGTTATCCAGCTCCACCGGTGATCCATCGCGAATGTGAGCAATGATCTGGTCAATCTTGTTAGTAGACAGGTTGGTATA
>Ga0255771_1001550_pt1 | contig 24525 bp, 15 predicted proteins | sample 011ome_19_FD_179969 | JGI IMG/M metagenome (GOLD analysis project Ga0255771, IMG submission 179969) | Coastal salt marsh microbial communities from the Groves Creek Marsh, Skidaway Island, Georgia - 011510BT metaG (version 2) | ecosystem: Environmental > Aquatic > Marine > Intertidal zone > Salt...
ATCCGCGCGCGCCCGCGCGCGACGCCCGCCCATCCACCCATCGTCGCCCATCCCGCCGGGACGCGCCTCGCGCGCGCGTGGCCACCCGTGTACTGCGCCGTACTGTTTGCGCACACGCGCACGCCACCCGCCACCCGCCGCCCGCGACCGTCGCCACCCGCGAACCCCGACCACTCGAGAGGCTTCGTTCGAGTCGATGCCCTGGTCGTGATTGGCGAAATACCCCCCTCCCCCGCCCGCCGCAGAGGGTTCGGACATCCGATGACCCCAACACGCCCGATCGCGATCGCGATCCCCCGATCGGGCGATACGCCCCTCGCGACGCCGCGCCGCGTCGCGCGCGACACACCGCGACGATCGATCTCGATCGCCACACGTCCATCGTATTTTTATACACCCTCACCCCGCACGTCACGCATCCACGACGACCACGATGTCCGCCGTGTCCGCCACGTCCACGCACTTGAGCCAACGCCGCGCGTTGTCCACGCGCATCGCCGCGCGCAGCGCATCGACGCGCACCGCCGTTCGCGCGAACGTCAAGACGACGTGCGCGCGCGAAGGTCCGGTCGTCATCGGTCTCGCCGCGGATTCTGGATGCGGCAAGTCCACGTTCATGCGCCGCATGACGAGCTTGTTCGGAGGCAAGGCGACGCCGCCCGAGGGTGGCAACCCGGACTCGAACACGTTGATTTCGGACACCACCACGGTGTTGTGCCTCGACGATTATCACTTGAATGATCGTCAAGGACGCAAGGAATCTGGGTTGACTGCGCTTAACTTGAAGGAGCAAAACTTTGGTAGGTGTGACGATGCGTGAGACGACGATGCAATCGGGACGATGAGTTCGCGGCGCGGATCGCGTTGTGGATAAGAGGGCGTGGATAAGCGCGCGCGGAGACGTCGAGTCGGGGGTCGATGTCCACGTGCGGCGAGCGTAGTGTGGATAGAACCATCGTCGTGTGTTGTGTGTGTATGCATATCATCGTCGCGTGACGTCTGGCGCGATGCGCTGTGTGTTGAAAATGTCCACGCGATACTAACCTGACGTCCCTTTCGTGTTCCGTGCAGACTTGATGTACGACCAAGTCAAGGCGCTCAAGGAGGGCAAGTCTGTGGATAAGCCGATTTACAACCACGTCACCGGTGTGTTCGATCCGGCTGAGCGCATTGAATCCCCGGAAGTGCTCATCCTTGAAGGTCTTCACCCGTTCGCCGACGCTCGCGTTCGCGAAATGTTCGACTTCAAGATTTACTTGGACATCTCCGACGACGTGAAGTTCGCGTGGAAGATTCAACGCGACATGGCTGAACGCGGTCACTCTCTCGAGTCCATCAAGGCATCCATTGAAGCCCGTAAGCCGGATTTCGATGCGTTTGTTGACCCGCAAAAGGAGTTTGCCGATGTTATCATCCAAGTCCTCCCTACGCAACTCATCCCGGATGACAACGAGGGTAAGATTTTGCGCGTGCGCATGATCATGAAGGAGGGCGTGCAAAACTTTGACGCCCCGTACTTGTTCGACGAAGGCTCCACCATCTCCTGGATCCCGTGCGGCCGCAAGTTGACGTGCTCTTACCCGGGCATCAAGTTCTTCTACGGCCCGGACACCTTCTACGGCAAGGAAGTCACCGTTCTCGAAATGGATGGCCAGTTCGACAAGCTCGAAGAGCTCATCTACGTCGAGTCCCACTTGTCCAACACGTCGACCAAGTTCTACGGTGAAATCACCCAGCAAATGCTCAAGTACCAAAACGGTCCGGGCTCCAACAACGGTACTGGTTTCTTCCAAACCATGGTTGGCCTCAAGGTGCGCGAAGTGTACGAGCGCATTGCTGAGAAGGAAGTCGTCATCAAGGCGTAAGCGCGCCGCGCTCGCGCGGGCGTTTAGGGATTTTAGGAGAGTCCACGCGTCATCAATCGTTCTAGCACGAGGTGACGCACGACTGTGCAATATTAATGCGTCAATTTCATTCTAATTCTTAGTACACGTACACGCACGCCGCATACACTCGCGCGCAATCCTCACTCTGCTACTCGATGTCGACGTCTCGGTTGCCCGCCCGCGCAACCGTTCGCCTGCCTTCACCACTCAACTCTCGCCACCTAACAAATGCTGCACGCGCGACAGCACACTATCTTTTGAAGGATCATACGGGTTCTCCTTATCCGGAATCTCCAACACGCTCGGAATCGCCGCCGTGTGCGCGTCGAGCAAGTACCGCACGCGGTCCGCGACCTGCGACGTCGACGCGCGAGCTCCAGGGTCAGTCTTCGCTTTCCTCGCGACCAACTCGAACGCGCGCACACAACGCCATCAAACACACACGCGCGCGCACACAGATATCTCCCACCCAACGCGACGTACCACCTGCGTGATGAGCACCACGGCGATGTCCTCTCTCGTCGTGAAATCCTTGAACGCCTCGGCGATCTCACCCTCGCTCGTTTTATCGCTCACGATGACGTAATTCGACCGCTGACGCTCGTCCACGTGTCCGACGCCCGCGAGTAAGAACCCCGTCACCGTGTCCTCGTCCGCGATGACGGCGATGAGCGAGCCGTCGTCGGCGTTCATGCGATGAATCGATGCCAAGCGACGCGATGTGGAGGCGCCATTCAACCGCTCGCCACCATGGCGGCGCGTGACGACGCACGCGCGTGCGACGCGCGATGCGAGGGCGTTCGCGCGGCATCGAGCGCGTGCGACGCGTGCGGGGCGGTGGCGGCCAAGTACACGTGTCCGGCGTGCGCGAGGAAATCGTGTAGCTTGGCGTGCGTCAACCGGCACAAGGCGGCGCACGAATGCGACGGAAAACGCGCGCGCGTGGGGTTCATAGACATTCGCGACTTTACCGACGGTGATGTCGTGAGAGATTATAGGTTTTTAGAAGACGCTGGGGCGACGGGCGAGCGGGCGAAGCGGTGGAAACCGACGTTTGGGGAGACTAGCGTCGACGGCGGCGAAGGCGCGCGAGAGAACGGCGGCGGGCGCGGCGGACGCGGCGGACGCGGCGGACGCGGACGAGGTCGTGGGAACGATGCGCATCACGCGCGACGCGCGTTGGATGCGCTCGGGGCGAAATGCGCCGAGCGTGGGGTGGAGGTGCGATTCATGGCGAACGGCATGGCGCGCCGGCGGTTGAACACGACGACGCATCATCGCAAGCGGGACGAGTTGTTTTGGCGGTGCGAGTGGGCGTTCCACGTCGGTGACGCGCGCGTCGTGCGTGTGGATGATAAAGTGAGCGAGAACGTCACGCTCGCGGATGTCTACGCCGCACACGTCAAGGCGCTGACGATTGAGACGGAGGACAAAGCAACCGTCGCGACGTTCAAGCCTACGGATGCGGACGAAGACAAAACCACAAACGACGGTGAGAACGCCGACAACGCGAGTGCGTCGACGTACGTCGCGCTCCTCGAACAATTCGACACCCCGGCGAACGCCAAACGCTGGCACGCGGTCTCGCTCCATCAAACGCTCGCGCAGGCGTTGCGTGGTAAGGTTGTCGTGGAATTTCCCACGTTTCACGTCGTCCCGACGCTCCGCGCGGACGCCTTCGTTCTCGCATCGCCGTAATCGCCATCGCCCTCGAGCGCAGCATCAAAAACTTACTTACGCGCGAACATGTATTCTATCTGTACAAGTATAATACGTAACTACCACACTTCACACCCACGCGCGCCGTCTCGTCCAAAAAAGTGTCCCAAAAAATCCCACACGAAAAAGCGCCACACATCGCGCCCCGTCGCCGCACACACCGACGCCGACGCCATGGGGAGCAAAAAAGACAAGGATCCCAAACCTAAAAAAGACAAGAAGGACAAGAAGGATGCTAAGCTCAAGCCCGAGCCCGCGGTCGGCAAGTCATCCACGAAAAAGCGCAGCCGCGAGACCGCGGCGGCGGCGGCGGTGGCGGCGCACGACGCGCGAGACGCCTCCGTGACGCCCGCGCGATCGGACGACGACGGCGAGGAGGCGCAGGCGATGGAAGATGACGCGCCGAATCCACTGGCGCTGGATAATTTCGCGCTGAGTGACGCCATCAAGTCGACGCTGCGCGCGAAAGGGTTCGATGCGTTGTTTAAGATTCAAGCCGAGACGCTGGAAATCGCGCTCGGCGGTAAGGATGTCGTCGGACGGGCGCGAACGGGATGTGGGAAGACGTTGGCGTTTGTATTACCGATAATTGAAAAGATGAACCGCGTGTCGCCGATGCCAGCGAATGGGCGACGGGTGCAAGGACGGCGGCCGATGTGCGTGGTGTTGGCGCCGACGCGGGAGTTGGCCAAGCAAGTGTACGCGGATTTTGAATGGATCGGGCGTGCGTTTGGATTTAAGGCGCTGTGCGTGTACGGTGGGGCGCCATATCGCGAACAAGAGATGGGGTTGCGCGGTGGGGTGGATATTGTCATTGGAACTCCGGGACGAATGAAGGATCATTTGGAGCGCAAGACGTTGGTGATGGATAATTTGCAATTTCGCGTGCTCGACGAGGCGGATGAAATGTTGAATATGGGGTTCGTTGACGACGTGGAATTGATTTTGAAGAGTTCTGGTGATGTACAGACGTTGTTGTTCTCCGCGACGCTGCCGTCGTGGGTGAAGGATATCGCCAAGAGGTTCTTAAAGTCTGATTACGCCACGGTTGATTTGGTCGGAGACGAAAAGCAAAAGGCGAGCGGCGCCGTACAGCACATGTTGTTACCGTGTCAATGGAGCGACAGAGTCGATCTGGTGTGCGATGTTATTCGATCAAAGGCTCCAGGTGGCGGTCGCACTATCGTGTTTTGCGACACAAAGCGCGACTGCGGTGAATTGTGCGACAATTTGCAAAAGGAAATTCCAAAGGGTGCCAAGGCTTTGCACGGCGACGTGAATCAAAGCCAGCGCGAAGTCGTCTTGAGCTTGTTCCGCGAGAACAAATTCCAAGTATTAGTTGCCACTGATGTCGCGGCTCGCGGTTTGGACATTTCCGGCGTCGAGCTCGTGATTCAGTGCGAACCACCAAAGGATGCGGAGACGTACATTCACCGTTCGGGACGAACCGGGCGCGCGGGAGCCACAGGAATCTCCGTAACGCTCTGTACTCCACGTTCGGAGTGGGCTGTGCCAAACATCGAACGCAAGGGTGGATTCAAATTCATCCGCATCGGTCCTCCGCAGCCGGCCGAGATGGCCAAGGCGGCGGGTAAGATAGCAGGTGAGCAAATCCGCAAAGTGCACAAGGGCGCGGCGAAGCTCTTCATGGATGTCGCCCGGGACTTGCTCGAAGGCGAGGATAGTGACAGCGAAGAAGGCCGGGATCCCGTGGAAGTGCTCGCGATGGCAATCGCAAAGCTTGCCGGACATGGCGAATTGCGTCAACGTTCGCTTCTCACCTCGCATTCCGGACAGACGACGATGATATTCAAGGCGGGCGACGTGCAAATTAGAACGCCGACGTATGTCTGGAACTTTTTGCGTCAGCGCATGGACGAAAGCGACTTGCAACTTCGCCGATTGACTTTGAGTGAAGATAACATGTCTGCGGTGTTCGACGTGCCATCCGAGCTCGTGGACAAATTTACCGCCCAATCCGAAGAGGCGTCGGCGGGTAAGACGGGCATTACTATTGAAGCGTGCGAAGAGTTGCCGACGTTGTCTCAACGCCCGGATATGGGCGGTGGAGGTGGTGGAAGTGGCCGCGGCGGTGGGCGCGGTGGCAATATGGGAGGACGCTTCGGTGGTCGAGGTGGCGGCTATGGCTCGCCAGGCGGGCGAGGCGGCTACGGATCGTCAGGAGGCCGAGGCGGGCGAGGTGGCGGAGGGCGTTTTGGAGGACGTGGCGGCGGTGGGCGTTTCGGAGGACGCGGCCGATAAACATAATAGTTTCGGAGGACGCGGCCGATAAACATAATAGTTTCATTGTTCATTTTAATTAAAACATTGTTGTCTTGTTGCTAAGCTACTACAGTGCGTGTCTCCTCTCTCCTATCAACGCCATTATTTCTTCGGCTTCGAAGAGTAAAAGTCATCGATGGACGTGTCGTACGACTGCATCACGAGCTCAGAGCGAATCTTCCGCGCTGAATCCGTGGCTACACCGACGAGAATGAGAAGCGACGTACCGGCAAAACCACGGAACGTGGTCAAGCCAGTGATGTTCTCAACCGCTCCCGGGGTCAAGGCGAGGAGACCCAAGAAAACGCTGCCGAGCAACGACAAGCGTTCTAAGCAGCGGGTGATGTAGTCGCGCGTCGCCGCGCCCGGGCGAACGCCTGGAATGGATGCACCTTGACGCTTCAACTGGTCCGCGACATCCTTTGGTTCTAATTGCAGGAAAGTGTAAAAGTAGTTGAAGAAGCAAATCATCGCCACGTTCACCGGGACATACCCAGCACCGCCACCAGGGCTGAGGAACTTGGCCACGCCCATGACTGCGCCGTTGTCGGTGAACCGAGTCAACGTCGCCGGCAAAGCGAGCAAAGAGGATGCGAAAATAATCGGCATGACCCCAGCGCTGTTCACCTTGAACGGCAAGTAGGACGATTTCGCTAGACCACCGGCGTTGAATCGAGTGCTATATTGCATCGGAATCTTACGTTCAGCTTCTTGCACGTACACAATGCCCAGAGTGGTGAGCGCGAAGGCGCCAAAGAATACAGGAAGAACGGTAGCGTCGCCCTTTTCGGTAGCCAAAGACACTGTTTGGCCGATTGAAGACGGCAACGCGCTGACGATGTTTGTGAAAATCAAAAGTGACGTCCCGTTTCCAAGCTTGAGTTCGTTCAAAACTTCCCCAATGTACATTAAAATCATCGCCCCCGCGGTGAGCACGCAACTTTGCTCAAACAACCACATCGGCGTGAAATCCTCAACAAACGGGCGCACGTACAAGCACTGCCCGACGGCTTGGACGATGGCGAACCCAAGTGCACCATATCTAATCATCGATCGAAGGGAAATCCAAATAGTCAGTCTCCCCGTCTCGTCGCGTGCGCGAGCGTAGGCGAGCGCTCGCCATCGTGAATAGCTCAGTTTCCGTATTTGTTTCACGCCGTCGCCGCGCCGTAGCGCGTCAAAGCTCAATCGAACGAGACCTAAAGGTCACATCACTGCTATTCGTACAATACACATCGCACACAAAAGAATACTAAACGCACCTTTGATACTGTTGAAACTGTCGTCGTCCCGACTCGCCCTCCTCCTTTTGCAACTTTTTGAACTCTGGAAACACGCTCCCGAGCAACTGAAAGATAATGCTCGAGTTGATGTACGGAACAATCCCGAGAGAAAATATCCCAAGCTTGGAAATACTTCCACCCGTGAGCGTGTCGACGTATCCCATCATGCCGCCACCGCCCGCGAGCGATTCCGCAAACGCCGCCCGGTCGACGCCGCTGATCGGAATATAAGTCCCCACGCGCGACACCACGAGCAACGCAAACACCGTCGCGATTTTCCCCGGAAGTTTCCCAGAGAAAAAATCACCCATGTTCCCACCGTCGCCAGGGGACGAGCGCGTGCCCATCGCCCGCGTCGTCGGCGTTCGAGCGTTCGCCGCGAAAGTCTTTGCAAACCAATCCTCGCCCTCGTTCTCGAGCACCCCACCTCCGCGACGGGCGAGACCGAGCGGGTCCCAGACCCCATCGTTCGACGCAGGCGGCTGCTTGGCGAGCGCTGCGAGAGGCGCAATCGCGCTCGCGCGCCCGCGCGACGTCGTAGACGTGCGAGGTGCGGGCGTTGCGATGACGCGGGTCGATGACGTCGTCCGCACCGATGTTCGCGTCGTCGGCGCCGTCGGACGCACCGTCGCAGGCGTGAGCGTGCTCGCGAACATTGTGTGCGCGTGCGTAACGCTGGGCGAGCGCGGCGGTTGCGCGCGGCGAGGCGCGGAAGAGTAAGGTTTGTGTGGATAACCTTGTGGTTTTTTAACCTCTCCCGACCAAGCCGAGTGCGTCCGTGTAAATGTGATCGCGCCGTCGCGCTGTGATAAACAATAATAATGAATGATGACAATACAAATCATGTTCGTACAGCGCTATTTGAATCTGTTTACGTGCGAGTGTGAGTGCTCACCGTGCGGTGCAGGTCGCTGGATGGCACTAGAAGTCGTCGGCGCCAGATGTCGTCGGCGCCGGATATCGAGAGGGCTCTCGAAGGGCGTTTTTCGCCCCCGTGAGCGCGTGATCGATGGCTTTGGTGACGCCCTTGGCGCCGGCGATTGTGGCAAATGGTGCAGCCTTGATGGCGTGCATAGCGGCGGTAGACTTGGATGCCGATCCGGTGGCGTATTCGCGGTACGGGTTGACGATGACAGCTTTCGCGGCGCGCCGAGCGCCTCGCCAGACATCCTTGGATGCGAGAGACAAGCCTTCGAGCACGGTAGTTGGTTCCGGCCCATCGTCGCGCAGTGGCAACGCGAATGATTCAGGTTGCTCCTCGGCATTGACATCGGCGTCGACGTCGACTTGCATCATGTATTCCGCGGCGGCGAGCAACGCCGCAGATTGCCCGGCAGCAAACGCGCCCAGTTCCATCGCCTCGAGCGACACCGCCTTGATCAAAGACGCGACGCCGATAGCGAGACCACCTACGGCCCCGCCACGCCTATTTCGAAACTCGAGCGGTTTCGAAATCACTTTCATGGCGTTCCTACCAATGTTCGCCGCTGATTTGATTGGTTTGACGCTCGTCAGGAATTTATGAGCTTGCGTACTCGACACATCATCAAGCCACGCTCGTGCGACGCGTTCGATGGCCACACCGGTGCCAAGGATGCCACTGATACGTACGGGCTGTATGTCGAGCCGTAAGCCATCCCATGGAATCAAATTGAGCGCTTCAAGGAGGTTACCCGAACGCAAGGCGTCGATGTCGACGTGTCGGCCGCAGTAGTCAAACCGAAGCGAGAGCTGGTCGACTTGGATCTTTTGAAAGTACATCGCGTCAGACGCGTCGCCGGTGTTGTCTCGGGGCGCAATCACAACTCGTGATAGCTCTGTGGAGTCGCGAAACACGCCCAGGAGAAGTCGCAATACTCGCTGATCGAGCTTGACGTGCATGGGCAACATCGACACCTTGACCACATACTCAACATCGCTTGACGCGTCCGCGTCTGGGCGCACGGCCGTAATGTCAAACGTGAACGTGTCACTTTGTGAGGCCCGTTCACCAAACATGGCATCGTACTGCAAGACGAATGGCCACGTCGCGCCGGGCGTTATATCTACGCAGGTGATGTCTTTCACAGAGCACGCGAGACGGTGCGCCGTGACACCGCTGTTCGCTGCAAAATTGTCGATTCTCGTGGTCGCCGTCTTCGCTGAAAATTCTAAGCCTGTTGATGTTCCAAAGGCATCGGTTGCAACTGAATCGGCGTGACCGGGCGTCGCGGGTGATGTTTCTGACCAGAACAAACCAGGCAAGACGCGAACGTTTAGAGATTCGACGTCAATGTGCACAGTGTTCAATGGCACAGCGACGTCTTGTGGAAGAGGGAGATATCGCGTCCGAGATTTATCAGGAGTCTGTGTTGGATCGAGCACAGCCACGGGCGCCGGCGCGCGAATGGAAACGATGCTCGGAAACTCGCCCGCGAATCGAGAGTGCAAAACCGTCGGCATCGCGGCGTCATCCACTCGGCTTACCATGTGCCTAGACGAGCGCTGACGAACGGCCGTGACGCTACCGGAAGCGAATAACGGCGCTGGTCTACGCTTGCGTACCCGTCGGTTCGCGCGGTAGAAGAAATTATCAATAACGTTCGGGCCTATCGGAACACTTGAGTCACGTTTCAGCAACGGCAATCGATGCCTCAGCGACATCCCTGACGTCAGCGGCGCCCCTCGCAACGGACGTTTCGGGAACATGTCGTGATCTTGAGTGGCGTTTTCGATATCATCTGCAGTCACGTCCGCGCCGAGCGCGCCTCGCTTAGAAGCGTCAATGGACTTTGGCTTTTTCACCGGCGACACGAAGACGTATTCATTCTCGTCCCCATTCTTTACGCTCGTTGAGTCGTCGAAAGCGGCCACATCGGATGTCAGCATTCGCTGCGCGGCGCGAATTGTATCTTTGTGCAGTTCGCTTCGACATGATTTCAGTCTTAAGGAAGCAATAACCGTACGCGTGGCTGACGTCACCGTATTGAGCGTCAACATACTGGCTGTGAACATGCGTGCAAAATTCTCTGCGCGGAGACTCTGCGTCGTGAACGGGTACGCGCATAATGAATGGATATCACCCGTGTCAGTAGCGCGTGTAGGTGCAATGTAGCCCGTGATCTCGCCTGTGATGACCTCAGAGCGCGGCGTCGTTAACGCATCTCTAGCGTCTTCAGGGGCTGGCGCGAGCGAAACGCGCAAAAAATCACTACGGATTATTGCGAACGAGCCGTTCGATTTATGCACCAATGATGGGTTGAATAGACGCAAAACAAATTTGAAACGTCCAGAATCTACGTTCACGCCGTCTTCGCGCGCGGGAATGAACGTATTCAATCGTTGAATGAGTGATTCGCATTCGCCAACTGAAACAGCCACGCCTGCGATGCACACATTCACGCACGTCGTTTCACCAAGAGCGCGGGCAAACGCAATCGTTGCACCCACTGGAACATCAGGAAGTCTGCTATTGTCCATGACTAGAATTTCCGTATCGTTCACTCTGAGCTGCGACGATGTGCACTGCGCCCAAACAAAATCAGCGCCGACCGCGCCAGAAATTCCCGTCGCGGCAAAACACGCCACTTTGTCGAAAGTCCATTGTATCTCTTCACCTGACGACGAAATCTCAGCATGCGCCGTATTGTACAATTCATTTACATCGGACGGCGGATCAAGCTGCATGCAGAGTCGATCGATGCTGAGCGCCAAAACGAAAGGATTTAGCACTGAATCAGGCGTCGCGATTCGCAGCGCAAGCGGATGATGTTCTGGAAGTTCGTACATCGATTCCACCATGAACGATGCGATATCCAAAACGTCTGCACTCATCGTCACATGTGCTCTCGGTACACGTAACTTTACGCATAATGAAGCGTCGTTCGCGAGATGTTCACGAAGATTGGCACCAGTGTCGTCATCAGCGTCCACACTGCATACGTATGTAGAGCACCGTCTCGGAAGAGAACCATCTAGCGGATGCGTGGAGTCTTGGAGCCAATATATACTTCCCTCTACCATGCTAGACTCGCCGCCTCGCGCATTCATGTATTCAATTCCATTCAGTCTTGCTGAAATCTGACCCAACATGACCGATGCTTGATCATCATGTACAGCAACACAACACCGCGTTTGGTCATCCAATCCATCTACAATCACCGCAATTTCGTTATCACCGTCGACGGCAAACACACCTTCCAGCATCTTCCAACTTATCTCGAGCGCGTCTGACGCACTGATTTCAATGGCAGTCGCGCGTAGCGTACATCGTACGTCATCAAATGGAGCGCTCAGCGTGCACGCCGGACACGATACGTAAACGCTCATTCGCCTCGAGGGCGATTCCGGTTCTATTTCTATTGACTTTGTTAGCTCTCGCAGTGCGTCTTCGGCGTCGAAGAACGCTTCGTCTGAATCCTCGTACACGCTCTCCCCCATGTCATCGCTTGTGGCGTCGTGGTACGCGCTGGCATCCATCGAGGTCTTCTCGTGTAACAGTACATCGTTGATGAACGAACGTTTCGGTCGCGAGCTCGTCGATCCATGTAATCGTTCTACCGCCACAGACCCGTATGCACGGACAATGTCCGCCAGGCTACTCAAGGTGTGCACCGTGGCAACGGCTTCAAACGTGTCGAATTCGACATCGACGCGATGCGCCGAGGAATCTTTTGAATATCGAACTCTAGCGCGTGCGTCGACAACGATGGATTCGGTCACAGAGCACCCATACCCAGTGCTTACCCGGCGCATTGAAATTCCGCCGAACGTCGCGCCCGCGCCGTGCGTGTAATCGACCTCATCGACGCGAAGAATAAATTTCGCGGCCCCAGATGTGTCTTGCAGCACCACAGACATTCCTCGCACGCGCGCCTTTAACCCGCGGCACAGCACATCTAACGCCTTAGTCATAGTCGCAGCGACTTTTGAACGCTCGGCTCCTTCAGCATCCTTCTCCTCGTCATCATAGTCGTCAAAAATGCCGCCGATGTCGCTTGGAGCCAGTCGTACCACGAGCTCAGCGTCCTCAATTTCCATCACCACCGCCTCGCGCCCCATGGCACTCCATGGAATGCGCGCGCGAATCACGCCAACTAAACCGGACACCAGCGTCACGCCCGCGTTCGCCGGTACATACGCCATCACCGCCTCCGCGTCCAACGTCGCGTTTGTCACGCGCGCTTCGCCGCGTCTCATCTCAACATTCACATCCAACGCCGAGCCATCCGCGTTCTTAAACACGCGTCCAACCGACGACGCGATAAAGTACTCGCATACCTTTCGCATCGCCGCGCTCGCCATCGCGTCGACGACGTCAATCGCGCGCGGTCGCTCGTCAAAAAAGCGTCAGCCGAGAGAGACAGTTATCCAGTGCCGCGCTGGTTTCCCGCGCGCACGCACTCACACGCGCGCGTCGCCACCGCGTCGCTGCGCGCGCGTGATACGACGTCTCGTGCACGCGCGTCGCGGACGTCGACAGCCTCACCAGCGCGCGTGGCAAACCGCGTCGCCGTGTGATGTGCTCACGTTGTTTGAACACGTTTTTTCATCATCTGCACAACTTCGACGTCATTCGTCGCCGAGCGCGCGCCGCGATGTCGACCGCGGTGTCGCTCCACGTGGACATGATGTGTGAAGGGTGCGCGGGCGCTGTGCGCAGGCTCGCCGCGAAGATTGACGGCGTTACCGACGTCGACGTGCGTTTGGATGCCAAGACGGTAATCATTCGAGGCGCGGGCTTGAGCGCGGAGGACGTGCGGGAAAAGATTGCCAAGTGCGGGCGCGAGACGCGCGTGGAGAGTACCGCGTGAATACGCACGCGCACCGATTCGGCGATCGCTGTGCGATGTAAAGATAAACGTTGAAAATTGTAATTACAGTGGCGCTACGCTCAGTCACGGTGCTTGAACACGGCTTTATTAAACTTTGTGGCGACTTCAGGACCGTCTTCGTATTCGTCATCGAGATTTCGACCGTCACAGACGTAGATGGCGACAAAGGTCCGACCGTAGCGACGATCGCGTACGCGCCGGAGGCGTGTACCAATCTCTGGGAGGATGTCGTCGGCTTGGCCTTTGGCGTATTCGACGATGAGAATGGTGGAATCCTTGACCAACGCGCTTTGATCGAGCTGGAGTAAGAGCTCGGGATAGGAAACCTTTTCGTACGGGGGGCAAAACGAGATGAAATCGAACGCCCCACCGACTGCTCGCGCGGATTTGTGGTGTTGGGTTAAGAAAGCTTGTACGCTCGCTGTGTGCACCGTCGTCTGCTTGGTCAAGCCGAGCGACGCAAGGTTTTTATTCGTCACATTGTTCGTCACCCAAGGGTCCATCTCGACAAAGTGCGCTTCTTCGACACCACGCGAGATGCCTTCGATGCCAATCGCACCGGTACCACAAAATAGGTCGAGCCAGCGCGAATTCGGTGGGAATTGCACATTGCTCCGCGAACCCAAAAAGTTGAGCATCATGTCAAACGTCGCCCCGCGCACCATCGCCATCATCGGTCGCGTATCTAATCCACTCGGCGACAACACCTTACGTTTACCAAACTTCCCCGCGACTATAGTCAAACGCTTATGCGTTTTCCTCGTCGCTTCATACTCCTTTTGCTTGTTAAATGCGTCCACCTCCTTCTTTTCCTCTTCAATCTGAAACAACAACTCGCGCGGCACGCCCATGGCCACCATGCGCTCAATATCATCCTGCGACATTTTCGATTCATTTTTGGACGCGATTTCACTCGTCTCGCCAGTCACGCGCTTCGGTGCAGCCTTGGCTGCGACTTCTGCCGCTGAAGCTCCGACGCGTTTCTTTGGCGACCTCGACGACGTGTTCACCGTCCCGCTCGCGTCGCCGCCCCCACCTCGAGTATTCGCCATCTTCACGTAATCCATAACGTACCCGCCGTGACCATCTTCATCATCTATGTTAAATAAATCCTCACTCTGTGTGCGGACGTTGGCACCGTCTGGCACGAAGAACCATTCGTCGTCCTCATCGTCCTCATCGTCGTAGTCTTCTTCGTCGTCATCTGTGAATGAGGAAACGAAACCTCCGTCGTCGTCCTCGTCGTCTAAATCTTCCTCATTCCAGAACAATAAATCCTCTTCGGCATCTTTGGCGTTCTCGTACCCCTTTTTCGCGCGCGCGACGACGTGCGAGCGATGCGTCGGGGCAAAAACTGCGACGGCCTGGTGGCGGCTGCGCGACTTCAGTGGTGCGGTTCGCGCGGCGCGGCGCGTCGATGTCGATGCCGATGGCGACGCGAACGATGACGTGGATGTGCGCTGCGTCGACGACGTGCGCGAACCCGCGATGTATCGCGCGTGCGTGGTCACGGATGTGCGCATAGTTGGTGGGTGTGAAGTGATGCGCGAGGGTGTCGAGCGACGCACTTTTTGGCGCGTAAAAATCGCCTTGGATGAAGTGACGCCGCGTCACGGCATTGCGCGGAGACTGAGGAAGTGAATGAGGCGGACGGGGACGACGACGACAAAGACGCGCATGCGAGGAAGGCCAAGTTTGCTGAGCAAAAAAAAGCAGCTAAGAAACGATGGCGCGAGAAACGCGTTTGAGAAACTTCGATAACGCCTCTGATCGTCTTCATCGTTGTTTCCTTTCACACTTCCACTTCCCTGTCAAAAGTTACGGGTAGAAATCATCCAAGGCCGGGGTAACAACGCATGCGGCAGAGGTAACAACGCATGAAATACCCTCAAAATTAGGGCTTATTCACATTCACGAGAACGGCGACGCCGGAGGTGCAATGCGGCGCGCGGACACGAAATTGAGTTGGCGAATGATACATGATTATTCATTCCTGGATACGAGTTCGCGCGTGAGCGATGTCTGCTCCAGGACTAGTTACTCGCAGTCCAAAACGTTTCTTCGTTTTCGCTACCGTAGCCGACGTAGCGCGGTCGACGCTTACCTGACGGCGTGAAATGCTTGAGGTAGAAAGGCAAGCCGCCGTCGACTTCGATGACGTCGTCAAATACTTTGGATAGCGCGTGCAAGGCATCGACGTGGTACGCCGCGGAGTCTTCTGCGCCATGAAAGATGACTATGGGTGATGACTTATCAGCGAATTTCTTGTCGGCGGCGATGGCAGCGAGCATGGCTTCGATGTCTGGCGTATCGACGGCGTCAGATAATCCACCTGTCCGCACGGCGGCGGGTGTGGACAGCGCTCCCTTCAGCGTCTCACGGTTGAAGTCTTTCACTGGACGCACGTCGAGTACACGCACGCCTGATTCATATAGTCGCTGCGCTTCACCAATATTTTCGACGCGCCAAGGCAGCGCCTCGATTTCTGGCTCTTCCTCCTCAACTAGCGCCGGCGGAGCCTCTGCGGCGGCGCGTTCGCTTGATTGAAGCATCTTCGTACGCGCATCGTCAAAAAGCTGTTGCGTTTCGACATCAATCTCTATCGTCGATGGCGATCGATCTTGTCTCGAGCGCTCCACAGCCTGTGCGTTTGCAAGCTCCTCAGGTTCTTGCCATCGCATGTATTCGCGAGCGAGCTGAATGTCGTTTACGTTTTGCTGCTCTTGCGCCAATTCGCGACCGCAGCGTAACAGTGCGTCGAGCGATACATCTACTGTGTCTAGTGTCACTCTCTGCTTTTCTTCACCAACCAAGGCGTCGTTCAAGTCGGCTAATCCAACGTTGAAGATCATTTCTCGAATGGCTTCGTCGTATACTCGTGCTCGAGTTGCTCCAAAAAAATCCAAAGGCTGATTTGGAAACGCTGCCACGAGAGTCTCGCAGCACGATTTCGTCAATCCATCGTCTTTCACTAGTGCATGAAGCATGTCGACCATCTCCGCTGTAGAAGGCGTCCAGTACCACAAATCCATGCGCCCGTCTCTCGTGAGCGGCGCGTAGAGCTTGGAAAAATCATTCCCAGTCACAATAATCGGCACTCGTGCGTTTTTGTTTTTGAAATCACTGCGCCACACCGTTCCTTCGCTCACCATGGTTGGATTGTCGCAAATATTCATCAGCGTACCGTGCGTGATTTGAGAATTCACCGTCCCGAGGTCGTCTTTAAATTTGCCGATGCCGGCATCCAAGTCGTTAATAATCAAACAACACAATTTCCCCGTCTCTCGCGTATACCTCGCCGCGCGCAGATACCGCCGACGCAACAACGCCCCTGGTTCACCCGCGACTCGATCCTCGAGCTCACCCGCGGATGTCACGATAGGCGTCAAACCCATGGCTTTACACGCGAGCTCCACGTTGAACGTCTTCCCGCACCCTTTCCCACCCCAAATCCCCAATATCAACGGCGTCGGCACCGGTATCCCACCCGAATCATTCAATACATTCTTCGCTACGTGCACTGCCACGCGCTGCATGAACCGCTCGGGCACATAAAACCCGTCACCGATGTTCGAAAACGTCCGCAAGCCGCTCTCGCGATGCTCCCCAGTCGCGACGTCCGCGTCCACGCCTAACACCGACCCTTTAAACAACTCCTCCTCCACGCCCGAGCGCTGGGAATAAATAAAATCCTGCCCGCCGAGCGCGTCTTGTCGCTCGGGCGTCGCGCGATGCGGCACGCGGCGCACCGGCGGCGTTCGCCGCTGCGTTATCCATCCTCCACGAACCGCGCGCGCGCCCGCCGCGGTCTGCACCGCGCCCATCGCGCTCGTCGACGCCGCGTGCGACGTCGAGCGACGCGTCACGCACGCGCTCGCGCGCGTATCGACGACCGCGGCGACGGGCGGCATCGCGCGACGCACTGGCGGCGAACGCGCGCGCGTGAGGCGTCCGCACCGTGTAGTGTTTACATCTGGTGGCGTCATCGCGACCGTTGGCCGCGGGCGCCGACGCGCGCGCACCGCACACGCGCGCGCGCGCGATCGCACGAACGCGCACGGACGCGCGAGGCTAAAGGTATTCGATCGATTGACGTCGGCGTCGCGCGACTGGAGGCGGCTGGCGCGGCGTCGGGCGGCGTTGGACGACGTGCATCGTGTGGTGTGCGCGCGGTGTGTGGTGCTTGTCGCGTGCGTGCGAAGGACGCACGGAGGGTGAGTGAAGTGGCGTTAGACGCGCGTGATGTCGTATGCGATGTCCTCGGATGCGCGCGCCGAGCGGCGAGATCGTTTGGCGGCGGCGGTGCGTGAGGCGGAGTACGCCAAGGCGCAGCGCGGGAACTTTTTCGTGCGCAACTACGCGTTGTTAAGCAAGTGGTGGTTCGAAGCGAACTTGAACAACGTATCGCTGTACATTTTCTCACCGTCGAGCGGTGTTCGTAGAAATGCGAAGCGGCTGTGCGAGTGGATATGGTTTGAACGCATAATCTTGGGGACGATTATCGCGAACTGCGCGACGTTGGCGTTGTACAAGCCGTTGGAAGGACGCGATAGCTCATGGAACAAGGGATTGGAGTCTGCAGAATTCGCTTTCACGGCGATATTTACGATTGAGTTTTTCGTCAACGTCGTGGCGAATAACTTTCTGTTTGGGCCTCCGGAGAGTGAAGTGTACTTACGCGACGGATGGAGAAGATTAGATTTTGCCGTCGTCGTTGGCGGATGGATTTCGCTGATCATGTTAGCTGCTGGACAGTCTGGTGGCGGCGTGACCGCAGTTCGCGGCATCAGAGCGCTTCGACCGCTTCGTTCAATCGCAGGTTTTCCCGCATTGCGTATTTTCGTATCCACGACTCTGTCATCGATGTCAATGGTTTTTGACGTGATTATTTTTCTTGTCGTTGTCGTTGCCATCTTTGGAATTTTGGGGGTGCAACGTTTTGCTGGCAAGTTGTCCAATCGATGCGCATTTGCGAGCACGATGGATTTAGTAATAGATGAAGCTGAATGGCCGTGTTCAAATAGTACTTTAGGGCGCAGCTGCTCATCTGGTCAGGTTTGCGTAGCGACGGATATATCGGGTATGGAAAGTGGATTTTCAACCTTTAACAATATATTTGGTGCCACATTCATCATCTATCGCGTGTTTACTCTTCGTGGATGGACGGATTTGATGTATCAGATTATCGATGCCACTGGTGATAGCGTTGCGGCGTACATATACTTTGTGTTGTTAATTGCCATAGGAGCGGTGTTTGCGCAATCGTTCATGTTGGCGGTGGTGACCGCAAAGTACAAACAAGCTGCCGTCTTGGATGAAAAACGCGCACTTGATGACGTGGAAAAAGATCCGCAACCCGCGCCGATCGTCAAAGCGCAAAGTCTCAAACGTCAAGCCACGGTTCGCGTTATATACGGGCGTCGCTTCAAGGCACTCTTTGACAAGCCGATAGCGTACATGCACACCACAGCGTGGTATCAATCACCGCTAAAGAAGTTGATCAAGAGCAAACCTTTCGAATGGTCAATAACGGCTGCGATTTTAATTAATACACTGATTCTTGCGGTCCAGTACCGTGGCATGCAAGGACAGATAGAGATAGCGCTGACGAACTTGAACATGGCACTGTTGAGTGTTTTTGTGCTCGAGCTGTTACTAAAAGTCTTAGCGTTAGGGATTTTGGGATATGGCTCCGATCGATACAACGTTTTTGATGCAATCATAGTTTCCGCCGGACTGATAGAATTGAGCTTTCAAAACAGCAGCCTAGCTGTGGCGAGAGGCTTTCGATTACTCCGAGTACTGCGTGTCTCGCGTCTTGTGTCACGTAGTAAAAGTATGCGCCGTCTACTCGATGCGTGTATGGATGGTTTTGCAGTCATTATTAGCTTTACTGGTGTTTTGGTTATTTTTGTGTTCGTTTTCACGGTGCTCGGTATGCAATTGTTCGGAGGTACGGCGGAGTTCTATGATGTACGCCCCAATTTCAACACATTTGGGGACAGCTTCATGTCCGTGTTTGAAATCCTAACCGGTTCAAATTGGTATAAACTGATGCTCATCGCTATGTCTGGTCCAAGTGGCGCTGGGGCGGCATTATTCTTCATTGCTTGGTCTTTCTTGGGTTCATTTATTTTACTCAACTTGGTGATCGGCATGTTGGTTGATAGCTTTGCGCGATCAAAAAAAGCCAAGGAGCACGAGCTCAAGCTCTTAGCTGAGGAAGCCAAGCACAAACAAGAAGAAGAGGCGAATGCAGCTCGCTTGCAAGAGATGCAAGTATTGACTAAGTCTAGTATTGACGGTATTGATGACGATATGCCGCCAGTTTTGACTGCTGAAGTTCCCGTTGAATCAGCCGACGCGCCAACGTCAAAACTCAAACTTATGCGCGCCGAAGACGTGCAACGACATCCCGATGCGAAAAAAATCTTGGAACGCATTAAAATTCGGCGACAACGAAAGTTTGCACGAGAGGTTGATCTCATAGAAAGTTGGTTAGAAGATGCTGGACTGGATGCTGGCAGTGATTCTGACTCTGGCGTAGAAGACGACCACAAAGGCGCTGACGACAGGCTTACGCGTGATAGAGAAGCCATGTTGACAGCTGACGAGATTGATGATGGTATGCCTGAGGGTTCAATGACGGCGCTGATGTCGCAGAAAGTTACAGCAAAAGTCACATCGTTTGTTCAGATGGGTGTACCTATCCCATCCGATGATCGTCAAGTGCGAAGTTCATACCGGCGCTGGAAAATTGATACTGCCGCGGAGCGTGGTGGCGAAGACAGCGACGAAGAAACGCGGCATATTGTAGATGCTGATGTCTCAAATACGGATGAGTTATTAGGAACTCGCGCAGATACCGTCAACCACTTGCGCGAGCAGGCGTTGAATAATCTTCGACAAGACATTCTCAATCAAGACAGACGTATGGTGAATACAGAAGCGCTCAGTTGGGCGTCGAAACATTTGCACGCGAAGCCAGTCATGAAGAGCGCAGCAGCACAACTCCGACCGAAAGAACAGACTGCTGTCCTCGCGCAGCGGAGCGCGGAGGGGCAAATTACTGGCCAGCTTGGTAAGTTCAAAGGCCAAGGAGTTGATATACAAGGATTGAGCGTCATCGCTGAAGCAAACAAGTTGAGCAATGACATGAAGCTTGCCCAAATGGAGGCACGTAAGAAGGAAAGAATGATTGGATTCGGTGCTGTAAAGGCCGAAGAGAATGCGCCGTCGACATCAGACGCGCCGAGCTCAGAGACTGAAATGGGCTGGCGATCAAAGTTGAAGCAAAAGGGATCTAGTGGTGTGCGACGCTCGAGCATCGCCGACACGTTGAAGTCATTTGATGATCGGCCTAGACCAGGGCCAGTAACGGAATCATACGACCCCGACGATGCCGATACGTTATCAAATTCGCACTCTACTCATAGTCCACGAAACTCCAGCTTTAGGTCTCGTTCTGAGACGACAGGTGATCAGCGTGATATGTATCATACGCTCCTGCCGGTTGTTGAGCACACCGAAATGCCTGAGGTCATGGGTGTGGATTTCAGTTTGCCAAGAATGAAGGAGGATCTACGTGCAGCGAAATCGAGAAAAACGTTAGGCTTACCCGTTCGTGACATCGTCATTGATCAAACAAGAATAAAGTCGGCTGAAGTCAGGGTGGAGGACGAGGAAGATTGGATGGCTGGTGGTGGAAGTATGAGTAACGATCCCGAGTGCATGAAGTACGCTTCGCTTGGTTGCATTGGTTCGACTAATACAATCAGGCGGTTGCTGTTCATGGTGATCAAACATAATCGGTTTGAAATGCTCATGCTCGCGCTCATTGTGTTATCGTGTGTTCAACTAGCACTCGATGCTCCGACGGTTGAACCTACGAGTGACCTCGCCAAAGTTTTGAAAGCGGCAGACGTGTCTTTCACATTGATCTTTTTGTGCGAGTCTATTTTCAAAACGATTGCGTTTGGTTTTGCTATGCACCCTGGCGCTTATTTGCGATCATTCGGGAATTGCTTTGACTTTTTCATTGTAGTCATTTCCTTGGCTGTGGAAACCATGAATGCAAGCTCGCTCCGGTTCATGAGAAGCTTCAGATTGTTCCGCGCTTTGCGTCCTCTGAGACTGCTGAATCGCGTGAAGAGTATGCAAATTGTTGTCGCGACACTGGTTCACGTTATGCCGGATCTCGGAGGTATTTTATTGCTAGGCTTCTTTCAATTCTTGGTTTTCGCCATTTTAGGAACGCAATTCTTCAGCGGCAAGTATGACTACTGTAACGATCCTGTCGTCTCTGGAAAAGCAACGTGCGTTGGGACGTTCATCAACTCGAAAGGCGTACATTTAAGCCGTGAATGGCTACACCCGCCCCTGAATTTCGATAATACTCTCAACGCATTGTTAACGTTGTTTGTCATCGTCACCCGCGATGGTTGGCTTGAAATGGCATTTCAAGGCATGGATACGAGCGGGCTGGACGTACAACCCCAACAGAACAAGAATGGATGGAGCGCGATTTACTTTTTGTTGTTCATGATTACGCTCTCTTTTGTTTGGCTCGCCATGATTGTCGCCATCGTATGCGAGCATTACCGAAAGGCTTCAGAGTTGTCCACCGCAAACATGGCGCTCACCGACGAGCAAAAGGAATGGTCGGAAGTTTTGCGCATGAAACGCCACTCCGCAAAGCTCGCTCATCTTGATGACAACGAAGGTGGAGCTCCACGATTTTTCGTTCGAAAAAGCGCGTATAGTTTCGTTACAGATCCGCGATTTGAGTCTTTCATTATCGGTTGTATCGTGGCTAACACAGTAACGATGGCGTCGTTTCATCACGGTCAGCCTTCAGCGTACGGCGACATTCAACGCGCTGGAAATGCAATGTTTTCGTGGATCTTCTTGTTTGAACTCGGCTTAAAACTTCTTGCACTATTTCCAACGCGATATTTTGCAGAGCCATGGAACGTGTTCGATTTCGTTGTCGTCATGTCGAGTATTCCAGATCTCGTGGGCGTGGATTTCGTCGGCACGGCTATTCTTCGTGTCATGCGTCTTGGTCGCGTTCTTCGTCTATTCAGACAAGCCAAGGGCTTAAGAGCGGTATTCACTACATGTGTGAAATCCATCGAAAGCGTGTTTCATGTCATATTCTTGATATTTATGCTCATGTTTGTCTACGCGGTGTTGGGCATGAGTTTATTTGAGGATTACGAAACCAAGACGCTCACAGGTAGACAAGAAAACTTTAGAGATTTTGGGGCATCTCTCGCCGTACTGCTACGTGTTATCACAAGAGATAACTGGAAGCGCACAATGTTCGATACAATGGAGTGTGATTACGACATTGACGGCGTCGCTGCGAATTGCAATCGAGTTATCATCCCGGCGTTGTTCTTCATGTCGTTCATCTTGATGGGCTCATATGTTCTCATGAGCCTCATCATCGCTGCGATCCTGGACAAGTTCACCGAAGCTGCAGTCGAAGAAGGGTTGTTGTCAACTGCAAACATATTTACCACGGTCAAACGAAAGCTTCTGCTCGATACGTTTTCGAATAAGCTCAAGATTAAATTGGCGCAACACAAAGCGCTCAGCAAAGGACGCGACGGGCAAAACGCGATCGGTCGCAAAAGAGGTAACCGCGGCGCGCGCAAATAGAAATTAGAATTTTAGAGAAACATAATCATGTGTAATTTCAAGTTGTTGCGGCGAAGATGAAGGCTTAGATGGTGTACAGCTCAATTCTTGTCTTGTGGCTAAAAGTGATAGATACATACATTGCGTGCTTTGTGCTTTCCTTTCGCTTCACGTTGGTAATTCGAGAGCGAGAAAGAACGAAAGATTTCTCAAACGAGAGAATCAATTGAAATGGTGAATTATTGCGCAGCGCTTACTGACTTATTGAGTTCATCGGCGACATTTTCCGAGGACTGTTGTTTCGTAGGCTCAGGCTCGGTCGTAACCGTCGCCGTAGTCGTGCCGCCGTAGCCGGAAGACATGCCGCCGAATTGTTGCATGTGCATGAATTGCGCGAGCTGTTGATTCATCATGTGCTGCTGCATGGCTTGGAAAGCGGCAGGATTTGAATGAAAACCTTTAGAGTCATGCGGTATGAACTGTGCCCATGGATTTTGAAACATTGAAGAATATTGCGGCACGTGAACGCCGCGAGAAGCGTGGGAATACGCCGCCGCCGCCGCCGCCGCTGGATGCAGAGGCGTCGGGTGCGACAAACCGTCGCATTTTAATGCCGCCTCTGATATGGGCGTTGACGTGGGAAACGTCATCTGATGCGCACTGTTCAAACCCAAATTCGAGCTAGGCGTGCCAAATGGAAACGCCGGAGACTTATTCCAGAACTGCATGCCCCAACCCGTGGCTGCAGACATAATCGCCGCCGACGCCGCGGCTGCCGCCGCGGCTTGCGCTTGTCCGGCTTGTCCCGAAGACATCATGCGAGAGTATGCTGCGGGGTCCACGGCCCAAGTGCCATCAGAATACCTCCCTGTCGCTGTGTTACCAACGAACGTTTTCGCGTTTGAGCCGTCACAGCCGGGTTGCGAGCCTTCGGCGCTCCCTTGGTCTTCAGGCGACGCGCCTCGCGCGGCGGTGTTCGACGCGTCGTTGGAACCGTTTTGCCACTTGTGCCCATACGATCCCGGGCCTTGCTCAGCCTCGGTGGCCGAGCCGTCAGAACTACCGTCGCGCTTAATTCGAGCGCGGGTTGGCGCCTTCGATCGACGCACGCCCGCGTCGCCTCCGCGCGCCACCTCTGTCGTCGTCTTCGTCTTCGTCGCCTCTGTCGTCTTCGCCGCCGTCGCGCGCGAACGCTTCACGCCAGCCTTTTTCACCGTCGAAGGCATGTGCGACCCATCACCAGTTGCCATATCCGCCACCACCGCAGTCGTCGCATCCTTCACCGCCACGGCACTCTTCGCCTTCCTTCGCCCAGCGCCCACGCGCACGTTTCGAAGCGTTCCTCCCTCCGTCCAATATCTACAACACCCCTTACAATAAAACCTCGGTTGTTTCACGTTATAGTTGTTATAGTAACAGAACTTCGTATCATCACTTTTACATCTCGGACACGCGGTGAGATAATCCGGTTTGGGCAGCGCCGGCCTCGTCCCCGCGTCCGCGTCCTCGGCGCCCTTTTTCGTCGACGCCTTCCCCCCTCCGCGCGCGTTCGTCGTCTGCGTCGTCCCCGCGTGCGTCGCATTCGCCATCCCATGCGCATTCACATTCGCCGCGAAATCATCATTCGTCCCCGCATCGCCGTGCGACGTCACCCGCGCCCCCGTCCCCGTCGCCTTCGTCGCGCTCCGCGCCCCCGACGCAGACACCGCGCGCAGCTTATCTGAACCCGCGTCATCCGACGCGCGCGCCGACGCGCCGAGCTCGCTTTCCGGTATCGCCGCGAATATCGCATCCTGTGTCACCGCGTACGCATAAAAACCACGTCAGTCACCGCATACGCACGTCGCACTCGCGCGCGTCGCACTCGCCCGCGAACGCGCGCACGCGTTAGTCACG
>Ga0255771_1001561_pt1 | contig 24480 bp, 24 predicted proteins | sample 011ome_19_FD_179969 | JGI IMG/M metagenome (GOLD analysis project Ga0255771, IMG submission 179969) | Coastal salt marsh microbial communities from the Groves Creek Marsh, Skidaway Island, Georgia - 011510BT metaG (version 2) | ecosystem: Environmental > Aquatic > Marine > Intertidal zone > Salt...
TCGAGTTTACTGAGGCTTTCAAAGGACGATAAGTTTCCTGCAGCACTGTGATTGCCTGTATCAAAAAGGGCCTGTTTCGCTTCTCTTATGAAATTGAAAGCAAACTTTATCATCACCCCACGTTCGTCAGCGCACCAATAGGCCCCATTCCAAATCATCCATTGCCTAGTCTGGAAAACATAGACTGCTTTTCCATCAAGCCATTGACCAAAGGCCTCGCTCAATCTTGCCTCTGTCACATTGGACCCATCTGCAAAACGCCCAAAATTAACAATCTCAGACTTGGCTTCTTGGATAACCGCTAACGATCCTTCTTCTCGACCGCAGTATTGTCCAACAAGCTTTGCTATACGATCCGCTGCAGCCTTTCCAATGCAGTCCACTAAGCCATTATACCCTCGGAGTTCGTCATGAGGTTTGCCAACAGAAGTTCTCACGCAGTTCATACGATCCTGCTCATCTTTGTCGTCCGTTATCTGACATATACGCTGGATAATATTTACGAGCAGTTGAGGATCAACGCTCTGCTTTAGACAAAGGCCTGAGAATGACAATGCTAGCTCATGCCTTCGACCTGATACCCATAGTTGGGCGACTTCAGAGCAAGCAGCTAAAAAAGAAACCGACTTCAACAAATTAGCATATTCAATTTCAGGTGCATCTTGGTTGATATCTGTGAAATTCAAACGACTTCCGTCAGGGTGTATAGATGGAGGGATCATTGTTTGAGAACCATCTCCACGTAGTTCGGCCAATGTCGATTTAGGGCCATTGCCAGTAAACTTCTTCGTCGGTCCACAAGTGGTAGCCTTATAAAGATAGTGTCCGCTGTCAGACGTTCCTCTATCGAACTGGGCAAAAGGTTTTGGCAATATCAGTTGGGCAAGGCCCTTTGCTTCTCGGCAATCTAAATCGACATCCATGACATCAGATTTAGGCCCAAGCAGAAGACCAAGATTGCCATTTGTGGCTAGGGCTTGTTCTCGTGACTTACCTTCATCGGGCCAGTTAACACCCACAGGCTTTTTGGACTGCGGATACAATGCAAGATAGGCGTCTTGCGCGCATATGTTTATGTTTGACATTAAAAAGATTCCTAAACACACGGCACGCGCCGCGTGTCATAAGTTTGGGAAGAAAGCCTATCCAAGTAATCCACTGCCATTTATTTATCGGGGGGATTATCTTTTGCGGGTATCCCTGAAGCGGGATCCGCAGGTAGGCACTTGTGCGGTTCAGTTAAAACACGGGTATCGCGCGCACACGCGGTCCGATGATTCGTATCATACTTTATTGCTGAGAACAAATCAAGTACAAATGAGGATAAATTATTGACTTTATTTAATAATAATTTTTCACCTTAAGTGCCTATAAGGTCTTCATGCTGTTTCTGGCTGAAAATCTACGCGCCCTCAAAAGTTGAAAAGCCCCTCGATTTTCAAGCTCAAGCTGCAACATTTATTCGCTTTCGCTCAAGCCCTGTTGATCCATCAAAATAGATCTGTACCGAAATCAAGGCTAGGTTTAATTTTGACAGAGGTTTCAGGCTTAATTTAAAATAAACCCCTATATATTTTCACCAATGCGGAAAATGCTTTTCGAAAAACCGCGGTAATTTGGAAGTGATTACAGCTTTAAACGCAGATTTAGTAGCCATTAAAAAAGGCACTTCTGCCGGACTGCCATCTTGCGGATTATAACCGATAACGCGTTTGGTCTCTTCAAGGTCCCAGCGCATGCCTGGATTGTTCGACATCAAATTCAACGCTGCAAACTGCACCTTTGGTGCAGCGATGGCAGCTTTCATACCATTGAGAAAATCGCGATCGCTCAACCACATTTCCTGTCCCCAACGGCCCATCGCCATATGGGGCCCGGGCTTATTGTTATGCGTCCATTGCGTCCATCCAATACGAAGGCAAATGATTGAAATATCGTAATATTTGGCAAAATAAGCGCCGCTCCTTTCGCCAAAAAGCTTTGACATCCCATAGGCATTAATAGGCCCTGGGGCGGTGGAGCCGTTCAATATATCGTCCGTAAACCGCTTATCGCCATGGATCCAATTGGAACTGGCAAGGATAACCCGCTTTACGCCATAGGCCGCAGCGTGGTGGTATAAACTGAGCGTGGCATCCATATTATGTTTGATCGCAGAAGCCCATGTTGCAGTGGGTTCTCGGTCACCCGCCAAATGCACGATGACATCTACGCCCGTCAGGTATTCAATCCAACTGTGATCTTCTGAAAGATCAGCGGTGTATATTCTTGGGTGATCGACTGGGCGGAGATCAATGCCCGAAACATGAAAACCTGTCTCTTGCTCAAGTGTATCAAACAATTTGCGCCCCAGATGGCCCCCAGCGCCTGTTATAAAGACATGCATCTGATCATTTCCTCATGTTCTGTGCCAAAAAATGTTGCGTCATCAGCCCATAATTGAAACTCTTGCTGATAGGTTATTATGCCGTTTGGCTGCAAAAGCGCGATCGGCGAATGCCATTCTGCCTCGCAATACGGGTAATCTTTCGAATTAAAAACTTCGAATGGATATTGATGCGCAAAGGTATCGCCGGGTTGTGGAGGTGGTACGCAACATTTTAACCATGGTTCATTTGGGCCAAATTTAATAAGCGATTTTCCATCAGGATTTGGCAGACCAATTTTAAACTCTTGCGGCTCTAAGCAGCGCGCAATACAGCTGTTCTCAAGCTCAACGACCGAGTTTCCTACCGCTCCAAAAACAAGCTGAAAATCCGGCTTCTGCATTTCCACGCCAATCGTTGCGGGCCTGTTAATCATCATGACTGACCATATCCCGGTAGGCCGCGCAGACGAGCCATGGTTTTGGACGTGATGCCGGATCGTCCATCGCTGGGCTGAAACCACATCGATACGGCGCTTCACCGAAAGATGCGATATTGGGCAAACCGGGCTTTCAAGCTCGATATGGGTTGCACTGAGAGAGGTGATTTGAAATGGCGCGCTATCAAGGGCTGTATAAGGCGCGCCCTTTGCCCATAGATAGTCGGGTGCGATCCATGTTTTTTCACCGCCCCATAAGGGAAACTTGAAGTGAGGGGAACGCGTGGGCAGAGCTGTTAGATTGGTCTCATCAACCGAAAGCCCAATCAAATCGGGGTTTTGAAACAGCAAAGACCGGTTGTGGAATTTGACATCCCAGAGACGGCCTCCGATGCCAGGAAGTATCTGCAGGTGAAGATTTTCCACCTGCAGCGTTATTACGTCCCACCGATCTGCCATACTACGCTCCTTAAACGTAGTTTTCCCCGACGCAAACTTCTGCGCCGGGGAAAGGTTTTAAACATGTTTAAACTGCCCGACATTCTCTGCCGTAATCGGCATAACTCCGGTATCAACAGTTTCTGGTAGAGGGTTAATTCCAGCGGCTCTCCAATCGGGAACGACTTTGATACCATCGGTATTCTGCCAATGCAGCATATGTACTGCGAGGAATGCCTCGATATAAGATTTTTGCGCAACTGCGCCGTGAATCGTACCATCTTCGATATAAGGCAGCATGTCATCATTGCGGTCCATAGCTACAATTTTTATATCGTTACGGCCCGCTTCATTAACCGCGATCGCGGCTCCTTTGCCGCTATCGCCATCGGTGCCGCCGATACCCACGATATCAGGATTGGCCTGGATTGCTTGCAGATAAGCAGTTGGCGCATATGAAGGATCGGCTTTGTCATTGACCACATCGACGACTTCAATCTCTGGGTATTTTTCAGCAAATATTGCTTTATAGCCTTCAACTCGCTCAAGCACGGAAGGTGCTGGAAATGTACCCAATATGACTTTACCCTTGCCACCAATGGCCTTGGCAAGCATTTCGCCGCCCATGCGACCCGCGTTGAAACCATTGATTCCAAAGAATGTTGAACGACGGCTATTCGGAACATCGCCAGTCAGGCAAGCAACGGGGATGCCGGCTTCAACAGCTCGGTCGATCCCTGGTGCCATTGCAGCAGCATCACCGGGAAAAATCATAATGCCCGCCGGGCGGCGCGCAATCAATTCATCAAGCTGGCGCGCTTGACCTGCAGTGTCAAAGTCGAGCGGCCCGGTAAAACGGGTTTTCACCCCTAAGGCGGCGGCGGCATCCTCTAACGCTGCTCTATGATCTACCCAAAATGGCACTTGCGTCACCACTGATAGAAAGACATATTCCATGCCCTCCCCAGCAGCCAGCGCTTGTTTTGACAGCATTGGCAATCCAAATGCTCCTGCAAGCCCCGTAACTGCGCCTGCCGTTAAAAGCTTGCGTCGATTTACCTTTAATCCAGTCATTTTTGATCTCCCTGTTTTGGATCTTTGGTTGTTGAATTGGTGGATTGAGCAGATCAGCCTCGTTTGCTTCGGATCAGCATGTCGAGCGCAACTGCCGTGATAAGCACGCCGCCTATGACGATCATTTGCCAATAGATGGATACAGCGAGCATGGTCATTGTGTTGTTGATTAGCGCCACGAAGACGACGCCGAGGAACGCGCCAAGAATAGTGCCTTCGCCGCCGCGCAGGGATGCGCCTCCGATGACAGCTGCGGCCAAAACCTGCAGTTCGATACCATTGCCGGCCGTTGGCGTGCCGCTCATCAAGCGCGACGCCAATAAAACGCCCGCTAAAGCGGCCAGAACACCTGTTAAGGCGTAAAGCGTGATGCGGACCCGATCGACATGGATACCCGAGAGCATCGCAGCTTTTTCATTAGCACCGATGAAATACACTTGCCGAAAAAAGCGCGTATGCCGAACGGCTAAGTCAAAGAAAATAACAAGCAGCAACGTTAGAAGGACAATCACTGGAAAGCCGCCTAAGTTTGTCTTTCCAATCCATGCAAAAGAAGGCGGAAGGCTGGAGACAGAGAAGCCTTCTGTGAGCACAAGCGCAATTCCGCGTGCGATCGACATGGTGCCAAGAGTTGCTATTAAAGGATTGATACCAAGGCTGGTAACCAAAACACCATTGGCGATGCCAACAGTACCCCCCAAAATCAAACCGCAAAAAATTGCGATAGGTATCGGCAGACCAGTCAATAATAGCATGGCGACGACTGTAGAAGATAAAGCCATCACCGAGCCGACCGAGAGATCAAAGCCACCAGATGCTAATAATATTGCCATGCCAATGACGATAATTGCCGTGGGGGTCATGCCGACGGCAACGGCGCGAAAATTAGAAAAGCTAAAAAAATAGGGGTTGATATTGGCCATCACGACAATAATCACAGCGATAAGAGCAACCAAAGTCAGCTCGCGGATATCGATAAAAGATTGCAATATACGCCGCAAAAAGCGCTGTTTTGTAGATGTTTGAGCGGGCGTGGTCATTGGTGCTACTGAGCTCCTGAAGTTTCGAGAGGGGCGGAAGGTGTTGGTGCTTTTTTGCCAGCTGCCATTTGCAGCAAGGTGGTTTCGCTGGCCTCATGGGCTGCGATGTCCCCCATCAGCCGTCCCTCATGAACAACCAAAATTCGGGTCGATAATGATACAAGTTCAGGAAAATCTGAAGAAACCACCAAGATTGCCATACCCTCTGAGGCACAGCGTAAAAGCTCCGCATGAATCTGAAATTTTGCACCTACATCAACGCCTTTGGTGGGTTCTTCGATGATCAGTAAATTTGGTGCACGTTTTAGCCATTTGGCCAGCATGATTTTTTGTTGGTTGCCGCCAGAGAGCGCTCCAACCTGCTGGCCAATCGCTTGCGCTTTCACGCTAAAAGCAGCAATGGCCTTTTCGCTTGCTTGCTTGATTGAGCGCTTGCGCATGAAGCCCAATTTGGAATGTTCTAGGAGACTGGCAGCAATCAGGTTATCGCTTAGGGATTGCTCCAAAAATAAGCCTTCTGTCTTGCGGTCCTCTGGTACGAAGCCAACACCGGCGCGCATCGCTTGGCGCAGCGACGTGAAGCTCATAGGGGTTCCATTCAGCTCGACATCGCCCTTCGCGCTTGGCGTCAGGCCAACAATTGAGCGCATAATTTCGCTGCGGCGTGAGCCCATAAGCCCTGCCATACCAATAATTTCACCGGCGTTGATTGAAAAGGAAATATCGTCAAAAACACCAGGTTCACTGAGGCCTTTTATGCTCAGAACCTCAGCGCCATGTTTGCGGTTGTGTGTTTTAACTTCGCCGGTAGGGGAAGATCCAATCATCTCTGAAACCAGCTGCTCTTGAGATGTGTCCGAAATTTTTAACGTGCTGACATGGCGGCCGTCTCTCAGAACAGTCACACGATCGGAAATTCGAAAAACCTCGGCAAGATGATGGCTGACATAGACAATGCCGATACCTCTTGCGACCAATCCGCGTAAGACCTCAAACAAAGCCTTTACTTCATCCGGTGCAAGTGCAGATGTTGGCTCATCCAGCAATAAAACGCGCGCGTTTAACGATAGCGCTTTAGCGATCTCAACGATCTGCCGAGAACTGACCGGTAAGTTTTCAACCGGCATTGAGACATCAACGTTCAATCCAAATTCAGCCAATAAGGCTTCGGCCCGCCGGCGCAGCTCTGCCCAATCCACAATTCCAAATTTCGTGGGAACCCGGCCTGCGTAAATATTTTCGGCAACCGAGAGAGCACCAGCAAGGCTTAGTTCTTGAAAAACGCAGCTGATCCCGAGTGTTTGCGCATGCGATGGGTTTTCGATCCGTTGCTCAACCCCATTACGCAGAAGTTTGCCGCGCGAGGGCTGATGCAAGCCGTAAAGAAGACTTAAACACGTGGATTTTCCAGCGCCATTCTCACCGCATAAAGCATGTACCTCACCCGGGTTAAGGTCAAAATTAATGCCTTCAAGAACGGTATTCGCGCCAAACTCCATTGCCACTTCATCCAGCTGGATAAGAGGGGCCGCGTTCCGCGCATTGCGTTCCAAAGCTACAACCATTGATTATACTCCCGCAGGAATAGTTGACATCTGATATCTCAGATGTCAACAAATAATCATTCACCTACCTTAAACATAAAAGGCGGCTTTCAGAGAAGCCGCCTTTGTTTGAAATGTTGAGATGCTTGGATCAGGAGGCGAAAGCAGCCTCTTGAACAATTGATGCGCTTTTATAGGCTTGTCGTGTACGATCGATATGTTCAATTAAAAGAGATTTTATTTCAGCCATATCGCCTTGACCCACTGCTGCAGAAATGTGCTGATGCTCCATGAAGGATAGATCTGTATGTTGTGGAAACTTTGCCAAATGGGTGCGTAAAGCGGCAATCTTTCCAGTATACCGATCGTAACTTGCAGTCAGATAAATATTCCCCGCTTTTTCAAAAATCAAATGATGAAAAGTCGTATCTAGGGATAAATAGCCCTTTTCATCGGACTTGTCGCGCTTGCGCGCCATGTCTTCAACGACGCGGCTCATCTCAACCGATAAGCCAACAGGGTCCCGGACCAGCGCCAGTTCGAATGCCGCAATTTCGATCGCTTGTCTAAAATCACAAATTTGGGACACTTCTTCTTCAGACAGCGAAAACACCCGCGCGCCTTTTTGCGGTTCGATGCTGACAAGCCCCTCGTCGCGAAGTTGGGCCAGGGCTTCGCGCACCGGCGATTTAGAAACGCCAAGTTCTTCAGAAATTTTGCGCTCTGATAATATTTGGCCCATCTCGAGTGACCCATCGATGATGCTGTTTCTGAGATGCTCTAAGGCAAGCTCGCGAAGCGACTTAGGTCTCTGCAGCATTTTACCGCGTACCTCCAATTAAACTGTTGCACCATTTACAATATCTGATACACCAGGTAAAACAAGCTGGAATATCAGATATCAGGTATTAGATAGAGGATTTATTTTTTAATGCGCGCCGAGCTTATTGTTGACTGCAAGAACGAGCATGGAGAGGGGATTTTTTGGAATCCCTCTGATGGCCGAATCTGGTGGACGGATATCCAAGGTCGTGCGCTTTGGTCATTTGACCCTGTCACAACACAAAGCGCCTCGATTCCCATGGAAGATCGGGTTTGCTGCTTCGCGCCTCGTGCGGCTGGCGGTTTGATTGTGGCCTATTCGGACCGGGTTGTCTTATTCGACCCCGAAACAAAAAAAGAAACTTTGGTGACTTTGTTCGAGCCTGAAAACCCCGAGACACGGTTGAATGATGGCCGCACGGATCGTCAGGGCCGTTTGGTTGTCGGTGGTATGAATGAAGTATCCGGAAAGCCTGATTCCTCGGTTATCTCCATCGATGGCAACTTGAAAGTGCAGACGCTGATTGATCAGATCTCCTGCGCCAATTCGATATGTTTTTCACCCGCTGGAAACACGATGTTTTTCGCCGATACCCCAGATCGTGAAATCTTGGTCTTTGATTACGAGAAAGACAGAGGCACGCTAACCAATAAGCGCCTACACGCCTCGTTCAAGCAAGAACCCGGTTTGCCCGATGGCTCCTGCGTAGACGCCGAAGGGGGCGTTTGGAATGCGGAATGGGAAGGTCACAGAGTGGTTCGGGTGGCTCCGAATGGCACAATCGATCATGTGATCGATGTGCCCGTTTGGAAGCCCACATGCTGTGCCTTTGGCGGCCCGAATCTAGACACATTATTCATCACAACATCGCGCCTTATGAGCGATGAAGCAGCATTAAAAAAAGAACCGAGTGCAGGCGGCCTATTTGCCGTGAAGCCCGGCATACGCGGCGTGATAGATACGCCATTCAAAGGATAACAAACAATAACTCTGGAGGAGAGAAAAATGTTTACTACCTTGAAGACAACAAGTTTTGCGGCGGGATTTGCCATTATGGCAAGCCTAGCGCATGCAGAAAATTATCCGGCGCCAGTGCCGCTAAATGATGGCGCTCAAGCGCTTATTTCTGCGATTTCACCTAAGAATGACACATTTCGCATCGCATATATGCCCCCGGCGACAGAGTTTAACTATTATATTGCGATTGGCGAAGGCATCAAAGCCGTTGCAGCAGAGGCCGGGGTCGAAGTGTTCATGCTGGCCCCTCAATCCGGTGCTGATATCAATGGCCAGATGGGCATGATTCAAGACGTTCTTACGCAAGATGTTGATGCGATTATCTTTGGCACCCATGATGAATTCGCCGCAGCACCTTTGCTCAAGCAAGCTGTCGACAAGGGTATGGCGGTGCTTATGATCAACTCAGATATTCCAAACTTCCCCACTCCGATCCACGGAGTTGTTGGATATTCTCAACGTAATGGCACCCATAACCTCGCAGATTGGGCGATTGAAAACTATGGCGACAAACCTTTGAAGGTGGGTATTATCGAAGGTCAGCCAGGTTATCACTCAACTGAGCGCGTTGGCGGCTTTCTGGATGGAATCGAAGGCAACGATAATTTCAAAGTTGTCGTCTCTATCGATGGCAAGTGGAATGTCGAAGGCGGCAACACAGCCGGCATGGATATTTTGCAATCACATCCGGATCTCGACATGGTGTTCGCGGCAAATGATTACATGATCATAGGCGCCTCATTTGCAGCCAAAGCACTGGGACGCTCTGATATCGTTCTTCTTGGCAATGATGGCGATACATCAGGCCTCGAAGAAATCGCTGCCGGTAATATCACGGCGACCGTAAACACCTCACCATTTTTGATGGGTAAAGCGGCGATGTATGCGACCATAGATGCGCTGAAGGGCACCTATCCAGGTGGTTGGATCGAAACACCAACATCGATCGAAGATAAAGCTGGTGCAATCAGCGTTTTGCAAGAGCCAGAAAAGCTGTTTCCACAGCCGTCTAAGACCTACTGAGCCTTCTCCCCGTTCCTTGGCAGCATAGAGGTGTGTTGCCAAGGAATTCGATCAATTTTTTGACCTATATGTCGAGGCCACCACCATGACCATCCAAACGCCGTTATGGGAATTTGTCGATATAAGCAAAGCCTATCCGGGGGTTTTGGCGAATGACAGAGTCAATATTAAATTGCTTCCCGGCTCGATTCACGGGCTTCTGGGCGAGAATGGCTGCGGCAAATCAACGATGATTAAAACGCTTTCTGGTGTTCAACAGCCCGATAGCGGAACAATTCTCCATAATGGTCACCCCACATTGATCAATGATCCGCAAATGGCACGGGATTTTGGTATCGCAACGGTTTTTCAAGAATTTTCAATTGTACCTTCGCTTTCAGTAGGCGAAAATATATTTTTGGGGAATATGCCCCGATCCCAGTATGGAATAATCGATTGGGCCCGCGTGCATAACGAAGCGGCTCGCGTATTGGCGGAAATGAACGTCGAGATTTCCCCCGATATTATCACGGCACGCCTCTCGGTTGGCGAACAACAATTGGTAGAGATTGCCAAAGCAATCGCCATGAATGCGCGCATGATCATCCTAGATGAGCCAACAGCTGCTTTGGGAGAGGATGAAATTGAACGCCTGCACGAGCTTTTGCGCAATATGAGCCGCAAAGGCACATCTATTCTATACGTCTCACACCGCTTAGACGAGGTGGAACGGATCGTTGATGAAGTTACGATCTTGCGCAATGGACGGGTGGTACGCGCCAGCGGTGAAACCAAAATAAATGTCTCTGAGATCGTAAATGCCATGGTCGGCGAAGATATCACCGAACATTATCCAAAAGAACAAAATGCAACTGATACAATTGTGCTAGAGGCTGCTGGCTTGGCTACCAATGCCGGCGTAACTGATGCGTCTTTACAACTGCGAAAAGGCGAAGTTCTAGGCTTGGGTGGTGTGCTTGGCAGCGGCCGCACGGAAATCGCACGGGCGTTATTTGGAACCGACGAACTGACCGCCGGCCGAATTATTATAAACGGAAAAGCTGTTAATATTCGCCGCGAGATTGACGCAATCCGCGCCGGAATAGCCTTGGTGCCTGAAAACCGGAAATATGACGGTTTATTTTTTAATTTCAGAGCTGCTGGCAATATCACGGCCGCATCGCTGGCGGGTCTTTCACGTTTTGGCGTTTTGAACTTGAAAGCAGAACAAGAGGCAACGCAGGATCTCATCCGCGATCTTGAAATTTCATCTCAGGCCGAAGAGAAGACGGTAAATTTTTTATCCGGCGGCAATCAGCAAAAGATCGTGATTGCCCGCTGGCTATTTTCTGATTCAGAAATTTTGATATTAGATGAGCCGACGCAAGGCATCGATATAGGCGCGAAAATTGCCGTTTATAAATTGATGAATAAGCTGACCCGCGCCGGCAAATCAATCATTCTAATCAGCTCTGATCATGATGAGCTTCTCGCGATGAGCGACCGTATTGCGATAGTCCAGCATGGTACAATTACTCGGATTACGAATGCCTCGGAACTGACACATGCCGATCTGGTACGTGCATCCGATAATGTCTCTGGCGCCAAAACTCAGGAGTTTTCAGTATGAAGCGGATCTTTGATACCCAATTGATCGGGCCATTTGCCGCTATGGTGATTGTCGCTGTTATCGTGGCGCTTACCACTGAACGGTTTCTCAACCCGGGCAATCTGTCAAACCTATCTTTACAGGTAAGTATTGTGGCATTGATTGCAATCGGATCGACCATTGTGATATTCGCAGCCGGTATTGATCTGAGCTCCGGCTCAATGGTCGCATTGCTCACAATGATCCTTGCGCAGTTTCTTAAATTTATGGGCATTCCGCTGAGCCTCGCCGTACCGATGATCCTGATTGTCGGGGGCGTGCTTGGGCTTTTTATTGGAATCATCACCGCTTATGGGCGCATCCCTTCTTTCATTACCACATTGGCGGGGTTAATCGCGTTTCGCGGGATGGCGCTTACATTCAACAATGGCTCACCTATCTTCTCGCTTGATCCGGCGCTTGAACCCATTTTTTATGGCAAACTTGCAGGAATTCCTTTGCCATTTTTCTATTTGGTATTCTTTTATGCATTGGCTGCTTTTGCCATGAATTATACGAAATTGGGCCGCGAGATCTATGCGGTCGGCGGCAATCCGGCTGCAGCGCTTTTAACCGGTATCAATGTGCGCAAAGTGCAGGCAACAACCTTTGTGATTGCGGGTTTCATGACGGCCGTGGGTGCGATTTTGATGTCAGCGCGGCTCAACTCTGGTTCGCCCAACTATGGGCAAACCCTCGAATTACAGGCCATTGCTGCGGCGGTTGTCGGGGGCGCAAGTCTGGCGGGCGGGCGCGGTAATATTCTGGCCACATTGATGGGGGCGATGACGATTGTGATCGTACAAAATGGGCTCAATCTCAACGCTGCACCCTCTTCCGTTCAAAACATCGTACTCGGCCTAATCATTCTATTGGCAGTTGGCATAGATATGTGGCGCGCAGAGCTGTCCAGCCTGATGGGCGGCTTGTTTGGCAAAGGCACAGACAGGCCTTCAAAGACCGACGGGAAAGAAATGTAAAATGCATCTCGGATTGGAAAATAAATTAGTCCTTGTCACGGGTTCTGGATCAGGAATCGGCAAAGCAACCGCAAAAACCTACCTTGAAGAAGGGGCGCGCCTTGTTGTGCACGCGCTGACCAAAGCCGAAGTAGATGCCTGTATGGAAGAGCTATCGCCTTTCGGAGAAGTCCATGGAATTGCCGCTGATCTTACCCAGACAGATCAGGCCGTTGTGCTTGCCGATTTTGCAAAAGCACGGGGAAGCGTTGATGTTCTGGTCAATAATGTAGGTGTTTTTTCCGTTAAACAATTTGAAGAGCTCACAGATGAGGACTGGCTCTTTTACTTCAACGTTAATGTTTTGTCGGCAGTGCGCATGAGCCGGCTTTTTCTACCCGCTATGCTTAAACAAGGCTCTGGATCAATCATCAATATGGCCAGTGAAGCAGCGGTAAAACCCCTGCCGCAAATGGTGCATTATTCCGTGACCAAAACAGCGATGCTGGGGCTTACGCGTGGTATGGCTGAGTTGACCAAAGGCACCAATGTACGGGTTAATTCAATTCTGCCGGGCCCGACATGGACGGAAGGTGTGGAAGCCTATTTTGAAGGGCTTTCAGCACAAAAAAACGCCCCCATCGATACAATTATTGAAAATTATTTTGAAATCGATGAGCCCACTTCCTTAATTCAACGCTTTGTCCAACCAGATGAGGTGGCCCGTATGATCGTTACAATTTCTGCCAGTACCGCCTCGAATGGCGCGGCACATCGGATCGAAGGCGGTATTGTCCGCAATATTCTTTAACACGCAAGCAAAGGAGCCACCCATGGCCGCACTTACTTTTTCTCATATCGGAATAACAGTCCCAGATCTTGAGAAGGCTGTCGATTTTTATTCCAAAGCCTTTGGCCTTTACGTGTTGATGGAACCAACAGAAATTTTGCACGATGAAAGCGCCATTGGCCAAATGTGCGATGATGTGTTTGGCGAGGGTTGGGGCAGCTTTCGGATCGCGCATTTGTCGATGGGTGACGGGGTTGGAATTGAGTTGTTTGAATTCCCAAAAACGATCGAAGAAGAACGCCCGTTTGAATATTGGCGCCGTGGTTTGTTTCACTTTTGCGTACAAGATGAAGACCTAGAGGGACGCGTTAAAATTATAGAAAGCCTGGGCGGGAAACAGCGGATGCAGCAAGTGCGCAAATACTACCCCGATGCCAAGCCCTATCGTATGGTCTATATGGAAGATCCATTTGGCAATATATTCGAATTATACAGCCATTCTTATGAGCTCACATATTCGGCGGGCGCTTATGTCTGAGCGTCCAGTGTTTCGGCCGCGATCGGATAAACCTAAAGTGGTCATCACAGATTACGATTTTGAAAATGTCGCGGTGGAAACAGAGATTCTTGAAGCCGCTGGCGCTGAAGTTATTGCGCTTCAGTCCAAGTGCGAAGAAGATCTGTTTCATGTGGCTCCTGATTGTGCGGCGATGATCAACCAATATGCGCGGATCGGGTCACAAACCATTTCACGGATGCAAAAATGTGAAGTGATTGCCCGCTATGGGGTGGGGGTTGATATTGTTGATGTTGAGACGGCAACCAAAAATGGCATCTTGGTCACAAATGTGCAGGATTACTGTACCGAGGAAGTGGCAGATCATGCTGTTGCCCTGTGGCTGACACTTGCACGTAAATTGCCAGAATACGACCGTGCAACTCATGCCGGCATTTGGAAATGGCAAAGTGGGCAACCAGTTTATCGCCTGCGCGGACGTACGATGGGGATCGTTTCTTTAGGAAAAATCGGTCAAGCGATTGTATCGCGTGCGCATGCGTTTGGCGTTAACGTGATCGCCTATGATCCTTATCTCGCCGTGGAAAAAGCGGTCGAACTTGGTGTTGAATTGGTGTCTAAAGACAGCCTTTTGGCGCGTTCGGATTATATTTTGATGCAAGCTCCAATGACGCCGGAAACGCATCACTTTTTGTCGGACGCAGAATTTTCAGCCATGAAACCCGGCGCAATACTGGTAAATACAGGTCGGGGGCCGACCATTGATAATAAGGCGCTTTACCAGGCATTAACCAAAGGCCATTTGGCGGCAGCAGGGTTAGATGACCCTGAAGAAGAACCCGCAAAGCGCAGCAATTGGAGCCCCAAAGACAATCCAATTTTCACTTTGCCCAATGTCTTGGTAACGCCCCATGCAGCCTATTATTCTGAAGAGTCGATTCATGCAGCGCGCCTAACCGCCGCCACTCAGGTGGCGAAAGTCCTGACAGGGCAAGAACCAGATTACACCGTTAACGCCAAAGCTTTGGCAAAAACATAAATTAAATAGGAGATAAAAAATGCCAGAAGTTAGCAGTGATCTAAGGGTCTTTAACGAATTTGAACGCAATCCAGATTTGCTAAAAAAATTTGATAAGGTCCTTCAAGCCTATTCAGCCGCTGCGATATTTGCCGATGTGCAATACCGCACAGGCGTGATGGACAGCGCAATCAAACCTGCCTTTCGCGCCAAGGTCACAGGTCAAGCGGTGACGGTACAATTGTCAAAAGGTGATCTGGTTGACCCTTTAAAAGCTTTAGAAATGGGTCAGCCGGGCGATGTGATCGTCGTAGATGCAGGCGGCGACCTGAACACTTCAGTATGCGGTGGATTGATGGGTGGATTGGCTCAAAACAGAGGCATTCGCGCTATGATCGTGGATGGCGCAGGCCGTGATACTGATGAGTTGGAAGATATCAATTGGCCGATCTGGACGCGCGCAATCACCCCAAGGGGAACGCACACAATGTTTTCAGGGCGCAAAGAAGAGCTTTCGATCAACGTTCCAATCGCTTGTGGGGGCGTGGTTGTAAATCCTGGCGATTTCATCGTGGCGGATTTGATGGGTGTGGTGGTCATACCTCAAGAGCTCGCCGAAGAAACTGTGCGCCTTGCCCAAGAACAAGCTGATCGCGAAGAAGAAACCCGCAAATGGGTGGCGAAGGGAAAAACCGTCGAGGATCTTTTGAATGAATTTGGCCGAATCTGAGCCAGCGCTCATCGGGGTTGATTGGGGAACTTCATCGCTGCGCGCCTTCCTCATCGGAACCCAAGGCGAAGTCATCGAAGGGGTATCATCCTCTGAAGGAATTATGCAGATATCGAAAAACTCTTTTGAGGCGGTGCTTGACCGCCTCATTGGCCCTTGGGTCGCCCAAAACGCGCTGCCAATTCTGGCCTCCGGTATGATCACCAGCCGAAACGGTTGGGTTGAAACACCCTATGCGGATATGCCGCTAGATGCCAAGGGTCTGGCGCGCGCTTTGGTGCCGCATCAAGCTGAAAGCGGGGCCCATATTCATTTTGTGACCGGCGCCTCTACTGAAGATTTCGGGGGCCCTGACGTAATGCGAGGCGAAGAAACGCAGATTATTGGTGCCTCAGCGCTTGGTTTTAAGGACGGTGTTTTCGTAATGCCTGGCACCCATAGCAAATGGGTCAAAGTCGCGCAGGAAAAAATATTGGATTTTTCAACCTATATGACTGGTGAAATTTTTGCAGCCCTGAAAGAACATACAATCCTAGGAACGTTGATGGAAGCTGATAAGTTCAGCAAAGAAGCGTTCGAAATGGGGGTGCAAGCGGGCCTCAAAGGTCAGTCAAACCTGCTGCATAATTTGTTTCATGTGCGCACCCTTCCGCTGATGGGGAAAATAACAAAAGGCGCAACGGCAGACTATATGTCTGGGCTTTTGATTGGTACTGAAGTGGCCGCGGTCACCGCGGATGTGAAAGATCTTGGTGCAATCACCATAATTGGACGCGATGATTTATCAGATCGATATGAAACCGCGCTTGATGCGGCTGGATTTAAGAGTTGCCGCGCACCGGATGACGTCGTTGCCAAAGGGCATTTCTTGATTGCCCGCGCAGCAGGGTTGATCGAATGATGGATTTTGCTGCCGGGTTTTCTGAAAACCCGTTGATCGCAATCTTACGCGGGCTCGAGGTAAAAAATGCTTTGGCCGTAGCCGATATGCTTGTAGAGGCTGGGTTTAAGATCATCGAGGTTCCGTTGAACTCTCCTGAGCCGTTGATATCAATCGCAAGGATTGCCGAGCAACACGCTGGCAACGCTTTGATTGGCGCCGGGACTGTGATAACCCCCGCGCAAGTAAACGCCGTTGCGGAGGCAGGGGGGCGGATTATCGTGTCTCCCAATATGAACCCAGATGTGGGCCGCGCAGCCAAAGCCAAGGGGCTATTCTGGTGCCCGGGCGTTATGACGCCCTCAGAAGCGTTCAGGGCGTTGGAGCTTGGCGCCTCGGCCCTTAAGTTCTTTCCAGCCGAAATGGTGCCACCAAAGGCTATTGCGGCGCTGCGTGCGGTGTTACCACCAGAGGCTTTGATCGCCGTTGTTGGCGGGATTGCTCCTGATAACATGGCCGCCTATCATAGCGCAGGGGCAAACGGATTCGGCTTGGGCTCCGCGCTTTTTAAGCCAGAATATGCACTGGATGATATCCGCGCGCGGGCGCGGGCATTTGCAGCAGCATGGAAGGAACTTACATGAAACAGGCTCTCGTGACGGGTGGCACGCGCGGCATTGGCGCCGGCGTGGCTCGCAGCCTTGCCGATGCAGGTTGGTCGGTGATTGCAGCCTCCGCCTCGGCAGCCGAGCTCGACGCCTTCCCGTCGCAAGATGGGATCACTGTTGCTCTGCTGGATGTCACGGATCAGGCTTCAATAGATTCATTATTTGCAACGGTATCGCAACTTGATGGCTTGGTGAATTGTGCGGGTATTCTGTCGCGCGGGCAAGAATATGATATCGATATATTCACCAAAGTGCTTGATGTAAATCTGACCGGAACAATGCGGTGTTGTCTTGCCGCCCAGCCGCTTTTGGCCAAAACCAGCGGGGCAATCGTGAATACGGCCTCGATGTTAAGCAGTTTCGGAGGACCACTGGTACCAGCCTATTCAGCCTCTAAAGGGGGTGTATCGCAACTTACCAAAGCCTTGGCCGGGCAATGGGCAGAAGATAATATCCGGGTAAATGCGATTGCACCTGGTTGGATCGAAACCGAAATGACGCAAGGCCTCCGAGAGGATAGGCAGCGAACCGATGCTATTATGGCGCGCACGCCAATGAAAAGATGGGGAAAGCCCGATGAAGTTGGAGCGCTGGTGCAGTGGCTTTTAAGCGACAATGCCAGCTTCGTAACGGGATCAATTTACCCCGTCGATGGCGGCTATCTCGCAATGTGAAAGGAACACAATGAAAGATCAAGACAGCGCCCTTATGCCCTACCAACTGCCATTTCCAAAGGATGCGCAGGAGGAAATCGTAATTCCTAACGCCGTAAGCGAAGATGAAAGGCTTTGGGTGCCGCAGGCAGAAAATGTATGGTTTCGGCCCTTATGCCTCAATCGGTCGCAAGGATATTGGATGAACCTGTTAAAAGTTAAAAAAGCAGGTGTTCTGTCGCGCCACCGCCATCCGCAGCCGGTCCATGGATTTGTGTTAAAAGGGCGTTGGCATTATTTAGAACATGATTGGACAGCCGAAGAAGGTAGTTATGTCTACGAGCCGCCGGGCGAAACTCACACGTTGGTGGTGCCCGACGAAGTGGATGAGATGATCACATATTTTCAGGTAAACGGCGTAATGTGCTATGTTGACCCATGGGGCAAAGTCACTGGATATGAGGACGTTTTCACCAAAATCGACCTTTGTCGAAAGCACTTTTCTGACATGGGTCTTGGTGAAGATTTCGTTGAGCAATTTATTCGATGATGTTCTGCTAAGCCGTTTCATCGCCGGGGTTTATAAAACTCTCGATTGAGAAGGGATCTTGCGGTTATGTGCGAAGATTTTCGACAAGGGCTACCGCGGCGAGAACAATGCTTTCTTGGCGGATCGGACGTGAATAAAATGAGGGAAAGTTGAACAACTCGGCCGATTATGGAAACCAACGGCTGGGTCGCGCGATCTTGATGGAACTTTAAATCAACAGCGCTTGCCAATCACTTGATCTTTTTAGGAGTGAAACCCTTCAAACGTATCGGTATCGATCGAGTTAGATTAGCCGCACAGGCCTGAGACAGGGGGCAAACTCCTTAAAAAAGCCGGGTGAAAAACCCGCGCTATCGGAAACGCGATATCTTCCTTGCTTGGCAGGATCTAACTTCAGATTTATGGCAAAAAATAATCTGCCAGTTGGCTGGTTTTTTCTGCACCAAGCTGGCTCATATTTGCCTCAATATCAGTTTTAAGAATATGGATCACATGATCAATACCGCGCGCGCCAAAAGCCGCGACCGCATATTGAAAGGCCCGCCCCAGCATCACGAAATCAGCGCCTTTGGCCAAGGCACGCATGACGTCTAATCCCCATGCCACACCTGAATCGTAGATCAGCGATACCTCCGGCCCGACAGCTTCACGAATTTTTGGTAATTGTTCGATCACAGCAGGGCCTGCTTCGAATTGCCGGCCAGAGTGATTAGAGACCCAAATACAATCAATGCCCGCCTCTACCATGCGCTTGGCGTCTTTTGGGCGCAAAACGCCTTTGACAATAAGATGCCCGTCCCATTCTTCTCGTAATTCGTGCAGATATTGCCAATCCGGAATGCCGCGGATCAAAGCGCCGGCATGGGTAAAGCTTTCTCTGCCGCGTTGCGGAATGTAATCATCAAAAAACCGCATTCGAGGCACGATACCTTCACGCAGATGCGCAAGGCACCAAGCGGGCCGCACAAGCATATTCGCAATTGTGCGCAAATCTGCTTTAGGAGGAACCGTAAGGTTGGCGCGACGCTGGCGCTCACGCCGGCTTTCTTCCGGAATATCAACCGTAAAGATTAAGGTTCGAAATCCAGCAGCCTTGATCCGTTTGAGCATGGCGCGCCGTAACGCACCAGAATTCACCGGATAATGCTGAAACCACCCATTTTGGCCTATATAGGGTGCTACGTCTTCAGGAGATGCAACAGCCACGCTTGACAGTGAAAAGGGGATATTATGTGCAACAGAGGCCTGCGCAAGCAAGCGTTCAGCCCCTGCCCACATCAGCCCGGCCATACCTATGGGTGCGATCCCAAAGGGTAGATCATAAGTTTGCCCCAGTAAAGAAGTTTGCAGGTCAGCTTTGGTCCGCCCGCATAAAACGCTGGGCATAAAGCCAATCGCATCCAAGGCATCACGGTTAATCTGCAAACCCAGTTCTCTGCCCGTTGCACTGTCCAAATATTCAAAGGCAAATCTCGGTATGCGCTTGCGCGCAGTCTTCCGTAAATCTTCTATTGAGGGATGAGATAAGTCCAGATCCATCATCAGGGTCCTTTAATATTTTAACCTTTTGATCGAGGCGTTAAGTCGCCTCACCATAGCGACGGAACTGCCAATGAAATGGAGGGAATATAGGTAACGAGCATCAACAGAATGATCATTCCAACGAAAAACGGCAAAATCGCGCGACTTAGGCTTTCGATCGAGACCTTGGAGATGCTGCTGGCTACGAACAGGTTAACGCCTAAAGGCGGTGTACAAAAACCTATCGCCAGATTAACCGTCAAAATGACGCCAAACAGTATTGGATCAACCCCAAGCGCAGTGGCGACCGGTAACAGAATTGGAGTCATGATAATGATCGAAGAAATTGTTTCCATGAACATTCCAATCACTAGAAGAAGCAAATTAATCAGCAACAAAATGATAATTGGATTGTCTGACAGACTGGTAATGCTCATGGCCAAATCGCTCGGAATACGCGCCAGTGTAATCAACCGTCCAAAGGCGGTTGCCATAACCACAAGCACCAAAATTGTGCCGCTTGTCTTTGCGCTGCTGGCCAAAATTTCTGGCACGTCTTTCAAGGTAATATCACCATACACAAAAATGCTGATAAGGGTTGCGTAAACCACGGCGACCGCTCCGGCCTCTGTTGGAGTGAAGATGCCACTGTAAATACCCCCAAGGATGATCACCGGCACCAAGAGCGCCCAAATCGAGCTTCGAAAGCTTTGCCAAACGCTCGGCCCCGAGAAGGCAGCAGCAGATTTCTGGATAACGTCATCATTTCGTAGTAAAAACCGCGCCACGAGCATAAACATTAATGCGAACAAAACCCCGGGGATGATGCCTGCCAAAAACAGTTTGCCAATCGAAACCTCGGCTGTGACACCATATATGATAAAAGGAATGCTTGGAGGGATCATCACGCCTATCATACCAGAGGAGGCCGTGAGAGCACCGGTAAATTTTCGCGTGTAACCAACTTTTTCCATCTCTGGGATCATGTTTGAGCCAATAGCAGCCACGGTGGCAGGAGAGGATCCCGAGATCGCGGCAAAAAAGACACAGGCCAAAACGTTCACATATGCCAGACCGCCGCGAATATGACCTATGAGCGCATTGGCAAAGCCTACCAAACGACGCGACATGCCTCCATGTTGCATGAGATCGCCTGCCAGAATGAATAAGGGCACTGCGATCAAAGGGAAGGAATCTGCCCCCGTCACCACGGAGCGCGCCAACAGCACAAGCGGCGGAGTGCCATCCACAAGAACCATCACGATCATTGTCGCAAGGCCGAGGCAAATACCAATCGGGACGCTGAACAAAAGCAGCGCCAAAAGCGTAAGAAAAAGAGTTATTGCAAGCATTTTCGTCTCCTAACCTTTTGTGTTTGCGATGAGACGCAACGTTCGTATCAAATGTTGGACGACACGGATCGTTGATAGGGCCGCACCTACGGGTGCTGAGGCGTAAAGAATAGGAATTGGCAAACCCAAAACCACCGAGCTCTGACTGATGACAAACGGCATCATAATCAGCTTGATGCATTCAAAAGTTAGAATAAAAAGGAAGACAAGAACGCAGAGACTTATCATCACATCTGCATAAAGTCGGGTGCTCGCACTGAAGAGATCGCGTAGCGCCGTGATCCGCACGTGATCGCCGGTGTGAAACGCATAGCTGACACCCAACCAAACGAACCAAACAAATAGCCAAAGGGTAAGCTCTTCTCCCCAAGAAAGTGAAGCATTCATGATGTAGCGCATGAACACATTTATAAAAATCAGCAAAACAATCATCGCCAACAAAGTGCTCGCCAGAGCTTTCTCTGCATTTGCATCAATCCATTTAATTACAGACATTGTTTGCCCCCCATGAAGAATGGCATCCGAACTTCATAGGCTCGGATGCCTTGTTATTAAAAGCTGTTGGTCAAGATTACTTAACGCTTACAGCAGCTACCGCCGAAACCCAGTTGTCATAGGCCTCTGCACCGACCTTTTCACGATACTGGAGGCGAACGCTTTCGGTCTTGTCTGCGAACACTTGACGCTGTTCAGCTGTCAGCTCTAAGACTTCCACACCTGCTGCGCGAATTTGTTCTAATTGCGCAGCATCCTCACTAGCAACCAACTGCGCCTGATGATCACGCGCCGCAGCCATCGAATCTCTTACAAGTTTTTGGTGCTCTGCTGAAAGGCTTTCAAAGAAGGGTTTTGAAATAACCGGCATATAAACTGCGAAAACATGTCCGGTTGTCGATAGATATTTTTGTACTTCGTAAAACCGCTGAGAGGTGATGATTGCAAGGGGATTTTCTTGTCCGTCAATCACGCCTTGCTGAAGCGCAGAATAAACCTCGCCAAAATTCATTGGCGTGGGGTTGGCGCCGAGCGTTTCGAAAGTTGCAACATGGGCTGGAACTTTCATCGTCCGCAGCTTCACACCTTCTAGATCTTCTGGTGTGGCAACCGGTCTCACATTATTTGTAACGTTGCGTACACCGAGCTCGAGCCATCCGAGCCCGACCAAACCTTGATTTTCGACCCGAGATAACATTCCATCGCCGGCGCTGCCATCCAGCACATCAAAAGCGATGTCTTTAGAAGCATACATATAAGGGAGCTCGATAACGGCAAAGGCTGGGTCCCAGCCTGCAAAGAAAGAAGATGGCGGAATGGCCATTTCTAGAACGCCAGTTTGAACACCTTCGATCATTTCACGATCTGGTCCCATTTGCGAGGATGGGAAAATTTGAACATCGATTTCACCGCCCGATCCAGCTTCGACCAGTTCCTCAAATTTCAAAAGCGCACGATGCATATGGAACGCTTCCGCTGCGCCATGCCCAACTTTTATGGTTGTTCCTGCCGATGCTGCAAAAGCGAGCCCTGCCGACAATAAAACGCTTAGTGCCAATGTAGATTTCTTAAACAAAATATCCTCCCTGGATTTGGTTGCAGTTAATTTAAGATCTTATATCTGACATATCAGATATATTTTGGAAATCAACAAATGATGTGCTATCTTCCAAGAGAAGCTAAAGGATAGACAAAGCATGACCGGGCCGATGCAAATTAAGCGACCGAATTCATTGAGTAAAATAGCAGAAGATCATATCAGAGAAAGTATTGTTAGGGGCAGGTTTCGGATGGGCGAATCGCTTCTCGAAGTAAAATTATCTGATGCTATGGGAATTAGTAAAACACCGATTCGCGAGGCTCTGTCAGCGCTTAATCTTCAGGGCTTGGTTCAAATCATACCTCAAAGAGGTGCTTTCGTTTTCAGCCTGTCAAAGCAGGAAATTGTTCAGCTTTGCCAGTTTCGACTGCTCTTAGAAACCGCGGCACTCGATCAGTCATTTGCGAAATCTCCCGTGGCATTGGTAACAGAGCTGGAATATATTGTGATAAAGATGGCGACAGCCCGAGACTCTGGCGAATTTGAACATTATCTCGATCTTGATTCAGATTTTCATGATACATTTTTCAACCATTGCGGGAACCACTACCTCTGCGAGGGCTATAATAAAGTGGCAGACATCGTCAAAACCATGCGTACTTACCTTTCTAAAACCAAAGATCGCATAACCAAATCCTTTGAGGAACATCAGGCGATCACCGCGCTTCTCAAAGACGGGAAACTGAAAGCCGCTAAAACGGTTCTTAAGACGCAAATTACACGCGGTGATCGCGCCAGCGCCGACTTGCTAAAGGGCATTAAGCTTTGAAGAAAGTTCAATTCTGTTCGATCGGCTTACTATCACATTTCAAACACGCACCGGGATTTTTATAACGATTTATCGATGGGTCGCGTCAGAGATTCAAAATTGGTTTGAATTACAAAAAGCTTAAATTCAACCATCAACAACAGTCTCCCTCAGATCAATAATACTGACCACGGTATCTGGCGGCGCATACACGCTATACCGTTCAACCGTACCTTTACTGCAGAACAGCAAGACAAAGACCTTGGTATTAAACTGACAGCGGAACTCCCCGGCATCCTTAATTGGGCGATCAAGGGGTGTTTGGATTGGCAAGAGCAAGGCTTGAACCCACCGCAAGTGGTCCTTGACCAAGTCAGGGCTTACAAGACCGAGATGGATAGCATCGCTCAGTTTATTGAGCAGGAATGTAGCCTAGAGGCAGATACTAAGTATTCAGCTTCTAAACTGTACGAGGCTTACCGCCAATACTGTCAGGCCATCGGTCGCAAACCGCAGTCGACTAATGCTTTTAAAAAAGCCATGGAAAAACTGCCCAATGTTTACCAATCACGTTCCTCTAGCGGAATGCAATGGCACGGTATCCAACCGGTAATCCATCTCTAACCACCGACCAATGTAGGTAGTGTAGGCAATGTAGGCATTTTGGAAAACTTTTCTGGGGGAATTCTCTGGGGACTTTTCGGATTTGCCTACATTGCCTACATTCCCTACACTCTTATCTCTCTTCTTTTACGAGGAAGGGGTAGTAATATATAACACACATCCTCGTATAAGCTGGATACACAAGCAGCCTCCATCCACTGGTCAGATAAAACCGTCAAGACCCGATGAAACGGTCTTATGAGGTTAGTTGACGATTGTTAAATCTAACTCTCAGGTCAGGGTCATGCACGGTATCCATAAGGGGTGTACTGGCACTCGTGTAGGTGCTCTCTAGCCGTAGTGATTATCGTAGTGGTTTTAATGCCCGATTGACGTTGGCAAGGCGTATAGGCCATATTGAAATCATAGGATAAATCAGTCCTGTTAGATGAATATGGCGCCTGTTGGCGGAGCCACAATCCGCCCCCGGGCACCACTTTCCAGCT
>Ga0255771_1001578_pt1 | contig 24343 bp, 19 predicted proteins | sample 011ome_19_FD_179969 | JGI IMG/M metagenome (GOLD analysis project Ga0255771, IMG submission 179969) | Coastal salt marsh microbial communities from the Groves Creek Marsh, Skidaway Island, Georgia - 011510BT metaG (version 2) | ecosystem: Environmental > Aquatic > Marine > Intertidal zone > Salt...
CTGAGCACTTCAACTTGTAAGGGACGGTCAAGAGTCAGGCAATTACTTACGCCAGAACGATCATAGGTGGGCGCTATCACCTGTAAATCATAGTGTTCTGACAGAACACGGGCCAGAGCCGTTAATCCCGGCGCTCGCACACCATCATCATTAGAGAGCAATATACTCATAGTCCTGGTGCTGACACCATCTCCCGTAAAACACTGGTTGCAAAAGCGCCCGTAGGCAAGCTGAATTCTACCATCAGTTCCTTGTCTCCAGCAGTTTTGATACTTAGATTTTGAGGAACCAGGCGCAGTGCCCGGCGTTCCTGTTTCAAACCAGCATCAGCCAGGCCCCGGGAAAGCACCTCATACTTTTCTATTATCCCCTGCTCCAGACTTTTTACCTGTTCAGCGCTGGCCAATTCTCCCTTGCCCCACAATGGGCCTGTTGGATGGATATCCATTGCCGCCAGTCGTCCAGGGATAGCCTGATCCCCTTCTTCAGCCTTGAACACACTGGATGAACCCGCCAAAGCCATTAATTCACCAGGCATGTATTGATTCCAGCTGCCATCACTCACCCGAGCTGCCAATACCTGGTTAAAGAGGAAACTTCTGGCAGCTGAAAGAATAATACCCCGTTGAAAACGCGGTAGTTTGGCCAGCTTCCCGTTAAACAGAGCTTCGGCTCTGGCGATATTATTGCCGCCATGACCAAAGCGCTGGGGACCGAAATAATTAGGAACTCCCTGTGCGGCCAGAGTGCTGCAAACAGATACGATCCAGGCGCTATCAACACTGATATCTCTCAGGGTAATCCTGAAAGCATTCCCCCGATGACTGCCTCTGCGCAGCTTTCTTGTGTTTCTTTGACGCTCCAGAATCTTGATAGCTGGCTGACCAAAATCTGTATCACTCAGCTCAACTGAACTTTTCACACTGAACCACTGCCGCGTTACCGCCAGTTTATCCTTCAGACCGGCATAGCCGATATCCTGTATGCGTGTTGCGGTTTTTTCAGCAATGAGGCGGGCAACATCGATGGTATTTAATCCTGTTTTTTCAATTTTTAGCCAGAGATGCTCACCATTGCCTGACAACTGAAAGCCCAGCTCTTCTTCCACCTCAAAATCTTGTGCTGTCTGCCTGAATCCAGCTTGTGGTTTCTCATTCAGGTGAGCATGGGGAAAATCTAACGAATAGCTTGTCATACAATGAATACGTAAAGACTGGCTTTACCTCTGGTTGGGTAGTAATTAAGGGAAAATGTGATCAAGAAGCTTTCTGTAAAAGAACGCTGGCGTAAGCGGCTATACCTTCCCTGCGACCAGTAAACCCCAGACCTTCACTGGTAGTCGCCTTAACGCTGATATCAGCTGTAGTTACATCGAGTGCCCGTGCCAGACTGCCACGGATCAGATCAATGTAAGGTGACAATCTGGGAGCTTCTGCGACCAGCGTAATATCTGTATTAACAAGACTCCAGCCTTGCTCAGCCATCATCGTGGTCACCTCTGACAACAATAACAGACTGCTGATATCTTTATAACGCTCATCAGTATCTGGAAAGTGTCTGCCAATATCCCCCAGCGCGAGGGCACCGAGAATGGCATCAATCAGGGCATGAACCAGAACATCACCATCGGAATGTGCCAGTAAAGAGTAATCGTGAGGAATGGGAACACCCCCCAATACTATTGCATTGTCGCTTCCCACAGTGTTCGAAAAACGATGAACGTCAATGCCGCTGCCAATGCGTATATTAGTCATGACCTGCCTGCTTTTTTAAAATTTGTTCAGCAAGAAAAATATCTTCTGCTTGCGTAATCTTGATGTTTTCACTGCTCCCTTGCACAACCTTTACCCAGTGGCCTGCATATTCCATGGCATGAGATTCATCGGTGATCAAAACATTATCAGCCAGCGCGTTTTCCAGCGCACTTTTAAGCAGGCCGTAACGAAACATTTGTGGTGTTGCCGCAAGCCAATAGTGTTCTCTTGGTACCGTAGTCTCGATGGAAAGATCAGCTTTAACCCGTTTCAAGGTTTCCCTGACCGGTGCTGCAAGAATACCGCCAACGCTTTCATTCGAAAAACTACTGATCAGCTTTTCCATATCGTGAAGGGCAACACAGGGCCTAACCACATCATGCACCAGCACCCAGTCTTCTGCGCTGGCATGCGCCTGCAAGGACAATAAACCATTCAACACTGAGTTGGCACGCTCAGCGCCACCTTCTGCGGTCATTAACTCTGCTGACAGCTCTAAATTCAGTGTCTGCCACCAGTTATCCTCTTTTCCAAGCACCAGAACTATGGCGCTGAGACAGGACAATTGAGAGACTCTATGCAGGGTGTGTTCAGTGATTGTGCGCCCGTTTAACTCAAGATATTGCTTGGGTACCGCGGCCAGTGAAGGGTCTGTTTGCATGCGCCTGCCGACACCCGCAGCGGGAATAATTGCCCAATAACGCGGTTTAGTAATATCGCCTGGCTTTCCCTGTTCCTCCACTGCTTTATCCTGTAATTAGTTTCTAAAAGAGCTTCTTTTTAAACCCTGACTAGTTTTGCTTTGCTATGGTTTTATATAGTTTTATATAGTTTTATATATAGTTTGCTTATATTTTCAGAAGTGCCTTATGACCGGTTTAGATGCGGTCGAATCAGTCCTGAGACTGCTGACTCGAAGTTTGATTCGGCGCTTGCTGCCGGGCTCTCTGCTCTCGGACAGTCTCCTGGTTTCGAGTACTATCGTCAGAATCCAGAATCATATAGAAGGTTTCGCCATCCTTGATTAGCCCCAGTTCCTCTCGTGCCATCTCCTCAATGGCATCGGTGCCGGTTTTTAATTCTTCGACTTCACGCAAGAGTTCATCATTGCGACTTTGCAGGCCTGTATTTTCACTTTCCTGTTCGGCGATTGAGTCATTCAAGCGCGAGATTTCCGCCAGGCTACCAGCCCCGCTCCAGAGCCGTAGTTGCAAGCCCAGAATTATCAACACCAGCAGCACTTGTAGAATGCGCATTATTTAATATCCAGCCAATTAGTTGCCCGACAGTTAGACTTCATCAGTCAAAGCTGTTAACGAGGAAACTCGGACCGACCATTGTAGATAGCAGAATTTCCAAGTTCTTCTTCTATCACCAGAAGACGATTATATTTTGCTACCCGGTCAGAGCGACAAAGAGACCCTGTTTTAATCTGCCCCGCTGCGGTGGCAACAGCAAGATCAGCAATGGTTGTATCTTCAGTTTCTCCGGAACGATGGGAAATGACTGCAGTATAACCGGCAGTTTTAGCCATATTGATAGCTGCCAGAGTTTCGCTCAAGGTACCAATCTGATTGAACTTGATAAGGATGGAATTAGCTATATTTTCCCTGATGCCTCTTTCCAGTATCCGGGTGTTGGTAACAAACAGATCATCTCCCACCAGTTGCACCCTGTCCCCCAGCTTTTGCGTCAGGCAACTCCATCCTTCCCAGTCACTTTCATCCATACCGTCCTCTATGGACAGAATAGGATACTGGTCACACAGCCCCGCCAGATAATCAGCAAATTCTTCACTACTGAAGGCTCGACCCTCGCTACTCAAGTCATACTTACCATCACGGTAAAATTCCGAAGCGGCACAATCCAGAGCCAGACAAATATCTTTATCCATTTTCAAACCGGTTTTTTCCACCGCTTCCACAATGGCATCCAGTGCTGCAGCATTGGATGGCAAATCAGGGGCAAAACCACCTTCATCACCAACCGCAGTATTAAGTCCTTTACCATTTAATACGGATTTCAGTGCATGGAAAATTTCAGCGCCATAACGCAGCGCTTCATGAAAATTATCAGCCCCCACTGGCTGAATCATAAATTCCTGTATATCCACGTTATTGTCAGCATGCTCACCACCGTTAATAATGTTCATCATCGGCACAGGCATGGAATAGGTTCCAGCAGGATTAGCTTCGGGTAACTCGGCGATATAGGCATAAAGAGGCAAACCCTTGCTCAGAGCTGCCGCTTTTGCCGTTGCCAGTGAGACAGCAAGAATGGCATTGGCACCCAGGTTGCCCTTATTCTCGGTCCCGTCCAGTTCAATCATGGCTTTATCAATAGCCGTTTGATCCAATGCGTTCATGCCTGTGAGGCAGGACTGAATTGCATTATTGGCGGCGGCAACGGCTTTCAATACCCCTTTGCCGTTATAGCGTGCAGGATCCTTGTCTCGCAATTCCAGCGCTTCTCTGGAACCGGTGGAGGCACCGGAGGGAGCGCAGGCACTGCCTTTTTCACCAGTAGCAAGCTCAACATCTGCCTGAATCGTGGGATTACCCCTTGAATCCAGGACTTCCCTCGCCCGAATTTTTATTATTTCTGTCATTGTTAGCCTTTAAATTACTGTCCTGATTAAATGTTAGTTAAAAATTAGTTCCATAAATAATTTGAATCGACTGCGTTCAGTCGCTTCCACCGCCTGATAAGCAAAGCCTAGGCGGTATCTATGTCTTCCTGGCCTTTAACCAGATCATCAAGTGCTTTTAACTGGCCAAGAAATGCTTTCAATGTACCCAGCGGTAAGGCACACGGTCCATCACACAAGGCTTTAGAGGGATCAGGATGCGCTTCAATAAAAAGGCCGGCAATTTTTTGTGCGATTCCGGATTTAGCCAACGCGGTGACATCCTTGCGACGTCCTCCGGCGCTGATGGATTGACCACCAGGTAATTGCAGTGAGTGGGTGACATCAAAAAATACCGGACAACCAAAACTTTTTAATATTGGAAACCCGAGCATATCTACTACCAGGTTGTTATAGCCAAAACTGGAGCCACGTTCACAGAGCATTAAGCGGGTGTTTCCAGCTTCAGTGAATTTTTGCAGAATATTGCCCATTTCAGGAGGCGAAAGAAACTGGGCTTTCTTGATATTGATCACCTTGCCGGTCTTCGCCATAGCCTGAACCAGGTCGGTCTGACGCGACAGAAAAGCTGGCAATTGCAGGATGTCAGCTACCTCGCCAACGGCTTCTGCCTGATAAGGTTCATGCACATCTGTGATGACAGGCACTTTATAGGTTTCTTTTACCCGAGCCAGAATATCAAGTCCCTTTTCAAGCCCCGGACCTCTATATGAATTGATAGAGGAGCGATTGGCCTTGTCAAAAGATGCCTTGAAGATATAGGGAATGGATAGTGAGTTACAAACCTCGCTAAAGGTTTCAGCGACCTCAAGCGCCAATGCTTCACTTTCGAGAACATTAAGCCCCCCAATAAGCACCATCGGAGCATCGTTGGCTATAACTATATCGCCGACTGTAATAGTACTTGTCATGGAGTGCGCGCCTTTCTCGATCAGAGTCAGTTGGTTACCACTGAGGATTGGGACTCAATACTGCCATGCTCTGCATCATGATATTTTATTGCGGCATTGACGAAACCGGTAAACAGCGGATGACCATCCCGTGGTGTTGAGGTAAATTCGGGATGAAACTGGCATGCCAGAAACCAGGGGTGCCCGGTAATTTCCAACACTTCCATCAAGTTGCCATCAAGGGACTTCCCGGTAAAGCGCATGCCTTGAGTTTGCAGTTTTTCCACGTAATTATTATTCACTTCATAACGGTGGCGATGACGTTCGACAATCACATCTTTCTGGTAACAGGCTTTTGCAATGGAATCATCTTCAAGTCGACACTCCTGACCGCCTAAACGCATGGAGCCGCCAAGATCGGAATTTTCATCCCTGACCTCTACATCCCCTTTTGCCGTCACCCATTCAGTTATCAGGGCAATAACCGGATCCGTACACTTCTGCTCAAATTCTGTGCTGTGTGCACCTGACAAACCCAAGACGTGTCGCGCAAACTCTATCACCGCAACATGTAATCCAAGACAGATACCCAGGTAGGGAATATTATTCTCCCGCGCAAAGCGAGCTGTGAGGATCATGCCTTCAATGCCCCTTTCGCCAAAACCGCCAGGAACCACTATGGCATCAACATCTGCCAGGCTCTGGACACTTTCTTCATTAATGCTTTCTGAATCTATATAGCTGATTTTGACGTGGGTTCGGGTTTGTATACCGGCATGGCGTATCGCCTCGTTGAGAGATTTATAGGCATCCAGCAGTTCCATATACTTGCCTACCATCGCCACCTTGACCTCACGATCAGGATTTAATGTCGCTTCAACAACATGCTCCCATTCCGACAGATCCGCTGGCGGGCACTCCAGATGGAAGCGCTTTAGAATAATTTCATCAATTCCGGTGTTGTGCAGCAGGATGGGGGCGGAATAAATGGTAGCGGTATCTTCCAGGGATACCACCGCAGGTAACTCAACGTTGGTAAACAAGGCAATTTTCTTACGTGCAGATTCCGGCAATTCATGATCTGAACGACACACCAGAATATCTGGCTGAATACCGATTGAGCGCAAGTCCCTGACACTGTGCTGAGTTGGTTTGGTTTTGGTTTCGCCGGCAGTACTGATATAGGGGACCAGGGTGAGATGCAGGAACATGGCCCGGTCAGAGCCCAGCTCTACTTTCATCTGCCGGACAGCCTCAAGAAAAGGCTGTGATTCAATATCACCAACAGTACCGCCAATTTCAACCAGAGCGACATCTGCATCACCGGCACCGTCCAGCACCCTGGCTTTGATCTCGTCCGTAATATGAGGAATAACCTGAATGGTGGCACCGAGGTACTCGCCCCGACGCTCTTTCTTGATCACTTCTTCGTATATGCGCCCTGCGGTGAAATTATTTTTCTGTGTCAGGGTTTTACGAATAAAACGCTCGTAATGGCCAAGATCCAGGTCAGTCTCTGCACCGTCGTTGGTTACAAACACTTCACCATGCTGGAATGGACTCATGGTTCCAGGATCAACATTGATATAGGGGTCGAGTTTAAGCATGGTCACATTAAGACCACGAGCTTCGAGAATTGCAGCGAGAGAGGCGGAAGTAATCCCTTTGCCAAGGGAGGAAACAACACCACCCGTAATGAAAATAAAACGTGTCATTTAGGGTCCATCAGTTGTTATTAGTCTGTGATTCTGATGGAAGTGCAGGTTATCAGATAGCCTTAGTAGCCACAATGCAAATCTTCCCTTTGCCACTGAAATTTATATAATTTTTTATGCTTATCCGGAGCAGTTTTCAGCATATATTTGTCACAGATAAACAGGTCCGCGACTGCGACCAATTCGTTTTCCCGATATATAAGGGGTGTTAGGCCACGAAGCCAGGGAGGAACCTTATAATCAGGCAGTATTTTTTTCAGGGGACGGGTTTTCCTGCCTGCCGGCTTGGCCTGCTCTCCCCCCTGTTTAAACCCCACCTCGAAGATATCGCCAGGAACGACAGCTATTCCCTCGTCATGACTTTCAACCAGATCAAGTGTGCCCATATTCCCAGGCAGTTTAAGTAAATTCTCGGTATTCCATGTCATTCTGATGGATTCCGGGGCCTCAGTTTGAGGCAATACAAGGTAAATATGGGAAGCAAAACGCCGAAGCTCAAAACGCTGTCCAGATTTCCCCCAACTAATCAGTGGCATAGCATCCTGCGCTGCAGGAATCAAAACCTGGAATACCTGCTCAATGACATTGTAATCCGGTGCCGGGATCTGGTGAGAATCTTCCAGTAACAGGAACCAGGAGCGCAATATATTGCGCTGCCGCAGAGCACTGAATTGCTGTAGTGCTGCCAGGTCCAGTTTATGGATGCCTCTGAGTACCAGTTCAAGGTCCTGACTGCCCAGCTCTTTTTGCAAGAGCTCACCTTCTTCAGCCAGCTGGGCAAAGCGTTGCCAGTTGTTGTGGTAGCCTGGCCAGCGTGCTCCCAGCAATGGCATGACTTTCTGCCGTAGATAGTTGCGATCAAAATCGACCACGGCGTTACTTTCATCCTCAATCCATTTCAAGTTGTGTTCATTGGCGTAGCTGGCTATTTCTTCGCGGTTGAGGTGAAGCAGAGGTCGAATCATCTTGCCATTGCCCAACGCCCTGACCGTTGACATACCGGACATTCCCCGTAAGCCGGTGCCTCGCATCAAACGGAACAACAGGGTTTCTACCTGGTCATCAAGATGATGGGCTGTGAGCACGTATCCCCCTTGTTCCACAGCTTTGGCAAATACCGCCAGGCGCATATTCCTTGCAGCATCTTCAAGTCCCTTGCCGTCTTTTTCTACCTGCACATCATAGCTAATCAATGGCACGTCAAAAGAATCACAGACGTCTTGACAGTGCCTTGCCCAGAGCTGAGCGTTTGCACTCAGACCATGGTTTACATGCAGCGCTGTCAAATGCCCCTTAAACTGCCCTGCCCGCTTCAGTTCACAAAGGGCATGCAGCAGAACATGAGAGTCCATGCCACCACTGTAGGCGATATGACAATCAGCATTATCACCAGGGAGGAAAGGAAGAAGTTGTTGCGGGGAAAAGGCCATATTGCATGCCTCGACTGGCATTAGTTTATCGCGAGCTATTGAGCGTCATAAGCTGGCTGGAATCGCTATTGCGAACTGCCATGGCTCATCAGCCGCTTGTAACGTCGCTGAATCAGGGCATCCATATCCATATTCTTGAATTGCTGGATCTGCTCTATAAGACTTTCCTTGATGGAGTCCGCCATCTGCCTGATATCTCGATGAGCACCGCCCAGAGGCTCCTTGATGGTTGAATCGACAATGCCGAGCTCCTCCAGGCGTTCTGAAGTTACCCCCATGGCTTTAGCCGCATCAGCCTTATGATCTGAGGATTTCCACAGGATGGTGGCACAGCCTTCCGGAGAGATAACGAAATAGGTGGAATACTGCAGCATATTCAGATGATCACAAACCCCAATCGCAATGGCACCACCAGAGTTACCTTCACCTGTAACCGTGGCGATGATGGGCGTTCTCAAGCGCGACATAACGGCAAGATTTTCGGCAATAGCTTCATTGATGCCACGAGCTTCAGAATCAACTCCGGGATAGGCGCCCGGGGTATCTATAAAGGTTAACACTGGCAGAGAATAACGTTCAGCCATCAGCATCAGGCGTCGGGCTTTTCGATACCCTTCAGGTTTAGGCATGCCGAAATTACGCTTAACTTTTTCCGTGGTGCTGCGTCCCTTCTGATGACCAATAATCATTACTGGCGTATCTTCAAGTCTGGCGACCCCGCCTATGAGCGCCTGATCATCGGCAAAGTACCTGTCTCCATGCAACTCATCAAAATCAGTAAAAATGTGCTCTATAAAATCTTCTGTATAAGGTCGCAGGGGATGCCTTGCCAGTAATGAAATTTGCCAGGGCGTTAACGATGAGAATATTTTCTCTGTCAGTTTATGGCTTTTATCCTGGAGCTTAACGATCTCATCGTTAATATTAAGTTTATTATCTGCACCCACAAGACGCAGTTCGTTGATCTTTACCTCAAGATCAGCAATGGGTTGTTCAAAATCAAGATAATCAGGATTCATGTTTTTTAAAGACCACTAATTTAAAGATCATTATTTTAATAAGATATTGTAAAAATGCTGTGCTTTCAGACATCTATTCATCAAGGTCACTCGCTGTTGGCGTTGACTATTTGCCTATTGTACCGGTTTCTGGCCCAGTAAATAACAGCTGACAGGATTGCCTAGCGGTAATTTACGTTAATCTGGTTTGCGCCATACTGTTCACGGAGTTTATGCAGCAGCTCATCCTCCACATGAACACGCCACTGCTTGCCAAGCAGGATACTTCCGGTCACCCCCTGCCTGGAATAATTAACAACCACATCACAGGTATTATCATGAGCATTATCAGGGTTGGTATTATGGTTGACGCCATTGCCGAAAGGACTTTTGCTGTTACTGCCATGGGCGGAAGGACCATATTCAGCAAGGATGCCCTGTAAAATCTGCAGCGATTCTACAGGCAAATTTTCCTGGTGCAAGTTCAGGGTAATATTGCGCACATATTGCTGGCGGGCATCCTTAAAGGAGATAAGCTTGCGCGCACGAATCTGTAATTGACTGTTGCCGCTGTATTCATCGATATTCACCACCCCTTCTACAAAGACAACAATATCTTTGCTTAGCAGTTCCCGGCAACTCTCATAGACTTCACCAAAAAGGGAAACTTCGATGCGGGCACTACGATCATCGAGAGTAAGGATAGCAATGGTGTCGCCACGTTTGCTTTTAATGATTCGCATATCATGGATAAGGCCAATGACCATCTGCGTGCTCTTGTCCGCTTTCAGATTAACGATGCGGTTTTTTGTCATCAGCTGAATTTCAGGCAGATATTCCTCGATAGGATGACCAGACAGATAAAGGCCAAGGGAATCTTTCTCCTCCTGCAAACGTCGTTGTTCACTCCAGGGTCTGACATTTCGGTAATTGGAATAAATATCACCGGCGTTATCGTCGGGCACCAGGTCACCAAACATATCAGCGACGCCACTTGCCTCGGTGCGATCACTTTGCTCAGCCGTTTTCACGGCCTCACTCATACTTGCCAGAAGTACAGCACGATCAGCTCCAAAGCTGTCAATAGCACCAGAGCGAATCAAGGCTTCTATCGCGCGCTTGTTAAGCACAGACATATTAATGCGGTTACAAAAATCAAAAAGGTTGGTAAAGGGCCCGCTTTCTTCCCTGACCGCAATAATATTTTCGATCGGCCCTTCCCCGAGTCCCTTGATGGCACCCAGACCATAAATAATCCTGCCCTGACCGTCTACAGTAAATGAGAAACGGCCACTGTTTACATCAGGTGAAATAATAGGAATTTCCATGCGCCGGCATTCTTCAATAAGTATGACGATCTTGTCAGTGTTCTGCATATCAGCCGAAAGCACTGCAGCCATAAAATGGGCTGGATAGTAATACTTGAGCCATGCAGTCTGATATGACACCAGCGCATAAGCGGCAGAGTGGGATTTATTGAAGCCATAATCAGCAAACTTTTCCATCAGATCAAAAATGGTTTCGGCCTGCCTTGAATCGATCCCCTTATTGGCAGAGCCGGCAAGGAAGATCTGTCGTTGTTCCTGCATCTCCTGGGGTTTCTTTTTGCCCATGGCTCGCCGTAGCATATCGGCGCCACCCAGCGTGTAATCGGCAAGAACCTGGGCTATTTGCATAACCTGTTCCTGATAAAGAATTACACCATAGGTGTTTTTCAAAACCGGCTCCAGATCCGGATGCGGGTAGCTCACAGACATACGTCCATGCTTTCGATTAATAAAATCATCCACCATACCTGAGCCCAGAGGACCCGGACGAAACAGGGCAACCAGGGCAATGATGTCTTCAAAGTTACTTGGCTTGAGGCGTTTGATCAGATCTTTCATGCCCCGTGATTCAAGCTGAAAAATCGCTGTGGTATCCCCCTGCTCCAGCATTCTGTAAACGGCTGGATCATCAAGAGGGATGAAATTAATGTCTACAACAGGTTGGACTAGCTGATCTGACTCGCTCTGTTCAGGGCCCCGCGCACTGCCCAGGGGGCGAATATTAGCCCCATTAATCATTTTCACAGCCCAATCAATAATGGTCAGTGTGCGCAGTCCAAGAAAATCGAACTTCACCAGACCGGCACTTTCCACATCGTTCTTGTCATACTGGGTGACAAGATTGCCACCGGTTTCATCACAGTAAAGCGGAGAAAAATCAGTTAGCTTGGTCGGTGCAATAACTACACCGCCAGCATGCTTGCCTACATTGCGAATGACGCCTTCCAGTTTGAAGGCCATTTCCATGATTTCTTCAGCTTCTTCGTCTGTTTCAATCAATTCAACCAACTGCTTTTCCTGTTCCAGGGCTTTTTGCAGCGTCATACCAACTTCAAACGGAACCAGTTTGGAAAGCTTATCGGCCAGGCCATATGACTTGCCCTGTACTCGGCCTACATCTCGAATGACGGCCTTCGCCGCCATGGTGCCGAAAGTAATAATCTGGGAAACCGCTTCCTGGCCATAGAGTTCAGCTACATGCTCTATCACCCGATCTCTGCCTTCCATGCAGAAGTCCACATCAAAATCCGGCATTGATACACGTTCCGGATTAAGAAATCGCTCAAACAGCAAATCATAGGCCAGGGGATCAAGATCGGTAATTTTCAATACATAGGCCACCAGTGATCCGGCACCGGAGCCCCTGCCCGGCCCTACCGGAATATCATTATTTTTCGCCCATTGAATGAATTCCATTACGATCAGGAAATAACCTGGAAATCCCATCTGGTTGATAATATCCAGCTCAAAATCCAGACGCGCCTGATATTTCTTTGTTATCTCGGCAAAATCGTCAGCTTCTCTGTCAAAAGTAGTTTCAAGGCGCTGCTTAAGTCCGTTTTCACTTTCCTGCCGCATAAACTCAGCCACAGTCAATCCATCAGGAATAGGATAGTTAGGTAAATACGGTTTACCGAGTTCAAGGGACAAGGTGCAGCGACGCGCAATTTCTACAGTGTTTTCCAGCGCCTCCGGTATATCCCTGAACAATTCCTGCATTTCTTCCGCAGTTCGTAAATATTGCTCTTCAGAATAGACCCTGGGTCTTCTGGGATCATCGAGGGCTCGACGTTCATTGATACAAACCCTGGCTTCATGGGCTTCAAACTCATCTCTATTGAGAAAGCGAACATCATTGGTTGCCACCACCGGAACATTGAATTTTTCGGCAAGGGCAACAGCCTCCTGAATATATTCCTCTTCACCTGGACGACTTGTTCTCTGCAGTTCCAGGTAGAAACTTTCCGGAAAGATTGTTGTTAACTCGGTCAGCGATTGTTCAGCCAGAGCAATATCCTGATTCAGAATTGCCTTACCAATCTCACCGGCACGCCCCCCTGACAATGCAATAAGACCGTCAGATTTGTCCTTCAGCCAGCTGCGTTTTATATAGGGATTGCCTCTGAACTGTCCTTCGAGGTGCGCTCTGGATATCAGTTCAATAAGATTTTTGTAACCGACAAGATTTCTTGTCAGCAGGACAAGAATAGAGAAATTTTCTGGATTATCATCATCTGCCACCAGAACATCACAACCGCAAATGGGTTTAATTCCGGCCTGGTTAGCTGCAGTATAAAACTTGATCAGGGCATACAGATTGACATGATCTGTAATTGCCACGGCAGGCATTTCAAGCTCTGCAGTTTTTCCAGCAAGCGCTTTAACCCGGACCAATCCATCAATAACAGAATATTCCGAATGTACGCGCAGATGAACGAATCCCTTATCATTCATTGTGAGCTACTCATGGTGAGTTGATATCCTGATAATGCGCATGGGCTTCTTTAGGTTAACAGTTTCAATATCCGAATCGATTTATTAAATATCTTTAACACCGAATTTAACGGGTTTCAGCAAGCAGGTTGTGGTGGCAAATCGTCTAGATGCTCTGCAGGAATTCTTTTGGAAAGTTTACCGAGAATGGAGCTTGGTTTATACCCCGAACAGCTTTGCCAGGGGTTTAATTGAGTAATTTTGCCACCGGCCCAAATGACTTTCTGTGGATCGGCGTTGGACCAAGGTGTTTGAGCGCATCCATGTGAGCCTTGGTGGGATAGCCCTTATGCTGCGCCAGTCCATAGCCTGGATAAATCGAATCAAGCGCCTGTATAGCATAATCACGAGACACCTTGGCCAGGATTGATGCCGCCGCAATGCCGGCAACCCTGCTATCACCTTTCACTATTGCTTCACTGTGATATTGCCATTGAGGACAGCGATTGCCATCGACATAAACGAGCTCAGGATAAGTCGACAGCCCTTCCACAGCTCTTTTCATGGCAAGCAGACTTGCCTGTAAAATGTTCAAACTGTCTATTTCCTCTACACTGGCACTTGCTATAGAAAAAGCCAGCGCTTGCTGCTTGATAAGAGGAAAGAGTGCTTCTCTTTGCTTTACTGACAACTTTTTTGAATCGCCAAGACCCGGTATGGGGTGATTCGGGTCCAGTATGACCGCTGCGGCAACTACATCGCCTGCAAGCGGCCCCCTGCCAGCTTCATCAACCCCTGCAATTAACTTGATTTGGACATGCTGATCCAGAGATCTGGGAAGGACTATTTTTGGCATAAGGCCAATACTGCTTTTGCCGCGGTGTCACTGGCATTTCTGCGCAGACTTTGATGAATCGAATCCCAGGTTGAAATTACCGCCTCGCGGCTATCATTTTGTGTCAGCAGTTTGTCTATCTCTGCAAACAATAACTCGGGGCTGGCAGCGTCCTGCAAAAGTTCCGGAACCAGGGCCTTGTCAGCCAACAGATTGGGCAAGGATATATAACGAGACTTCAACATGCGCGAAATTATCGCATAGGATAACGGCGCCATTCGATAAGCCACTACCATGGGCTTTTTCAAGAGCAAACCTTCCAGTGTTGCGGTTCCCGAGGCCATCAACAGGCAATCCGCCGCCGCCATAACCGTCCTTGATTGCCCCAGAATCAACTTGATAGTTGGTAATCCTGCATTCTCAAGCATTGCTGAGACCTGTACTTTGCGGGCTTCGCCGGCACAGGGAATAACAATGTTCAAATCCGGCCATTTTTCAAGACAGTGTCTTGCCGTCTCCAGAAAAACCGGAGCCAGTCTGGAGACTTCACCTTGTCGCGAGCCTGGTAGCATAGCCAGTATTTTTGCATCCCTGTCCAGGGATAGTGCGTCACGTGCTGCAGTAACGTCGACCTTCAAAGGCAATTCATCCGCCAGTGGATGACCAACACAACATACCGGCACATTGTTTTGCTGGTAGTATTTTTCTTCAAAAGGAAACAGGGCTAGCATCAGGTCCACTGCTCGCTGTATTTTTTTTATTCTGCCCTGGCGCCAGGCCCAGACTGAAGGGCTGACATAATGTACTGTGGGAATCCCCAAGGCTTTTAGTTTGACTTCCAGCCCCAGATTAAAATCTGGCGAATCTATGCCAATAAAAACATCCGGTGGGTTATTTTTCAGGTCCTGGTAGAAGGCTTTTCTGATGCCAAGTAATTCGGGGAGTCGCTTAAGCGGTTCAACCAGGCCCATTACAGCAAGACGCTCCATGGGGACTCTGGAAACAAGACCCGCTTTTTCCATCTCGGGCCCACCAATGCCTGTAAAAGATATGTCGGGATGAAGTTTACGCAGTGAATGCATCAGCCCGGCACCCAGTAAATCACCTGATGCTTCTCCAGCGAGAATCCCGACTTGGAGGGCTTTGTTCATGTTAGTAACCAGTTATTTGATATTCGGTAAGTATCCAGGCACTTCTTAAAACGACAAATAATTGAAGCGAGAGCATCATTATTCGGATCTATACAAGCAGCTTAGCGAATAATGCCTTTTTGCGAGGCTTTAATTGAATCTATTAAAAGCTGTAAATCAGCATGCTCTTCAACAAGAGGCTGAAGCTGCTTTAAGGCTTCATCAATTTTAAGCCCCTGGCGATAAATAATTTTATAAGCCTGTCTGATGGCTCTTATGGTTTCTTTAGAAAAACCACGTCGCTCCAGACCCGTAATATTGATACCTTTTGGTTGCGCCGGGGTTCCCTTAACAACAACAAAAGCCGGGACATCCATATTGATATGCGTGAGACCACCGACAAAACTGTGAGCCCCTATTCTGAGAAACTGATAAACACCAGCATAGCCACTCAATATAGCCCAGTCTTCTACTATTACATGCCCACTGACGGCTGCATTGTTGGAAAAGATAATATGATTACCCAGAATACAGTCATGGGCCACATGGGTGTAGGGCATGAAGAGATTGTCAGAGCCTATGCGCGTAATCCCTCCGCCAGACTCAGTGCCTCGATGAAGAGTTGCCCCTTCACGGACAATGTTATTGTCTCCCATTTCGAGCCAGCTGACTTCACCGTGGTATTTCTTATCAGAGGGGTCTTCACCTACAGAGGCAAACTGGAAAATTCGGTTATTTTTCCCAAGACGGGTATGACTTTTAATGACGACATGGGATGCAATGTCACAGCCATCACCTATTTCAACTTCAGGGCCGATAATTGTCCAGGGCCCAATCGTGACATCCTTGCCTATTTTTGCGGAAGGATCGATTACAGGCTCATTGCCAATCATTATTCCTTCCTTTCAGCACACAGGATCGTGGCCTCGCAGACAGTAGCTCCATCTACCGAAGCACGACAAACAAACCTGTAAATACCTCTGCGAACCGGACCCATTTCTGCTTCAAGAATAAGCTGATCACCAGGCACTACAGGGCGCTTCAAGCGGACCTTGTCTGCCCCTACAAAATAATAGAGATAGCCATCCTTGGGCTTTTTTTCCTGGGATTTAAATCCGAGAACGCCTGCGGCCTGTGCCAATGCCTCGATAATCATCACACCTGGCATAATGGGCTTACTTGGAAAATGGCCTTCGAAAAACTCTTCGTTGGTGGTCACGTTTTTGTATGCCTTGATACGTTTTCCCACTTCGAGCTCGACTACACGATCGACCATCAGGAATGGGTACCTTTGGGGTAAATACTCTTTAATATCACCAATATCCATCATAAGGAATTCCTGCTTTACTCGGGGTTTAATTTTACCAATACCGCTTTAGCAAGGTACTGATCAAGGCTCATAATTTTATGCTGTTGATTCTTTTTATTCTGTTAACTCTTACTTATCTTAATGTTTGTAGCTTTTTCAATAGCCTTCAGGCGATTATTTAGCGTATCAAGGTGGCGAAAATGCACAATGTTTTTCTTCCACAGTGACGATTCAGACAGGCCGGTTCCTGAAGAATAACACCCTTTTCTTGTAATGGACTTGTTTACCAGTGACATGGCTGTCACGGTCACTTCATCGGCGATTGTAATGTGATTGATAATCCCTACGGCTCCGGCAATAATACAATTTTTGCCAATGCTTGAGCTACCGGCAACAGCACTGCAGCCACAAATAACCGTGTTTTCACCTACTCTTACATTGTGTGCAATCTGCACCTGGTTATCAATCTTGACGCCATTTTCGATGACAGTATCGTCAAGAGCACCCCGGTCAATAGTGCTACCGGCGCCTATTTCAACATCACTGCCAATACTGACACCACCAAGCTGAGCAATCTTTACCTGAGCCTTACCGTCGCGGGCAAAACCAAAGCCATCACTGCCGATAACAACACCTGCATGAATGATGGCATTATTGCCGACTATCACATCATGATAAAGCGTTACGTTGGGATAGAGTAAGGCATTCTGGCCTAAACAACTGTTTTTCCCAATGACGGCATTCGCACCTAAAATGCTTTGATCACCAATACGAACATTGGCTTCAATAACTACGTTGGGGCCAATCGAGACTTGCGTGCCAATTTCAGCAGAGCTATCAATGACAGCACTTGGATGAATTTGGCCATGGGAGGCAGAGGACGTTTCAAATAGACGGCTAACTTTGGCATAAGCCAGATATGGGTTATCTGTTAAAAGCTTATTGGTAGAGCAGTCCTGAGCGGCTGCAGCTGATAAAATCACCACTGCAGCCCTGGTTGTTTTCAAATCAGAAATATAGGCGGGGTTATGGTAAAAACTCAACTCACCGGCCCTGGCTCCTGCAAGTGTACCAATACCCGAGACCTTAACCTCAGGGTCCCCTTGCAGGGAAAGACCCAGAAGCTCTGCCAGTGCGCCAAGTGTGTATTCTTTTCTGTTCTCTTCCACTCTTTTTTGTAGCCGTTACTAGCCGTCAATAGCTTGCCGTAGCAATAGTAGATTTCAATAGCGTCGACTAACAGAAATCATGGAAAACCAACACCTGCTGGAGCCTCTGGACTCTGTTATTGCTGATTCAGTTTTTCAGTGACGCGCGCCGTAATGTTGATAGCATTGCCATAATGAAGTGCGGCTTCCGCCCGAAACACGATGTCATAGCCGTCCTCTTCAACGACTTCGGTAATAGCCTGCACAAGATTTGGTGCATAGCTTTGCTGGAATTGCTGCTGTCTTTCATTAATAAGAGTCTGGATCTTTTGAACCAGGAACTGATACTGGTTTTGTAATTCCTGAAGCTCCCCGACTATGCGGCGCTGTTCAGCTTCACTCATAACCTCACCATCCTGCTGGATCTGCTCCTGTAAAGTCTGAGCCTGGGTTGCGAGGCTTCTGACTTTCTCCTGATCACCTGAAGTTTCCTGCTGCAGCTCATCATTGACTACTTTTGCCACTTCAGAGTTCATCAGGGCTGTCGACATATCAAGTACAGCTATTTTTAGCCCGCCGGTATCCTGGGCAAAGGCAATGCTCGCCCCAAAAGCCATAACAACAGTAAATAACAAACTACCAATAACTTTATTCAACGTATTTCTCCAAAAATAATGAGTTCGATAATCAATTAGACGCTCGAATGACTGATTTCATTCCCTACCAATAAAACTTTTTTACGGGTAACAAGCCAGCCTTGCTGGCCGGTATTCTACAGGGTTTTCCTGGCAGGTTCGAATAGTTCATTACCTGCCTAAACCTGAGGTTTCTTCGGTTAAAAGGTATTGCCCAGCGTAAACTGGAAAATCTCGGTTTCATCAATAACAGAAGTATTGAAAGGTTTGGCCAGGCTGAATGTCATCATCCCGAACGCCCCGGAAAACCAGCTTACAGATAGCCCAGCCGAGTAACGTAATTCACCTACATCAAATCCTACGCAATTACTTCTCTGATCCAGTTCCTGATCCTCGGTGCAATAGGATGAAAACACGTTTCCGACATCAACAAAGACTGCTGAGCGCACCCTGCTGCGATCTTCTATAAATGGCAGGGGAAAAATAAGTTCCAGTGACGCCGTGGTCTGAATATTACCACCAAAAGGCTGTGGTCTACCCTGGAACAAACGTTCGGAAGCAAGGGATTCTGCCAGTACAGGCTGACCGGTCACGTCAAATACCGGCTGTCCGTTTTCATCCAGCACTTGTTTAAGCAGATAGGCCGCGTCGGATCTTAGATCCAGCACCGGCTGACCAAAGACGTCTGTAGCGATATTGCCGTTGGCATCTTTCACAAATTGAGTATTGGCAGTTCTGTAACGTTCCGGGAAAGTAGCTCGGGGTCCCAGAGTATTTCTCTCAAAGCCCCTTACCGTTCCCAGTCCGCCTGCATAGAAATTCTGGAAAAAGGGTAACTGCTCAGTAGAACCATAACCGTTTCCATAACCAAGGTTGGCATTTATACGTCCAATCCATTCACCCCTGATGGGTATATATTTATCAAAGACATACCTGAGGCGGTAAAACGAAAGGTCACTACCTGGAATAACCAGTTCGGCTGATAGACTCTGCGCCTGCCCCGCTGTCGGTAATAATCCGCGATTTAAGGTAGATTCACTCCAGGTAATTGAGAGATTCAGGTTATTAAATTTATTGCCGTCACGATCTAGAAAACCCTGGTTTTGATTGAATGCAGTGGCAGGCAGGTCTGAAATGGGTGCAACAACAGCATCTGCTATTGGAAATATTTGCCCGGTAACGGGATCAAAATAGGATTGGTTACGGGGAGGAACAACAACATAGTTATTAATGCCGGCAATAAGATCCGGGCTGGATTTAATTTCCTGAACCGGACCAAAGCCTTCATCAATAACGGTATTGGTGAAACCAAAGTTAAAAGACAAGCGCTGGGTCTCTCCCATGGGATAACCATAAGTGACACTGGAATTAAACTGGTTGGTACTGTAAGAGGCCAGGTTCAATTCTGCGAAGTCAGATGTGGTATAGGAAACACCGAAGCCCCTGCTGACACCGTCAATAGTGTAATAGGGATCAAAATAATTGAACTGATAACTGGTACTGAAGGCACTGGTATTGACCCCCACCCCGATACTCTTGCCCGTCCCAAGGAAGTTGGCCTGTTGCAGGTTCGCCGATAAAACAAGTCCCTGAACCTGTCCGAACCCCAGGCTACCACCAATTTGCCCTGACAACTGTTCTTCAACAGTGTAATCAACATCAATCTGGTCAGCGGTTCCTGGCACTTCTGAAGTTTCATAATCTACTGTGGCAAAATAACCCAGCTGCTCAAGACGAACTTTGGATTGTTCCAGAGCAACATTGGAGGCAGGAGCGCCTTCCATCTGGCGCATTTCTCTGCGCAATACTTCATCTGCCGTATTCGTGTTACCGTAAAAACTAATGCGATTTATATAGGTCCGGTTTCCAGGAATAACAAAGAAGGTAACATCTACAGTTTTTTCTTCCTCATCAATGGAAGGCACCCCTTCCACTTCCGCAAAAAAATACCCCCTGTTACCAAGCAATTGAGTCATAAATTCGGAAGTGCTGGTTACCAGTTGCTGGGAAAAAACCTGCCCTTTGCGCAACTGAATCATCAGCCTGAGGATTTGTTCAGAATCAACCAGGTCACCGGCCAGTTCAACTTCATCAATGGTATAGATATCTCCTTCGGAAATATTAATAGTGATATAAACTTCATCCTTGGCGGGCGTTACCGAGACCTGAGTCGATGTTATATCAAAATTAATATAGCCCTGATCCATGTAATAGGAGGTCAGACGTTCTATATCGCCATTGATTTTTTCACGGGCGTACTGGTCATCTTTACGAATCCAGGAAAGCCAGTTCGAAGTTCTTAGCTCAAACAAGCCAAGTAACTCTTCATCATTAAACACCGTGTTACCGACAACATTGATATGGATGATTTTGGCCGCATCACCTTCGTTAATATTGATATTCAGCGCAACCCTGTTTCGCGGCTGCTCAACAATTTCAGTTTCAACGCTGGCGCCATATCTACCCTGTCCTACATACTGCTCCTGTAGAGCCAATCGCATACCATCAAGAGTTGAAGGCTGAAACACCTGACCAATGGAAAGACCACCATTGCTCATATTTTCCAGCAAAGCTTCTGTAGGAATGAGTTTGTTGCCATCAAGCTGGATGTCGCTGATAGTTGACCTTTCTTCCAGGCGAATAATCAGTACATTTCCTTCTCTTAATAATTCAACATCAGCAAAATTTTCCGAAGCCGCGATATCACGAATGATGTTGGCAAAGTCTTGCGGAGTAAGCTGGTCCCCGACACTGATATTTAACAGTGCGAACACATTGGTTGCAGAAATACGCTGCAGGCCTTCGAGGCGTATATCCGAAACGGTAAAAGCCTGGGAAACTGACGGAGGAGCCACTTGCGCTGTTACCGGTAGCGGTAGCAGTAAAACCAAAAAAAACCATGACAAAAATGTAGTTTTGTACTTCAGAATCATTATTAGCCTTAAAACAGACGATTTATATCATTGTAGAAGGCAATGAACATGATGCCTGCAATTATAATCAAACCAAAACGCAAGCCCATTTCCTGGACATAGTCGGGCAAGGGCTTACGACTAATTGCTTCAATGGCATAGTAAAAAAGATGCCCACCGTCCAGAACCGGAATCGGCAGCAGGTTCATTACTCCCAGACTGATACTGAGAATAGCGAGAAATCCAATAAAATATTCCAGTCCATCGCTGGCTGAATCTCCAGCGATTTTCGCGATGGTAATAGGCCCGCTGATGTTATTAACAGACATCAGACCAATTATCATTTTCTTTATAGCGACCAATACGAAAACACTGTTTTCCCAGGTCTCCTTGACCGCTTCAACAAGCGCCGTGAACGGGTTGAATTTAATTTCACGGATCATTTCCTGGGGCAATACGGGTAGTTCTACTCCTGCTCCGATATAGCCCTGGGAATTTCCATTTTCATCGAGTACGAGTTCATTATTTTCATCTCGCCTTTCTGCTGGCATCAGCAAAATTTCAACAGTTCGCTGGTCACGCTCAATGATTACGTTTAAATTCTGTTCCGGACTTTCACGAATAAAAGCAACCCATTCATCCCAGCCATCAACTGCCTGACCATCAACAGACAACACCAGATCACCACTTTCAAAACCAGCGTCTAAAGCCCTGCCGCCCTGTTCCAGTTGCCCGATACGAGGGGGGATGTCCATAAATATTGGAGTTATCCCAAGCGAACCAAGTACATCAGGTTCCGTTGCCCCTTGTAACCATTCCATCAGCGGAATAGTAAGATCCCTGGTTTGGGTTGAGTCTTCATTGGTTACTGTAAATTGCAAATTGCCGCTTTCGCCCAGACGATCCAGCAACTGCTTCCTGACATCTTGCCAGGTGCGGGTTTCCTTACCATCGACTTTGATTATTTCATCTCCATACTGCAAGCCGGCAAGCTCAGCAGAAGACGCCTCATCTATCTGACCAACGATGGGTGCAAAATCCCTGATACCGGACATGAACATGACCCAGTAAAGCAGGATCGCCAGCAAAAAATTGGCTGCGGGGCCAGCGGCAACAATAGCCGCTTTTTGCGAAAGAGATTTATGATTGAAGGCAAACTTTTTTTGATTTTCAGGAATATCTACATCCTGCTCCCCAAGCATTTTTACATAGCCTCCCAGAGGCAAGGCTGCAATCACAAACTCTGTGCCGAGCTCATCTGCAGGCGCCGCATCAGAATTAGCATTATTTTCTGCGGGTACTTTTTTACCACGCCAGCGTAACAAAGGTTTGCCAAAGCCAATGGAGAATTTTTCAACCCTGACGCCACATTTTCGAGCGACCCAAAAATGCCCGTACTCATGAAAAGTAACGAGTATTCCCAGTGTCACCAACATGGCAATCACGTCAAAAATTATACTGCCAACCATTTCCATATAAGGAACTGCACCATTTGCTTTATTTATATGTCTTTATATTTTTAATTTGTCAGTTTGTCAGTTTGTCTGCATGAGTCATTGCAAGACTATTGAAGGTTTTACACCTTCCTTTCTTTCACCGTGTGCTGGTTCTCCAGCCCTCACCCGCTAATATTAAAATTTAGAACTATTTTAACAATTTCTAATAAAAACAGGTTTGCCAAAAAATATAACAACCAGTATTAACAACTACCTTTGACAACCAATAGCGGGCTGATTATCCAGAATACGAAGATTTTTTATCCGTTTTTTGTCTGCTATTACCCATCATAATTCTCTGGAAACAGCACCAGCGTTTCCCAAAGTCATTAATTGAACTTTAATACTCTGTTACTGCGTTTTAACTACAGCAACCCAGAAGCTATTTCCCGTGCTTTTCGGTCTTCTTCCAGCACTTCTTCCAGCGTTGAAACGGCAGACACTGACTGCTCTTGCAGGGTGCCGTCTATAATAGCAGGAATTTGGTCAAATCTGAGACTGCCAGACAAAAAAGCTGCTACAGCGATTTCATTGGCTGCATTAAAAATAATTGGTGCTGAATCCCCGGTTGCCGCCACTTTCCTGCCAAGTTTGAGACACGGAAACCTTTCCAGATCCGGTCGAAAGAAATCCAGACTCGATATGGCCGCCAAATCGAGTTCTTCAACGCCGGCACTGATTCTTTCGGGCCAGGCTAGTCCATAGGAAATGGGGGTTCGCATGTCCGGATTTCCCATTTGTGCCAGTACCGAGCCATCCCGGTAGTAAACCATAGAGTGAATAATACTTTGCGGGTGAATCATTATTTCAATAAGGGACTCATCAAGCCCAAAAAGAAAACAGGCTTCGATCAATTCCAGGGCTTTATTAACCATAGTTGCTGAATCTACAGAAATTTTTCTGCCCATTTCCCAGTTTGGGTGGGCACAAGCCTGATCCGGAGTAACTGCTGCCAGAGACTCTTTACCGATATTCAGGAATGGGCCTCCCGAACCCGTCAGCACTATTTTGCTAAAGCCCTTCCCGGAATCATTAGTAAATTGTGCTTTTTGATTTACAGGCAAGCACTGGAACATTGCATTATGCTCGCTGTCTATGGGGAGTAACATCGCATTGTGCTGTCGCACACTATCCATAAACAGATGGCCAGCCATCACAAGAGCTTCCTTATTGGCCAACAATATTTTTTTTCCTGCTTTTACAGCCGCAAATGTCGGAGCCAAACCGATTCCACCAACTATTGCCGCCATAACACAGTCAGTCTCATCATGGCTTGCAATGTATTCAAGGCCCTGTACACCGGATAACACCGTAATATTGGTATCTGATAATGCTGATGCAAGACGCTTGGCAGCGTTTGTGTCATACATTACTGCATAATCAGGCAGGTATTCACGGCATTGTTTTTGCAAAAGTTCTACATTGGAATTCGCGGAAAGGGCAAATACGCGATAACGGTCACTGTTTTGACTAATAACATTCAGGGTGTTGACCCCTATTGACCCCGTGGAACCCAATATCGAAACTGACTGTAGCTTATTCATATAAATCCGCTACCCAGTTGCATTGCGAGGATTACGTATAAAGGAGCTGCCGAGGTCAAGCCGTCTATACGGTCGAGGATGCCACCATGTCCAGGCAGTATTTTTCCGCTGTCTTTTACATCACGAAAACGCTTGATCA
>Ga0255771_1001592_pt1 | contig 24211 bp, 22 predicted proteins | sample 011ome_19_FD_179969 | JGI IMG/M metagenome (GOLD analysis project Ga0255771, IMG submission 179969) | Coastal salt marsh microbial communities from the Groves Creek Marsh, Skidaway Island, Georgia - 011510BT metaG (version 2) | ecosystem: Environmental > Aquatic > Marine > Intertidal zone > Salt...
GGCGGCCGAGGACACGCGACGCGTCAGGCGTCTGGCCTCCGATCTGGGGGTGTCGATACCCGGACGGATCGTGTCGTTCTATGACGCCGTCGAGCGCGAACGCTCGATCGAGCTCGCGGATGCTGCCGAGGCGGGAGCGGACATCCTCGTCGTCAGTGATGCTGGGATGCCCGCGGTCAGCGATCCGGGTTATCGCCTCGTCGCGCTGGCCGTTGAGCGGGGCATCCGCGTCACTGTGCTGCCCGGGCCGAGTGCCGTTCTCGCTGCACTGGCGTTGTCGGGCCTGCCGGTCGATCGCTTCTGCTTCGAGGGATTCCTGCCCCGCAAGGCCGGTGAACGGGCATCCCGCATCGCCGAACTGGTGGCCGAACCCCGCACGATGGTGTTCTTCGAGGCGCCGCACCGCCTCGCGGCGACTCTCGAGGCACTGGCCGAGCGCCTCGGGCCCGATCGGTCCGCCGCTGTGTGCCGCGAGCTCACGAAGACGTACGAGGAGGTGCGCCGGGGCGGGCTGGGCGAACTCGCCGGCTGGGCTGCCGAAGGAGTTCGCGGAGAGATCACCCTCGTCGTCTCGGGGGCCTCAGAGGCTGAGCGTCGCGATGCGGCGGGGCTCTCGACGCCGGAGTCGTGGGTCGAGGCCGTTCTCGCGAAGGAGGCGACGGGCATGCTGCGCAAGGAGGCCATCGCGGAGGTTGCTCGGCGCGCCGGCGTTCCCAAGCGTGAGGTGTACGACGCGGTCGTCAAGGGTGCCCCCGCGCGAAAGTAGGATCGCCTCATGGCCGATTCCAAGGCGTTCTTCCTCGCGACGCCCATCTACTACGTCAATGACGCTCCGCACATCGGCCATGCCTACACGAGCACGGCGGGTGACGTCGCCACCCGCTGGCGCCGCCAGCGCGGTGAGGATGTCTGGTTCCTGACGGGCGTCGACGAGCACGGCACGAAGGTTCAGCGTGCGGCAGAGAACGGCGGCGTCACCCCGCAGCAGTGGGTCGACCGCCTCGTCGCCGACTCGTGGCTGCCCGTCCTCGAGACGATCGATGCAGCGAACGACGACTTCATCCGCACCACCGAACCCCGCCATCGGGAGCGCGTCCAGCATTTCTGGGACGTCGTCCGCGACAACGGCTTCGTCTACTCCGCCGAATACGCGGGTCCCTACTGCGTGGGCTGTGAGGAGTTCAAGCTCCCCGGCGACCTGATCGACGGGGAAGGGGAGTTCGAGGGGCAGAAGGTGTGTCCTGTCCACGGTCGCCCGGCCGAGCAGCTGGAGGAGACGAACTGGTTCTTCCGGCTCAGCGCTTTCGCTGACCGGCTGCTGGAGTACTACGAGGCCAACCCGGACGCGATCCAGCCCCGCAGTGCCTACAACGAGGTCATGTCGTTCATTCGACAGGGCCTCGTCGACATCTCCATGTCGCGTTCCAGCGTGAGCTGGGGCATCCCGCTGTCCTGGGACTCATCTCAGGTCACGTACGTGTGGTTCGACGCGCTTCTGAACTATGCCACCGCAGTGGGCTACGGAGCTGAGCCGGGCAGTGCCGATGCCGAGCGCTTTGCGCGGGTGTGGCCGCCGGATGTCAACCTCGTAGGCAAGGACATCCTTCGATTCCATGCGGTCTACTGGCCGGCGATGCTGATGGCCGCCGGCCTCGAGCCCCCGCGCAAGGTCTTCGCCCACGGATGGCTGCTCGTCGGCGGCGAGAAGATGTCGAAGTCCAAGCTCACCGGCATCGCCCCTGAGCAGATCATCGACACCTTCGGCTCCGATGCCTTCCGCTACTACTTCCTGCGGGCGATCCAGTTTGGTCAGGACGGCTCGTTCTCGTGGGAGGACATGCACGCCCGCTACACGTCCGAGCTCGCCAACGGGCTCGGCAATCTCGCATCGCGCGGCACCGCGATGGTCGTTCGTTATCGGGACGGGCGACTGCCAGCGGGCCATGACCTCACCGCGGCCGAGCAGCAGGTCATCGACGCCCTCGCCAAGACCGTCGACGTGGCAGACCCGGCGTTCTGTGCGCTCGACTTCTCCACGGCGATCGTCGCCGTCAAGGAGTTCATCGACCTGGTGAACCTGTATGTCACGGAACAGGAGCCCTGGGTCCTCGCGAAGGACGAGTCGAAGGCCGATCGCCTGGATGTCGTGCTCAACACGATCTGCGAGTCCCTGCGGGCCGTTGCCGTCCTGTACAACCCGCTGATGCCCAAGGCGATGAGCTCGCTGTGGGAGCAGTTGGGCGCGAAGGCGCAGCTCGGGCCGCTGGCGGAGCAGCGCATCGCACGCGTCGCTCAGTGGGGACAGCTGCCTCCCGGCAGCATGGTGACCAAGGGCGATGCCCTCTTCCCGCGGATCGAGGACACCGAGTGACCTCGGAGGGTCCTGTCATGCCGCCGGAGCCGTTGGCCGCGCCGGTGATCGACTCGCACACGCATCTGAATCTGCACGACCGCTACCTGCATGGCGAGACCGTTCCCGATCCGGATGAGCTTCTCGCGATGGCAGCCGCCGTCGGGGTGCCCAAGGTCGTGCAGATTGGCTGTGACGTCGACTACGCCCGCCACTCGGTCGAGCTGGCCCGCACGCGACCGAACGTCATCGTGGGTGTCTCGGTGCATCCGAATGACGCCGCGCGGATTCACGAGCGTGACGGTGCGGAGGCTCTTGACGCGGCTCTCGACACGATCGCCGAACTCGCACGGGAGGACGTTGTCCATGCGGTGGGCGAGACGGGTCTCGACTACTACCGCACAGGCGAGGAGCTGCGGGGTCCGCAGCAGCACGCATTCCGGCGACACATCGACATCGCCAATGATCTGGGCAAGACGCTGGTGATCCACGACCGTGACTCGCATGACGACGTCATCTCCGTCCTGGAGAGTCAGGGAGCACCGGACCGCGTTGTCTTCCACTGCTTCAGCGGCGGCGCCGAGATGGCCCGCTACTGCGCCGAGCAGGGCTGGTACCTCTCCTTCGCGGGCCCGGTGACCTTCAAGGCGAACGAGTCTCTGCGTGAGGCTCTCGACGTGGTACCCGATCATCTGCTCCTGGTCGAGACGGATGCGCCCTACCTCACCCCGGTGCCCCACCGCGGCAAGCCGAATGCGTCCTACCTGATGCCGCACACCGTGCGTGCCATGGCGGAGCGTCGCGCGGTGGCGGAGGCCGACCTTTGCCGCCTGCTCTACGACAACGCCCAGACGGCCTTCGGTGCGTGGTGACGCTGGCAGACCAGGATCCCGCGTCGGCTCTGCTGGGGGGACGTGAGATCCGAGCGCTGGCTGATGCGCTCGACATTCGCCCGACGAAGCGGATGGGGCAGAACTTCGTCACCGACCCCAACACGGTGCGTCGAATCGTCACGTCGGCCCGGTTGCAGGAGAACGATGTCGTCCTTGAGGTCGGCCCGGGTCTGGGCAGCCTGACTCTTGCTCTTCTCCCGTACGCGCGCTCGGTGGTGGCCGTCGAGCTCGACGCTGTGCTGGCGGCGCAGCTCCCGGTGACAGTGGAGGAGCGGCTGCCGTCGTTCGCTGATCGGCTCGTCGTCATCCACGACGATGCGATGCGCATCACGGAGCTGCCGGTCCCTCCGACCGCATTGGTGGCGAACCTGCCGTACAACGTCGCCGTGCCCGTCGTGCTGCACCTGCTCGAGCGATTCCCGTCGCTGGAATCGGTGCTCGTGATGGTGCAGAAGGAGGTGGCTGATCGACTGGCCGCCGGCCCAGGAAGTCGTACCTATGGAGTGCCCAGCGTGAAGGCCCGGTGGTACTGCTCGGTCGAGGCTGCGGGGAACGTGGGGACATCTGTCTTCTGGCCTGTGCCTCACGTTGACTCCGGGCTCGTGCGCATGACCCGCCATGCACCCCCTTCATCCAAGGCGGGTCGTGAGCTGACGTTCGCCACCATCGACGCGGCCTTCTCCCAGCGACGCAAGACGCTTCGGTCTGCCCTGGCGGCCCTAGCCGGATCGCCAGGGGCGGCCGAAGCGGCGCTGCGAGCCGCGGGGGTCGACCCGGGACTTCGGGGCGAACAACTGGACGTCGAGGCCTTCGCCCGGATCGCCGACGCATTGAGTGACGCGTTGCCGCGGGATTCGGCATAGCCTGACGTGGTGCCCCCGAACTCCGTCACCGTGCGCGTTCCAGCGAAGGTGAATCTGCAGCTCGCCGTGGGTCCCGCACGGCCGGACGGATTCCACGAGCTCGCCACCGTCTTTCAAGCTGTCAATCTCTGCGATGAGGTCGTGGCGCGATCCCACGAGGGCGGGGGCATCGCCCTCACGATCTCCGGCGAGGGGGCTGAGCACCTGCCCGTGGACGAGGGGAATCTCGCGTACCGCGCGGCCGTCCTGCTCGCCGATTCCCTGGGCGTCGCACCCGACGTCGAACTGCACCTGCACAAGGCGATCCCGGTGGCCGGGGGCATGGCCGGAGGCAGCGCCGACGCAGCGGGCACCCTGCTGGCGTGCGACACCCTCTGGCGCGGTGGGACGTCCCGGGAGGATCTGCTTGCGCTGGCTGCCGAGCTCGGCTCCGATGTGCCGTTCGCCCTGCACGGCGGAACGGCCATCGGCACCGGACGCGGTGAGCAGCTGACATCGGTGCTGTCGCGCGGAACGTTCTCGTGGGTCTTCGCCCTGGCCGATGGCGGGCTGTCCACCCCAGCGGTCTACGGCGAGTGCGACCGCCTGCGGGAGGGGCGCGCTGTCGCGGAACCGCACGTGTCCGACCAGCTGCTGCAGGCGCTGGCGGCAGGGGATCCCATTCGGCTGGGCAAGGCACTGCACAATGACCTGCAGTCGTCGGCACTGTCGCTTCGGCCCGCGTTGGAGCAGCTACTGCACACGGGTGATGACCTGGGTGCGCTGGGGGGAATCGTCTCGGGAAGCGGACCGACGTGCGCCTTTCTCGCCCGGGATGACGACCAAGCGCTGGACATCGCGGTGGCGCTCACCTCGACCGGTCTGTGCCGCTCGGTCCGTCGAGCGCAGGGGCCCGTGCCGGGAGCCCGCGTCACCGGTTGAGCGCGCCACACGATTTGAACCGCTTCCCGGTCCAGTTCTTGAGAACTGGACCGGTTCCGGCTCAAATCTGCAGATTTGAGCCGGGAAGCGGTTCAAATCGTGTTCGCGGTGGGCGTAGTCGTGGCCCTGGGGATGGCGGAACAAACCCTCACGCGAGAAGGTTGGACACTAGAAGCCGCGGAAGTTTCCGAGGTTATGGTTGCCCAAGGCGACGGAACGGAGAACCAGGATGTTCGAGAGGTTTACTGATCGGGCTCGACGTGTGGTGGTGCTCGCGCAGGAAGAGGCGCGGATGCTCAACCACAACTACATCGGCACCGAGCACATCCTGCTGGGCCTCATCCATGAGGGCGAGGGCGTAGCAGCCAAGTCCCTCGAGAGCCTGGGCATCTCCCTGGAGGCGGTGCGCCAGCAGGTCGAGGAGATCATCGGCCAGGGCCAGCAGGCGCCCAGCGGTCACATTCCCTTCACCCCGCGTGCCAAGAAGGTCCTTGAGCTGTCCCTGCGCGAGGCGCTGCAGCTGGGCCACAACTACATCGGCACCGAGCACATCCTGCTCGGACTCATCCGCGAGGGTGAGGGTGTCGCAGCCCAGGTCCTCGTCAAGCTCGGCGCCGACCTGAACCGGGTCCGCCAGCAGGTCATCCAGCTGCTCAGCGGGTACCAGGGCAAGGAGCCGGCAGCCGCTGGTGGGCCGGCCGAGGGAACCCCGTCGACGTCCCTGGTCCTCGACCAGTTCGGCCGCAACCTCACGGCCGCCGCCCGCGAGAACAAGCTCGACCCGGTGATCGGGCGCGAGAAGGAGATCGAGCGGGTCATGCAGGTGCTGTCGCGCCGCACGAAGAACAACCCGGTGCTCATCGGCGAGCCCGGCGTCGGCAAGACCGCCGTGGTCGAGGGCCTGGCCCAGGACATCGTCAACGGTGAGGTCCCTGAGACCCTGAAGGACAAGCAGCTCTACACACTCGACCTCGGCGCGCTCGTGGCCGGCAGCCGCTACCGCGGTGACTTCGAGGAGCGGCTGAAGAAGGTCCTCAAGGAGATCCGCACCCGCGGCGACATCATCCTGTTCATCGACGAGATGCACACGCTCGTCGGCGCTGGCGCTGCCGAGGGTGCGATCGACGCGGCGAGCATCCTCAAGCCGATGCTCGCCCGTGGTGAACTGCAGACCATCGGCGCGACGACGCTTGATGAGTACCGCAAGCACATCGAGAAGGACGCCGCACTCGAGCGTCGCTTCGCCCCGATCCAGGTCGATGCCCCGGACGTCCCGCACACCGTTGAGATCCTCAAGGGCCTGCGCGACCGATACGAGTCGCATCACCGGGTCTCGATCACCGACGGCGCTCTCGAGGCGGCAGCCCGCCTGTCCGATCGCTACATCTCAGACCGTCAGCTGCCCGACAAGGCCATCGATCTCATCGACGAGGCGGGCTCACGTCTGCGGATCCGTCGCATGACCGCACCGCCGGACCTGCGCGAATTCGACGAACGCATTGCTGACGTGCGTCGCGAGAAGGAGTCCGCGATCGACTCGCAGGACTTCGAGAAGGCGGCTGCGGAGCGCGATCACGAGAAGAAGCTGCTCGCCGAGAAGGTCGAGCGTGAGCGCGAGTGGAAGGCAGGCGACCTCGACGTCGTCGCGGAGGTGGATGAGAAGCTCATCGGCGAGGTTCTCGCCCTGATGACCGGCATCCCGGTGTCCGATCTCACCGAGGACGACATCGCCCGGCTGCTTCGTATGGAGGAGGAGCTGCACAAGCGCGTCATCGGCCAGGAGCAGGCGATCAAGGCGCTGTCCAAGTCGATCCGACGCACGCGTGCAGGCCTGAAGGATCCCAAGCGCCCCTCGGGCTCGTTCATCTTCGCCGGGCCGTCAGGTGTCGGCAAGACCGAGCTGAGCAAGACCCTCGCCGAGTTCCTCTTCGGTGACGAGGATGCGCTCATCGCACTGGACATGAGCGAGTACTCCGAGCGCCACACGGCATCGCGCCTGTTCGGCTCACCCCCCGGATACGTCGGCTACGAGGAGGGCGGCCAGCTCACCGAGAAGGTACGGCGCAAGCCGTTCTCGGTCGTCCTTTTCGACGAGGTCGAGAAGGCGCACCCGGACATCTTCAACTCGCTCCTGCAGGTGCTGGAGGAGGGTCGTCTCACGGATGCCCAGGGTCGCGTCGTCGACTTCAAGAACACCGTCATCATCATGACCACGAACCTCGGCAGCCGGGACGTGTCCAAGGGGCAGACCCTGGGCTTCGCCCCCGACAGCGACACCGAGGGCGCCTACGAGGCCATGAAGTCGAAGGTGCAGCAGGAGCTCAAGCAGCACTTCCGTCCGGAGTTCCTCAACCGCATCGATGACGTCATCGTCTTCCACCAGCTGTCGGAGCTCGAGATCATCGAGATCGTCGATCTCATGATCGCCGGCCTCGAGAAGAGGATGGAGGAGCAGGACTTGGCCATCGAGCTGACTCCGGCGGCCAAGGTGCTGCTGGCCCACCGCGGCTATGACAGCGCCCTGGGTGCTCGCCCGCTGCGCCGCACCATTCAGCGCGATCTCGAGGACCCGCTCGCCGAGAAGATGCTGTTCGGCGACCTGCCGTCCGGGTCGATCGTGCTCGTCGATGTCGCCACGGACGACTCGGAGGAGCCGTTCACGTTCACGGCGACTCCGATGGCCGAACTGCCAGACGTTCCGCCGATCGAGGCGGCCGGTGCCACCGAGGGAGACACCTCCGCCTGATCCGGTCCGGCAACCGTCCTGCGCACCCGTGGGGTGACAGGATGCGCGCATGGCTCAGGGACCTCTGATCCCGGGCATCCGGGAGTTCGATCGACCTCGCCGCGGGTGGCCACGATGGCTCACCGGCGTCGTGGTCGGCGGTCTGGTTCTCGTCGTCCTCGTGGTGATCGCGGGTTTCGTCGGGGGAGTCGGGCCCCTGCGGGCCCTCGGGCAGTCGAGCCTGCCGTTGGACACGGTCGCCTATCGAACGACCACGTCCGCGAACGTCATCGAGGTGGCGGTGAACCTGCCCAGCTCGGGTCTGTGCCGTGATGATGATCTCGTCGTCGTCGCATTCGAGCGGAGCAACCGCGTCGAGGTCGAAGGCTCCGTGACTCGGTCCCGGTCCGCGACCTGCCAGTCGGTGACCATGGGTGGAGACCTGCAGTGGGTGCCGGTGGAGCTGGACCGCGCCTTGGGCACCCGGACGGTGGTGACGGCGGAGGACCGCAAGCCGCTGTCCAATGAGTCAGAGGCCTGACGCTCTCGCAGCTAGGCCTACAGGGGCAGTGCGTAATGGCCCGGAGGTGACTCGACGACGAGTGCGTCCGTCAACAGGCTGCTCAGCGCTCTCTCGCGCTGAGTGGAATCCGACCACGCGCCCTCCAGATCACGCCCGGGGACTGGTTCCGGGGACTCGCGAAGGATGGCCAGGAGTCGCCCCCGCACCTGCCGGTCGCTGCCCTCGTAGCTGGCCTGACGCCGGGGCCCGGCGACGGATTCGGGGCGTCCCTGAGCATGCCAGGCGCACTCCGGCTGAACGGGACAGGCAGGGCAGCTGGGGTTTCGGGCCGTGCAGACCACAGCGCCCAGCTCCATGACGGCGGCGGACCAGCGGGCCGCGGTCTGATCGTCCGGCGGCCACAGCGCGTCCATCCGCTGGCGCTCGGTCGCCGTGATGTGAGCCTTGGGCTGGGCCGAGCCGTCCATCGTGCGTGACAGGACGCGTCGGACATTGGTGTCGAGGACGATCGAGCGACGGCCGAAGGCGAATGCCTGAACCGCCGCGGCGGTGTAGTCGCCGACACCCGGAAGCGCTCTCAGCTCCTCGGTCGATTCTGGAACCTGTCCGTCGTGCCGATCGGTGATGATCCTTGCCGTCTCATGCAGACGCTGGGCACGCCGTGGGTAGCCCAGTCGGCCCCACGCCCGCAGCACCTCAGCGAGGCTGTCGTGAGCCAGGGATGCGGGTTGGGGCCAGCGCTCCATCCAGGCGGTCCAGACGGGCAGCACTCGGTCGACGGGGGTCTGCTGCAGCATGAACTCGCTGACGAGAACGCCCCATGGGCTGGTCGACCGCCAGGGGAGGGCGCGCTCGTGGACGTCGAACCATGCGGTGACGGCGGCGATGACGGACGGATCCGGCGCCTTGTCCACGTGTCGGGCCACTCCGGGATCGTTTCACGACGAGACTGCACGCCTACTACGGTGGTGCTGTGACCTCACTCATGCGTCCGAACGGCCCCGAGCCGTCCTCGGTGTACTGGGTTCGTCGGCTGGCGATCCTGGTGGTGCTCTTGACGGTCGCGGTTGGTGCGTGGTGGCTTGTGGGAGCCGTGACGGGGGGCAGTTCGACTTCCACACCCGAACCCGCCCCGACAGCCTCGCTCGCCGGGGTGACTGACGCGGCGGCTTCAGCTCAACCGACCGTTGCATCGGAGCCGGTGGCCTGTCCTGACTCCGTCATCGCTGTCGAGGCCACCACGGATGCCTCGACCTACAAGGTGGGCGACTCCCCGCGCCTGACCCTGTCCATCACGAACACGGGCACTGTCGCCTGCAACCGTGATGTGGGGCCCAAGGCCAACGAGCTGGAGATCACGTCCGGTGGCTATCACGTGTGGTCCAGTGACGACTGCAATGCGAGCAACAAGTCTGTGGTGAGCCTGCTGGAGGCAGGCGAGACCGTGGCGTCCAGCATCACCTGGAACGGCCGCCTGTCCCAGAAGGGATGCCCGGATGGCAAGGGCGCCAAGGCCAAGGCCGGAAGGTACGACGTTCAGGCGCGCAACGGCAAGGTGAAGAGCGATCCGACCCCGTTCGCCCTCAGCAACAAGGGCTGATCGTCTCCCGAGCTCCTACGAGTAGCGATCCAGCAGGCTTGCCTCGGCCAGGCGGGACAGCCCCTCACGCACGGACCGTGCTCGAGTCTCGCCGACTCCCTCGACCTGCTGAAGATCGTCGCTGCTCGCGGCCAGCAGTCGCGGCAGAGTGCCGAAGTGCCCGACGAGGCGATCGGTGATGACCTCGGGCAGCCGTGGAATGCGGGAGAGCAATCGGAATCCACGGGGTGTCACCGGGGTCTCGAGCGCCTCCTGTGTCTCCGCGTGCCCAAGAATCCCGGCGATGGTGGCCAGGTCGACGAGGTCGCTGCGCTCGTCGAGGGCCTGAAGGGCACGGTCGACGCCGCGCTTCTTGCGGTAGGACGCGGAGATCAGGTAGTCGCGGACGAGAAGCTGCCGACTCCGCTCCATGCCGTGCACGAGTTCGTGCACCTGGAGGGCGAGGAGGCGACCCTCGGTGCCGAGCGCGATGAGGTGGGCGTCCACCTCCTGGCGGATGCGGCACACCATCTCGGCTCGCTGGGCGACCAGGCACACCTCGCGGAGCGTCACGGCGTCCTCGATCTCGACGGCTGCGAGCGCAGCGTCGACCTCGTCGAGGCGCTCCTTGTAGCCCTCGAGCGTGGCGACGGCCTGGGTAGCGCGCGCCATGATCTTGGCGGCCTCCTCGAGGACGTGGTGGCGCCCGTCGAGATATACGGCGATCGAGTTCATCGACTTGCTGACGCTGATCACGGGATGACCGGTCTGACGGGAGACTCGATCCGCGGTGCGATGCCGGGTGCCGGTCTCCTCCGTGGGGAGCGACGAGTCGGGGACGAGCTGCACCGCGGCTCGCACGATCGCCTGACGCTGCGGGTCGACGATGATGGCACCGTCCATCTTGGACAGCTCGCGAAGGCGGGTCGCCGAGAACGGGACGTCGAGCACGAAGCCACCATTCACGACCTGCTCGACCGAACGATCCCAGCCGATGACGATCAGGCCGCCAGTACGACCCTGCAGGATGCGCTCAAGGCCATCTCGCAGGGCGGTGCCGGGTGCCATCAGCGCGAGTGTCTCCTGCAGGCGAGACTCGGGGGCGGGGTCGGGGGTCATCGTTGCTCCGGACGTCAGGTGGGAAGGTCAGACGGTGCCGTGGTGCTGGCGCTGGACAGGCGTCGGGCGGTGCGGATGGCGTCGTGAAGTGATCCCACCTCATGCAGGCGCATTCCCGTCGGCGGCGCGCCGGTGGCCGGGCCTCGTGAACGCGACGGCACGATCGCGTCGGTGAACCCCAGCCGAGCAGCCTCCGACAGGCGTCTGGCCAGCGAGGTCACGGGGCGGACGTCACCGGCCAGGCCGACCTCGCCCACGGCCAGCAGGTTGGACGGCAGCGCGATGTCGGCAGCGCTGCTGGCGATGGCGAGCGCCACGGCCAGGTCAGTGGCCGGCTCCAGGAGTCGTACACCGCCGACGGTTGCCGCGAAGCAGTCCTGCTGGGCCAGGCGCACCGAGGCTCGGCGCTCGAGGACTCCGAGCATCATCGCCACCCGCGCACTGTCGAGGCCGGACGTGACCCTGCGCGGCTGAGGGGTGGCGGTGGGGGCGATGAGGGCCTGCACCTCGGCCAGCAGAGGCCGCCTTCCCTCCATGGTGACGGTGACGCACGTACCGGGCGCCGGGCGCTCACGATCACCGAGGAACAGGCCACTGGGGTCGGCCAGGCCGAGGATGCCGTCGTCGACCAGTTCGAAGCAGCCGATCTCGTCGGCGGCCCCGAAGCGGTTCTTGACCGCACGCACCAGACGGAGAGGCCCGTGTCGATCGCCCTCGAAGTGCAGGACGACGTCGACCAGGTGCTCCAGCGTGCGGGGGCCGGCCACGTTGCCGTCCTTGGTGACGTGGCCCACGAGGATGACGATGACGTTCCGGGCCTTGGCGATCGCGATCAGCGAGGCGGCAACCTCCTTCACCTGGGTGACGCCACCGGCGGCACCGTCGACCTCCGTGCTGGAGATCGTCTGGACGGAGTCGAGGATTAGCAGGGTCGGCTCGACGGAGTCGATGTGCCCGAGGATGCTGCCAAGGTCGGTCTCAGCGGCGAGGTAGAGCTCGTCGGCGACGGCTCCGATGCGCTCGGCGCGCAGGCGCACCTGAGCGGCGGACTCCTCGCCCGTGGCGTAGAGGACCCGACGATTCTGGCGCGCCCAGGTCGCGGCCGTCTCGAGCAGCAGGGTCGACTTGCCCACCCCCGGCTCGCCAGCGAGCAGGACGACCGCGCCGGGGACAAGACCGCCGCCGAGTACGCGATCGAGCTCCCCGATGGTCGTGGGTATGGCTCGGGCGGTGGCGACGTCGACTGATCCGATGGGAACTGCCGGAGTCGAGCTGACCTGGCTGGGAGTGGTGCGTGCCCGGACGGCGCCTGCCTCCTCGACCGTGCCCCAGGCCTGGCACTCGCCGCATCTGCCGACCCACTTCGTGGTCGTCCAGCCGCAGTCGGTGCAGCGATACGGAGGAGTGACGGGCTTGGCCATGCAGGGCGCCTATCAGGCCGTCGGCTCGTCGGCCGGGTGAGGGGAGAGGCCGAGGGGCGAGCGACCGTCGGCGAGCAGGACCTGCCGGGCGCGGCACAGCCGGGCGAGCTCGTCGTAGGCGAGCTGGCCGATCAGCGCCACGAGCTCCTCGCGGTTGGACTCGAACACGGCCGTCTCGCCAATATGGGCATCGGTGTTGGAGGAGCAGTACCAGGGGAAATCGTGACCGCCGGCACCCCAGTCCTGCCTCTCGTACTCGCCGATCACCACGACGAGGTAGTCGGTGCCATCCTCGATCGTGCGATTCTCATAGGAGCGTCGCATGGGCAGCTGCCAGCAGACCTCGGGCTTCGTCTCGATGAACGAGACGCCCTCGGCCTCCGCGAGGTGGTGCAGGGCGCAGCCGTAGCCGCCGGAGAAGTCGGCGTCGTTGTGGAAGATGCAGGCCCCCTTGACCACGCGGGTCTTGTCGGCGCCGTCCTCCTTCTCCGTCCAGCCCTTCTTGTGCCCGGTGCTGTAGCGCTGCCACTGCTCAGGCGTGAGGCGCTCGACCCACGAGGCGACGCGCTTGCGGTCCGCCTTGTCGGCGAAGTGCGCTCCGTGCACACAGCAGCCGGCGTCGGGCCTCGAGGCATCGATGCCCTGGCAGCCGCGTCCGAAGATGCAGGTCCAGCGGGAGGTGAGCCAGGTGAGGTCGGCCTTGATGAGCTGCTGGGCGTCTGCTGGGTCGATGAACTCCACCCACTGGCGTGGGAAACCGATCTCAACCTCTGGCATGCCGTCAGCCTAGGGCCAAGGGACGACAACTCGCCGTCGGGTAATCCGGCGTGATCCATGGTGCGCTCGCCGCGACGGTCGCTCCGGACGGTAGTTTCGTCCCGTGAGACTCGGCGTACTGGACCTCGGCTCGAACACCGTCCACCTGCTGCTCGTGGACGCGCACCATGGCGCTGCGCCCGTTCCGGCCTCGAAGCTCAAGATGCCGCTGCGCCTGTCCGAGCATCTGCAGGCGGACGGGTGCATCGAGGACGCCGCAGTAGACCAGCTGATCGACTTCATCCGACGGGGTCAGGAGCTGTCCGAGGACCTTGGGGCTACCGATGTCATGGCATTCGCCACATCGGCCATCCGGGAGGCCGTCAACGGCGAGCAGGTTCTTGCTCGGGTGCACGAGGAGACGGGCCTGACCATCCAGGTGCTCTCGGGCGAGGACGAGGCGCGGATGACGTTCCTCGCGGTGCGCCGGTGGTTCGGCTGGTCCAGCGGCAGGATCCTGGCCTTCGACATCGGCGGCGGATCGCTTGAACTGGCATCGGGGACGGATGAGGAGCCGGACGTCGCGGTGTCGCTGCCCCTCGGGGCGGGTCGGCTCACGCGCAACCTTCTGATGGGGGACCCACCGACGCTGGAGTCCGTCCGTGAGGTGCGTCGGCATGCGCGGGCATCCATCGCCGAGGTCGTCGGACGGCTTCGCCGCGTCGGCGAGCCGCGCATGGCGGTGGCGACGTCGAAGACGTTCAAGCAGCTGGCCAGGATTGCCGGCGCCGCACCGGCGAGCGATGGGATTCACACTCCCCGGGTTCTCAAGGCCTCGGATCTCCATGAGATCGTCCCGACGCTCGCGGGGATGACGACGGCCGAGCGTTCGAACCTGCCGGGAGTGTCGGAAGGGCGCTCGGCGCAGATGGTGGCGGGAGCCATCGTGGCGGAGGCGGCCATGGATCTGCTCGAGGTCGATGAGCTCGTCGTGTGCCCGTGGGCGCTGCGCGAGGGCATCATCCTGCAGCGAATGGACGGCCTGGCGCCGTGACCGCGGGGGGCGACCCGACCTTCGATCGGACGGTCGGACTCACGGCGGTCGATTCGACAATCGGACTGACTGCTGATCAGGTCGCCGAACGGGTTGCGCGCGGCGAGGTCAATGCCGTCCCTGATCCGCGAAGTCGCAGTCTCGGCGACATCGTCAAGGCAAACACGTTCACCTGGTTCAACGGCCTGATCGGAACCCTCTGGGTGATCATGCTTCTGGTGGCTCCGATCCAGGACTCCCTCTTCGGTTTCGTCATCGTCGCCAACACCGGTATCGGCATCATCCAGGAGTTCAGAGCGTCGCGGACGCTGGCCAAGCTCGCCGTGCTCGGAGACGCTCGACCGACGGTGCGTCGCGAGGGCCGTGACGCCGAGATTCCCACCAGTGACGTCGTCATGGATGACCTGATCGTTCTGAGCACGGGTGACCAGCTCGTCGTCGATGGCGTCGTGCTGACGACTGATGGCCTCGAGATCGACGAGAGCCTGCTGACCGGTGAGGCCGATCCAGTCGACAAGAGCGTCGGCGACGACGCGATGTCGGGTTCGTTCGTCGTTGCCGGGTCCGGGCTCTATCAGGCGACCCGGGTGGGGCGCGAGTCCTTCGCGGGAAGGCTCACCGAGCAGGCGACCACCTTCCATCAGACGAACTCCGAGCTTCGTGACTCAGTGACGCGGTTCATCCGAGCGATCGCGTTCCTCCTCGCGCCGGTGGGCCTGCTGCTGCTGTGGTCCCAGCTGGTGCGCGCAGACCTGCCGTTCAATGAGGCGGTTCGCGGCACCATCGCCGGTGTGGTGACGATGGTTCCTGAGGGACTCGTCCTGCTGACGTCGATTGCGATGGCGGTGTCGGTCGTTCGATTGGCACAGAAGCGCGTGCTGGTGCAGGACCTTCCGGCCGTCGAGGTGCTCGCCCGTGTCGACACCATCTGCGTTGACAAGACTGGAACACTCACCGAGCCCGGCATGCGCGTGCACCAGGTCGTGCCGGTCGGATCGGGAGTCGACACGGACTCTTCGGTCCTCGCAGGCATTCTCGGCGCGGTGGGGTCCGGTGAGGCGAACCCCAATCCCACTCTGCAGGCGATCGCCGACGAGTTCCCGGACCCGTCGTGGCCGGTCGTGTCGGCGGTGCCCTTCTCCAGCGCGCGCAAATGGTCAGCCGTCGACCTCGGGTCCCACGGATCCTGGGTGCTGGGCGCCCCGGAGATCGTGGGGGCGCAGGCCGCGGCCGATGTTCGCCGCCAGGCGGATGAGCTCGCAGCCACTGGGGCGCGAGTGGTCCTGCTGGCGCGCGCAGAGACTGTTCCCCAGCCCGATGACGCTCTCGTGGACCTGCAGCCGGTGGCCCTCGTCGTGATCAGCCAGCTGCTGCGTGCCGATGCGCCCGAGACTGTGGCCTACTTCCTCGAGCAGGACGTGACCGTCAAGGTGATCTCCGGCGACAACGCGGTCACGGTGGGGGCCATCGCGGGTCAGGCAGGCGTCCCCGGCGCTGACCAGCCGGTTGATGCGCGAACGCTGTCGGATGACCCGCAGGAGCTGGCCGCGCCGGTGAGCGAGGCCAACGTCTTCGGGAGGGTGACGCCCCTGCAGAAGCAGCAGATGGTCGAGGCCCTGCACCTGCGGGACTCGACCGTCGCCATGACGGGTGACGGTGTCAATGACGTCCTCGCCCTGAAGAAGGCTGATCTCGGCATCGCCATGGGGTCGGGCTCGGGGGCCACGCGCGCAGTCGCCCAGCTCGTGCTCCTCGATGATCAGTGGTCGGTCATGCCGAGCGTGGTCGCCGAGGGTCGCCGGGTGCTGGGGAACATCGAGCGTGTCGCTGACGTGTTCTTGACCAAGACCTCCTATTCAGTGGTGTTCTCGCTGTTCACCGGGCTGTTCGCGGTCGCGTTCCCGTTCCTGCCCAGGCACCTCACCCTCGTCAGCGCCCTGACGATCGGCATCCCCGGATTCTTCCTGGCACTGATGCCGAACACGGAGCGATTCCGCCCGGGCTTCCTGCGACGGGTCCTTCTGTTCGCCATCCCCTCGGGCGTCATCTGTGCCGCCGCATCGCTCGTGAGCTACAGCGTGGCACTGAATGTGGGGGAGCCGCTTGCCAACGCCCAGGCGGCGGCCAGCGTGACGCTGTTCATCGTGGCGGCGGGAGTGCTGCTGATGTCGGCTCGGCCGTTGAACGCCCTGCGCCTGGGAATCGTCGGCACGATGGTGGCCATCTTCGTCGCGGTCCTCTACGTCCCCTTCCTGTCGGAGTTCTTCGCCCTGACGCTCGGGCCGGAGAGGTACACGCTCGTCGCGATCGGCTCGGGCCTCGTCGGTGTCGTGCTCGTGTGGGCTGCGGCCCTGGTCACCGATCGCTGGCGTCGAGCATGAAGCCCGGTATCGCCGTCGGCCTGTCAACGTCGTCCGTCTTCCCGGAGAGCACGGCCTCGGCGTTCGAGATGGCCGCCATGCTCGGCTACGACGGAGTCGAGGTCATGGTCGGGACTGATGCGACGAGTCAGGACTCCGAGGCGTTGCGGGCGCTGTCGGATCACTATGAGGTTCCGATCCTGTCGATCCATGCACCGTGCCTGCTGGTCACCCAGCGCGTCTGGGGAACCGACCCGTGGGGGAAGCTGCAGCGAGCCCAGCAGGCGGCCGAGCGAGTCGGCGCTGCGACCGTCGTCGTGCATCCGCCCTTCCGCTGGCAGCGCGACTACGCCCGTGAGTTCGTGACCGGCCTGGGCCGAATGGGCTCGGAGACCGACGTGCGGTTCGCGGTGGAGAACATGTTCCCGTGGCGGGCAGGACCGGGCTCGATCGATGCCTACCTTCCTGACTGGGACGTGCGCAACGACGACTATCCGCACACGACCCTGGACCTGTCCCACACGGCGGTGTCGCGCTCTGACGCGCTGGAGATGGCGGCCGACCTCAGCGATCGCCTGGCGCACGTGCACCTGGCCGACGGGACGGACTCGATCCGCGACGAGCATCTGGTGCCGGGGCGGGGGACCCAGCCGGTGGCCGCCCTGCTGACGCACCTGGCAGCGTCGGGCTTCGGCGGCGCCGTGATCGCCGAGATCAGCACGCGCAAGGCTCCCGATCGCGCTGCCCGACTGGCGGACCTGGCGGAGTCTCTGGCCTATGCGCGACTCCACCTGGGGCAGTCGCAGTCCGAAGCGACCGGCTCCGCATAGTCTTCTCTTGTGGTGAGTTCGCCGATCAGTCCGCAGGACGCGGCGAGTGCCGTGATGCAGGCAGCGCGGCTGGCCTTCGAGTCGCGCGGCTACGCGGGCACCACGATGAAGTCGGTGGCCGTGGCCGCCGGCGTAGCCCCGGACGTCCTGCGCTCGCTGTACCAGAACAAGGAACGCCTCTTCGCCGCTGCGATGCAGTTGCCCTTCGATCCGGCGCAGGCGATTCCGGGCCTCATCGCCCCCGGCCTGGACGGGATGGGTGAGCGGCTCGTCCGCGTGGTCCTCACCCTCATGGACGACGAGCAGATGCGCACCGACCTCACCCGACTGCTGGCGTCCGACCAGGGAGTCGGCGCCACAACAGGTGCTGCCAGAGCGGCTGCGAGCTCCACGGCCCTGATGCAGCTGCGGGGGATCTCGGAGTACCTGTCCAGCACGGTCGTCGACAGCGTCGTGGCCGCCGTCGGCGTCCCGGATGCTCGGCTGCGCGTCTCTCTGATCACGTCGCACCTGCTGGGGCTGGCCACGACCCGGTACCTGCTCCGCATCGAGCCGCTGGCGTCGGCGAGCGAGGACCAGGTGGCCGCACTCGTCGGGCCCGCAGTGCAGGCTCTCCTCGACCCGACGAACGTTGTGGGATCGCCGCCACCGGCACGCGGATGATTCGTGAGGCACTGGCCTCGGTGGCCAGGAACGAGTCGATCAGCGGGGTTCTCGCTCGGACGCCGGTGGCTCGTGACCTGGTCACCCGCGTGGTGGGCGGAGAGACGATTGACGACGTCCTCCCGGTGGTCGCGGATCTGGCCGACCGGGGCTTCTTCGTGGCGTTGGAGCATGTCGAACCTGACGTCATGACCAGGACTGAGGCGGACGAGGCGGCAGCGGCCTATCGAACCGTGATCGATGCGCTGGCCGATTCCGGGCTCGGGGACGTGGCAGAGGTCTCCGTCTTCACCGAGTCCCTCGGCCAGGGCGTTGCGGGTGCCGACGAGGGGGCATTCGGGCGCCTGTCGTCGGTCGTGACCCGTGCGGGCGGCCGTGCCGTTCCCATCAGGCTGGGGGTCGGGCCGCTGCCCCACGTGTCGCAGACGCTGGAGTGGGCCCGAGCGCTGATCGATCGGGGCGACGACGTCGGAGTCACCCTGCCGGCCATCCTCCGGCGCACGGAGCAGGAATGCTCAGCATGGTCAGCGGAGAGCGTGCGTCTGGTCAAGGGGGCGCATGCGGACGGGGCCGCGGCCTATCGGCAGCCGATCGAGACCGACAAGTCGTTCGTCCGCAGTGCCAAGGAGCTCCTGCGCGGAGCGGGCCACCCCTCGTTCGCCACCCATGACCCGCGGCTGGTCGCCATCGTGGAGTCCCTCGCCTCGCGGTTCGATCGTGCTCCGCACTCGTTCGAGTACGCGTTCTATCTCGGTCGGCAGACGGGCGAGCAGGAGCGGCTGCTGGCCGCCGGACAGCGTGTGCGCATCTATGTACCTTTCGGTCCTCGGTGGCTGGAGCGGCTCGTGGGAGGCTTGGCGGAGCAGCCCAGCGGCATCGGCGGAGCCTTGCGCTCCCTGCTTCCGCGCTGAATCAGGCAACGACCGACGAGAGGCAGTCACCATGCGCATCGCAGTTCTGGGGGGCGGTGTCATGGGCGAGACCCTGGCGACCGGCTTCCTTCGGCTGGACCCTCGACCGAGCGTCGTCATCGTCGAGAAGCGAGCGGAGCGTGCGCAGGAGCTGCGTGACGGGCTGGACGTGGACATCGCCCCGCTGGAGCAGGCGGTCGATGGCGCCGATGTCGTCGTCCTCGTCGTCAAGCCCCAGGACATCTCCGACCTGCTGGCAGCTGCCGGCCCGCTGCTGAAGCCCGGCTGCCTGGCCATCTCGATCGCCGCAGGGATTCGAACCTCGACGATCGAGTCCGCAGTTCCCGCCGGGGTGAATGTCGTGCGGGCCATGCCCAACACGCCGGCGCGTATCGGCGAGGGCACGACGGGCATCAGCGCGGGAGCGACCTGCTCGACTGAGGCCGTCGCGCTCGCCGAGCGGCTGATGTCGAGCGTCGGCCTGGTCGTCACGGTCCCGGAGGATCTTCAGGACGCCGTCACGGCAGTGTCGGGCAGCGGCCCGGCGTACCTGTTCTACCTGGCGGAGTCGATGACGGCCGCCGGAGTCGATCTCGGACTCGATCCTGCGACTGCGCGACTGATGGTGAATCAGACACTCCTTGGCGCTGCGACCCTGCTTTCCGCGTCGGACGACGACGCCGAAGAGCTGCGGCGCAAGGTCACCTCGCCCGGGGGCACGACGGCGGCGGCCATCGCGACCCTCGACGATGCGGGTGTGGCATCGGATGTTCGGGCAGCGCTGACGGCCGCTCGTGATCGCAGTCGCGAGCTCTCCGGGTCCTGATCGTGGGCGAGCAGGTGGGCATCGTCTGGGACGAGCGCCTCGCGGAATACGACTTCGGCCCCGGGCATCCGCTGGCTCCCATCCGGGTCCAGCTCGCCATGAGACTGGCCGCGGACTTCGGCCTGCTCGACTCGACGCGTGCTCACATCATCACGCCCGTGGAGCCCGTGTCGGACGAACTCCTCCTCAGCGTTCATGAGCAGGCGTATGTCGACGCCGTGATCCGGGCGTCGTCCGACCCGCACTTCTACGACCAGGCCCGGGGGCTTGGCACGGAGGACGATCCCGTCTTCACCGGTATGCACCAGGCCTCGGCGCGCGTGGCGGGGGCGACTCTCGCGGCGGTCCGAGCGGTGCACACCGGCGAGTTCGGTCACGCCGTCAACCTCGCGGGTGGTCTTCACCATGCGTTACCGGGGGCGGCCGAGGGCTTCTGCGTCTACAACGACATCGGTGTCGCCATTGCGTGGCTGCTCGATCAGGGGGTCGAGCGCGTGGCGTATGTGGACGTCGACGTCCACCACGGTGACGGAGTGCAGGCGATGTTCTGGAACGACCCTCGCGTCCTGACGATCTCGATCCATGAATCGCCCGCCACCTTGTTCCCGGGCACGGGCTGGCCATCCGAAGTCGGTGGCCCTGATGCCCTGGGAACTGCCGCCAATGTTGCACTCCCCGCCGGGACAGGGGATCAGGGCTGGCTCCGGGCGCTGCACAGCGTCGTTCCCGACCTTCTGCAGGCGTTCGCCCCCACCGTGCTCATCACCCAGCATGGTGTCGACACGCACTTCGAGGACCCCCTCGCGCACCTGCTGGTCTCCGTGGATGGGCAGCGGATGGCCTTCGAGGCACTCCACCGCTGGGGTCACCGCTACGCCGACGGTCAGTGGGTGGCGCTGGGGGGCGGCGGCTACGAGTGGGTCGATGTCGTCCCACGGGCCTGGACGCACCTGATCGCAGAGGCGCTGGGCACTCCGATTCCCCCGGAGTCGGAGGTCCCCCAGGCGTTCCATGACTACGTGCTCGAAGCCCTTGGGCGGCAGGCGCCCGGGCGGATGACGGACGGGCGCCAGCCTTGGCCGCGTCCGCTGGAGCAGGGGTTCGACCCGGCCGATCCGGTGGATGCGGCGATCCTCGCCACCCGGGAGGCTGTCTTCCCGCACCACGGGCTCCAGGCTGAGCCGGATCTGTGGTTCTGACGTCGATCAGGGTGGAAGGCCACGATTTCCGTGGGGGATTCGAAGTGATTTATCCAATCAACTTTCCCTGCGACCCCACAGGCCACTAGGGTTCGACAGTCCCAAGTCGTGGTCTCCGGAGGGGAAGCCGGTGCGACAGGGGAAAGAGAGTTGAGTGCGACATGTCTTCGATCCCTGATCGGGCTCTGAGTGACGTTCGATTCCTGACCGTTGCCGAGGTGGCGGCCACGATGCGCGTGTCCAAGATGACCGTGTACCGGTTGGTGCACAACGGCGAGCTCCCCGCGGTGCGCGTCGGTCGGTCCTTCCGCGTTCCCGAGCAGGCCGTCACCGACTACCTGCGCGACTCCTTCGTCGAGACCGCCTGATCCTCCCCCTGCTGGCCCCTCGACGCACGCGACCGTGCGCTGCTGGGAGGCCTGGCACCAGCCTCGCCCGAAGCACCTGCCACGTCCGCGAGTAGGCTGACCAATCGCTGTTCATGTTGTGCTGATCTGCCGTTCATGGTGGGTCGGCTGTAGAGATAGGGATCGTTGATGGGCTCTGTGATCAAGAAGCGGCGCAAGCGGATGGCCAAGAAGAAGCACCGCAAGCTGCTGCGTCGCACGCGGGTCCAGCGCCGCAACAAGAAGTAGCCTGCGGGGTCGCCGCACGGGCGAGGAGAGTCTGGGGGTCGTCATGGGGCGCACTGTCCTGGTCACGGGCGTCTCCCGCCTCCTCGGTGGCCGCATGGCGGCGGCCCTTGCCCAAGATCCCGACATCCACGTCATTGGCGTCGATGTCGTTGCTCCTGAATCAGTCGTCCCCGGAATCACCTTCGTGCGTGCTGACATCCGCAACCCGGTGATCGCCAAGATCATGGGCGAGGCGGCTGTCGACACCGTGGTGCACATGGGTGTCATCGCCACGCCCAAGCAGGCAGGTGGGCGGTCGACGATGAAGGAGATCAACGTCATCGGCACCATGCAGCTGCTCGCTGCGTGCCAACGCGCCCCTGGCGTCGAGCGCCTGGTCGTGAAGTCGACGGCCGCGGTCTACGGATCCGGTCCCAAGGACCCGGCTCTGGTGACAGAGGACATCGAGGTCAAGCATCCACCCACCTCCGGCTGGGCCAAGGACTCAGTCGAGGTGGAGGCCTATGTGCGCGGGTTTGCGCGCCGGCGCCCGGATGTCGCCGTCACGACGCTTCGCTTCGCGAACATCATCGGCCCGCGCATCCACACGAGCCTGACGTCCTACTTCTCGCTGCCGCTCGTACCCACCGTCTGGGGCTTCGACCCGCGCCTCCAGTTCGTCCACGAGGACGATGCCCTGGCGGCGATCCACCGCAGTGTGAATTCTGATCAGGTGGGCACCTTCAATGTTGCCGGCGAAGGAGTCCTGCTGCTGTCGCAGGCCCTGCGCATGGCCCGGCGAACCAGCGTGTCCGTGGCGGCACCGCTGTTCCCCATGGTCGGTCGGGCCCTGTCGCCTCGGGGCGATGTCGACTTCTCACCGGAGTCGGTGCGCTACCTGACCTACGGCCGCGCTCTCGATACATCGGCCGCCCGATCCGTCCTGGGGTTCACGCCGCGCTACTCCACCGCCGAAGCCTTCGAGTCCCTCGTCAATGACGACCATGGAGTCCAGGAGGTGCAGGTTGCCTGACGCAGACGTCATCCCGATCTCCCCGGATCCCGAGGAGCCGCGCAAGCCCCGGCTGGGGCCCTCGCGGGCAGCTCGGATGGTGGGCAACACCGGCCCCCAGCCGGTGCCCGCGCGGCCCACCGCAGGCCCGGCCGAACCGGCCGCAGTCCGCACCGCGGAGGCCGATTCGGTGCTCGTGGGACCCGGGTCGGACGGCATCTGGTCCGATGCCGAGATCGAGGACATGCTCGAGCCTTTCGGCGAGTTCGTCAGGCGACGACTCACCGGCGACTATCGGGTCGACGACTTCGGCTTCGACCCCGAACTCACGGATCGGGTGCTCCTGGCTCTCGTCCGGCCGCTCTACCGGTCCTGGTTCCGCGTGGAGGTGAGCGGCCTGGAGAACGTTCCGGCCGACTCGGGCGCCCTCGTCGTGGCGAACCACTCCGGCGTCATCGCCTGGGACTCCCTGATGACGCAGGTGGCGCTTCGCGACGAGCACCCGGCGCACCGTCATCTGCGGATACTCGGGGCCAACCTGGTCTTTCAGACGCCGATCATCGGCGAGCTTGCTCGCAAGGCGGGCCACACGCTGGCCTGCCATCCCGATGCCGAGCGCCTGCTGAAGGCAGGTGAGCTCGTAGGCGTGTGGCCGGAGGGGTTCAAGGGCATAGGCAAGCCGTTCTCGCAGCGGTACAAGCTCCAGCGCTTCGGTCGTGGAGGCTTCGTGACGGCGGCCCTGCGCACGGGAGCCCCGATCATCCCCACGGCGATCGTGGGAGCGGAGGAGACGTATCCGATGATCGCGAATGCTCGCACGGTCGCACGCGTCCTCGGCCTGCCGTACTTCCCGATCACGCCGACATTTCCCTGGCTCGGGCCGGTGGGCATGGTGCCGCTGCCGAGCAAGTGGTTCATCCACTTCGGTGAGCCGATCCCGACCGACGGGTATCCCGAGGGATCGGCTGATGATCCGATGGTCGTGTTCAACCTCACCGATCAGGTGCGCGAGCAGATTCAGCAGTCGCTCTACCGGCTCCTCGTCGCGCGACCATCTGCATTCGGGTGAGGGGAAGCGCTGCCTACGGGCGTCGCGCTCGCCCGTAGGCGTAGCCGATCACCATGCCCACGGCGATGCCCCCGGCCCCGGAGGCTGCCGGCAGGGCGAAGCGCTTCATCTGCTCCCTGCGTCGGAAGTCGCGGATCACCCACCCGTTCTGGCGCGCATGCGCGCGCAGGGTGGCGTCTGGGTTGACCGCGACCGGTCGGCCGACGATGGAGAGCATCGGAATGTCGTTGGACGAATCCGAGTAGGCCGAGCACTCGGCGAGATCCAGGCCCTCCCGCTCCGCGATCGCTCGAATGGCCTCCGCCTTTGCCAGGCCATGCAGCGGCGGCCCGTCCAGATGCCCGGTGTAGACGCCGTTGCGGATCTCGGCGACCGTGCCGAGGGCTCCGGTGAGGCCGAGTCGCTCGGCGATGACGGTGGCGAGCTCGACGGGTGTCGCAGTGACGAGCCACACCTGCTGCCCGGCGTCCAGATGGCCTTGGGCGATGGCCAGTGAGCCGGGGATGAGCTTGTCGACCATGGT
>Ga0255771_1001603_pt1 | contig 24125 bp, 22 predicted proteins | sample 011ome_19_FD_179969 | JGI IMG/M metagenome (GOLD analysis project Ga0255771, IMG submission 179969) | Coastal salt marsh microbial communities from the Groves Creek Marsh, Skidaway Island, Georgia - 011510BT metaG (version 2) | ecosystem: Environmental > Aquatic > Marine > Intertidal zone > Salt...
AAATACACGGCCAAACAAACCTTGTAGGACTAATTCATGTGTGAGTGAACCATCCAATGTACCTGTGGTGCCAAATCGGTATTCTGCTTCGGTACACTTTTCCATAATCGTAGTAAGTGATTTGGATTTAAACCCATGGCATTCGTCACCAAACACAGCGCCAAATTGTGAGAACCAATCTAATGGAAACTTATAGATTGATTGCCATGTTGACACATACACCCGTGCTTCGGCATTCTTATCTCGGCCAGAGTAGATTCTATGTACTTCATTCTTAGCATCAAATGAATCATTAGTTGCATAGTCATTAAAATCACCATACATCTGCTCAACCAATGAGGTCGTAGGTACAATAACCAGAACTCTTTTATCAGAGTTGGCAAGGAACCAACGAAGCAATGTGTAGATAATTAATGATTTACCCGAGCCAGTGGGTGATACCAATATGCCTTTCTTTTTATGAATTGCATTGCATACAGCATCAAACTGATAATCTCTAATTGGAAATGGCAGATTAATACTCTGGACAAAATCCATTATATCCAAAGGCAGTACTTTATTTGCCGATTCTGGTGGACCATAATCACTATCGTGTTGGTCTAATTCATACTCTCGTTGCTCACAAAATTTGAGTAAATGATAAAACAACCCACCTGGTAGTGTACCAGTGCGCGCATTGTATAGACGGATTTTACCATCCCATACTCTATTCTTAAATGCTGGCATAAATTTATACCCCGGCACAAAGAATGAGAAATACTCATTTAATTCAGCGGCAATACCAGGGTCACATTGTAGGACCATGGTAGCATGATTTAACTTCCAGATTGAAATTTTTTCCATTCAATAATGTTCTTCACTGTTTGGTGTCGCCACTTAATATTTTCTATGATCTCATGTAAAGTATCTATAACGGTCTTATAATACTGGATTTTCTCTTCTGATTTCTGAATGTCTGGATCTGAATCATAATAATAATCCATCTCACCTTTCAAGACTTTTAAGCCGTTGAATGGATCCAATGCCCAGTCCTTTTCTTTAATTTCCTCTGGCGATAGCTTGCCATTATAGTATAACCACTTGTCTTTGAGTAGTTCTTTTTGCTTAAACTCTGAACGCTTAAGCATTAACTTATAGTTAGAGGAGAGTGTGAGATATTTTGCGTGTAGTTTAGGAGACTCTCTCGAAGCCTCATCTAAACGCATATCATTAATTTGGCAGTCGTCTGCCCACTGAGAAAGAATCTCTTGTAGATCTAACATGATATAGTTCCATTTCAATTATAATGTAGTTGATACTGTGAATGACTCAGTAATTGCACCTGTCGTTTTATTTATATTCAATAATTCAAAGTAAGTGAATCGGAAAGAAGCAGCAAAGGTAACAAATTCATTGCCCGCAGCAGTTGTTACCAATTGAATATCACCCAATGAAGTAGGTACACAATCCAAATAACGAATTTGCTTTGTAACATTATTTGCACTTGATAACATATGTAATGTTATATCTGCATATGTTGGTGCGGTATCACTTGCTCTATTGAGAGGTGACACTGGATTTGTATCCAATAATCTACGGATCCAATTATACATTTCTGCATAAGAAGTCATATCCTCATCAAGGATAATATTTGCCGTTAGTTCATTGAACGTCAATTTATCACCAGCAAATGGAATGCCAGCAATCTTCCTAAAAGGTACTTCGACTGAGTTTAATATCATACCTGGATGGGTAATGCTTTGACAAAAGAATTCCAGATTCGGATAATTCTTTCGATCAAGACTAATCTTAAACGAAGTAGGTTGTAGGTAATTAATATTAGTAGTAAGTGCCATATAATCTATTTATACTTTATAGCATATAAAAAAAGGGATCCGAAGATCCCTTTAAAGGCCCAGTGGACTGGGCTCTTATTATACCAAGAATTAAGCGAGGATGTTATCAACGCGGAAGATTCTGTAGTATTGGTTGGTACGAACAGTAGCCAAACCAGAGGCAGCAGTAGCGCCAACGAATGGGTTTGAAGCCATACCGTAGCGAGTCTTGAAGCCAATCTTGGGTTGGAAGGTGTCCTCACCAACAGCACGGACCATAGTCAATGGAACGTATGGGCAGTAGAACAAGCCAGCGTCGTAGGGGTTAGTACCCTTGTAACCAACGGTAACATAGTCAGCAGAAGCATAAGGATCGATATAGACCTTTGTGCGACCGTTCAACACACCAGCGAAGGTGTTACCGGTGTCATCAACTTGCAAGTTGGTAGACATAGCAGGAGCGTAGTCCAACATACCTGATGCTGCCAAGGCAGAAGCGACGTCAGAAGAGCAAACAATGAAGTTGCCTTTACCGCGACGGGTTTCTTTTGCAATGGTGTTAGCTTCACGTTCGATTTGGAGAATCAAACCCTTGAACTTCTCAACAGACCAACGGCCATCGGCATCGGTAGACAAGTTGAAAATACCCTTAACTTGCAAACCATCTTGGCGTGCGCCAATCTTAGCTTGTGAGTTCATGGTACGGATAACTTCACGGTTGATTTCAGCCAAGATCTCAGTAGAGAGGATGTTAGCCAATTCGGTTTCAGCATCCAAGCCATGAATTGCCTTCAAGTCTTGAGCCAATTCCAAGCTGTATTCAGCCTTCAAAGCACGTGACTTAGCAGTAACGGTAGCCTTTTCGATTGTGAAACCCATTTCAGCAAATGCCTCACCAGCAGCGCCGAGGTTTTCAGCTTCAGCCGTTGTGTAAGCATCGCCGATTGCTGGAACATAAGATGCGCCAGAGTCAACAATAGAGCTATCAGCATCGGTATCGGTAACACTCTCGAGACCTGAAGTACCACCGTTAGCGGTAGTAGCAGAGTCACCAGAGTAACCAACAGCAGCTTCGTTAAACAATGCCTCATCGCCATTAGACACACCAGCTTTGGTGGTTTTGTAGCGTGACTTCATTGCGAAGATCAAACCGGTAGGACCAGTCATAGGTTGAACACCAGCGATGTCATAAGCCATCAAGTTAGGCATTGCACGACGGACCAAGGCGATCAAGACGGGATCCCAGTTACCAGCAGCGCCACCAGTTACAGCAGCAGTACCGTTAGTTGGGGTTTCCATCAACATACCACTTTGAGCGCGTTGCTCAGAGAAAGCACGTTCTTGGTTTTCCAAGATTTGAGCCGTAACGGCACGACGGTGTGAGTCTTTAATAGAGCCAGCAGATTCTTCATTAAGAACTGGTGACCACTTTTCTACTAATTTATCGTAAGATTGTTGCATTTGGATTTACTCCCTTATTTTGCAGATTTTCTGATTGCGGACAAGTACTGAGCCATAGAGCCAGAAGCTACAACGGCATTATCACCATCGGTATCTTCAGAGATTTCTTGGGTTGTTTCAGTAACTTTTTTGGTGAAATATGATTCTTTGATGGTTTGAACTTTCTTAGCAAAAGTATCAGCATCTTCAAAATCAACATCTTCAACCAAAGACTTGAGTTTTTCAACTTGGGTTTCAGCAAGACCACGAGCAGATTCACGGATGATTGCATCACGCTTATACAATTCGAGTTCTTCGGACATGGCAATGGCAGCACCGGTTGTTTCATTGAGTCTAGACTCAAGTTCTTCAACTGTTTCGGCGAGTTCATCAACCAAGTCAACCTTGCTTTCTGGAATTTCGATGTAAGATTCAACGAATAGATCTTTCAATCCACCCATGAACTTTTCAGCGATTTCAGCGCGGAGGCCTGATTGGATAGCGACACGGTTGTCTTCCATCCATTTTTCAACTACGTAGTTAAGGTAGCTGTCAACCTTCTCGACCAATTCTTCTTTCGTTGAATTGATTTCCTCGGACAATTCTTCTTCGTACCGAGCTTCAAGACGGTCAATCTCTTCAGAGAGCTTAGATTTAATCGCAGCTTCGAAGATAACTTCAGCTTTAACTTTAAATTCTTCTGATAGAGTAGCTTCTGATTCAACCAAAGCCTTAAGGTCAGATTCAAAATCTGCTTCATACTCGAAACCTGCATTTTCAGCAACGGTTTCTTGTGATTCAGCATCAGTATCTTCTGCCATCAACTTTGACATCAACATTGCAAGATCTTCCTTCTTCATACCATTCATCTTGGTATAAGCGGCATTAATCATGCCTGCCTTTGTTTTAGGCATAGGGTCTTGCTTAGTGTTGTCACCCTTACGCTTTTTAGCGCTTGGTGAAGCATCACTAGCTTTATCTACAGATGCAACAGCTTGCGCCGGTGCATTTTTAGGATCATGAGCGCCTTCCACGATTTCGTTCTCAGCATCGTAGAGTTCGACTTGATCCATTTCCTGGTCTTTAGTCATAATGACTCCTATTTTTTAGATTTGAGTAACGAGAGGAAATTTTTGAACTCACGAACCTGTGTCTCATAGAGATCAGTTCTCGATGCTTTCTTAATTTCAGTCTCCATCTTCTCAATAGTTTTAGCTTCGATAATACCATTATTCCAAACCCATTCAACACCTTCCATTATTCCATTAACGAATGCTCCAGGTGCAGATGGATCTTGTACAATATCAATTGCATTAAGAGTAAAGTCTGGTTTTACAACCATTACGCCATTACCACGCTCTAAACTTCCCATACCACGAGTTGAAACCCCAAGTTGAACGCCACCCTCAAGCAGACCTTGTACGATCTTACCCATTGGTGTATCCAAAATTGCGGCCTTTCCGACAATATCATTACTTTCCCACGTGAGGCTGGTAATGAGGTGCGAAACTTTATCAAGGTTGACTGTTGGACCCTCAGGGTGATTTAACTCACCAACAGACCGACCTTTTGAAACCTGCTCAGTAACATATTTACCGACAGCAGATTCCATAATTTGTTTTGGATAGACTCTACCATTGCGATTCTTTTGATCTGCCTGAGCAAATACACCTTCGATATAATACTTCTTACTACCGTCCTTTTTGGCTTCAGTAAGAACATTTAGATCTTGGTCGTGAAATTCCGCAATTAGTTTCATCTTAATCCCTATATTGTTTTATAAACTCTGATGCCGCTTTCACTGCATCATTCTGGCTTTTAAAACTATCAAGTAGATCATTGTCTACATAAGCTTCGAATCGGCCAGAGTTTTTCCGAACTTCAACACTAAATCCATCAACCCGTTTTGAAAAAACAGGTTTTTCTTTTTTAATGCGAACGTCATTAAACTTTTTCATAATTATTTATATAAAAGTGTTTTTCAACAATTAATTTTCTTCTTCATCCTCATCATCACTGATGGGTTCTTCATCTTCTTCTACTTCATTATCTTCGATTGCTTCAATGTCATCCAAATCAGCATCGTCAATCACAACGTCGCCATCTTCCTCTTCTTCGGTATCCTCGACACCGTTATAGATTTGATTGGCAACTTTAATCTCTTCTTGATTTAACAAATCACTCATTTTGATAGACATAATTTCACCAAATACATTACTAGCTTTATTGTAATCTTGGTCCAAAGCATGTCTAATTAGATCTTTAATCTCTTCACTCATTCTATTCTCCTAAAGCTTATATTATTGAGCTGGGGTGTTACCACCATCACTCGTTTCATCATCTGGTGCAATATCACCTGATTTCTTTTCGTCGTCGATTTGTTTCTTAATATCATCTACCTCTTCGTCAGTCATCATCAAGACTTTCTTATAGATAAATTCCTTAGAGAAAAATTCGCCAACGTAATTTTGCATTTGATCAAGCATTGTAATCTTTTCACGTAACATTTCTGCATCACGTAACTCAGTGAAATGATTATCACGTACAAAGTCGACAATAATATCTTGTTTCCACTCATTCCAATCTTCTTCAGTAATAATACCTTTAAGAATGAGTTGTTTCTTGAGAATACCCAAGAATAAATGACTAAATCTACGGCGTAGTTTATCAATAAACTTTTGGAACTTTAATTCATCCCGACTAATTTCTGTTGATCTACCAAGACTAAAATTATTCTCTTGCTCTAGTCTACTTATAGGAACATTCAACGAACGATATAGTTTCTTTTGGAAGTAAATAATATCATCAATTTGACCTAGGTTATCACCACCGGGTAGTGTTGTGATCTCTGTACCTCGACCACCTTCACGGCGAGGCAACCAAAAATCTTCAAGCATTGACATATGCTTACGGTCATCACGGATCTCACCAGTCTGTGCATCATACACTAACTTATTTCGATACCGTGACATAATATTTTTCATATATTCTTCGGCTTTACCTTTTGGTAAGTTACCAACATCAATATAGAAAATACGGCGTTCTGGTGCACGAGCCAAACGATAGATGACAAGAGAGTCTTCCATCATTCGCAATTGATTGATTGGTTTCAATGCCTTGTGTAGGTAAGAAACAATCTTTTTACGGTCTTCAGACAAAAGACCTGAGGTAATATAACTCACAGAATCATCCGTAAGCTTAACACCACCGGTTCTTGCGCCTGGTTTCTCTTGGTAGATGTAATACTCATCAACATTTTCAATGAGATCAACACCAGTTGCAGGATCTTTTTTCTTCTTAATTTGTTTTACTTTACGAATCTTTGAAGCATCAATAGGTCTAATTTCCTGAATGCCTGCTTTTAAATTAGATTCATTTACCACTAGATGGTGGTACAATCTGCCGTCAACATACCAACGACGGAAAATATCATGCCCATACTCACCAAAGTCGAGCATATTATAAACAGTATCAAATTCCTCTTTGATCTGCTTCTTAATAGATTCAGATACTCCATCAACGTTATCCATATTGATATCAACGTTTTGTTTGAGTTCTGATGTAGAAATTGCTTCACCTGTAATGTCTTCAATTGCCATATCAACTTCAGGTTGATAAGCAACACCACGGTACTGCATAATTAATTGATGGTTATCCTTGGTCTCGTCACCATCGATATTTAAATATTGCCCATAATACATGTTGCCTGCGGTTACATAACCGGCACCATCATCATCTCTGGCAGGAACAATGGACGGCGTCTTATCAGGGTTCTCTGTCTTTGCCCTTTTTATTTCAAAACCAAATAATTTAATACTTTTTTCGTCTGCCATTTAATTTAATCCTTGAGATTAGGGGTGGAATAATCCACCCCACCTCTTATATATTTAAGTTGTAGTATCAGACTCAAAGTACTGATATGCAAACGTGACCTGGAATCTTTCGATTTCATCAGTCGTTGCATAACTTAAATCAATAGCTGATAAATCCGTAGGGAATGAACCACGGAAGTTATAGCGTTTGACGGATTCACCATTACGATCCAATTGGTCAACAAACAAATCTGCCTCATAAGCAATAGGAGCAGCAAGGCCCGTATTTGCAGAATGAGAATTAATGCCGTTCATCCAACGTTCAAATGAATTCCTAATACTAAAGTCCGTATCGTTGATAATGGTTACTGTCCACTCAGGGAATGTACGGTCACCAGCCATCTTTAAGATACGACCACGGAAAGGTACATTAATAATACCGAAGGTAGAGCCAGGTAACTGAGCCGCTTCACATAAGAATGAAGTCAGTTCAGCATCACCATTTGCATAACCTGGGAAATTAATAGTAGCCTTAAAGAGGTTGGGCCGAGCACCACCACCTCTAAGTTTTGATTTAAAATCATCTACGCCTAAAATTGCCATTTTGTTTCTCCTATGACTCTATTATTAAACTGTACCGACGACTTCATCAAAGTCGACACCAGTTCTAACGGCCACAAAGTTCAATGTGACGAAGTTGATTGAACGAGCAGGTTTGATAAAGATACTTGCAATGAATTCATTTCTGTCAACAATTGCTGAAGTATTATTCGTTTCGTCACAAACAACACGGAAGTCGGTAATACCACGTCTGCCTTGTACTTCACGAAGCACTGGTTCAACAATATTAACAAATTCTGCACGGGTGAACTCATCGTTAAATTCAAACAATACTTGTTCTGCTGCCTTACCAATTGCTCTTTCCAATACCAAGAACAAACGTCTTACGTTAATTCTATCAAAGGCAGAAACACGGCCTAGGAATGTTTTATCACCAAAGAGCAATACACCTTGGCCAGGGATATTGGCAATGGGGTTAACACCAGCCTTATACAATGAATCGCGTTGACCTTTTGTTGGGCTATATGCCAAAGCAGTAACACCTAACAACTGACCACGTCTTGAACCAGCAGGAGAGAACCAAGGAGCACGGTTAAAGTCCGTTGCCGCCATGATACCAGCACAGGTAGATGATGCAGGGATAAATTGATATACATCATTGTACTTATCATATACTTTTAGGAAGTTATTATCAACAACCAGGTATGATGATTTTGTAAATGTACCAACCGTTGTAAGAGTATTCGTAACTCTCGTTGCATCATTAGAAGTATTTAGTACTGCTGCTCTATCAGGAGATGCAACAACAATACAATCTTTACGACCTTCAGCAATAGCAACCAAAGCATTCACTACTGTAGTTTGTAGTACTTGTGTGGTAGCACTGGGTGCAATAATAAAATCAACTTCAACTTGATCTTTATCTGCAAATAAACCGTAACCTCTTAATGTGTCATCAACACCAATAAGAGCAGTATCATTACCATTAACCATTGAAATTGTTGATGCTACTCTATCAGCAGAATCAGCGTAGTAAGATGTGCTTAAAGATGTTAAATCACCAGCACCAGCAGAATCCAAAGCTGATGTAAAGTTTAAGAATCTAACATACTCAGATCTAGAATTAATTACTTCTTTAGCATAAACACTAGTACCTTCAGAGTTCTTTGCATCTCTTAGAATTGACAAGTTGGGGAATGTTTCAAGAACAGTACCTCTAGTGCCAGTAAATGCACCATCTTGGTCAATCACAGCAATGTGAACTTCGTCACCAGTTGAACCTTTGCCTTGAGCAAATACGGACGTGCCAGGTCTAGAATTAAAACTACCTGAATAAGTCCATGCATCAAAGTTGCTATCGGTTGTGTCGGCAGGTAAAATAGAAACCTGTAGACTGTTACCCAATGCGCCAGCATATCTAGCAATAAATTGGATATTACCAGCATTGCCGTATCCATCACTATCGTATGCTGCTAGTGTATCTTGTACATTTCTAAACACTTCATCATTACCGATTTGATGTTTAAAAGCAGTGCTTGGAGTACCAGCAGAGAATGCAATTGCATTGGTATCACCACTATCTACGCCGTCACGTGTTTCACGAACAACTTGAAGAGTGCTTGAATATTTTAAAAATTGAGTGGTTGATAAAAATGCGCCATTATTATCTGTCGTTGGTGCTGCAAATGTAGCTACTAGTTCTGATTCATTTGCTATCAATTGTCTTTGTCCAATTGGACCCCAACGATATTGTCCCACAATTGCGCCTGTAGTAGACTGAACATTCGGTACGCCGCCTGTTAAGTCAATTTCTCTAACTACAACCGCAGGAGATTCGGTAGGTGCTGAAAGTGCCATCTTTTTTTCCTTTTAGGTTAATGATATGATCTCATAATACGGTTGTTTTCTCAATACCTATTATTTATAATTTTAAAAATTTGGGTCGTATTCAATAGCCCAAGCAGAACCAGGACGTGTTTCTATTTGTGCAATGTGATCACTACCATCATCAATAAAACCAAAAGGAACTATATCATCATCAATCTCTCTCATCTTTTGTTCAAACAACATTGTCTTAAGATCAATATTTGTCATATCATTAAAGTATTGAGTAGAGATAAAATATCCAAACATAACTAAGTTCATCATCAGGTCATCATGGTTACCATTACTGGCTTCATAAGACTGACCACGAGCTTCGAATGTTGAAATTTCTAGAATTGTATTTTCATCTACAATTTTAAGTTTATTATTTTCTAATACATCTTTAATTGCAGAACAACCCAGACGTTTTACTTTACGAGTCATTTCCACACCAAGTGCATTTGCCTTGACTGCAGACTCTACGTGCATATTTTCATACTCCAAGTCATGGTAAAGTCCATTACAGACGACACCACCTTGATCATTAGCTTCAATTACAACATATGCTTCATTGTAGATTTTCGCATACTTATAGATAATATTAGGGAAGAGAATGGGAGACATAACATTATTGCGATATACGGCAACCTGTTCAAACGGACTCACAGTAATATCGATCACGTTAAACGTAGAATAGTCCTGGCCTCTTCCCTTACTTACATCCACGGTCATGATATACTCATGGCCTTTTACGGTCTCTTTATATACGTTGAGACAATTATTTTCCAATCTTCGGATAGGTTCGGCAGATCTAAACTCCATTAATGTCTCTGCATTAATTAGTGTATCACCAGTACCAAAGAAAGTATTTCCAAATTCTTGGTCAAATTGCAATTGACTTGTGTTGGCAATTGTCTGCTTCTTCCATGCTTCATCTCGGCCTGGAACATCCCACCAATCAACACGGAATGGTTTAAATTCACTTACACCTTGAATGGCGCCTTCCCAGATCTTTTGGAATGTATTACCAATACCATTTGCTGTGGATGTAATAATAACTTTGGTCTCAGTACCAGCAGCAATTACAGGGTATGTTGAAGTATAGAATTCTGTGGCACGTTCAACGAAGGCAAACTCGTCCAAATACAATAAGTTAACTGATAAGCCTCGGACAGAGGAACCTGAGGTTGCACGTGCCAAGATCCGTGAGTGATTTGAAAACTCAATTGAACCTTTATTCAGTGCTTTTGTGCCAGGTTGTAAAAAGAATGGAATGTTTTCCAACATCAATGTAATACGACTCAACATTTCACGTGCCGTATCACCCTTGTTGGCAAGAATTACAATTGTTTTCTCTGAATGAAATAAAGCATACCAAAGTAAATATGCACAAGCAGATATGGATTTACCACTTTGCCGACATGCCAAAACAATATTAAATCTGTTTGCATTAAACTCTGCAAACATATTACGTTGATACTGATATAGATTAAAGGGTACTAGACCTTTATCAAGTGAGATAACTTTAATATATTTTTCAGTAAAGTACTCTGGGTCGTGCATGCACTTGGCATACTCTTGGATTAACTCAGTAGTCCATTGCTGATTTATTCCATCTCGTTTAACATTAGGGTTACCGAGATAAGATTCATTAACTATCATTCATCCTCATCTTCATCATCTTCATCATCCTCTTCGGCAAGCCAGTACTCACCAGATTGCATAAAATAATTCAATACCTTATAATCTGCTTCGTCTTGTGAAAGTGCAAGTACTTTGGCTACAGAAAACCCTTGTTCATTAATAATTAGACTAAATGGTAACCTACCATGAAAACAAAAATCTTCGGATAATTCAAATTCGACAAAGAATTCTTTCAGTTGCATTACTCTGTTTAAAACAGACTGAACTTCTACCATAAGAACCTCCTAAGTTTTTGGTGTTACATCTATCGCGTTAGTTTGTTGTAATAGTTTTTGTAATTCAGCAGTAGAACCAAGAAATATATTATTCTGTTGGTTCTCTATTTGTGCTTGTGGTTTATTACTTGGCTCTTTTTGATTAATGTCTTTATTCTTTTTATTTAGATCCATTAATCTATCATTAACATCACTGACGTTTTTAATCATCGTAGCCAAGACTTCAAATGCTCTAGGATGCTCTGATTCACGAGCAACTTCAATCATTAAATCTAGTGATTGTTTACCTTTATTAATTAGATCATAATATGTGTCACGTGAATATTCATAATCAGTTTTAATATTATCAGAATCATTCATAATGTTTAAGCACTATCGGCAAAAGCCAAATCAATTATTGTATCAAATCCAAAATCACTATCAGCAGAACCAAATGAACCTAATGGATCCGGTGTGGTGGTTAGTGTTTCCAATTTAACATCAGAATCTGCCAAACCAACCCCAATTTGATGTAGGTCTGTAATAGCAGTTTTAATAACACTGGATTGAGCAACAGGTCCGTGGAAATTGATTTTCATCTCAAAATCCAAAGTATATATTATAGTTCTTCTTTGCTCTAATGCACCATCATAATCATCAGTAAATGATAACGATTGCATTGCAATAGGTACATCTTCTTTAAACTCTGGATATACCGTAGGAAATGGTTTAACAGATAACGTATACTGAGGATTAAAATACGGTAAAATTTGCTCAACAATCTGTAATGCATCATCATGAGATTTTGCATATACATTTAATTGAAATGTAAGTGTATAGGGTACTGGTGCAAAAAATGATTGTCTTGTAGTCGATACCGAACCTAGTGTATTAAATGTACTAGTCTTTGCCAACTGACGTGATGTATCATATGCAAAGGATGTAATTTCAAAAGACATCCGTGGCAACTTAATGGCGACTTGACTATTATCGGTAAGACTTGGATTTTCTCTAATACGTTCCAAATATTTGGACTTTGGCGCATACGACAATGGTGCCTTCACTTGGCTAATGACGCTACCAGAAGAGTTCTTCCGAAGGACGTATATATTATTAAACAGACGACCAAAAATGGCTACTGCTTTTCTAACCTTTTCATGATAAAAATACGTTCCAAACATTAATTATTCTCCGGATCACCAAAAGGATTAGCTTCTGTAAAGTCTAAGAAATCATCCGATAATGTACTGAAGTCATCATTCTGTTCATTATTGGAAATTTGATTATTTTCACTAATTGATAGAATAGTAAAATCAGAATCTGCTCTATAATCCCCTGTTATTCTAATTGGTCTTGATGTCACAAACTCATGATATTTACCATCATTGGCACCAATATGAATGAGATGTAAGTTACGATCTGAATCTGACCAACGTGATACTTCACCAACCATTTGCAGGCCAGAGGCAGAATCCAAAATCTGTGTTGCAGTATCACCAATTCTATTGGCAACACTCGTAGTATTTAGATTCAGTATATATTCATATGCATTGGCTTGTTCAATTGCATCAATATTATCAACACCGGTATTAAGATTCTCATCATTGTACTCAAAGAGTTGACAACGCATCTTATAGAGCGGCAAGTTACCCAATTGGTAAAATGGTTGCTCATGCTCAACATGATTAATCTGAAATAATTTCTTTGTCAATGGTAGGTAAATTAAATCACCTTCATTTGGTCTATCATTAGTTATTTCATTCTGATACTTACCAACAGTTGTTGCCCAACGTTTCCGTGCTACAACAAATGTTGCTTCATCTCTAATCTCTACACCAAAGCGACTGAATAGGTCACCTTCGCCATCAAAGCCTTCAATGTTTTCAATATACATCTCAATCTTATAAGATGAATTGAACTGTGACGGAACATCATCACCAAAGATTCTATTTTCATTTACCAGTGTGCGTGGTAGATAATAAACGTCTTGACCGTAGATCTTAAGCGACTCAATGATAATATTTTCATAAAGATTTTGCTCTGATCTTACCTGGTCTGAAAAGTATAGATTACGCATTATTATCCCACAAAGAAGTCTGGTGGCATTTCATTCTCAAGTCGAATGTCTTCTTTTAATTTCTCTAACTCACCAGTAGCATCATCATACATTTGTCGGCCATTTAGTGTAACACCACCAGGTAGTTGCATACCATCAAACTTAATAAGGTTCTGACCCCACTGTTGTTTAATCAATGCAGTTGAATATGCTTTTAACCACTTATCGTTATAGATCGCGGTATGTGTCTCTGGATTAATTGTCTCATAGACTTCGGCAACAATATAATCACCTTCTTTAATATCTTCATCAGCAAAGTCACCAAAGATATAGAGTCTATTTTGTCTACGCGAGAACTGAACCTGTGGTACACCATTTAACTTGGTCTCGAGAAGAGATAAGTACTGTTGCATCTGTTCGTAATAAGCCAAATCGCCAACAAAACCGGCAAGGTTATGCATATCATTCAACATAATTTGATATTTAATATCAAAGAAATTGCGACTATTGGCAAATGTTGATGTAATTGGAAACAACTTTGTGACGTAAATAATATCCGTCGACAGAGTAATATATTGATTTGCTACATCTGTAGCAGTCACAAGATGTTTTAGGTAAGTCCTGACCGTGGCATCAGAATGGTATTCCCTATAATAATCTAGGGCTTCATCAATTCGATCATCAACTTGATCTTCGTCAACGTTAACCTCAATTACTGGTTCACCAAGCTTGCGCTTACAATAGTCAATTAATGTAGCTCTACTATTAGGAGACGCCATCTGATTTATCCCTGTTGTCTATTTAAGAATGCATTTAACATCCAACCGTGTTTCTTATGTGCAGCAATTCTTCCTGCCAACATATCACTGACATCAAATGTGCGCTCTGCTTCAGACACATCATATGCTTGATTTAATATATTAAGTATTAATTGATTATCTGTAGCCAATGTTTGAACCATTGCCATACCATCACTCAGATCATCAACACTATCTTTAATGTTGGACATCTCAGCAAATTCAGTTAATGAACCTGGTGAAAATACACCCTGTGTCCGAATGAATTCTGCAATAGGATCTACCGCAGTATAAGTTTCTTCATATAACTCACCAAAAAATTCGTGATATTGGGCAAAGTCATTGCCCATAACATTCCAATGAAACTTATGGGCTTTTAGATAAAAGACAAAGGTTGTAGCAAGAACTGTTTTTAAATTTTCCGAAATCATATGAAATCCTATTTGTATAGTTCTATTTATATTCTTTATCTTACGCTTGACTTTCGGACCAACTAATACGACCTGATACAATATATGGATTTGTATCTGAAACGGTAGATGGATCTTCCGTAAGAACTGCAACCACTGTCAATACATCTGGACCATCAGGAAATGTACCATCACCACCAAGAATAGAGTTACCAAGTGTTGCAACTTCACCCAATTCTTGAATTGTCAAATTCTGACTACGGTCTGTTGTTCCGGTACCACCAGCAGCACGGAATTTAAATACACTCGCACCACCTGTGATACTATCATTTGATGAATGAATGATCAATTGACTCAAGCTTGGATTTGTAACACGTTGCCAAGCATCACTACTTACCTGACCGTTAAGTACCAATCTAACTTCAATTGCGTGAGTAGTCAAAACACCAACCTGTTGCAAAATCAACTGCATACGGTTAATAATTTCACGTTCACCCAAGAAGCCAGGTGTGCCTGTATCAACACTTGGTGAAAGTCGAATACTGATGAGAGGAATTGCTACAGTTAAATCTGTGGTAGTACCACCACTTACAGCAAAAGTATATGTACTTGAAGTACCAGCAGTAGCAGTTGGTTGTTTATCTAGAACAATTAAGTTACGTACTTCTTGTGTAGCAAAATCAGTACCTTCTCTCGACAATACTGAAGGCAAATACGGCTGATATGGTGTTACACTTGTACTGATTGGATTACGTGCACGTGTTGCTGCTGCCAATCCAGCACCACTAACGGTAACACCATCTGTAATGGCGGCAAGATTTGCATCAGCCGCATCCAACAATAAACCATAACCTATGGATAAGTTATTTCTACCCACTCGTTGTGTATATGTGTTAAGATAGTCAATTTTGGCTGATGCCGTAATTGATGCAGCGCCAGTTACAGTAATGTTATTGGAACTTGCATTAAATGTGTATGCTTTATCCGGATCAAATCTACCGTCCATAATAACAGAAGTACCCCAGTGTGGTAGTGCTGGAACATAAGATGGTGCCCCATAATTCTGAATTTCATAACGAGCAGGTAGGTTACCAGAACGCATATATGCTTCTGTTAACTTATTGTTATGGATCATATCATGTACATACATAACATCACCATATTGATCTTTAAATCCAAATCTTACTTTACCCGCACCATACCATGAATAATCAATATAGACCATTTGAATTTTATGGATGTCTAATACATAACCTGAAGGGCCAGTGCCATCACAGACATCATCATTCCAATCAGGTCTAGCAATTTTAGAAACAATGGTTTTTGTAAGAATAACCTTATCTGAACTTGCACCTCTATAACTAGGACTAATATACATTCTAGTGTCACTATCAATTCTTGTAATTTGATATGATTGTCCTTTAATAACAATCATATCATTTACGGAAAGTTGTGAACTCCACCTTGTATTACTACCAGTAACAATACCACTTCTAAATTCCACTGTCGCATATCCACCCAATTGGAGAGTAGATGATTTACGACAAACATAAATTTCATCACCATCATATTCAAAGTAAATACCGTTTTGGTCATCAAATAATCCACAACGAAGTGAACTATTAATCCAACGATTAATATAATATTCAATAATTCCTTGAGCAAAAGCATCAGAAGGCGTACTAGATAAACCCACTTCAAATGTATAATCATCAACAATTGCAGTAACTGTATGTGAACCATTCCAAATACTTGCTTCGGCATTTGTAGCACCGGATGTTGTGATATTCAATCCAACAGTCAGACGATGGGGAAATCTTGTTGTAATTGTTCCTGTTGAACCAGATCTGGTAAATGTATCAACACCACTTGTTGGACTAAAGTTAACGGCAAAACTAACCTGGATACCTTTACCTGATTGATAACGGAAATATTTCCGTGTCTGTCTAATCATCGTGCTATCTGGATTGCTTGAAGGAATTAACTCAACACCACCATCATATGGGCGATGTAAAGCAAAACCATCAGAACGTAAGAGTAAACCGGTATTAAGGAAATAACTAATACTTGATTGTGCCTGCGCGGGTAATGCTTCAGTGACCGTTAATTGTGTATCACTATTAACAAAATCAATTGTTCTTTGAATAACCGAACCACTATCAGGCACACTTATCACACTAGCACCGGTAATGGTAGTACTAGTAATATCAATTTTATTACTATCGGCCGATGCATCAGTTTCAGAATAATAAACAGCAAATCTAGTAGTTGCAGCACCCGTAACAGAACAGTTGACAAAATAGTTTTTATCAAAGTCAACATCAGTCAATGGTGTTGTGCCCGTAAAGCGAATCATCATACCATCGGTTAACCCATGGTTGGTGGCGGTCTCAAAATAATCACTTGTATCACTAGCAGAGCTTAATGCCGTGGTGACAGATTCTGGCGGGATGTTAATAGAGAATGTATCCCCAGCATTAAAATATGAGGTAAATGCAGTATCTTGGCCGTAAATTGTTGTAGCACTTGCAGCATATGTAATTGTACCACTAGCAACAAATGAACCAACAATTGATGTTCCTGTAAAAGTTAGTGTACCATCTTGGTCTGCGCTTACAGCAGAATCGGTCAATGATATTGCAATGCCATCAAGTGCATTTGCTTGAGTTGTTGCTAGTTTAAAAATATCTTTACTAGCTTTAATAATATAATAAGTCGTACTATCTGTAAGACCTGTTATATTAACCGTACCAGTTTCTGTATATAAAACTGGGGTGCCTGATAGTAGACCGTGATCTTCATAGAAAAATCCATCAACCGTTGGAGCAAATAATTCTTGACAAGTGCCAGTAATATTTCTTGGTGTTACCGTATTACCTGATGAAAGTGTAAATGATAATTGATCAGCTGCAGTTGAGACTACTTCATAAATTCCATCAGCAGCGCCTACAAAGTTTGCAATAAAGTTTTGTGTCTCACCAGAAGGGGTACTTGTGATATCAACAAGATTCAATCCATTGAATAATGAAGTACCTGTGCTGACTGCATATAATATTGTCTTATTAGTATTGGCAGATGCTTCAGCTGCGGTTGGGTGAAGACTAAATGAATCCGATGTTACACTTCGAGCAAAATAAACTTCACCTGATCTTAATCCAGGTATTGGTGTTGCTGCAATATATTCAACTGCCTGGCCTGTAGTAAAACCATGTGTCTGACCTATAATATAACTATTTGTTGTATCAACATAAGTCGCTGTTTGATTGGCCAAAGTAAGGGTTGAATTAATTACATTTGGTGTGGTTGATAAGCTGAACGTATCACCAGACTTACGCGCCACATAGTATGTCACGCCATCAGTTAAACCACCAATTGTAGTTCCACCAGTTTCAGAATAAATAATTGCATCGCCGTCATTAAGCTGATTATTAGCAATAGTAATGGTATCACTAGTACTAATGGGAAGAATGGCAGTAATACGATACTGAAGATCTGTGGATCCACCATCAGAAAATAGAATATCAGCTCCAGCAATATCTTTAAACGAGATTCTATCATCAGAAACTTTTACAACTCGATAATAATTACCTGATGTAAGAGCTAGGGGTAGTGTACCAGCAGTCGCCGTTAAATTTACAATATCATCAGTACTCAAACCATGTGATGGCAAATACAAACTACTTGAGCCACTAGGCCTAGAGTTTGAAACATGCATTACATGATAATCAGTTGTTGTATCACTTAGTGCAGTAATACCAGCACTTGAAGTGGATCTAGCAGTATGTGAAGTAGATGCGGTACGCGCAGCCCAATAATCATAACTAGAATTATTAGTAAGAGCAATACTAGTTGTATCAGTTAAGTTGGGAATTCCTACATTATCATTATCCCGAATTGCAAAATATCTATTATTTGCTGTTGTCGTGCTAAAGCCGTGAGCAGCATAATAAGTAGCTCTATCAGTTGAAGCGGTATGTGATGTGACACCTTGACCAATACCAATTACAAAACATGATTTGGTAATACCACCACTTACACCATTTGATGTTAGGCTTACAATTGTGCCTGTAACACTACGCGTCAGACGAAGCTGAATGGTATATGTATCAACAACGGTAATGTAATAGCCCCGCATGACGGTAATACCACCAATCGGTGTATTGGTTCCCGCATCACACATATAGATAATGGAATCTAAACTAGAAAATCCGTGAGGTGTGTCAAATCGAATTGTATTGTCGGTGGTATTTACATCAAGAGAACCTTCCTCAAAATATATGGTATTGCGACCAAGTGTATTTTGTGGAATAATATTAATCCAATTGACACCACCAAGTGCAAAACCGGAATTCTCTCCCGTTGCTGTAGCACTTGTATATGATTGATCAATTGCAATATAGTTATCAGGTTCAATATTATTTGTGAGAAATGGAATGGTTGATTGTGCAAAAGTATTTGCCAATGCCATACTTGTACCAGCAGTAAAATTAGTTGGATATTGAGTATTTACTGTAAGTACACTTGGTGTACCACCATCAGTTGTAATACCACCAACGTTTGCTAGTTTAAACTCAGTACCAGAATAAATTGATCCTGGAAATAGTTGTGTATATGTCTCTAGAATAGATGTTGCAGTAGATTGAGATGCTTTAGCTTGATATGTAAATGTTGTTATATCAGGCACACTCTGTACTAGGAAACCACCATCTGCAGTTGATGTTGATGTACCAACTATAATAACTGGTGAGCCACGCTGTAGTCCATGAGCCGCAGATGTTGTAACGGTAATAGTACTACTATCAGCAAATGTAGTAACATCAGTTAATGTAATTTCTTGGTCACCATTACGAGCATAGAAAGTAGGAATATTCTTCGTAAGCTCGAGAGTTTCCCACTTGGTACTTTGTAAACCATATTCAAAGTCAGTATCAATCAAGTTCTCTGGTGTACTGACACGGAACTTTGAAACAGGATCTGTATATGATTTATCAGGTCTAAATGATTGACTATCAGTTTCTGTATAAATTTGTAACGTATCCGAATCAGACATCAATGATGTATCATACACCAAACTCAATGTCGTTGTTTCTGCTACTGTATCAATTGAATAGTTGGTAAGACCTAATTCGGGGCTATTGAACAAGTAAATGATAATATTATCGGTGATATTTGTGATCATCAAAAGACGATCTTGACCATAAATACCATCAAGCGTGACGGTCTGAGCAGACGCGTCAAACGTGTATTTATGGATTAATTTCTTGCTCATTAAGTTAGCCTCCTAAAGCTATTGTATACGACGCCGCGTTATTTCTTATTAAAGTATCTACTTCACTTGTTCTATATGTATCAACTAATGATACAGGGAAATATGCTATAGATTTAAATTCATCACCGGTTATTGCTGGTACACTAAGAACTACATTTATATTATCGTTTGCCGTAAAGTCAGAAGAAGACAATGCAACGCCATTAAGATAAACGTCTACATACCCAGTAATATAACCACCACTGATAAGAAAAGATGATTGCGCAGAATCAGCTAGAATTTCAGTTATAGTTCTAACTGTTTGACCAAATGGTGGTATTCCTAAATAACTCATGATTGATTCCCGTTGATTTTAGTAGTATTTATACTGTTACTCATCGGCGGGTTCTGGTGTATTACCCTCGTCCAGCCAAGCCTGAAACTCAGGGTAGTCTGCTGTGCAAGTCAAACGGCATAGCCCATCATCGTCAATACGGGCGTAGATTTGTGGTTCGCCTTCAATGGCGGGAAGCATTTTGTAAATCATTTATAACTCCGCTGAAAAACCAAGATAAGCATTGTTAGTACCATCGGCTATAATGACATGATACCTATATGCATTACAGGAACTTACATTTCCATAAATAGAAAAATGGTACTGTGTCGCTTTATAAAATGTTGGAACAGATGTAAATGTGTTGCCTCTAACACCCGGTTCCCAGCCGTTGTAGTGTCCTGCGGTTCCACTTTGTTCTAACGCAGTTGGGTTCGTTCTCATTTCAACAGGAAATTTCCCCATTCCCCAAACTCTTGATGTTGATTCAGAGTAACCGCTCTCCGTTACTAACCCACCAGTTATTAAAGAATTAAATCGAACGTAATACCGCTGACACCTGCGAAGCATCTCCGAATAATCAACGTGCTCAAAAGGCGTGGCTACACTGCCTGCTTCTAGTTGGACGCCTGTGATTTGCCATGTTGCGCCGCTGGTTGCTGGAAGATACACACTGCCAGACACAATTCCTGTAGCAGCAGAAGAATACCAAGTGTTAGCAGTTACAATCTGGCTGGTTCCTCCCCCTAGCGTAAATTCTAGAAAAAGACCCACTCCATTGGTGTTGCCCCATGACCCAGCGGTGGCTCCGGGTACTGTTATTATTTTATACTCCCAAGTATCTGCCGAATTGACAGTATAAGAGGTGGTGTAAATATAATTGCCAGAAGCTACACTAACACTATGTATCCCAGTTACACTTGTTTTTACCCAAAAAGACATTGTTATTGGAGAAGCATTAGCCGTACCAAACCCAAGGTCTGAAATGTTATACCCCTCAATAGATTGATAAATTTGATGTCGGGCAGATGTTGGTTGGCTTTCTTGAGTAGTAATTGTTACTTTCAAGCTATTAGAAAAACCAACTGGAGCATCAGATACTTGTTGAACATCCCAGCGTCCCGTTCCTGTGTCAATATCGCCTGACCAGCGGTCAAGTCCATAAATTGTTGATGTTGACTGGGAATAACTAGCCCCAGCGTTCCTCTGGTCAATCCGCATATCACCATTGATAATACGGTTACGTCCTGCCATATTAGACATCGTTGGTGTATAACCATTAATAGTGGCTGTGGTACCACCATTTTCATTGACAATAGCGTCAACTTTTAAAATACTCATTATTCACCCCAGTTTTGATTACCGATAACTTCTATTAAAGCGTCAACGGTTTCACATGCAGTAATTGCTGCTTCAAGTCTTTCGGCCTCTGCTACGATTGCTGCACGTGTGGTAACCGTAGCCTCTGGTATATCTATACCTCTCTCAGCCTTACGAATAACCATCCAGTCGGTAATTGCCAGCATAGAGCCAGCAGTTGCCTTAACCTGTGCAATCCAAGTTGATTTTAAACCTTTAGTGACAAGACGTTCCTCAGAGTCAACCATTGCAGGCTCACCATCAACCTCACCCAGTACTTTGACATACATGGGGTTACCATCTTCATCAACTTCCTCACGGTCTTCCATAGCCTTGGGGTTGTTGATGTCGCCATTCCAGTAGAATCGGTCATCAGCACGGGGTGCTTCATCTTCCCAAGTAATACCCAGAGCCGCACGGTCTTCAGCGGATGAGAACCGTAGCCAGTTAGCAGGGTATTGAATGTCACCCAGCGTAAAGGCACGGTCAAGTTGAAGTGGTTTGTTGTTTACTTTATACATTGTGTTTCCTTATCGTGCGAGTGAGTTCTTAAATGGGTTTTCGGCAAATGCCATGTAGATGTATGTGCCGCCTGACTGATTAACGTATGTAAAGTCTGTTGTGCGTAACTTAAAGCCGTTAGACAATAAATCCATTTCTGGATCAACTCTTTCTGCACCAGCATCATTTGCATAAAAGAACTTATCACTGACGTTATAGGCAGAGCGTGTACTGTCGTGGATGTTCCACGCCATTGGTCCAGAAGTCTTTTTGATAATCACAAATGCAGGGCGAAAACCTGTGTAAATAAACGGTCCGTCAGCACTTCCATTGCCCGTGTAGCCTCCGAACTTGCTATAACCTTCTACATCGGCGAAACAGTAGGCAACATAGGTTCCACTGTTTTCGTTTGTTGCGGTTGTCGCTCCAATCGAAAATACAGATGATGTTGGAGATGTGTTATTAAAGTTTGCTGAAGACGCACCAGAAGCGTCTGACAAGTTTAAAAATACTCGATAACCAGCCCCTAAAACTTTGTGATAAACAATCCAGTCTCTTGTGGTGCTTCTTTCTTTGAAAACCATCATACTTGGTGCTACACCAAGACCATGACCAACCGTTCCTGTTGACCCGTTACCCGTATAAGTAACAATCGAGAACCCAGCCGTAGGGTTGGCACTAACTGTTGAGGTGATAGAGCCATCAGTGTTGCTTACACCAGCGCCGTTGGCTTTCCAGTTCCATGAAATAAAAGCATCATTTTGATAATTTACCTCATTACTTGCACCAAGACTAAAACCATCTGCGTTGAAAGAAGTTACTGCGGTTGATTCAGTATTTTCCGCTCCAGTTGTATTAGACCGAAGAACATTTGTACTACCACGAAGAACATCTTGTAAAAAATGGTTATACCCGCCCCTACTGCGGTCTTTAATCCAAACAAAATCTGGCTGGAAATTTACTGTTGAGATGGATTGCGTACCGCTAGTTGGGTATCCATTACCCGTATAAGTCACCGCATCAAAATACTTACTACCATCCACAATTGCGCTGTCAGGCAAGTTACCCGTGTGCAAAGGCTTGAAGCCTGTGGGTGGTGTGTAGGCGAATGGGCGTTGACCGAAGTTGGCTGACCAAGTTCCACCATAAGGCGAGTTGTAAGTCATTGCACCAAAGAAATAGTCGCCGCTTAATCCGCTATATGCTGGGCTTGTTGCCGTTGCGGGGTTAGGGCTTCCTGTCCCCAACCAAGTGCCATTTTTACCCCACCAAAGTTTCCCATCCCCAAGCGCAATCATTATTACATCATTTGTTGCATAAGTTGCGGCTGTCTGAGATATAGCGCCATTGTTGTAGAACGGCCCACGGTCAAAGTATCCATAGGTGTCCGCAAACTGCCCTATGTAGTTACTTCCAGAAAGCGTATTTCGAGTTGTTGAAACAAGACCAATACTATTATTGTTTCCTCCTCCATAGGGAACATTGGCTGCCGCTGTAAATTCTGCGTACCAATATTCTGAGGCTGGTACAGCTATTGTTGAAATTGCATTGTTGTATCCACTTCCAGACGGGCTTAAAACTAGGTTGGCATTTGAAAACGCTGGTGGGTTAGAGTTTCCCCAAAAAGGATTCAACACAGCATAATTACCACCGTCATCATAAGGAGTGGGTGTGTCTGTCACGGTGCTTTCAGTTGTGATGCCACCGTTGGGTTGCCAGTCGTTATTGTTACCAGAGTCGTCTAACCAGTAGGCATACTCACGGGTGTCCTTGAACGCCATGTAGATGTAAGTGCCACCAGAGGCGTTAAGCGCATTATTTGAGTTGTTAATAGTAAACCCAGTGTCTGTAAAATCAATGTTGTATGTCGATTGAGTTGTATCGGTATCTGTTAAATCTGGGTACAAGGCAGTATTAACTGGGTTTACAGCATTGCGGGTGCTGTCAAAGGTGTACCAAGAATAACCCGATGTATCAGTCCGCTTAAAAAGCACGAACGCAGGCTTAAACCCAGTCGTAACCGTGTTGCCTG
>Ga0255771_1001604_pt1 | contig 24125 bp, 21 predicted proteins | sample 011ome_19_FD_179969 | JGI IMG/M metagenome (GOLD analysis project Ga0255771, IMG submission 179969) | Coastal salt marsh microbial communities from the Groves Creek Marsh, Skidaway Island, Georgia - 011510BT metaG (version 2) | ecosystem: Environmental > Aquatic > Marine > Intertidal zone > Salt...
GCCTTGAATTTGTTGGCCCATATCCGCGAGACGCCTAGGCAGGGTTGACTCCCCAAAGTCGTAGGCTTCACCACAGCTGATTGGCTCTAGGGCCAACTCCAATAAATCCAGAACAACCTCTCTATAAGGAGAGCCCTCCGACCCAAGGGAGTACCCAGCCGTTTCCGCTGCCGCGGCCATCCCTAGGCGATCTCCTTCGATAGTACTTGCCAAGAGATCCAGATAAGCAACAGTAAAGGTATCTGGAAAATATTTTGATGCACCAAAATCCAACAGAACGACCTGGCCAGTCTCTGGGTTGTAACGATAGTTGGCAAAGTTCGGATCGGTCTGCACTAAGCCAAGTTCAAAAAGTTCTATGAGTAAGAGTTCAAAAAGCAGCGACATCACCCGATCGCGTTCTTCCTGATTCTCATCAGCAACCTCTTCGATGGGTATCCCATCGACGTAGGTCAACCCAAGAACACGTGAACCACTAAGGGAGGGAATCACGCGGGGCAACAAAAATCGCTCGTCATCTCCCAATCCTTTTACAAAGGCACGGAGATACTTGGCTTCTTGCTTATAGTCTGCCTCCTCGTGTAACTGTGCTTTCACCTCTGTGAGAAGAGGGCTGATATCCATGTGTTTGGGCAGCAGACCCGATACCTTCAGAAGAGCCACCAGATTGTCGACATCCGAGTCGATACTTTCGCGCACACCGGGGTACTGGATTTTGAGCACGGCCGGTTGACCCCGAGCCGACCGCAGGCGGTGGACCTGGCCTATCGATGCAGCTGCAAAAGGTTTGTGCTCAAAGTCGATCAGAACCAACTGGTGTTCAACGCCAAAGGCCTCGGTGAGGACCTCATCAAGCTGGCGCTTTGGCATGGCATAAGCCGCGTTACGAAGGGTTGCCAGAATATCCGCAAGCTCTCTGGGCAGAAGATCACCACTATCCATAGAGAGAATTTGACCCAGCTTCATCGCCGCACCGCGCATCTCTGACAGCTGGCGCGTCAGCCGACGAGCGTTTGCCGGGGTCAGCAGCAAATCCCTTGCCCTTGGCCGCTGACCCGAGGCGACCTGCTTGGCACCCTGTGCCAGCATGTTGCCGGCAACACCTCCGGCGAGTCGGGCGAACTTACCGAAGCGTCGCACGCGACCTCGGGGCACTGACCGGGAGTGATCACTCATTCGGCACACCCCCAGCGGCGTAGCCAGTCATCGACAATATCCACGCCGTTAAATTCCGCGCCGACCACCGAAATAAAGGTAAAAACACCTGTCAACTTGCGAGCCATTAAGGCGAAGTTGCCCGGCGGGATAGAGAAATCCCGGCTTGCCACCGACCCCGCCACATGACGCCCTGTGCGTTTCAGCAGCTGTGAATCAGCCCAACGATAGACACCGCGAGCATTGAGCAGCTCCGATGGCAGTTCCTCAGGCGGTCGTAGGGGCTCCAGCAATTTTTCAACAAAGGCGACAAACGTGCGGCGTGCATGGTCACTGCTGTCCGTATCAATACAACCGAGCTTTGTTAATCCACGCTCAAGTCTGCCCCAGTCCTTTTGCTGCCCCCCCGCAATGGTGTCAGCCAGCCCGCTGCGGGTGTCCTCTGACAAGCGCACAAACGAGCCGAAATCTAGCAGCGTAATTCGTTTGCCCTTGTCACCAATCAGATAGTTACCGAAATTGGGATCTGCCTGCATCAGGCCCAGATCAAACACCTCAAAGAAGAACAGTTCGAGCATCGCCCTGCCCAATTGATCACGACGTTTCTGACTCAGTGCGACAACCGACGGATCTGTCACTAACTTACCGCGGACAAAGTCCATAACAAGCACATCACAGGAACTAAGCTCGGCGTCATAGCCGGGCACATGGAATTCGACATCCAAACCGGCCATCCGAGCATTAGTCCCAAGGGCTTCAGCCATTTCTCGGGCCAACGCCAGCTCTCTCGGGTAGTCGACCTCGAGGATCAACTGCTCATGAAGCACCTGCAGCCAGCTATCAAAGTCTTTACTCGCCGGTATCCATCGAGCCAAACGGAGCATCCTCACGACCGCGGCAAAATCCTCATCCAGTACCGCAGCGAGATCCGGGTACTGAATTTTGAGGACCAAGTCTTTTTTGGTTTGTCGGTGCTTAGCACGATGCACCTGCGCGAGAGACGCCGCCGCAAGAGCTTGCCGATCGATATTCAGTTGCTCGAGCTCGGCGCCCATAGCGCTCTGCAGGACTGGCTCGATGTGAGACCAGTCCAAAGGCTGGGTTTGAGATTCCAGTCGGTGCAGCGCTCGAGTCAGAGGTGCGGGCAAAAAGTGCTCACCCAAGAGTGCCAGTAACTGGCCTATCTTGACGTAGCTTCCCTTGAGCTCGCCGAGGGTATCCGCGAATCGATCGGCCTCTCGCTGCAAACGATCCTCATCGACGCCTGAGTCGCCACGGAGACGCCGCAAGGCGCCATCGATGGCAAAGGCACTGCCTGCTCTGGCACCAGCCAAAGACAACGCGAGACCGCGGCCGATAGCGCCGCGGCGAATAGGTGTTTTTTTGGTCATGGGTGCTCTACGAAAGAAACCCTGAGCCGGACTTCCTCATTGAAAGAGACAGGGGGCGCTAATCCAGCAGTAAGCTCGCCAAGCGTTTGCGATGATGGATTGCGTCCCCGAACACCTGTTGTGTCCACTGAGCCCGCCGGATAAACAAGGTCGAGTCGCAATCCCAGGTGAAACCAATGCCACCATGAAATTGAACGGCTCGATCACCGGCAAAAACCAGCATATCTCCTGCTGAGGTTTTCGCCATGCGGCACGCGGTCTCCGCATCAGCGCTGAGCCCACCTTCTTCAATGATGCTGGCAGCGTGATAGCAAAATGAGCGGGAGTCCTCCACCGCACAATAGATATCGACCGTTGGGTGCTTTAGCGCCTGATAGGAGCCAATCAGTTTGCCAAACTGCTTTCTGGTTTTCAGATAATCCACGATCACCTCAAGACAGCGCGCACCGGCACCGGTTGCCTCGACGGCGGCGAGCAGCGCACCCAGCAGGCGGTAGTCGCGTAGCGCCGCGACAACGGCTTCACCCGTTATCACTTGCTCAGGCTTTACGCCAGAAAAGTCAATTCGGGCGGAACGCTTGGTGAGATCAATCAGGGTATTGGCCACCAAAGCATCATCGGAAAGTGCATCGCGAGCAACCACCGCGAGCAACGGCTCTCCCCCCTGGTTTCCCACCACAACAAAGCGCGAGGCGACCTGAGCGCTGCCCACAAAGGACTTGCTGCCCTGCAAACAACCCTGATCATCCAAGGAGACGCCCGTGTTATCGGCTCCCCAATCGGCCCCGTCAAGGAATGCCACCGTGGCTATTTCGCCCTCTGCAATCGCCGCGAGCGCTGACTCCTGCGCAGCACCTCCCGCTCTCAGCAAAAGTTGCCCAGCCAGGGTCGTATCCATCAACGGCGTCCCTAACAGTCCATGACCGAGCGCCTCTATCACCGGCACCACCGCGGAGAAACCCAGCGCCGAGCCCCCCACCGATTCGGGGAGGGCGATCCCTGTCCAGCCGAGATCAACCATCTCCTGCCAGACGGCCTGATCGTAACCTGCCTCTGTTTCAAGCTGCGCCCTGACCCGATCGATAGGGGCTTTGTCGCGGACAAACGCGCGAGCTACATCGAGGAGCATGGACTGCTCTTCACTGAAGTTAAGCGCTACATTTCCAACTAATGACGACATCCCTCGTTCCCCTTACTTCGGCAAGCCAAGCACATGCTCGGCGATAATGTTGGCCTGCACTTGGGTGGTGCCACCCCCAATGGTCATACCAAAGTTTGAAAAGTAGGCGCGCTGCCAAAAGCCGCCGCGATAAGCATCGCCATCACCCATATAGAGCGAACTGCTCGCCCCCTGCATGGCGGTACCAAACAACTTCATCCGGCGCGCCCATTCGGTGCCGCGATATTTGGAAGACAAGGGCAAACCCATCGGAAAATCCGACGTGAGACCGGACAACCGCATGCGACGCTGGGACAGCGCCAACGCCTTGGCTTCCATAATGAGGGCGACCGCTTGGTCCCTCACCGAAGGATCCTGAAACAGCGGCTCACCGTCGCGCTCAAAGCCGCGAAGGTCATCGATCAAATCATCGATTTGTATTGAGACCGCCCAGTGACTCGTGCCCTGCCCCGCTTGAACGCCCCGCTCGTATTCAAGGGTTTTCATCGCCACCTGCCAGCCCTTGCCCTCTTCCAGCATCAGGGTAGACGCAGGAATACGGGCGTCGGTAAAGAACACCTGATTAAAGCCATATTCTCCCGTCACCTTGCGGATAGGCACCGCATCTACCCCAGGTATCTTCATAGGCGATAAAAAGAACGACAGTCCGTCGTATTTGCGCTCGGCGGTTGGGTCCGTTCGAGCCAACAGGATCATATGGTCAGCGTAGTTGCCCATCGTGGTCCAAATCTTCGATCCATTAATGACATACTCATCGCCATCGCGAACAGCACGGGTCTGAACGGCGCCAAGGTCCGAGCCGTGATCAGGCTCTGAAAAACCCTGACACCAGATTTCCTCGCCCGAAAGAATCGCCTTCAGGTACTTGGCTTTCTCGTCCTCAGTACCCATTTCCAGCAACAATGGGCCTACCCAGCCCAAGCCTATGGTGTTGAACATGATCGGGGCGTTAGCGGCACCCAATTCACGATCGACGACGCCCTGATAGGCGGGGTCGGCACCCTGACCGCCGTACTCCTTTGGCCAGTGCATCCCCAGATAACCCGCCGACCAAACCCTGTGCTGCCATTCCCGCAGAAAATCCAACTGCTGCTCGGTGCCCACCTCCAAAAAACTGAGTGGCAGCAGGAAAGGGGGTGGCGCGGGGACATTCTCCTTCATCCACGCCCGCACCTCGGTCTGAAACTCTTTTAAAGCGGCTTTCGATTCACTCATCGCATTGCTCTCTAACGTTGATTAATCACTTTTTGCCCAGGCTAGACTTGATCTGGATTTAGGGTTTAGGGCTTAAACCTCACGTCTATAAGCCATACTGGCGGGAGGCAAGGTCTCGCATGATTTCCTCAGAGCCCCCGCCAATTGCATTCACCCGGACCTCGCGGTACAAGCGCTCAGAGCGGCTCCCCCGCATGTAGCCGATTCCACCCATAATCTGTAAGGCTTCCCTGGCACAAAACTCCATGACCTCACTCGCCTGGACTTTTAAAAGCGCGATATCTGCCGGGTCCGGATCGCCGCGCTCGATCGACTCGTTGCAGCAGCGTATGTAGGCCTGCGTCGCATTAATCTTTTGTTTCATCATGGCGATCTTATGGCGAATCACCTGATGATCGGCGAGCCGCTTGCCGAAGGTTTTGCGTTCCCGCGCCCAGCTGACCGCCTCTTCCATGCAGACGCGCCCGTAGGCCTCCATACCGACCGCCATTGCCATCCGCTCGGCATTGAAGTTGGTCATGATGACCTTGAACCCCTGGTTCTCCTCGCCGATCAACTGATCCACCGGAATCCGCACGTTATCGAAGTACAAGGTAGCCGTATCGGAGGCCCACCAGCCCTGCTTGCGCTCTAGCGCGGTGCGCGAAAAGCCTTCGGCATCGGTGGGAATCAACAACATCGAGACGCCCGCGGCACCCTCACCGCCGGTGCGAACGGCGGTCGACACCCAGTTCGCGCGCATGCCTCCGGTAATATAGGTCTTCGAGCCATTTACGATGAAATGATCCCCGTCACGCACCGCTGTGGTTTGCAGATTCGCCACGTCGGAACCGCCGCCGGGCTCGGTAATGCCCAATGAAATCCATGCTTCTCCCCGCAGCACGGGCGGGGCGACTCGCTCTTTCATCGCCTCGCTACCCCAGTTGATAACGGGAGGAAGTCCGATACCGTGCACCATGAGACTGGCGTTGACCCCGCCTACCCCAACGCGGGACAACTCCTCGGTGGCGATTTGGGTGAGCCAGACGTCCCCGGGGGTACCACCATACTGCTCGGGGTAGCCCAACCCCAACAAACCCACCGCGGCAGCCTTTGGCCACAACTCTATGGGAATTTCGCCAGCCTCATCCCAATCCTCGGCGTAGGGCATAATTTCGGCATCCACAAAACGCCGTAGTTGAGTGCGCCATTCCTCATGGCTAGATGTCAAATTCGGGTTGTACAGGCGGGCGCTGTCGAAATCGAGACTCATTGGGGAACCACCCGTTGAACATTGCGGAGCTTTGTATACTACCCGTTCAAGCCTGCGTAACCCAGTGCCCTCTCCTAGACTTACAGGGCGTACAATAGGCATCCATGTCTGGCGCAACGGCGTATTTCCCGCGAACCGAGGATTTCAAGGACGATTGATGAGTTATCGAGGGACCACAGGGTTTGATCACAGCACACCGCCATTGACGGGTGTGCTGCTGACGAATCTAGGCACGCCTGACGCGCCGACAAAAGGTGCGCTCCGCCCCTATCTCAAGCAGTTCCTCAGCGACCCTCGGGTTGTCGAGGTCCCGCGACTTATCTGGTGGATGATTCTCCACGGCATCATCTTAAACACCCGGCCCGCACGATCCGCCGAAGCCTACAGTGAGGTTTGGACCGATCGCGGCTCTCCGCTGCTTTACCACCTCATGGATCAAGTCAGTGGCGTACAGGCCAAGTTGGAGCAGTCACTTGGCTCTCACGTTATGGTGCGAGGAGCCATGCGCTACGGCAATCCGTCTATCCCTTCCGTGCTGCAGGATATGTTCACAGCAGGTATCCAACGTCTCGTGGTGTTGCCGCTCTATCCCCAATATGCAGGCCCAACCACAGGCTCAACCTTTGATGAGGTGGCTAACGACTTTTTAGGGCGACGCTGGCTACCCGACTTTCGTTTTATCGCCCAGTACGGCGATGACCAGGGGTACATCAATGCCATTGCGCAATCCGTCCGCGAACACTGGACACAGCACGGGCAGGCAGACAAGTTAGTCTTTAGCTACCATGGCAGTCCGCGGCGCTATCTCGATAACGGCGATCCATATCACTGCCAATGCCATAAGACCACCCGTTTGGTCGCCGAACAACTTGGGCTGCCGGCAGAACGCTACTTGACTACCTTTCAATCCCGCTTTGGGCGGGAAGAGTGGCTCAAGCCCTATACTGACGAGACGCTCAAGGAACTGCCCGGCACAGGGGTTAAATCCTTGCAGATTCTGTGTCCGGGATTTTCAGCAGACTGCCTAGAGACCATCGAAGAAATTGGCATGGAGAATCGCGACTACTTTCTCGAAGCTGGCGGAGAACGCTACGAATACATCCCGTGTTTGAATGCTAGCGATGCCCACATTGAGGTACTGTCGGGGTTGGTCATGCGCGAGCTTCAGGGGTGGGAACATCCGCGTTACCCAAGCGATGTGACGGCGCGTGAAGCAAAAGTGCTGCTAGACGCTGAAGACGGTAATGCCTAACCGGCTCGCTCCGCAATCAGTGCACACCCTCTACCAGGCCGATCGCCCAGGCGAGCCCTAATCCAAGCAAAAATAGCCCGGTGAGCTTGCCGCGATCATGGCTGTGAAACTGGATTTCAGGCAAGAGGTCCCCCAAGGCGATACAAATAAACGCCCCCGCGGAAAACGCGAGTGCTCCCGAGAGTAGTAGCGAGTCCGCGAGCGTAGGATCAACCGCCGACCAGAACACCAACGCAGCAAGGGGACAGAGCAGGGAAAAACCGACATTAATCCAACGCCGCCGCAAAGACGATTGGCCTGTGGCGATCATCACAGTCTCAATGGACAGTGAGTCGAGGGGTTTGTGCAGCAAGATCGCGAGAAAAACCCCCAGCCCAAGCACACCCCCTCCCGTGGGCTCTGCTCGCATCACCGCACCCAGAGCAATACCATCGACAACCGTGTGCACGCTGAGACCCAGGAGCAAACCTAACCAGGTAAAAGGGCCGCTGGGGGCCGAGACATGACCATGATCGTGAGCATGGGTGTGGGAATGCGCATCCGCATCTCCGTGGTCACAGGTATCGCCGTCCAGCGCAAAGTCATGCTGATGGAAATGAAATAATCGCAGTAAGACCAGCATAAATACTAGACCCATGACGGACCACAGCATCGTAAAATCGACATCGACAGGCGGGGTCAACGCCGAATGGGGTATGAGGTGGAAAAAAGCCACGCCCAACATCAATCCAGCAACCAAACTCATGATGAGTTGCGTGCGTGTGTGTGTCAGCTGGAACCGTCGCGGCAGCCAACCGCCAAGCAAGCTGGCGGCAAAAATAGCGGCAAGATAAAACCCCAATAACGTTGTGGTGGTATTCATACCCGCACCAAGTTATCGCTGTGGATCATTTCAGGATCGCCGCCATAACCCAACAGCTCAGGTATTTGGGTAGACGGCGCTTTAACAAGGCGCATCGCCTCATCAGCGTTGTAGTTAATCAGACCTCGAGCCACTTCCTGGCCAGACTCGTTGACACAGCGCACCAAATCACCCCTAACGAACTGTCCCTCAACCGCGACCACTCCAATCGGGAGAAGTGACTTACCCGATTCCACCACCATTTTTATCGCCCCCGCATCGAGGGTGATGCTGCCCTTGGGGTGAAGCAAACTGGCCAGCCATTGTTTGCGTGCACTTTGAGGACGGCGCTGGGTAGTCAAAAAAGTGCCAAGCGCTTCACCCTCCGCTACCCGCGGTATGACATGAGGTGTTTGCCCGTTAGCGATCACTGTGAGGGTACCCGAGCGCGCCGCTAACCGTGCAGCACGCAACTTGGTGACCATCCCGCCGCGCCCAAAGCGCCCCGCCTCGCCCACCATGCCGTCGAGACCGGCGTCATCGACATCCGCTTGTGACACCAGCGTTGCCGATGGATTGTCGAGCGGATTCTGATCGAACAAACCGTCCTGATCGGTCAAAATCATCAGCGCATCCGCGTCGATCAAATTGGCCACCAGCGCGCCGAGCGTGTCGTTGTCGCCCAACCTGATTTCGTCGGTAACTACAGTGTCATTCTCGTTAATGATCGGCAGCACGCCGCGCTCCAGTAGAGTATTTAAAGTACCTCTCGCGTTGAGATAGCGATCGCGGGCACGGATATCGGCGTGACTGAGGAGCACCATGGCCGACACGAGCCCCTGGGGGCCCATGGCATCTTCATAGGCTCTTATGAGCACCGACTGGCCAACCGCCGCAGCCGCCTGCAGTTCATGGATGTCGGTGGGTCGCTCATTCAGACCCAAGCGGACGATGCCTGCAGCGATCGAGCCGCTCGAGACGAGAACAACTTCGCAACCCGCCTCCTTCAGGGTTACCAATTGCTGCACGAGACTGTGAATTACCCCGCGATCAATCCGACGGCCCCCTGCAGTGAGCAACGCGCTGCCCACTTTGATGACCCAGCGCTTGGCGGACCGCAGGGACGGACGCTCTAACCCGTTCAATGTCGGTACTCCACATCGACCTCGGCGTCATCATCCAGATCCTGATCCTGCTGTGCTTTGCGCGCTGACGCACGTGCCGATCGCAGGGATTCGATCCGATCTCTGGCCTCCTGCTGCATACGCGTCTGGATCTCTCGCTCCAGCGCCAGCGCCTCGGGGTCATCAGCTTCAGCCGCCTTGAATGCTTCAATACATGTCATTAAATCCCCGCTGAGCGGGCCCGTCCCATCGCGGGTAATGGCAGCGATCTCATACACCGGTCCCGTCCACGCAAGAGCCGCTAGCACTGCCTTTCGACGCTCAGCAAGCTGGTCGGGGGAGAGCAAATCGGTTTTGTTAAGTACCAGCCAGCGAGGTCGCGCGGCCAGAGTCGGACTGAAGCGCTCGAGCTCACGCACGATCGAGAGTGCCGCCTCCGCAGGATCCGATTCATCAAGTGGCGCCACATCCACAATGTGAAGCAGGATTCGATTGCGCGTCAGATGTTTGAGGAAGCGAATACCGAGGCCAGCACCCTCTGACGCCCCTTCGATCAATCCGGGAATATCGGCAACCACAAAAGAGCGATAGGCATCAACTTTCACCACCCCAAGATTGGGTATGAGTGTGGTAAAGGGGTAATCCGCCACCTTGGGCGTCGCCGCGGACACCGCGCGAATAAACGTCGATTTACCCGCGTTGGGTAACCCCAGCAAACCGACATCAGCCAACACCTTAAGCTCCAGCTTGAGTCGGCGCATCTCGCCCGAAGATCCCGGCGTCGACTGGCGAGGCGCGCGATTGACGCTGGATTTAAACCGGGTATTCCCAAGACCGTGAAAACCGCCCTGCGCCACCAAAAGGTCCTGGCCGTGCTCCCTAATGTCACCGAGAATTTCGCCGGTGTCTTCGTCGAGTACCGTGGTGCCTATGGGCACGGGCAACACCAGATCATCGCCCCCTCGACCCGTGCAGTTTCGCCCTTTACCCGACTCGCCGTTGGCAGCACGAAATCGACGGGAATAGCGATAATCAATCATAGTGTTTAAGGCGTCATCGCCGCGCAGCAAGACGCTTCCGCCGTCACCGCCATCGCCACCATCGGGACCGCCTTTGGGAATATATTTTTCACGGCGAAAACTCACGCAGCCGTTGCCACCGTTACCGGCATAGACTTCGATGCTAGCTTCGTCGACAAACTTCATACGCTATCGCGATACCGCGCCTCCTTGGACGGGTGTTAACCGGGACTTAGCAGAACCCGAGCTTGGCCCCAAAACAAAAAAGCCCCGTCCGGTGACGAGGCTTCTAGGGATTAACTCGAATTCCCAATCAGGCACTCACCACCCGCACCTGCTTGCGGTTCTGCGGGCCACCGGTATAAAACTCGACTTTACCATTGGCAGTCGCGAACAGCGTGTGGTCTTTGCCAGTACGAACATTATCTCCGGCGTGGAAGCGGGTGCCACGTTGTCGAACGATGATGCTACCCGCGGACACTTCCTGCCCACCAAATACTTTGACGCCAAGTCGTTTGCTTTCGGAATCGCGGCCGTTTCGGGTACTACCGCCAGCTTTTTTGTGTGCCATATCAGTTTCCTCTCAACCCTTGATGCCTGTGATCTTCACTTCGGTATACCACTGGCGATGACCAGTTTCGTTGCGGTAGTGCTTTCTGCGGTTGAACTTAACAATGCGGATTTTCTCGTGCCGGCCGTGTGCTACCACCTCAGCCGTCACCTTTCCGCCATCCACCGTGGGCGCGCCGATTTTTACGTCGCTACCAGCCCCTACCATCAGGACACGCTCAAACTCAATCGTCTCACCGGTAGCCGCTTCAAGCTTCTCCAGCTTGAGCACCTCACCTTCTTCTACGCGGTGCTGCTTACCGCCACTTTCGATTACTGCGTACATGGGTCTCTCCACTCAGTTAGCCGGCTCGCAAATTGTGGTCCGCGTTGGCGGAGGCAGAGCATCGGCACCAGTGCCTCGGGCCAATGGCCAGAGGTCAGGGGCGCGAATAGTAGGCGACTAAAGCCAGCAGTTCAAGCCCATTTTTGACCATTTTGCTGGGTTTCGAGCCGCTCCGCCATGACAGAAAGGAGCTCAACGCACTATACTCCGCGCTGATTTTGGAGGCCCCCAGTGATAGAGACCATCCGAGCCTGTGTGGCGGACGATTTTGAACGCGTTAACCAGCTGATCATCGATCAGCTCCAATCTGACGTCGAGCTGGTCGAGAACATTGGCCATTACATTGTTGATGCTGGAGGTAAGCGACTTCGGCCCCTGCTGGCACTCCTCACGGCCAAAGCGCTGGAAAAGGTCGATGACAGAGCTATTAAGTTCGCCGCCGTCGTCGAATTTATCCACACCGCAACCCTGCTTCATGACGACGTGGTAGACATTTCGACCCTGCGCCGCGGGCGCCCGACGGCTAATGCGCATTTTGGTAACGCCTCCAGTGTGCTGGTCGGCGACTTCATTTACACCCGGGCTTTTCAGTTAATGGTCCAGCTTGCCAACATGGAACTGCTCGATCATATGGCAGACACCACCAACGTGATCGCCGAGGGTGAAGTGCTCCAGTTGATGCGTGCTGGCGACCCTTCGGTGACGGAATGCCAATACCTAGAAGTCATTGAGCGCAAGACTGCGGCGCTGTTCGCGGCAGCATGCAAGGGGCCTGCCATGCTCAACGACCACGGGTCAGACATGCAAGCCGCCCTAGCGGACTATGGACGCCACCTTGGCATCGCCTTTCAAATGGTCGACGACGTGCTCGATTACACGGGGGATCCCGAGGTGACCGGTAAGCAAGTTGGAGATGATCTTAACGAGGGCAAGCCTACTCTGCCGCTCATTTACACCATGACCGCAGGTTCGACGACTGACGCTGCCCTGATCAGGCAGTCGCTAGCAGACAAAAGCAGCGAGCATCTGAGCGACGTTATCACTGCCGTTCGCCGCTCTGGTGGGATCGAATACACGCAAAACCAAGCACTAGAACATCAACAGAAGGCCTTGGCCGGGCTCGCCCTCGTCGGCGCTTCGCCGGCCAAAGACGCCTTGGTTGCCCTTGCGGAACTCGCGGTGGCTCGCAACCGCTGAGAGTCTACACAGCCATACAGGTCAGCGCGGAGACCGCTCCCTAGAACTGGTCAATGAACGCGAGTAGCTCCTCGGTTTTCTCCTTCATGAGCGCGCTATCCGCCCGGCTCTCGACGTTTAACCTGACAACAGGTTCAGTATTGGATATGCGCAAGTTGAAGCGCCACTGATCCATCTCGACACTGAGTCCGTCCAGATGCTGGATGGAGGTCGCATCGGCGCCATATAGGGCCTCCGCCTGCGTCAACAATGCCTTGGGATCAGCGATCTCTCGATTGATCTCCCCCGAGCAGGGAAAAGCCGCCTCTCTCTCTGCCACCAACTCAGCCAGACCTCGCCCCCGCTGGCTGATTAGGGCTGCGACCAACAGCCAGGGAATCATGCCGCTGTCGCAGTAGGCGAAATCCCTAAAATAGTGATGCGCGCTCATTTCACCGCCGTAAATGGCGTCGACCTCTCGCATCCGCTGTTTAATGAATGCGTGCCCAGTCCTACTTTGCACCGCTTCACCGCCGGCAGCTTCGGTCATGGCGCGGGTATTCCACGTCAGCCGCGGGTCGTGCACGATCCGCTGGGGTCCGTACTGAGCCAAAAAGGCATCTGCCAGCAGGCCAACAATGTAATAGCCTTCAACGAACTCGCCGGCGGCGGTAAAAAAGAAACAGCGATCGAAGTCCCCATCCCAGGCGATGCCCAGATCAGCTGCCTCCGCCCTCACCACCGCTGCCGTGGCTTCACGATTTTCGAGCAAAAGCGGATTGGGTACACCGTGAGGAAACTCACCGTCGGGCTCGTGATGCACCTTGGTAAACCGAAAAGGAAGATGAGGCTCAAGCGCATCGATGACGTGGCCGGCACCGCCGTTGCCGGCGTTACACACAATGTGCAGCGGCTTCAGCTTACTTACATCGACATAGCTGACCAAGTGCGCCACATAGGCATCGAGGGTAGACATAGCCTCGTAGCTGCCCCGCTGCGGCGCGGCGACAAACTGATTTTCTTCAGCGAGGCCTTTGATCTCGACCAATCCCGAGTCGCTTGAGATAGGGCGAGATTCCTCACGAACGAATTTCATGCCGTTGTAATCCTTGGGATTGTGGCTGGCGGTTACCGCAATGCCCCCTCCCGCTTTCAGGTGGCTGGTCGCAAAATAAATTTCTTCCGTGCCGCAAAGCCCGATATCAATAACATTCACTCCCTGCTCCCGAAGCCCATCGATTACCGCGTCCTTCAGGGCTGGGCTCGTCAGACGGATATCATGACCCACCACTACGCTGGTTGGCTTGATGACGTCGGCAAACCCGCGGCCGATGCGCCGCGCGATATCTTCGTTCAACTGATCGGGCACCCTGCCTCGTACGTCATAGGCTTTAAAGCAGGTGATGGGGTCACTCATAGCGTGTCTCTACCGTAAACGTGTTCATAGACGTGGTTGGTGGCCTCAACAAAACCGGGGACACTTCCGCAGTCAAAACGTCGGCCCTTGAAGCGGTAAGCCATAACGCAACCCGCTTTTGCCTGAGCCTGCAACGCGTCAGTAATTTGGACTTCGCCATTCGCCCCTGGCGGCGTCCCTCGAATAATGTCGAAGATATCGGGGGTTAAAATGTAACGACCGATAATCGCCAAATTGGAGGGGGCTTCATCGGCAGAGGGTTTTTCTACCATTCGCTCAACCCGATATAACCCATCTTTCATAGTCTCGCCGGCGATTACCCCGTACTTGTGAATCTCTGCCTCGGGGACCTCCATGACCGCGACGATGGAGCAACGAAACTGACGGTAGAGTTCGGCCATTTGCGATAGGACGCCGGGGCCGCCATCGTTGAAACACAGGTCGTCTGATAACACCACCCCAAAAGCTTCCGGACCAATCAGTGATTCCCCCGTGAGAATGGCGTGGCCCAACCCCAGCATTTCGCGCTGCCTGACCATGGTAAAAGTGCCGCGATCAATGACATCGCGAATGCTGGTTAGCAGGGACTCTTTGCTGCTCCCAGCTATCTGATGTTCCAATTCGTAGCTGATATCAAAATGATCAGCAATCGCGCGCTTGCCGCGACCCGTCACAAATGCGCAGTTGGTCATTCCGGCTTCCATTGCCTCTTCAACCCCATACTGCACCAAGGGTTTGTTGACGATGGGAAGCATCTCTTTGGGCATGCTTTTGGTCGCGGGCAAAAAACGGGTGCCGTAACCAGCCACCGGAAAAAGGCACTTTCGAATCATGGGTTTCCTCTCACGTGGCGACCGATGAAAATGTCGGGCACCCTTGTTAGCTGAACTGTTAGCTGAACTGTTACTTGAACTACGCTTTGGCTTGGCATTAAGGTCACTGGCAATTCACCGCGCTAGGATTGTTGCCGGCCGTAGACGTCCTCAAACCGGACGATGTCATCCTCGCCGAGATACGACCCCGACTGAACCTCAATCAGCTCAAGCGGTATCTGCCCGGGATTAACTAGGCGATGCACGGTCCCTAGAGGAATGTAGGTCGATTGATCTTCAGACAGCGTAAAGACCTCATCACCCCGGGTAACTTCAGCAGTACCTCGCACAACGATCCAGTGCTCGGCGCGGTGAAAATGCTTTTGCAGCGACAGCTTATGCCCGGGCTGGACAATAATTCGTTTGACCTGAAAGCCCTCTGACTCAACCAAGGATTCGTAAGACCCCCAGGGCCGGTAAACGCGCTGATGGACCGTCGCTTCGCTGCGCTTGGCGGCTTTAAGTGCTGACACAAGCTCCTTAACGCCCTGTACCTGATCGCGACTGGCGACCAGGACAGCATCGGCCGTTTCAACCACAACAATATTATCTACCCCAGTGGTTGCTACGAGCCGGCTTTCGCTCCGAAGGTAACTATTTTGCGTGGCGTGGGCCAACACGTCGCCCACCAACACGTTGCCCTGATCATCCGATGTCCCAACGTCCCAGAGCGCTGACCAGGCGCCGATGTCACTCCAACCGCACTCAAGCGGCACGACGGCCCCGTACTCGGTGTGCTCCATAACCGCGTAATCGATGCTATCACTGGGACAGGCCTTGAAAAGCTCGGGGTCGGGCCGCAGAAAATCCATATCTGTCGTCGCCGAGGCCATGGCCTTTTCGCAGGCTGTGTAAATCGCAGGGTTCGACGCCCGCAGCGCTTCCAGATAGCGATCCGCCCGAAACAGGAACATACCGCTGTTCCAAACATAATCCCCGGAGTCAACGTAACCAACGGCCGTAGCCTCATCAGGCTTCTCAACAAATTCGGCTAGCTCGCGCGCCCCGCAGGACATCTCGTCGCCACATCTGATGTAGCCGTAGCCCGTTTCCGCCCGCGAGGGGACCACACCAAAGGTCACCAGCCGACCGTCCGCGGCCGCCGCTCTCGCCGGCGCAAGGGCCGCCACAAAGGCGTCAACGTTGCTCATGTGGTGATCCGCGGGCAAGACCAGCAGGACACTGTCGCTGTTAACAGATAGGGCCTGGAAAGCCGCCAGGGCAATGGCCGGTGCCGTATTGCGGCCCTCGGGCTCAAGCACGAGGGCTTGGGGGGAGACGCCAATCTCTCGGAGCTGCTCCGCCACTAAAAACCGATGCTCTTCATTGCAGACGACGATAGGGGGTGACGGGGCCGCAGCGTCGACCCGCTGACACGTCGACTGAAGCATGGACAGCGTGCCACTCATGGGCAGGAACTGTTTCGGCCGCCCCTCGCGGGACACCGGCCACAGTCGACTGCCGACACCGCCTGACAATAGAACGGGGACAAGCATCTAGTTGCTTCCTCAGGTATTTTGGGGCCGGCATTGTAACTCAATCCCCCAACACCGGTTGAGCATCGATCACCCGTAAAACCCCCGAATTTTCAGGGGAATGTGCCATTTGAGGCCCGCTCAGCGAGCATAACAGTAGACACTAGCTGACCTCTAAAGGCTTGGCCGAGAGCGCCTTTGGCATTACACTTCGCGCCGTAGCAAAGGCGAGGCCGCTGCAAATCTAAGCTCGTTGAGCTGGCGAGCCACTTTCTGCCTGCATCACCGTTTTACCTGCACCTGTAACACACAGCCCGACTAACAATCAGCCCGACGGACCCCTATGACCGCGCCAACTCACGTTCAACAGTCCAGCTACACCAAGGAAGAGCTCGTCGCCTGTGGACTCGGAGAGTTATTCGGCCCCGGCAATGCTCAATTGCCTGTCGATAACATGCTGATGGTCGACCGCGTTAGGCACATCAGTTCGGAGGGAGGCGAATTCGGCAAGGGCGAAATCATTGCGGAGCTCGATATTCATCCCGACCTGTGGTTTTTTGCCTGCCACTTTCCAGGAGATCCGGTGATGCCAGGCTGTCTCGGGCTTGACGCCATGTGGCAGCTGGTGGGATTTTTCCTCGGGTGGAGAGGAAATCCGGGGCGCGGCCGAGCCCTCGGCTGTGGCGAGGTGAAGTTCACTGGACAAATCCTGCCTAGCGCCAAAAAAGTGGAATACCGTATTTCGATGAAACGCGTCATCGAGCGCAAGCTCATCATGGGTATCGCCAACGGTTCTGTGGCCGTCGATGGGAATATCATCTACACCGCCAACGACCTACGCGTGGGCCTCTTCAGCTCGACGGAAACGTTCTGATGGCAGCGCGGGTTGTTGTCACGGGAATGGGCATCGTCTCCTGCCTCGGCAACGAGATTGAGGCGGTAGTAGCTGCGCTCAAGAGCGGTCAATCGGGTATCTCCCATTGCCAGGCCCATGTCGATGCGGGGATGCGCTCCCACGTCGCGGGCCAGCCCAATATCGAGTTGGCTGAACATATCGACCGCAAACAATGGCGCTTCATGGGGGATGCCGCGGGCTACGCGTACTTAAGTCTGCAGCAAGCCATCGCCGATGCCGGACTCAGCGAAGAGCAGGTGTCGAATCCGCGGACAGGCATTGTCGCCGGATCCGGGGGCGCGTCTTCAGCGAGCCAGGTCGAGGCCGCGGACATCCTGCGCGAGCGCGGTTTGCGACGGGTCGGCCCCTATCGGGTAACCCAAACCATGGGCAGCACCGTCTCCGCCTGCCTGGCAACCCCGTTCCAGATTAAAGGCGTCAATTATTCAATTTCTTCCGCCTGCTCCACCAGTGCTCACTGTATTGGTAACGCCGCCGAGCTGATCCAACTGGGCAAGCAGGATGTGGTCTTCGCCGGTGGAGGGGAAGAGCTTCACTGGACCATGAGCAGTCTCTTCGATGCCATGGGCGCTCTGTCGACAAAATACAACGACGACCCCGCGCGCGCATCACGCGCTTACGACGCGGACCGCGATGGTTTTGTGATTGCCGGTGGTGGCGGCATGTTAGTGCTAGAGTCTCTTGACCATGCCCTTGCCCGGGGCGCGACCATTTATGCCGAAATTGTGGGGTATGGCGCGACCAGTGATGGCCATGACATGGTGGCGCCCTCCGGTGAGGGTGCAGTGCGTTGTATGCAACAAGCCATGGCGACGCTCGATGGGCCAGTCGACTACATCAACGCTCACGGCACTAGCACCCCCGCGGGGGATATTCAGGAGCTCAAAGCCGTGAAAGACGTGTTTGGTGCCGACGCGCAGACTCCCTGGGTTGGATCCACCAAATCCCTAAGTGGTCATTCCCTCGGCGCCGCTGGCGTGCAGGAAGCCATCTACAGCCTCCTGATGATGCGCGATGACTTCATCGCCGCCTCTGCCAATATCGAAAATCTAGACCCGGGCGCAGAAGGCATTCGCATCGCGCAGCAACGCATGGACAACGCAGGATTGCAGCGGGTGATGTCCAACAGCTTTGGCTTTGGCGGAACGAACGCTACCCTTGTTTTTAAGCGTTACAGCGCCTGACCCATGCGCATCAGCCTGCGGCGTTAGGCGACAGGAACTCTGTGATCAACACAACATCCACCGGATCACCGACGCGAAGCGTCTGACCCGGCGGAATTATCGCTAGTCCGTCAGCCCGTCCCACGCTGCTCAACACGCCGCTACTTTGATCGCCCGCTAATGCTGCGAGCTTGCCACCCCCAGACATCACAACCCGAAGGTACTCCTCTCGGGACCCGGGCACGGGCCTCTCGAAATCAGCGCGACACGCGAGGCGCCGATGCTTTGGCACCACAGCACCTTGCGCTGCCAACAACCATGGCTTGACCACGAGACCAAAAGTTACCCACGTGGAAACAGGGTTGCCAGGCAACCCAAAAATTGGACACCCCTGGACATGGCCGTAAGCCACTGGCTTGCCCGGCTTGATAGCCAGCTTCCACAAGGTGAGTTCTCCATGTTGTTCAATTTGCGCACGAACGTGATCTTCCTCCCCCACCGACACGCCACCGGAGGTCACGATGCAGTCTGCAACGGTAGCGGCGTGTCTTAGAGCCGCCCCGATCTCGGTGGGATTATCGCCTTGGGTTTCCAGCAGAATTGGCTCGCATCCCAAGGCTTGTATTTGGGTCGCAAGCTGCACGCTGTTGCTGTTGAAAATCTGCCAGTCCTCGGGGACCTTACCGGGGGGCACCAACTCATCGCCGGTAGAAAAAATCGCCACCCGCAGTCGCCGATAAACCTCAACCCGCGGCGCTCCCGTTGCCGCAAGCAGCGCAAGGTCCTGCGGTTGCAGTACTCGGCCGGGCTCCAGTACCGTCAGGCCGGCCATAATGTCACTGCCCCGGCGACGAATATGCTGACCCACGGTGGCCGGCTGCCCAAAGGTCACCTCAATAGCCTCCCCTGGCGGGACTGAAACGTCCTCTTGCATAACCACCGCATCGGCGCCCGGAGGTATTACCGCTCCGGTAAAGACCCGGGCAACCGTCCCGGGCTCTAGAGGCGCTGCCGGCGCCCCTGCGGGAATCCGTTGACTCACCCTGAGCGTTGCGGGCAGCTCCGCTGCACGGACGGCGTACCCGTCCATTGCACTGTTGTCGAAGGGAGGAACATCGCGCGGATTAACCACCGAGGCCCCAAGGACTCGGCCGAGTCCGTTAAAGATGGAAAGCGACTCTACCTTCGGCGGAGCGGGCGCTGTCGAGAGGATTTGCGCCAACGCGTCATTGAGCGGTAACAGTGCCAAGGCTATTCATGTCCGCCCAGAACGCCCACGTAGTTACAGGGTTTATGGCGACTGTCGAGTTGCTCGCTAAGAATGCGGTTCCACGCCGTCTTGCAGGCACCCGTAGAACCCGGCATGCAAAAGATAACCGTGCTGTTGGCGAACCCGCCGAGAGCACGAGATTGGATGGTCGAGGACCCGATCTCCTCATAGGAGAGAAATCTAAACAGCTCGCCAAATCCCTCGATCTGCTTATCGAACAGGGGCGCCACGGCTTCGGGTGTCGAATCCCGCCCGGAAAATCCAGTACCACCGGTCACCAGCACAGCAGCGACGTTGGCATCGGCAATCCAAGCGGAGATCACGGCACGAATCTGGTAAATATCATCCTTAACAATCTGCCGCTCAACCAACTGGTGACCCGCTGCCACGGCGGCTTCGCACAGAAAGTCTCCGGAGGTATCGTTGTCTTCGGAGCGGGTGTCGCTAACGGTTAACACGGCAATACCCAAGCCAATGGGGTCATCGTCACTCATGCGGTTTGCTCCTCGCAATAAATTTCAATGTACCGCCGAATAGCCCGCTCTACAAAATCTCGCCAGGGTCGACGTTGAATACCAAAACGATGGCGAATGGCGCCACAATCGAGAGACCGATTCACAACGGGGGTCGTAAAGTCCTCCTCGAGCAACTCAGCCGCGCCCGGAAAGGCCTCAAACTGTGAGGCGACAGCCACGACGGCCTCGATAAAGGAAAAGTAACCGGTGTCGCCTTCACTGCCGTAATGAAAAAGACCGCGGGACGGCGCACCGACTTCGATTTGATCGATGATTCCCGCAATCACGCGGGCAACCTCAGCACTGTGCACGGGGCAGTCTCGACGATTGTCAGAGGCCTGTATTGGTACGCCAGCCCGCAGCTGGTCCAGCAACCGATTAAAGGCACTCGGACCTCGCCCTGAAAAGACCCAGCCGAGTCGCAGGATAAAAAGAGACTCTATAAGCCCAGACAAGTGCCGCTCAGTGTCCATCATGATTTGACCCAGCGCATCTGTCGCATCGGGTGAATCGCTCTCGCGGTAGGCCCGCCGAAGTGAGCCGGAAAACACCCGAGAACTCGACAACAAGAAATAACGACAGCCCAACTTGGCACTGGTTTCGCCCAACCACCGAGTCCGCTCAAGGTCGTCCGGCTGCAAATCGTCTTCGCGATCAATCAAACTAATTAGGCGAGCGTCTAGAATGATGCCGGGATCGGCGGACTTGAGGAGTTTTTTTGCTTGGCGGGAACGATTAAGGCGCGTCGACTCGAGCGGCGCTTGAATGAGTTCATGGCGCTGTAACGGGGCCAAAAATGCCCGCAACGAATGTCCGATCGGGGTATCAGCCCCAAGCAATAGGATACGCAAGCGTCAAAGCACCCCGAGGTTCGCACCAGCCTCAGAAGGGGATGTCATCATCCATGGGATCGAAAGAACCCCCACCTGCGGCTTGCGGTGCCGGCGGAGCACTCTGGGCATAATCGTTGCCCCCAGACTGGCCGCCATAATTATCGCCGCCACGGCTGTCGAGCATTTGCATTTCATTCGCCACCACTTCGGTGCTGTAGCGATCTTGCCCGCTTTGGTCCTGCCATTTGCGGGTGCGGAGAGACCCTTCCACATATACCTTGGACCCCTTACGGAGGTACTCAGCAGCGATCTCGGCCAAGCGGTTAAAAAACACCACCCGGTGCCACTCGGTTCGCTCCTGGGGTTGGCCGGTGTTTTTGTCTTTCCACGTTTCCGAGGTAGCCACACTGATATTGGTAATCGCTGCGCCAGCCTGGGACATCCGATGCTCGGGATCAGCACCCAAATTACCGACCAAAATAACCTTGTTAATACCTCGGGACGCCATAGCTTTCTCCAGACTTTATACCCACTCGCATGAGGGGAATGAAAATTGATCGCTGACTGTCGACTATAGCAACGCTCTACGATGGTGGCGAGCGCCAGACCGCTATTCGCCGGATTTGTCGATTTTTGATGCCACCCCCACCGTCGCGAGCGGTGTTGTCATCGGTATCACGAGCGGGCGTATGCCAATAAGAGCCAGCCACAGGAGGCAACAAGCAATCACGAGGAAAACCACGCCCGTAGCACCCCCCGCGCCAAGGACAATACCCCCCGCAGCGCCGCCAACAAAAATGCCCAGAAACTGGCTGGTGGCAAAAAACCCCATGGCGGTACCCCGCCGAGCACCGGGGGCAAGACGACTCACGGTGGCTGGCAGCAGTGCCTCCAGAGCATTGATGCCGGTAAAGAGCAGGACAAACCCCGCCACAACGAACCAAAAACTCGGGCTGTGTATTGTCAACAAAACCCCTGCAATGAACGGCAGGATGGCAGCGATAATCGGGGCTCGCGGGTCTGCAACCCGGCGGCCCCAGCGCATGATCAACAGCGCCGGTGGAAGAGAGAGGACGACGGTCCCCAAGTACAGCACACTGTGCTGGTCGGCAGGCACCTGCAGGCCGTCGGTGAGGGCCTTGGGTGCTATCAAAAACGTGGCCATCATCAAACCGTGCAACAAAAACACACTCGCATACAGCACCGGCAGGCCACCGCCAAACACGTGGGAAACCTCCCAGTCTCCCCGAACGGTATCGGCTGGCGCGACCGGCACCGCCGGCAGCGCCACCAGCACAATGAACAGTCCCACAAGGCCGAGGCAGGCCGTCAACGAAAATACCGCCCCGAGGCCGAAGCGTGCGGCAATTTCAGGGCCCAGCACGATAGCGAGCACAAAGGACAGACCGACACTGGCGCCAACAATCGCCATCGCCTTGGTGCGTTGGGAGTCGCGAGTATAATCCGCGGCCAGCGCTGCAAGGGCCGCAGCAATAGCCCCGCCACCCTGCACAAATCGTCCCGCAATAATGCCGTAAATGGTCTCCGCAGACGCCGCAATGACGCTGCCAAGAATGAACAAAAGCAAGCCGCCAATAACCACCGGACGGCGTCCTATCCGATCGGATAGCCACCCCAGAGGCAGCTGAAGCGCAGCTTGGGTCAAGCCGTAGGCACCCAGGGCCACGCCAAGGGTTTCTGGCGTGGCACCCGGCAGGTCGACCGCATAAATACCGAGCACCGGCAGCACCATAAAGAGGCCGAGCATCCGGAAACTGTAGAGACTGCCGAGGGTCAAGATGGCCCTGCGTTCGTCTGATGTGAAGGGGTCCGGGGGAGTCACAGCGAAGTCGCATCACTAAATGCGTAGTCTAGCACGACACAATCGGGAACCTGTCCATCGGACAGGGCCCGAGTTGCGTATACTCCGCTACCCGTCACGCTCATTAGCTACAGGCGAAACCCATGGATACCATTCAGGTCCGCGGCGCGCGTACCCACAATCTCAAGAATATTGACCTAGATATCCCCAGGGACAAATTAGTGGTGATCACTGGGCTTTCCGGCTCGGGTAAATCGTCCCTCGCCTTTGACACGCTCTACGCAGAAGGGCAGCGACGCTACGTCGAATCCCTCTCCACCTACGCACGGCAATTTTTGTCGATGATGGAAAAGCCCGACATCGATCATATTGAAGGCCTTTCCCCCGCTATTTCCATCGAACAAAAATCCACTTCGCACAATCCGCGATCGACGGTGGGCACCATCACCGAAATTTACGACTATCTGCGGCTGCTCTTCGCCCGGGTGGGGGACCCACGCTGTCCCACGCACGGCGTCACGCTGAAGGCGCAGACGGTAAGCCAAATGGTTGATGCCGTGCTGGCCCGACCCGAGGGGAGCAAGCTGATGTTGCTCGCCCCTGTGGTGCGCGACCGCAAAGGTGAGCACCTGCATGTATTTGAGCAAATGCGGGCCGCTGGTTTTGTGCGAGTCAGGGTCGATGGCATTTTGGTAGACCTCGATGACGTACCCGCTCTCGACAAAAAGCGAAAGCACAGTATCGAGGTTGTGGTTGACCGCTTTAAAGTCCGTGACGATCTCGCACTTCGGCTCGCCGAGTCCTTCGAGACCGCCCTTGAACTCACCGAAGGTCTAGCGTCGGTAGCACCCATGGAAGGAGAAACCGGTGAGACACTGTTGTTCTCGGCCCGCTATGCCTGCCCAGAATGTGGTCACGCTATTGATGAGCTCGAACCCCGCCTGTTTTCATTCAATAACCCTGCGGGTGCATGCAACAGCTGCGATGGGCTTGGGGTCACCCAGTACTTTGATGAGACCCGGGTGGTCTCCCATCCCGAGGCCAGTCTCGCCGCCGGCGCTATCAGAGGCTGGGATCGCCGCAACGTTTACTACTTTCATATCCTCAGCTCCTTAGCCGACCACTACGGCTTTGATATCGATCAGCCTTTCGAGAAGCTTAAAAAGAAGTATCGCGACATCATTCTGCACGGAAACGATGGCGAGGAGATCGAATTTGCCTACATCAATGACCGCGGCACCGTGTTCAAACGCCGTCACGCTTTCGAAGGGGTATTACCCAATTTCGAACGTCGCTACCGGGAAACCGAATCCCAAGGCGTCAGAGAGGAACTCTCCAAATA